>Ga0214544_1001128_pt1 | contig 53976 bp, 24 predicted proteins | sample CNSS3metaG_FD_160074 | JGI IMG/M metagenome (GOLD analysis project Ga0214544, IMG submission 160074) | Root nodule microbial communities from cowpea collected in UCLA plant growth center, Los Angeles, California, USA - CNSS3 | ecosystem: Host-associated > Plants > Roots > Nodule | place: USA...
ACAAAATATATATCTTTTTATATATATATTATAAAAAATTTTTTTTTATATATATATATATATATATATATATATATATATATATATATATATATATATCCTTTGTGTTTGCTTGATTAGATTATTAAAATTCATTTATTTCCACGGATGGATTCTAAGGTATTTTCGTGTTCCATGAGATGATTTAAGCAAATAAGCAAAGATGGGTTTGCGAGATAACTCCAAAATCCAATCTCTTTAATTTTGCGAAGGATTGGAAGGATAAATGGTACATTTAACATTAGGGGTGGCAATGTGGGCCGACCCGACCCATTTAGGCCCAGCCTACGTAAGGCCCGCACAGCGCAAGCTGGCCCGCGCCACCCCGCATACTTTATGCAGGCCGAAAACATTGGCCCGCCTCGCATACCACTTGGCTTGCAGGCCCGCGAGCCGGCTCGCCTTTTTTTTAATTTTTTTTTTTAATTTTTATGATAAAACTTTCAATGTTTAAAAATTGGGAAACTTTAAGAAGTTCACAAAATTAAGTAAAGACTTTGGAGAATTAGATGATAAATTGATAATTCAACATTTTCATCATATTCATACTATGACATACACAATGTATTCTTTAAATTTTAGCACATTAAAAATTACATAATACTTGTCTTTTCCAGTTATACAAGAATTTGAAATGTTAATGCAAGAGTCCATAAAAGAAGGTATATGTGTTTTAATACATAAAACCAAATTTAATTTTTATATCAAAATTCACATTTTTATTAAATATTTTTATATAATATATTAAAATTCACATCATTATAACTTTGATATAAAAATTAAATTTGGTTTTAATTTGGACATGGACCAAATTGGTTAATGTTAACAAAAATTGGGACCTAATTGAACAAAAATAACAAATATAGGGACCAAATTGAATTTAGAACATTGACTTTGACATGTGGCACGCTATTGGGTTGACACGTGGACATTTAAAAAAAAAAGTTTAAAAAAAGTTTAAAAAAAATATAAAAAAAATCAAAAAAACCACGAAGTGACACATGGCACACTCTTGGGTTGACACATGTACATTAAAAAAATTAAAAAATTAAAAAAAAATTAAAAAAATTAAAAATTCAAAAAATCCATGAAGTGACACGTGGCAGTCACTGTTCATGGTCATTAATTATTTAAACGGTGTTAGAAAAAAGGACCCAATTGAACAAAATTGACGAAAATTGGGACCTATTTGAACACAAAACCAAAATTAGGACTTCTTTGAAAAAACTTGACGAAAATTGGGACCAAAAAGGTATTTTAACCAAGAAGTAATTAATATACATAAGTGCAAGTTTTTTTTTTAATTTTATGCGGGCCGCAGGCCAGCCCGCGCAGGCTGCGGGTCTATGCGGGCCTGCGGGCTCATTGTCCTAGTCTGCCCCGTGTTTTTTCCGCGGGTCTACAGGTGGGCCCGACGGACCAGGCCCTAATTGCCACCCCTATTTATCATTATATCCTGTTCAACCTACGTGTGTGTGCACCGTATGTGTGTGCTATCTGTCATGGTCCAGGTGAGTAATGGGTGTCATGGTGATGGTGTTGGTGAAGAAAACAAGTAGACATCTATATTGTTTCAACAACCAAGAAGTAAGCAACCATGGGAGAAGAATTAGTTCATGTACATATAAGAGAGGGTAGCATAGGTTAGCCAGACGATTCTATACATTTGGTTTGGAGTTAAATAATCGTGTGTTGTATGTGTGAGTCATGTTGTTATGTGATAATGGGGTCATGGTGGTTCATGGGTATGTGCTTTTTTTAATCCTTTCACTCATAAAAATAATCCTCACACAAACTAAACTTCATTGTCTATTTATTTATTTTATTAAATAACACTTTTTAAAATTTAATATTTGAACTCATCCAAAATTCATTTTATTTTATTTTTACCATAAAAAATAATTTAATAATTTTCAAATTTTATCTATAATGATTTTTTTTATTATTCTGACTTATTTTTTGTTGACCTACATCTCAAATCACCTTTAAATCATTACATTACATCACTAAAAAAAGTTAAAATAAATAATTAAACAATAATAAAAATATAAATTAAAAATAAATAAAAAAATGAGTTAAAATACCTTTATCCTTAAATTTATATCGATAAAATTCTGTCTCCGATCCATCAATTCAACCTAAAGACAAACTTTGGAATTCTTTAAGGAGTTCTCGCTTATGCCCTTATAAATAGCCAATAGTATGCCTAGTTCTGTGAGCAATTTTTTTCCCATCTAGCACACTTTATCCAAAATATAACCCAGATAGCATACTGTGCACAATATTTACATTGATAGTGTAACATCCCTAAGGAATATTATTTAAAATAAATAATAAAAGAAATAAATTATAATAAAAGTCGCATTAATAATACTCCTAACGCATGAAAATTGAAATTCATGAAAAACACGCGCCAAAACTTATAGCATAAATATTAAAGTGTTACAAGTTCCCAAAATTCGTGTTCATAAATAAAAGCATAGTAAAATACATGTGAGAAAAACCCTAGCTCTAATCCCCAAAGCTAGCCCTCACTCTGTCGCTTGGACATCCTCAGCACCACTTGTATCAACGTCTGCTCCCGTGTAACGAATCACACGATCATCGCCATACACAAATAGAAAGGGTGAGCTGAGAAAATAAATTAACAGATATAAAATACGCAAGATAAATCATATACCCATCTTATTCATTCTACACAGTTCTTGGCCAAGACCTTAACCCCAAGGCTTTATAGCATTCAAATCACACAATTGGTTAGCCTTGGACTCGGGAATATAATGCTCACACGAACCTGCCCGCTCGTGGTCCTGCCTCTACGAACCTCCCCGCTCGTGGTCCTGCCTCTACGAACCTCCCCGCTTGTAGTCCTGCTCTACGAACCTCCCCGCTCGTAGTCCTGCTCTACGGACCTGCCCGCTCGTAGTCCTGCTCTACGGACCTGCCCGCCCGTAGTCCAACACATGTGATCCACCAGCCTCGTACCTTCCCGCACGTGGCATCTCTCAAGCGGGAGCACGAAACAAACGAACCTACCTCGCTCGTATCCCCACGTGAGAGTAACTGGATATGAACCTCCCCGCTCATATCATCACATGTTAACCACCATCCATGAACCTACCCGCTCATGGCACAACATCTCCCTATCCAAGTGTAGCATCATTGCTCAAATAACACACCAAACAAACAAAGGACATCAGCATTTCCACCTGGCTCGGCCCATTCGCCGCCAAGCGAAATTGTTCCAGACTGCCTGGCGGTATCCACTCACCGCTAGGCGCCAGCGTCTTTCCAAAGCCACTGTTTTCTCCTCACCGCCTGGCGAAGCACACCGTGCCGCCAGGCGCTACTCAGTGCTGAGCTCTCTCACACTAAACCTATCGCCTGATGGTTATCAGTAGACCGCCAGGCGCCATACTAGAAGCATTCTGCAGCTGGTTTTGGCACTCAATTCAGTTGATTCTGTATTTAGGATGGTTGTAAGGGATATTACGCATTGGTTCTATCAAAACCTGTTGACTTTACAACCATCCCGCTATCACTTCAAAATTTCCTATCTCCCATTCTTGAGATGTTTCATCCTCAACATTTGATTCACTAAGACCTCTCCTCTAGCATAATAGCTCAATAAATCTTAAGAGATTAATCTCATCCATTGTATTCAGTTTACTCCACCTTAACAGGATAGTCATATCATCACATTCAAACATATAGACTTATTTTAGATAATTTGTTAGTTTCACTGCCACATACCCAAAGTACATCATTCGCTACCCAACCTGGTTATTTTCCCCTGTCATCATTTGCTTACAACAGGTTATCCATTACCACCAAAATTTCCAATACCTAATGGACCGCCTTGCATCTTAATTTTCTTCCCGCACCTTGGCATACCTACAATATCACTAATTCCCACTTCCTCCACTCTTACCACCCAATCATACTAGATTTGCCCCATTACGAATTCACCCTTCATCTTTCTCACCGCCACTGCTCTAGAGACCCCAAACAATCCCAAACCACACTCCCTATCGCCTGACGGCCACCAATACGCCGCTAGGCGGTACATCAGAACCTGGTACAACTCCCTAATTTCCATACTTGCAAAGACCATCAATTTTTCCAGAACTTGATCCAGCACCCAATTTAAAATTGAATGTAACACGTATATAACACTCCCCACATGGATTACTAGTATCATCAACAATTGTATTATACCCGACACAACAACCACTTCTAATCACATATTGACCTCTACTCACATCAAAATTCAGAATGACCTTTTGGTCTTAATCACAACCTTCCCTGCCCATATTCCAATTAATTCGCAAACATCTAAACAGTAAGATACAATCACTTTATGCAACCGCAGAACATCGAGAAACAATGGTGAGTTCATAATTTCACAAAATTCGCGGCAACACAAAGAAATAGTGATAATCGTCATGCATCGCCTGGCGGTTCGAGCTCGCCACCAGGCAGTTCATACCAGAAACCCAAAAATAGGAACAAAATTAACGTGCTGCCTGGCGGCACATGCATGCCCGCCAGGCGGTTTCTGGGCAGAATCCAGAATTGTGCAGAAACAGCGCCAGAAAGAGGAAAATCCATGTACTTTTTACATAGCAGTATATTATTATACAATCATGAGATAAACATACAATAAACAACTCCCCTAACCTTTGATCCTCGATCTAAATTCAGATTGAACGTGACTTTAACCCAAAAACCACCCTTGTCCTTTGCTTGCACTCTCACAATGGCTTGCACTCCAACTCCTTGCTCTACACCGTGCCAATTGCCTCAGAAACCTCCGCCCAAACCCTCACACTTAACTCTCAGTCTCTTTCCTCTAATCTCTTTTCCTCCTCACATTTATTCTCTCCTAATTACCCTTTAGTGCCTTAAACGAATTTTAATAAAAAAAAAAGGTTAAAGCTACAATCACAAAGCAAGTGCACAACCAATTCAACCAAATCACAATTGTGATAATTCCTTAGATTTTAAGAATTTATCATCACACCACGCATTCAATATATAATTAAACAAAAATGAATATTTTAAATAACATTCAATTCAAGTGGCATACATAAGACTCAAACTCAAGTCCTTTCACACAATTGAAGTACTCTCAACCACTTGAACTAACACTTTCCCACGTCTTAGTTCCACACATTAAATGCTTTAAATGCTTCTATCACCCGCAATTATTAAATAATTATTTAATTAACTATTTAATTTTTCTTGGGTCTTACAGGTAGTACACTTTTATTTTATGTTCAGAATTCGGTTTCCCGGCAACCGAATTCTGAGCTCAATTTTGTATTTTTTTTCTTATACCAGTTTGAATTCGGTCCCCAGGGACCCGAATTTTGTACTGGTTTTTTTTTTAAATAAATAAGAATTAAGAATTTTTATTTTTTTAATAAAATACTTTTAAGAGTTATTTTTTTTTTTGTGAAAAATGTTGTATTAGAGGTTAAAATTATTTTTTAGGAAAATAGATTTAATAGTGTGTTTTTAGTTATTTTAGGTATTATTTGAAATAATGAAAAAATAAATATTTTTTTGTCTTTTTGAATTTGTTGATTTTAAAATAGATTTTGTATTGTGTAGTAAGTTATTTTATGCGCAATTTGAAAATATAAAAGTCAATTTAATTTAATTTTTTTTACTTTGTTGATTAATTTTCTTTTTATAATAGTGATTTTGGAAAAAAAAATTATGAATTATAATAAAGGTAACTAAAGTAAAAATAATTAATATATAATGTTTAATGTGGTGTTGTATTATTTATTTTTTAATGTTTATTAAGTATTTTAAATTAAAAAATTTGGTTGAAGTACGAATTTATTTTTTATTTATATATTTAAATTTTGATTTGTTTATAAGAATTTTTTATTGATAAAATATTTATTTTTACACAAAAATAAATAATGTAAAATTTATTGTTATAATTTATAGTAGATATTAAATTTAAGAAAAATGATATATTAACATCCATTTATTGAGAACTTTTCTCACAACCTAACATGACATTGTCACTTTCTATTTTTTTTTAATCTTTTTCAATTTTCACGTTGGTTCTCCTTGGAAGGAAGCGAGAAGAGAAAAAACCAAAGGTGCAAATGCAAATGGGAAGAGAAAAAGCAGAAAGTGTGAAAGGATGTGTGAAACCACTGTGCAGTATTTTTGCTTACCCATGACTACATAAGTGTTAACCTATGGTATACATTTTGAACATGTGTGAAAGGATGTACAAAACTTATTTCAATCTTCACTCTGTTCACTACTAGTGGGGAGTATATGTTGGTAAGTCAAGAAATAATTATTTTTTAATTTAATTAACAACATATGAATTCATTCCCTTGCTATGTGTCAACCCGTGACTTAAGGTGCAATGCTTTGCACATGAATTTTTTCTTTCTTCAATAACTTCAATAGTGGAACTTTCATGCCTTGAGTTCATATGATAAAGTTAAATCTTCATACTCATATTCCTTCAAGTGAGTCTAGTTTGCTCCTCTTTGTTGTTTGGAAAAGGAAAATAAAGGTTTCTATATTTCTTGTTCACTACCAGTGTACAATACTTTTGCTTACTCATGGCTACATAAGTGCTAACATGTGGTATACATTTTGAACATGTGTGAAATAATGTACAAAACCTATTTCAATCTTCACTCTCTTCATTACCAGTGGGGAGTATATGTTGGTGAGTCAAGTAATGAAATTTTCGTAATTTAATTAACAACAATGAATTTATCCCCCTCCTATGTGTCAACTCATGACTTAATAAATGCTAACCTAGGTGCAATGCTTTGCACAATAATTTTTCTTTATTCAAAAACTTCAATAGTGGCACTTTCATGCCTTAAGTTCATATGATAAAGTTAAATCTCCATACTCATATTCCTTCAAGTGAGTCTAGTTTGCCCCTTTTTGCATTTTGAAAAAGGAAAATAAAGGTGTCTATATTTCTTGTTCACTACCAGTGTGCAATATTTTTGCTTACCCATGGCTACATAAGTGCTAACCATTGGTATTGATGCCAAAGTGTTCCATGTCGAAGCATTGACAAGTCTTGTCCAAATTGTAGGGTGAGAGTAAATTTTTGAATTAAACATCTTCCTTGGCACATTATGACAAGGGCAATATAATAAATCAGCCTTGGCACCTCCTAATAAAGTTGACAAGTGTTGTCATAATTAGAAGGTGAAGTGAGACCATTTATTTCAAATATGCCCACACCAGGAATTCCCAAACGCATATGACCACCACACAATGTTGAATGACCATATTGACCACGATGTTGGTACACTGACCCAAGGAATGAGGTTCCAAACAAAGGAACAACTTCTAGATGCTTTAAATAGGTACCACATAACAAACCATTGCACCTACAAAACGACACACTCAAACACCACAAGGTTGAGGGTGCAATGTGTACAACAGTTGTGTCCTTGGAAATGTCAAGCAATATTACGTACAAGGGACCAAGTGTGGGAAATTAGAAAAGTTGAAGGTGTGCACACATGTGCCACACAACTCATAACGCAAGACCACAGACACCTAGGCTCAAGAATAATTTCTCAACACGTAAGACAAATGGTGGAGTCAGACCCATCCACACCAATTGCAACAATAATTTCTTCCATCCAGACCTCTATGGGATATAACACAACCTACAGAAAGGCATGGTTGGCGAAACAACAAGCAATTGAAGATGTGTACGGAAACTGGGAACAATCATACAATCGATTGTCGTGCCTACTACAAGCCATGCAAACTTATTTGCCTGGGTTTGTATACAAGTTGAAAACCAGTCCAATTATAGATGGGGACGACGTCTTACAAAACCAACAACACTTTCGAAGGGTGTTCTGGACATTCAAACCATGCATTGATGGCTTCTCATTTTGCAAACCAATAGTCCAAGTCGATGGGACCTTCCTTTATGGAAGGTATAAAGGCACCCTTCTAGTAGCTTTTGCACAAGATGGGAGAAATAACATTTTCCCCATCGCATTTGCTATAGTAGAGGGTGAAACCACTGAAGCTTGGTTTTTTTTTTCCTTAAAAACCTAAGGACACACGTTACGCCTCAACAGAATTTATGCTTAATGCCAGGCCGCCTCAATTCAATCAGTGTAGCATTCAACAGACCCGTAGTGGCTGGACTCAAGGGAACTGTGTGCAAGTGTTTTGTATTCGACACATTGCACAAAATTTTACAAAAAGATTCAAGAATACAACTATGAAAAGGACCTCATCAACATGGGTAAGTTATGACATGTAAATCTGTCTTTTTAATTTTTTTGGCTGTTAATTATTCACACCCAATATTAAATCATAAATTATTCTTAAAATTATATTTGCAGCGTACGCATTGACGGAGCCACGATGTAACTATTACTACAACATCATTAGAGAAGACAACTCAGAAGCAACAACTTGGGTTGACCAAATTCAAAGGGAACAATGGTGTCTTGCATATGATCAAGGAAGAAGGTGGGGTCACGTAACATTAAATCTGGCTGAAGCAATAAATTCTGTCTTGAAGAAGACAAGAAATTTGCCAATTTCATCCATAGTATTGGCCACGTACACCAGGTGCAACACATACTTTACCAAAAGAGGTAGACAAATAACTGCAATGCTTAGTGTTGATCATGTGTATTCTGAATATGCGACGAACTTCCTACAAGATGCGGACTCCAAGTCCAGCACGCACCACGTCGTTGAATTTGATAGAAATACCACAAGATTTAGAGTGGAGGAGATGGTCAATCCTAGAGAGGTTCTTCCGACAAGAAAATTTGTAGTCAGGTTAGATGAAAGGTGGTGCGATTGTGGAAAGTTTCAAAAACTACATCTACCATGTTCACAAGTTATTGCAGCTTGCAAGCATGCACATCACGACTTCAGCATGTACATAAGTCCACATTACAGGCTGGATGTCATCATCAAAGTATATGACAATTTATTTGGCGTGTTAAGACATGAAGAATATTGGCCACCATACCAAGGGCCACAGGTTTGGCCTCATCCTGTCACAAAAAGGACCAAGAGGGGTCGTCCTAAATCAAGTAGAATTAGGACTGAGATGGACATTAAGGAAGGAAGACAATCAAGAAAGTGTTCCTATTGTAGAACTGAAGGACACACAAGAAATCATTGTCCTAATAACCCTGCACTTTCATGATCTGCATCAAACGACTTAGTTTATGTTGTACTTTGAATTGTCTTCAATAAATATAAACTTCATTCAATTCAATGGCACATCTTTTCTTATTATCTTTTATTCTTACTTATTTTGCATAAACCAAAAACATATATGTTCCTGCAGAGAACAAATAAGATGAGTTAGGCACAAGTGTTACCTTACCCATATACTCCGCTATCTCCTCAATAGGCGTCTTCTTGGTTGGCATATGTCTGCTTGGACCCGGGAGGGGTTACCCGCAGAAGGGACTCTGAAGCTCAAGTCAGCAAAAGCTCTCAAAAAGTCAAATCAAGTGATTAAGGAAGTAATGAATGCGTACCTTTAATTCGTGGGGTCCATGCGTATTTATAGATCATTAATTATGTTTGGCCACGTCATGGGCTGGGCCCTTGATTGGGCCGTAGGTGGGCTTGGGCCTTAGCCCAGGCCCTTAGTTCGATTGTTGGAGACTGGTGACTTGTATTGGAATGTTATGTTTTTTACTAAGTTCTTGGTTGTTTGTATAGAGTGGTCGGCCTGAGCCGGTCACCCTTTAACGGCTTAGGCCGCTATGGTTGTTTTCGACTTATTAGATCAACATCGCTTCTTAGTGGTTTTGGTCTAGGTACTTTTAGCATACACATGATGCTTACTTATTATTCGGCATAGGCCGACCAGGTGTGATACACCTACTACTATTCGGCTTAGGTCGACTAAGTGCGGTACACCAGTCCTCCAGCCTTTGTCGACATAGCTATGTTGGTAACGGGTGATAAGTGTTTGGTGTCTTCCGTTTAGGCCGACTAGGTGCGGTACAATATAAAAAATTAATTTCATATACAATAATGAAATCGTTTTAAATTATTTTAATTATTTTCTTCATTTATAAATTAATTTGGACAAATTTACAATGTTTAAAATATAATTTTTTTAACAATTATCCAAAATTAAAAGAAGCCTATAATTCCAATTTTTGTTAACACATTAAAAAAAATTCATACTTCACAAATTATGAAACAAAATTTAAAATTAAATTGAAAATTTTATATTTTGAAATTACACATAAAATCACTTACTATACAATACAAATTCATTTTTTTTAATTTACAAATTCATAAACACAAAATATTATTCTTTATTTTACTATTTTTTCAAATAACACCTCAAATAACTAATAACACATTACTAGTTCTATTTTTTAATCTTTTTTTACTCTTATCTATTTTAAAAAAAAAGTAATTATATCAATTTTAAAATCAACAAATTCAAAAACAAATAAAATTATTTTTTATTTCTAATAACTAATAACACATTAATAATTCTATTATTTAAAATAATTTATTTAATTATTTCTATTTTATTGATAACAAAAATAAAAATTAATTATATTTATTTTAAAAAAACTTTATCTTTCCATTATTTAAAAAAAACAAAAAAAAAATAGTACAGAATTTGGGTCCCTGGAGACCGAATTCAGACTGGTATAAGAAAAAAAAAATACAAAATTAAACTCAGAATTCAGTTGTCCGAAAACCGAACTCTAAACATAAAATAAAAGTGTGCTACCAATGTAAATATTGTGCACAATATGCTATCTGCTTTATATTTTGGATAAAGTGTGCTAGATGGGAAAAAAAATCTTCTGTGAGCCAATCTTGGCATTCTATATCATTGGGAAGAGCAATTCTAGTCATTCTACTTGATTGATCGGAAAAGCAAGCGGTGACCCATATTCACTTTAATCCAATCTCAAGTCCTTCAACTTCCCTCTTTCTCAAAATCTCCTATCACTCAAATAGTTCATATCGCTACAATTTCTCCCTATTTCTCAATGCTCCTCGACCATGTTCATTCGGAAGCTCCTATGAAAAATTTGACTCCGATGTTGTTGTTCAACAACACCAAGTATGTTTACAGTGCTTGATTTTAGTATGCATGACATAATGTATGTCTATAACTTTATGCTAGAATATTAGGTTTTGTACTATAATTTAAATAAATTGTTTTTTATTAAGTTAAAGATACTCTTTTCATATCTTTATCTGCAGATATTTCTTTTAGATGTTCAGTGACATACCTTTATTGACACAGTGGTACCTTATTTGCATACAATCTTTGTATACATAGATTTATTTGCAAATGGACTTGAGTCGACCTTTAAGCCGAGACAACTCGACTGAACCTTTGATTCAAGCTAAAAGTGGTGTTTTTAAGAGTTAATTAAAGTATTTTAGTGGGATCAAACTCACTTTGACTCTAACCCTAATCCACTTTGAGAGGGCTTTTGGAGCTCGGGATTGTTTTTTGGCTCCCTCATTTGTGGACCAATAAAAGGAGATTTATTCAAGGGTGAGTTCACTAGTGCAAAATAAACATATTAGAACAGAATATTAAATCGGTTGTAAGGGAACCGATCTAAAACAAAACGTGGTGGCAATTTTGTAAATAAAAGAAAGTATATTAGATCGGTTGTTTTTTTAACCGATCTAATATTTACATATTAGATCGGTTGCAAGGAGAACCGATCTAATATGTAACTATTAGATCGATTAAATAAACAATTGATCTAATATCACTACGTGAAAACCTTTTTTTTTCGTGTTCTTCCTACGCGCCTCCATTTCTCTTTTTCTCTCCCAAGCACTCTCATTCTCATTTTCACCACCATGGTCGCCGCTCGTCATTAGGGTTTTGGATACGAAGCTTTTCATTGCCATCGTCGCGTCCAACTACCGTTTTCATCTCTTCTTCTTCCACTGTTAAAGTTGCACTTGACCTCCTCTATTGGTCTGCCATCGTGCCATGTGTTGCAGCACTACTCCATCCCGCGCCTCGCACCTTTAGCCCAAGTATTAGATCTAGGTTCATTCCTTCCACAAAACCACAACCAAAAATCGTTCTATCTCTTTCACTCTCGATTTGAGTTTTCTTGTTTTTTTTTGTTTCTTTATCGTCAGATATGTAGAGTCTTCTTTCCAACGATGCCACTATTATTCTTTGCACATCTTTTCTTGAAGAATCTGAAGTATATTTGAGATCCAAGATCAAAGGCATGGACGATGAAGATTTGGAAACGAACGTTGAAGAATACCATTGATGTTTTGAAAATGCTTTTTTGGGATATTAGATCGGTTGTTGCAGAATCGATCTAATATATCTCTGACATATTATGTCGGTGTATATTAGATCGGTTGTAGAACCGATCTAACATGTGCTCCAGAACTGATCTAATATACATATTTTGTACTAGTTAGAGTTGGCCATGGACCATGGGTTAAATTGAAAGCTTTAATCATACACTTAACAACATTATGTACTAACAATGTATCAATATTTTAGTTATTCAATTATTCATCACCTCTATCATAGTTATTCAATTATTCATCACCTCTATCATAGGACATGACCCATATATAAGACAACAATGGACAAAGTATCTCATCCAAAAATTAGTATAACTTAGGTTATTAGATGATAATTGCCTATTTTTCTTTATGCGTTGAAAATAATGAAACAACTAAAACAAATAAAAACAACCATGTTTTGTTTGCTCTTATGCAACGTCACGTGGATGTTTGATGTTAAGTTAACTTTTATTACTTGGTTGTTTTTAATTTACCCATGATGCGAATTTGATATCATTCTCTTCTGAAGCAGGAAAGAGATACTTGAAAGGCATCATTTCCACTCAAAGAACCTAGCAAAGATGGCACAACCATCTCTCTAGTTGCAGGCTGGTGGTACTTAGAGTTCGTAATGAATTGTTTTTGGTTCAACAGAAAGTAACATTAGGTATTGAAATACTACGTACTTCATTGATCTCGAATCAAGAGTCTTGTTCCATTCATTGATTGGTGATCCAACGTTTCACATGTTCTAGTACTTCTACCAGCCCTGCTGAAAACATAATGTTGAATCCCCCATTTCTATATTCTTAGTTCATCGAGACATCTCATTAAATTCTTTCCTACATTCATAGTTTCATTTAGATATTTCATCAAACATAGTTGTTTTTACTTTTATTCACTGTGTTTCATTGTTTTCATTGTTGTCACATGTTTCTGTTGTCAAATGTTTCTGTTTACCGTTTAGTTCTTTCTTTGTTTTCCTTACTCGAGTTTTATCATATTAATCCATTTTCACATTTTAAAACACTCTACTCTTTGCTTTTCTATCTCATTCCCTGTTATAATCTGTGTTCACTGTTTTTAGTTCATTTTTACTACACTTATCTTTAATTTTCAGTTCATTTTGAATCTTGACCGGACTTAGATAAATGCGTACTTGATATTATTATTTTTTTTTTTGCATTCGCACCCTAACCTACACTAGAGAAAAATTTAGGATTTTACCCCATTTAGTACTTAAATCTTTTGGTTTTGTTCAGTGAATTCTTTTACCTTATCTGAGGAAGACTTAGGGTAAATTAGTTTATTGGAAAATTAGCCTTTTAATCATATGCAAAACTCATAACAGATGATGAAATTTTTAATAACTTCTTTACAGTGCAATTAGTGAATGCACACCAAAGATTGGCTTCAAACTCCAAAGTTGAGGTTGGGGATGTGAATAGAAGTTTAAGTTAGAGTGTATGGGTTGGGTTTGGAGCTATTGGAAAAAGTTAATATTTTACAAGATATTTTATTATAAATTTTTAATATTCTTTAAAACACCAATCTTTAGTAGTGTATAAACTATTTTTGCTTCAAATATAATCCTTGTAGGAGGAATGACTATGAGGAATGAAGAGAAGTAGGTGGAGGAAGAGAAAACTTTGCAAAAAGGGGTTAAATATGATCCAAAATTGAAATTCGTACATGTATGAAATTTTAATATATTTTGATTACCAAATTTTAAAATTAAATGAATATATTTCTTTTAACCTAATTACGTTAATTTTATTTTGACGTGTCGAACGTGTGTTTTATGTTAATATTGGAGTTATTTACACCGTTTGACACATTCTCAATTCAAAATCTGCTAGAAAATATGTTTAACACCTCGAAAAAAATTAACGCGTAATTGGGTTAAAAGGACTATATTCATTTATTTTTAAATTTCAAGGATTAAGATATCGAAGTTTTGCATATGGACAAATTCTAATTTTTGGTCAAAGTTCATAACTCTAAATATACTTAACCATCGCAAAACAATTGAAGAAGAATGAGAAAAATGTACAAGAACAATTAAAATTAAGTTTTTTTTCTTTGAAAAAAATAAGTTAAATATTAAAGTAGATATATTATTCTCCCAAAATTATGTAAATAAATAAATAATAAAAAGAAATTAACAAATCCACTATAAAATCAATTTTAAATCGTAAAAATTAATTCTATATAATGCTTTTTTTTATTATTATACAACTTCAATACAATGTATAATAAATAATATATTTAATTATCTGCTCTAATATAGTAAGAACAATTACATAAAATATTTAAAAAATAATAATTTATAAAAAATTTTAGAAAATAATTTATGAAACGACATAACGAAATATAAATATATACACAAACACAACCACCGTTACTTTTTCTAATAATTATTATTAAAATTAATTTAGACATTACTCCCTATTCCAAAATGACCATCTAAAAAATTTCAGCCTGATTGATTTACTTTAGTTTCATTCAAATATCAATTTTGTTCTTCATGTATTCTCAAATTAGTTTTTCAAGACAATGCATTTGTGGAAATAGTGAAATTATTTCCGTATAACATTATACTACAAAATGTGGGACAAACACTTGATGAATTAAATTTATTCAATTGAAGTTGTTGTACTACAAGCAAAATATTTCATTAATAACCCATTTTAATGATAAAAAATTCTTAATGACTAATTTAGATAGCGATTTATAAAATAAACGATTATTGGTTACTAAAATTGTCAGTATTACCTATTATGAATAAAAAATAATAATTAGTTTCTAAATTGGTCATTAATTAATTATAAACTAATTTAAGAACCAATTCGTTTGGTAGAAAAATTCTTAGTAGCTAATATTTATTGTTTGTTATGAATTAATGATTGTCCATTGATTTGATACATTTACTTATATGATTAATACTCATATGATTCATTACTCTTTATGGTCAATATTTGTATTAACTAAGTTGATTTGTTTCCTTAATGGACTACATATTGTATCTATAAATAAGACTTTTTCTATCAATAATAATATACTGATGAGTTGCTCCCTATTATCTCATTCTCTATTATTTATTATTTTCTCTATTATTTGCTTTATTTCATAACACGTTATCAGCACGATGCTCCAACCAATTGAGGACTAATGAAAGTTTTTTCTCTCTAACGACAATGCTCTGTGTGTCTCAATCCAAGCTCTTTCTAATCTTTTCTCAATTTATAAGTTTACCTTATATTCTTCCTCTTGTGATAAGAATTATTTGACTTTATCAATTTTCATCTCCGTCTTATTATTTTTATTTTTATTATGACAATGATTATTATTATTATTATTAATATTTTTTTATATGCCAGTTCTAAACACGCGAAACGTTGCAAGATTTGGATGTGTGACCCTTGATATTACAAGGAAGAATTCCTTATATTGGATGAATTTTAAATGTTGAAATACATTTAGATGTAATGGATATTGGGATACCATTAAATAAAGAAATAAAGCATCTAAGCAACAAAATTGCTCATGCGAAAAAAATATTGTGAAAAGAGATTTCACAAATATTATGAATTTATTTCATGCCTATGTATGGCTAGTTGGACAAAGCAATAAAGATTTTGATGAAAAATCATGAGATCCGCCTAATCTGCTCCATTCCCATAAGTGAATGTAACAATAAATATTATAAATTTATTTCATGCCTTTGTATGGCTGAACAAAGCAATGAGCTTTTGATAAAAAATCATGAAACCTGTCCAAATTAGGTTATGCTCCATTCCCAAAAGTGAATGCAGCAACATTTGATTTATATTTTCATGATCGTGATCATGATATTGATTATGGACATGGTTATAAAGAAAATTTCAAAGCCACATTTTGTCACTAGAAGTGGCACAATAATGTGAAAAAGGGAAAAGGAAAATGTGAAAATATTGACAAAAGGATTAAAGTATATATTATCATTATAGTGGTAAAGGCCATTTGAGTTGTACTCATTGTACACCAAAGCATCTTACAAATGATGAGAAAAACATAGAAACACACTTTGCTTATGAAGTGATTCTGATTATAGCCATATGTATGCTACTCATCTTGATATTATTATTTTCTTTGCTAAAGCAAATGGAAGCATTGATCACCTCATTGATTATGAGAGTGTTAAAAAAAATCTCATATTGATATTTACGTTTATATGAAAAATGAATGTTTGCACTAGTACCAAAAGATATGTGTCTTATTGATATTGCAACGACTTATACAATTTTCAAGAGTAATAAAATTTTCTTTTGTTTGATAATGTGAGACATCGATGTTAGTATTATTTATAGTACTATAAATATATTTGAAGACTCTAGAAAAGCTATTATACTTCTACCAAGAAGTTGAATAGAAACTTATTAAGTTTCAATGATATTTGTCTAAATGGATATTAAATTGAGACAAACAATGAAAAAAATATGAAATATCTTTATATCTCTATGATTGAGTTGAAAAAGAAAGTGTATTGGAGAAATTATCAACATTCTCTTATAGTTTGTACTACAAGTTTATTAGTACAATTGAAATGCATGTCATGGTAAACCAGAAGTTTACAAATCAAAATGATTGCCTTGTTTGACATAATCAGTTATTATGATGCGAAAAAAAAAGGTTGAAAAACTCATGTGGACATGTTTGAAGCGTGGTAGACCTATTGGTTCCAAAGATAAAAACTCTTGAATGAGAAAGGGAGCTAATATGCAAAATGGCCTAATCGAAAAAGTTGAAATCCCAAAAGATTCATTTGACATAATTAATGGTTCGGCTTCAGAAGAACCTCAAGTACCTGAAATTGTTGAAAATGATGAGAGCTCAATAAATTATGTCATGAATCACATAATATGGAACCAAAATGAAGTTAACATTGACGAAACTTTTACTTATAACATAGCGATGAATGTTATGAATGACAATGAGGATCAATAAGCAATGATCATTGAAGATTGTCGACAAAGAAAAGATTGACTAAAATAATATGCAAAGAAGCATAATTATATTTGCTTGCTAAACGAAAGGTTTTTGGACGTATAGTTCGCACACCTGAAGTTTTGAAACCCGTTGGGTACATATGGATTTTTGCGCAAAAATCAAATTAAGAATGATGAAATTGTTAGATACAAAGCACAATTGGTTGCTCAAGGTTCTTTACAAAACCTTGTATTGATTTGTGAAAAAACATATTCACTAGTATTGGATGCAACAACATTGCAATATTCGATTATCCTAGTTGCACAACAAAGTTTGCATTTACATCTAATGGATGATGTTACAACCTATTCGTACGGTTCTTTTGAGAATCATATTTATATGAAAATCCCTGAAGGATTTTATTTACCCAACAAGACAACTTCTAAAGAGAGTTATTCAATAAAATTGAACATGCTCTTTTATTGATTAAAGCAATCAGGACGTGTGTGACATAACCGTCTTATTGAGTACTTATTAAAAGAAGGATATAAAAATGATCCTATTTGTTCTTGTATTTATATGAAAAGATCCAAAAATGAATTTGCCATAATTATTGTTTATGTAGATGACATAAACATCGTTGGAACTCCTAAGGAGCTTAGAAAGACAATTGATTACTCAAAGAAATAATTTGAGATGAATGATCTTTGAAGAGCAAAGTCTTATTTGAAATTAGAAATTAAGTATTTAAATAAAGGTGTTTTTATATGGCGAGAGGCTTATATAATTAAGGTGCTTAAAATGTTCTAAATAGACAAGTCATGTCCATTATGCACTCTAATAGTTGTGAGGTCGTTAGATGTTGACAAAAGACTCTTCTTACACCTCAACAAAATGATGAAGATCTTCTTAGTCCAAAAGCATCATATCTTAGTGTCATAGAAACATTGATGTATCTTACTAATTATACTCGATCTAATATTGCATTTGCTATAAATTTTTTAAGCAAGATATTGTTCTTCAACTACAAGAAGAAAATGGTTTGGAGTAAAACATATACTTCGTTACTTTAAGGGTACTACGAATATGAGCTTATTCCATCCAAATGATTCAGATTTAGACCAATGGGTTATGTATATGCATGTTATTTTACATATTCTCACAATGTAACAATGGTTGATCACAAACAAGATGTTTGTTCACATGTGGTAGCACAATGGTTTCATGAAGGTATATGAAACAAATCATAGTAGCAACATCCTCTAATCATACAAAATTACGAGGAAAGTTGTGAATATGTTTGATTAAGGTCTATAATTCAACATGTGCAAGAAACTTATGACTATCTCGACAAAGATGGAATCAACAACCATATATGAAGATAATAGTGTATTGTTCAATTGAAAGGATGATATAGATATCCAAAAATTCATTCATGTGAAAATATGGCAAGTCTATTTATAAAGATTTTGCCAATAAGAACTTTTGAGAAAATGATTCACAAGTTCGGACTCGTCACCTTAATGATGTAAGTTTACATGAGGGGGAGAAATATAATGTGTGATGAACAATATTGTATTAAAGAATACAGAATGTTGTACTCTTTTTCCTTCACTAGGGCTTTTTTTTATCCCAAAGGGTTTTTCTTAGTAAGGTTTTAACGAGGCATATTCTTTTATCAATGGACACTCAAGGGGAAGTCTTATGAATTAATGATTGTCCATTGATTTGATACGTTTACTCATATGATTGATACTCATATGATTCATTACTCTTTATGTAAATATTTGTATTAAATAAGTTGATTTGTTTCCTTGGATTACATGTTGTATATATAAATAGGACTCTTCCTATCAATAATAATATACTTATGAGTTGCTCCCTATTATCTCATTCTCTATTATATATTATTTTATCTGTTATTCGCTTTATTTCATAACATTGTTCAATTTTCTTTGGTAGCTAAATTTTAGAAATCAATTTAGAGATCAATTATAACTATTTGTTCATAATATTGACTATTTTAATAACAAATAATTTTTTATTTTGTAAATTAGTATATAAATTGGTCACTATAGTGACTAAGAACTTTTAATCACTAAATTGGTTGTTAATGAAGCATTTTCTTGAAATGTTGGTTTCATTTATCTCGATTATTAATGAAACATTTTCTTGAAATGTTGGTGTCATTTATCTCTAAAACATTGTAATTTTTTTCATTTAAATAATACCATTTTCCAGAAAATTAGTCTTACAAAAATAATCAGATGCAAATATCATCATTTATATTTTTTATTCTATTATATTATATGATTTACAAATATCATAGGTATGTCCGAAACTATATCACTTATAATTTAAAAATAAAAATTAATAAATGTAATTTCTAATTCGTAACAATCTCTAATTAACGACTTATACCATGTAGTAGAAAACTGTGTACTTAATTCTTACTACATTGGCTTAATATTTGTTAAAATAAATTGAATGAAATCGGTGAACGGACAAAAACATTATTAATATGTTTTAACTTCAATTTTTTGTTATATTTCTATTCTTATAAATACAATAATATATTACAAAATAAAACAATATTTGCATTAAAGAGTGTCCATATTAAATTATACATAAATAATGATCTTTTAACCTACTTTAAATTCACTATTATAATCACTCTTCAATCGTTTATTTTGATTTTATTTGTTGATTTTATTTGTTGTAGTAGTGTGGTATGATGATCTAAAAATGATTAGAATGATAAATTAAAAATGGATTAAAAAAAATAGTCAAAATATCATTATCCTTTTCGATTATATATTTAAACCCTTCTCATACACTTTCCTCACAAAATCTCTCACAAACTCCACCTCACACACTTCTCATAAAATTCAAATGTGTATAACGATAACGTGAAACTCAAGAAGGATATTTTCCTCTAGCCATTCAACTAGATTGAGTGTTTTCACTTTTTAGAGGAAAAAGTATATTTGAGCTGATTTTTACAACAATAATAACACCTTTAATAGGATTTCATATTTCACAAGCATCTTTACTAATGGTGATATATAGTATAGTCCTCTTCTTGTAACTGTCCATCATTTTCACCATAGAACCTAATGTATCCTATTACAATTAGGTCAAACATTGTGTATTATATATGTGACTTTGATTAGGGGATACATGAAAAATTTAACTTTTACATTTTTTTTTGTTGGCAAAAGAATTCTTCGCTGTTTACAAGAAACTTGTAACTTATGATTTGATTGAATTTACAATTATGTTAGTGATCTAGAATGATAGAAAAAGAGCAACTTTTCTAACCATGTTTTCTTTCATCACTTTCATAAGACAATTCCTTTTTTCTTTTTCTCTTGAAATAATTTATTTTGAAACTCTACTAAAATAAACAAAGATATTCTCAACAAATTACATTTTTCACAACTTCCTGATTCCACACCATATCATTGCAATGTATTAACGTGATTCTTATGATATTTTTGGTCATTTGAGAATTTCTCCCACATCACTACCTCATCTTGAAGGAGAAAAATATCGTCAAAAAATCCCATAAATACATTGATAGAATCAAATATCGTGGAGCTTATTTTTCAATTGAAGTGGAAACTATGAAATCGAGCAAAGAGTGACAAAATAGGCGAACAAAGTAGTTTAAATGATTGTTCACATGAAAACAACAATTACCAAAAGTCAACACAAAATAAATATAGAACTAACTCATACTTTTGCCATTCAATATCAGATTCGATAGAGAACTAACTCATGAACTGGTTTCATTGTACAATACTAATTATTAGATTCGAGATTTAATATCAGATAAAAAGTCATGACTAATAGTTATTGAACAACTTTATTTTAATGTAGCAATTCAAACACTATAATTTAATTTAACTTGATTCATTGCACTTATATTATGAAAAATAATGATGCAAAACACAATAATCCGCTCAAAAATTATCCACCAAAAATCTAGTTTATAACCTTATAACTCTAATACCAATATTTAGATTGAATGTTTATTACTAAGCCACAACTTTATTTGCAAAATTGAACTTAGATCCTATCTGTTTTAATAATTAAAAAATAATATAGATTATTAACTCCTAATAAGCTATGATACACAAATACGATACGTGTATCAGATACGACACGTATCAGATACGTCAATACATTTATTTTCAAAATAATAGGATACGATACGTGATAGATACATGATATATGAACAATGAAAAATGTACAATAAATCTTACAAACATAATAAATATATGATTGTTAATGTGTGAATCCAAAATTTTTAATTAGAGACCAATTATTTTGGTAGTCAAAACCTTGTAGTTAATGTCAGTGACCAATTTAAAAATCAATTCATCATTGAAACTATTTTAATAATCAACTTAGAGACCAATTATAATTTTTTGAAACTATTTTAGTTGTCAATTTAGTCACTATATAGTGACTAATTATTTCTTGTCACTAAAATTGGTCATTATTCAAAGATTTTATTATAGTGTACTACTACTTTATAAATTATATACTTCACTAATAAATATCGTTAAAGTATCCTAAAATATCGAACATGATACGTGTCAGATTCAAATACATGACCCAGGTTAAAGTATTGGTGCATCATAGCCAAGGATGGCAACGGGTCTGGTCGGGTACGGATAGTGCCTACCCGCAACTCGACTCACAAAAAAAAAAATCCGATCGTTACCCGTCCGATTACCCGCCGGGTACCCACTTAAAAAATATCCGCGAATTGTTTAAAACTCGCGGGTACCCGTGGATACCCGTATACCCACAAATATTTTATAAATTTTTTAATATGAAATTATGAAAATAAAATAAATTATAATTAAATTAAATTAAATTTTAATTTTAATTTTAATTAAATTTAACCTAATAAAATATAATTTTAATTAAATTTAACTTAATAAAATATAAATTTAATTTTAATTTTAATGTTTTACGGGTAACAAGTACCCGCGAGTACAGATAGTATGATACCCGTACCCGACCCATTTATAAGTGGGTATTAAAATACTTGCTACCCGCTACCCGCGGATAATAAATACCTACAGGTACTAACTACCCATCGCATATTTTATCCACAAATATCCGCGGGTTCGAATATTTTTGGCATCCCTAATCATAGCTAATAAGTAAATTAAAGAGAAATATAGAAAAAAAATTAAAAACCATCTAAAATTTTAATAATATATTAAATACAAAGAAAGGAACATCATACTCAAAGTTGACTAGTAGTATAGTGTTAGCTCATTCGAGAGAATCACTTCGGAGATACAATACCTATAAGACATAAGTCTAACCACATAAAGAATTGACATCACTCTCAAACCAAAACCATAAGACAATAGGTTTATGAATCTTCATCCTTATATAATACGCAACTTTCTCATTTTTACTCAATGTGAGACTTAGACTTATACTTAGATTCCGAACATATGTAATATGAAATCTTACCCTTACTAATAAAGTGCCTTAAAGAAAGTTTACTTACAAAAAACTATATATTCGTTATCTAGAGGTTGCTTTGTCAAATTTAAAGCCTTCGTCTATTATAAAGTGATAAAAACCTCCTGCCTGTAAATAAGACATGGTGCACCAAAATTATAATAATTAGAGATTTCCAAGTCATCGTAAATCATAATTATGTATATAATTTAAATATTACAACCAAAGCAATATAAACGTTAAAATAAATTCAAAGAATATTCATATAAGCAAACAATACAAACAATTCATTTGTGGATATAAGAAATTGTTTATATTCCTCTGACGTGATGATGTAAATAAAACATATATAACATTACTAAAAAAACTCATATTTCTTGTCAATTTTGTTTTGAAGTTTTTTTCGAAAAAAATACTTATAAATTTTGTTATGAAAATGCCATTTTTTTTACAAAATATTTTGTACAAGACATTTTTCACAACAAATTTTGTAGGAAATACTTATGAATTTTATAATTTTGTAGGAAATAATTATCTACGAAGAAATTACCTGCCAATTAAGATTCTTAGAAAAAAATAACAGTATTTTCTTCCAATTTTTTTTAACAAATTTGCAAGAAAAATCCCATGTAATATAAGAATTTTTAGTAGTGTAATAATACCTTTTTCAAAATTTATAAAAATTAAAAAAGAATGAAAGACTAAAATAAAAATGATTTCTTTTTATCAATAATGTTAGTTATTAGTATTCATTAGTGGGGGAATTGAACCTACAGCGTCTCACATCTTCCTTTCCAAGAACATATCAAATATAAAATTTATTATCTATAATATTGTAAATTGAATTATAATCATACCTGTTCATACATCCTTTTCATTGAAGTTATCATTTTGATCACCATCTCTATCAACTTCTGCATGGATCAAGTCTCCTTGCTTAAACGTCTCGGGATGTATACATTATGATAGTAATTTATCAAGCATTTCAAAGATTTTGATGGAAAGTGCTTCATGGCAAGCTTCCAAAAAATTTTGGCCTTTGAAGATGTATTTAAATTCAGTACATATTCAAATTTCTTATCCTCTTCTAATGTCCATGATTCAGAAACTTCTTCTCCCATTCCATTAAACTTCAAACTTGAAAATGTTGCACCAATCTCTGATTTCAAAAATTCTCTTACTTCCTTAGTGTGTAGTTTAACACATTCAACTGATCTTGAATCTTGACAATAGTATGAGTCAGGCCTTTCTTCCCCAATACCTTTTGTGTTGTTTTCATTAATATTAGGCATTGGCCAAACTTCAACACCTAACCACTTTAAATCGTCATCATTATTATGACATTTTACTTTTGTTGTGCCTTCCCACTTAGGAACTTTAGCTTGAAAACGAGGTCCAATTGGAATAACTGGCCTTAGAATCTCATTATCCTCTGATAATGACTTGTTTTGTGTTTGATTTAGCTCCATATATTCATTTTCTAAATTTGAAGAATGTGAAGTCTCATTTGAATTGTCAAAATCCCCATTGAACAATGGTTCTAGTGCTTTAGCAAAGTTCAAAGTTGATTTCTCCTTCATTGATGTATCAATACTTGTGGTATACTTAGTAGTCACCAAATATTTACGAGAATGTTTCAAAGATTGTTGTTTCACTGGGTTTGACCCTTCAATGAAGGCATCAAACACACCTAAGTGAGGATAATACTGACTATTATTAGTGCAATGTTGTTCATGGACAACACTTTTATGACAACTCATATATTGGTCAAATTTCCTCTTCTGGTAATAGGAGAACAAAGTTTCAATAAGAAGAACAAAACTTTGAAGGGATGAAAAAATTCTAACAAATTAGTGCTATTGTACATTTCCAAAAAAGAATTCAATTTAAAAATTTATTAGAAAAAAGTAATATACTAAAACACTAATTTCTAATGAATTGAAAAAACAAGTAAATTAAAGTAAGTTATTGAGAGTAGACTTCAAATAAAATTGTGTTTATAAATTTAGAAGAAAAAAAAAATCATAAAATTGTATTTCAAAATATGATTATAATTTGATGTCACAATTTCTTTTAATTAAAGTCATGTAAAAGTTAATTCACTCCTTAATTTCTTTTACGGTTATTAAACATTATAACTATGAAACCAAACTTAATATAAAAAAAAATTGTTTATAAATAAGTATGTTATGATAAAGAATAGGCTACTTAAAAAACATTCAATGATAGATAATACATCTAACATTTTGCATAATTATATAAAGTATTATTAAGGTTGTATAAATAAATTATCTACTACAAAATACAAAATACCATATAATACATAAAAATTACAAGAGTACGTACCACAAATTTTTCATTATGATTCAAAATCACGCCAATCTTGTCCATTATATTCTGAAATCTTTGATAGAAGACTCACTAAAGATTTCAAAGCAAATTCTTCCAACTCAAATCTTATTCTGCAATTTGAAGGAAAAAAATTTCATACATGGGTGACTAAAAGAGGAAAAAATGCAATAATGAACATACAAAATCAAATAAAAATACTATAAAAGTAGGCATATGAAAAATACTATTCACAATATATTTATATAAATATGAAAATCAGTATATTACAACTAAATACTACGTACTATGATGAGAAACGTCATGACAAGAACTATTCATATAAAAAATAATACCTTTTAATTCAGAAAATGTCATTGTATAGATATATAAAATAATATATTATGTTATTATTCTAGATATGGAAAATACTATGCTAATGTTATAGATATTGAAACACTATACAAAATCAATTGGGGAAAAATATATTTTATATTTGGAAAATGCTATGTTACAAAATTAGAAAATGCCATGTTGCAAAATTTAAAAATGTTACACTATTATCATAAGTTTGAAAAGTTATATCTAAGAAGCTCTTGGCTAAGTTGTCACACTGTCCCATTACAAATTTATCTATGATATGAACATGTAATCAATGTGTGCACAACACGGTATTTGATATGTAGCATGAGGTTGCATCTTGTTCTCTTATTGGACACAATAATGATGACATTTTCTACTCCTTGGACATGCGTATCACACCCGATTTAGGAGAAGCAAAGTGGTAAAAATACTATAAATAATATATTTGATTTATAGAAGAATCACACAAAAAGAGGAAGAGAAAAGAAGTGGGAGAAGAAAATAAAAAGGAAATTTTGAAAGAAAATTATGGAGTTGGAGTTAAAATTTGTCCAAACATCACTTTGACAAAGAAAATAGAAAATATAATTTCTTCAATGAATCAAAATTGAAGATCGAAAATTTAAAGAAAAAAAAAGGGTCCCCCTACCCCTTGATGAAGGAAAAGAAAAAAACAATGTTATAACCCAAAAAGTCAAAGGTTATTTACAAGCTTCTTCAATATTCAAGCTTCAAATACTTTTGATTATGAAATTGCAGGGATGTTTTGTTCTTCAAAATTAACATTTGATTTGGCAAGAAGTCATTATTATAGAAGTGCATTTTTTTTCTTGTGTTTCTAATACTTCTAATTTTAGTGAATGTGTATCACCAACATATAAATTGAGATATCCTCTACTTTTATTTACTTTTAAAAGAAAGAAGTCACGTAAAAAAATTTTGAAAACTATAATAAGCTCATGGAATTAGAAAGGTGTCACAATTATTATTAGTGATGGAATCAAAGAATTATTGCCATCACTAAGAATGGACCATTATTTTTAAAGTCAGTAGATGAATTTGATGAGATAAAGATCAAATATTTATTGCTAAAGAAATGAGAGACACAATTATAAAGGTTGGACCAAGAAATATGGTACCAATTATAACTAATTATGCAGTTGTATGTAAGGCAATTGGTATGTTTGTAGAATTAAAATTTCCTTCAATCTATTGTGCTCCTTGTGTAATGCATGCCACAAATCTTGCATTGAAAAATATTTGTGCAAATCAGAAAAAATTTGTTGTTGCTACCTTTATTAAAATTTTTATTGTAGGGGCACTCTTAATAAGATTTCAATAGCTTCAACTCATTGAAGTTGTTTTGTGTTGTTATGTTAAGATTTGCCTCAACTATAGTCATGCTTAAGAGGTTTAGAAGTTTGAGAAAAGGACTCCAAGAGATTGTTATTAGTGATGAATGATCTTATTACAAAGAGGATAATGTGGAAAGTGCACAATTTGCGAAATAAACTCTATTGGCTGATGGTTGGTAGATGAGAGTTGATTGTATATTTGCTTTTTCTCCCCTATTTACGATGTTCTTGGAAGAATAGACGAATACAAATATTCTTCACTTAGTATATGAAGTGTGGGATTCAATGATTGAAAATGTGAGAAAAGTCATATACCAACACAAAAGGAAGATATAGAAGTTGAACATTCATCCTTTTTTGAGATAGTAAAGTCAACATTAATTGATCGTAGGATTAATAGTAGCATATGTCATCATTGTTTAGCTTATTCTTTATACCTAAGGTATTGTATTGTTAAATTATTTTAGGATTATATTTTGTTATGTACAACTTATTTATAATATGATATTACATTAATTTATGTTTGTACATTTTCAATGTTGTAGATATTATAATCATAATAGTTAGATGAATATTCACAGAGACTTACCTCGCATCAAGACGTGGAACTTACCCATGAAAGAAAAATAAATGTTTTAAGAGATACTTTGATGACGTGGATGTAAGGAAACATATAAATATAGAGTTTGCAAACTTTTCAGATGAAAGAAAAAGTTTTGCAGATGTTGACTAGGGGATAGAGATAAAATGGATACAAAATTATGGTGATTATTCATGGACCTCATGCACCAACACTTTATAAGATGGTTGTTAAACTACTTAGACAATCATGTTCATCTTTTTATTGTGAAAGAAATTATAGTACCTAATCTTTTATAGAGTCTTTGAAAAGAAATAAGATGACACCTAAAAGGGTAAAAGATATAGTATTTCTCCACAACAATCTTCGTATTTTCTCAAGAAACACCTTAAAATACAAAGAATGAGAGATTAAATTGTGGGATATTGTGGATATGTGGTACATATATTAGAAATGTTGCTAGAAACATTGTTGCTACATGTCTTAGAAACATTATTATTGTAGATATAAATAATGTTTCTGATTTTAAAAACAATATTGTTGCAAGGGCATTCTTGGTGTCCTTTTAAAAGAAGGGGATTTGATTTCCTTCCACGTGGATCCAATGAAAACATGTCATGTAACATTGCTTTAATTGACAATCATAATGAAGATTAACCACTCATCTCTGCCACCACCTTGCAACTACATTGTGACTATCATCCCATCTTGAAGAAGTGTGAAGCCACTGTTGAAGGTGAGTGGTGACACCTAGTCTCTTCATCTTGCATGACTAAATAAAGTTAGATTGCCAACTAAAATAATTTTGCATGACATATTTCTTGTTGGATCCACATAAAAGGACATAAATACTTTTTATTTTGAAAGGGCAACAAAACATCACTCTTCCTACAAATATGAGAAATGTGGTATTTACAAATATGATATATAATAGTATTATAAATCTTATAAAGATTACAAATATGAAAAACGTCGGTGTCACATATATGACAAACGTCATCTAAAAACCCTAGTGTTACATATAGGAAACATTACTACAATAGATTTAAAAAATGTTACTATCATAAATCTAATAAATTGTATAGATCTGATGAACACAACTATAACAATGAAACAATATCATCAAGTATAAGAAAACAACTGCTAATAAAACATAAAAAATGTATCTTTAACTTAATAAAAATCAATTTTATATTATAATACACAACCTAAAATTCTAGAGTAAAATCATAGCTATATATTACTTTATACTACAAAAATCAAACAAAATTAAGTGGTGTAAACATACTTGTTGTTGGTGATGTCGAATAATAAATCTCCCCTTGAGCCTTTCAAATAACTTTCAAATAAGAATCCACCAAGAAACTTGAGAGAGACTCTGAAAATTGTAACCTATATTTGAAAGGGGTTATAGATTTTGCAAGAGAAAAATGAAACCTTTTTCAGAGAATTAAAGTAGAGCGGAGTAACTATGGTTGTCTCTTGCTTTTCCAAGTATAATGACTATTTATAAGGTCACTCTTTGGAATATTATCAGTTAACAAATATTACAAAATCACAATCAAATCTTGTTACCAAATAATTTATCTTATAACAAATAATTCCTTATTTAACAAACAAATCCTTAATATATGATCAAAGATATTTTCAAGAGATTGACTATATATCTTTTAATTTATTATTTCATTTTATTTTTAAAATTTATTTAATATTATAAAAGATTATCAGTAAAAGTGATGTTATATCATTATATTGTTTAGATTTAATATTTTTATTATCTATAGTCTATCTTATTATATAAAGGAGATTTTTCCTTAGATATTTCTAATTTTTCTCTATCAATATAAATTTTTTAAATTAAAAATAATTGTTTTAGTAGTTTTACTTTTAAGTGATTACTTTTTAAAATTAAAATAACTATCTATATCAAAAAAATTATCTTTAGAATAAATAAAAATTATCTACAATAAATTATAAAAAAATATTTAAATACTTTTAGGATTGTACATTCTCCCAAAATATTATGAAATATTTTTTAATTTTTATAGTTAATATCTTTTGATAAATATCTTAGAGATATAATAACATATTATCATATTACTTTATATTATCAATATATATATAGTATTTTTTTAATATAATAATTTATTATCATTTTCGATTATATTATTAAGATATTTATAATTAATATTTTATAATATAATATCTTATTATCATATTTGATTATATTATCAAAATATTTTCAGTTTATAATATAATAATTGATTATCATTATAAGGATATCAATTTAATACATGTATCTTTTTTTTTTCATAGATTTCAAAGGTCTATAAATACTTAATTTCATCTATGAAGTATTCATATTTAACATAATAATAATAATAATAATAATAATAATAATAATAATAATAATAATAATAATAATAATTACTTCATAGATTTGGATGTGACGGTTTCTTCGACCACTGGATTGTATACGTAGTTTTACCAGAGATTCAAATCCTTTCTTTTTTTGAAACATCTTTTTAGTCTCATCAAACTTTCAACTAGAAAAATGTTGTTCCAATCTCCAATTTAATGAGTTTTCTTGCTTCACTAATATGTAGGTGAATACGGTCAATATTGATCTCGAAAATTCACATGAGCATGAATCACACCAACCTTCTTCAATAACTTTTTCCATGTTTTCACTAAATTAGGTATTGGCCAAAGTTGGATGCCTAAGAACTTTAAATTAGCACTACTTTCTTTGTTTTTTTTTTTTTTTCATTTGAGAACTTTAGCTTGAAAACGAGGTCCTATCGGAACAATTGTCATTGGAACATGATTATCCTTGAAAGATAAATTATTTTGGGGTTCACTTAGTTTTACACCCTCCTCACTTGAAATGTCAAAATCTTCATTGACCTGAGACTCTAATGCTTTGGAGTGTCCTTGTTTCATTGGTTTAACCCTTCAATAAACACATCAGAGGTAACATAAAATTATTTTAGCACATTATCTAAAATATTTCAAAGCGTGTTATCTCCAAGACAGAGAACAACGGGGACTTGCTAGAGTGATAAATGATCCAAGTTCATTTTGTGAAGAGTGTTTCGTTGAATAGTTTGACATCTTTTGCTCTTAATCCCTTCTATTTATAAGGCGATGAACGTCTTCCAAATTACCCAAACAATCTTCCTCTCCTCTTCATTCCTCCCCTATATATGAGCTCCTAATTTTTGTTGCCACTACACTTGGCATTTTGTAGAAAGTCACGTAAGATAATGATAGTGCAGATAGAACCGAGTTAATTAAACGAACCTACCCATAGAACATAAACATTTATGATTTCACAAAGAATTCCTAGGATTATAGTGACAAAGAATTTCCACTACCCATTATAGTCACCACTCTCCTAGGATTAGCTCTAATAGCTCTAGTAGTCAACTTGGGAAGAATATGAATCCTTTCATATAGACCTAACTTTGAGGGCAATGTTAGCTTTGAAGGGAAAGGATTTGTCATGAATATAAAACTAGTAGAAAAAAAAAAGAAGAATGAAATAAATATAGCTCTAGGCCAATGGCAACTAAGGATGATTATGGATTAAAAAATTTCAAAATTCAGTCTAAATCAAATAAAATAGATTGAATTTATAATTCTGATCCCTTTTAACTATATAACTAGATTTGGAATTTTTTCAATATAATTTAAATTGGATTCAATTTAAATTGAATCCATCTTGCCAAATAAATTAAATTCAATGAGATCGACCTAATAGAGCTGATTATTAGGTCTATTAGACATGGATTGAGTTAACTTGGTAGACATGAGCTCAGACCAACTAGGCTTACTTTAGGCTCAAGTTAACTTGGTTCCACTTAAGCTCAACCTGACTCGATTCGACATTTGTCAAGACTTGACCTAACCTCAATGTGAATTGACTCGACCTTTGTTTGGACCAACTCGGCTTGACCTCAAATCGACCTCGGTGTAGTTCACTCAACTTAACTTGAGTATGACTATCTCACCTCAACCTTAACCAAAGCCAACTTGAATCAACTTGGGTATGGACTTAAAATCCAAAAACATGAATTTGGATTTGCGATAAATCCATTTAAATAACTTAAAATAATATTGATTTGGATTATTGTGGATTGAATTACAATTTGAAGTTTTTGCTTATCCTTAATGGCAACAAATTTATAGAAGAGAAGATAAAGAGCTAGTCTGCATCCTAAGATAACTAACTAAATTTGGGTTCCATAGCTTTTTGGTTATAAAGAAAATGGATGAATAAATATATTTGTTGTAATGATCATTTCTCTTGTTACTTAGTCATCAATTTTAGTTATATATTATACACAACGAATTTGTGGGTCTTTTTTATATAATGTTCATCTTACAAAAAGCTCTTGTTAATAGTCTTTTGATATAAGAAATCTTCAAATACGTGATTCTTCATCCATTCACATGTTTAGTCTACACCCATTGCACCAGTTTGTTAGGTTATCATGACGATTAACATAAAAAATATTCAACATCAATGTGTCAAAAGCAAACCATATAAGAGATTTAGATATCATTTTCAACTCAAAGTCTTAAGAAAATTAATTTGTGAATCTTCTTTCTTAAATACTATTTATTTTACTCATTTCCACTCAATATGACACTCAAAGTAAGACTTAAAATTCTAACATGATATGTACTTTGTCTCATGCTACAACCTTAATATAACACTTTAAATATATTACTAGAGAAAGTTGAACAAAAATATAAAGATGCATGATGAAATTGTAATTTGAAATGAGTTAAAAATTTTGAGAAAAATCAAAAGGTATTAGAACTAGGTAAAAAATATACAAAACTCACTTTGACTATGGATCTTTCTTTCTTGCAAACGATGGAGAATGGCGTGTAAACCTTAAGCATGAAGAAGAAAACATTTTATAGACTATTTGAAAAGAGTACTAATAATTAACAATTAAAAAAAATTTAAAACCCAATCAAATCAAATCCTACCAACTCAATATTCATTAAAATAATTATTAATTCATAATCAAATATTTCCTTTAAAAAAGATTATATAAAATATTTATAATACAAGTGAAAGGCTAAATCATTTATTTATTTATATATATATATATATATATATATATATATATATATATATATATATATATATATATATATGTGTGTGTACGTGTTTAGTTTAGTTTTGTTATTAAATAATTCAATTTGATTCTTAATTTACAAAATAAAAAAAATGAGAGATACTTTTGACCATCACTTTTTCGGTTACATTCACATTATAACTACATTTAATAATAGAATATTATATTAAAGTAATAACAATAAGTATAAATAAAGTATTATAATAAAACAATAATTTATGAAATTATAACTTAGTGTAAGAGAAAAATATGTTGCGAAAGGATCTCACCATTGGAAGTTCCATATTGATAAGACCAAATTAAATTATATAAAGGAGTGCAAATTTTACTTTATAAGCTAGTCTTGTAAGATTGAGTTAGGTTTAAAATTCATTTTTTAACATGGTATTAGAGTTGTGGGTTAGAGCCTATTCTAGCGAGATTTGTATTTGTTGGACATATCATTCCTTCCGTTATCGGACCATCCATTAATGTTTCGTCCCACCTACGAGAAGTATATACCTCAGTGCGACGGGGTGTGCCGAAAGTCCACATCAATTAGAGATAAGATCAATTTAGAGTATTGAAGTGGGTACAAACCTCACCTTACAAATCGATTTTATAAGGTTGAGTTAGGTTTAAAATTCACTACTTACCACTCACTTTTAAAAAATAAGGGTTAAATATGTTGTAGTATCTAAACTTGGGTATCAAATCAAAATTCATTTATGTTTTAAACTTTGATACATTTTGGTCTCAAGGTTTAAAAATGAATGAATGTAATTCTCTTAATCCAACAAAGTTGAATTATTTTTATGCGTTAAACGAAGTTCTAAACTAACATTTGAAAACTGGAATGTGTTAAACAAGTGTAAACGGTAGGGATAACAAATCAAGTCGCCCTCGTGGGTTCTGCTCAAACTCGTTCCCGTTTTTACAAGGAATCCCCACATTGACTAAGTGAGGGTAATGATATGGGTATGGAAAATACCCAACTTGTTCAGTTGGGGATGAGGATGTTGATGTACATATCTGTCTTGTTCTCATCCTTATACCTTCTATAATACTCATTCCCGTCATATTCATGTCCCCATTTAAATTATTAAAATACTCATAATCTATTAAGTAACATTATATATATATATATATATATATATATATATATATATATGTGTGTGTGTGTGTGTGTGTGTGTGTGTGTGTGTGTGTGTGTATTGTACTTTTTATTTCTTCTAAGTTTTTGATTTGTCATGAAATTCATTATTACATCCAAGATATATTTTGTCTTATCATAACCTTTATGCAATTATGTTCAAATGATGTATGTCAATTAAATATTTTGTATGTCTCACATTTGAATATTTCTACTTTTTTTTAATATTTTTATTTATTGTATATTTTCTTTTCACATGAGAATGTTTAACACTCTCAATTTAAGAATTTAAGTGTTCAATAGCATATACCTTTCATTACTAGGTAATATAAAAAAAATATCTTCTTTATTCTATTATTATTAATTTTTTTTATTTGAAGAACCTTTTTGTTTCGCTAAAATAATTTTTGTTGTCTCTCAACCAACCACTAAGTTGACATTTGAAAAGTATTCTTAGAACTCTAACGTGTTTTTTATCTTATTATATCATTAATTATACATTTATTTTCCTTTGTGCGCTTTATTATAACTTTGATTAGTGTTTAGAAAAGAAGATTTTTTTTCAACTATTTTTAAATTTTATGAACTAGGTTTCATTAACGTTTGCAAATTTAATAAATGATTTGGTTCTTATGAAATTTTATTTGGTATTCTAGTTTGAAATGTATAGAATTATAATTTCTTTCTAAATATTTGAAAGAAATTATAATTGATATTGAAGAAATAACCATCCTTTTAATGTTGAATATTTGATAATATTATGTTTCCTACACTATAATTTTTTATTATTTTATAAAGTTAATTAATTGATATTGAGACAGTAAGAAAATGGGTACGGGTACGAGTATATACCCATTAACCAATATGGATGGAGATGAGACAAAAGTTTAATACCCGTTGAGTTTAGGTATATGGATGAAGATGATTTTTTTTTATGGGAATGAGTATGAGATATCGAAACCTTTTCCTGACCCTTCATGTTTTACTAGAAGAAAATGTTTCATTAACAATCAATTTTAGTGGTCAAAAGTTGTTAGTCACTATAATAACTAATTTGGATACCAATTTACTCACTATTATGGATAAAAAATATAATGGGTCATTAGATTGGTTTTTTAAGACTTAGATACTAAAGGAAATTGGCCACTAAATATTAACTACTAAGGCTACCAAAGAAATTAGTGACTAATTTAACGACCAATTGTAATTTTTATTCATAATAATGATTATTTTAGTAACTAATAATTTTGTATTTTGTAAACTGCTATTTAAATTGGTCACTATCTAACACCTTTTGGTCACTACGATTGGTTATTAATGAAAAACATTTTCTTATAGTGTACCATCCCTAGTAATCAGGTAAACACGAGTCAAAAATATTACTTGACACATTAAAAGTATTTAATGTAATTGGGTTGGAATGTTTATAACTATTCAATTTTAGAGTTTTAGGACTAAACTGTAGCAAAACTTGAGACATAAAAAAATTTTAATTTTATATTAAAATTTAAAAACTGAAAATATATTTAACACAAAATATAATTCAATGTCATCATTTATGTTCATCTAAGACGAACATGGTTGCTTTTGTGAATGCAAAAGTTTTACATTTACTAAGAGAGACATTTTTTACCCATCACTTATTCTTTAAAATTAAAATTAATAATTTACGTTTAATGACAATTTTGTAAGATGACAATATGGGCTGGTTTGGTCTATTTAGGTCCATTCCGCACTTGGACTGCAAAATGCAAGCCGGTCTAGCACGTCTTGTGTTGAAAATGTGGACTAAAAAGTTTGGCCTGTCCCGCATAAGTTTTGGCATGTGGGACGACCTGTTTATTTTTTTTTTTTATGATAAAGCTTTCAATGTTTAAAAAATTGGAAAACTTTAACAAATTCACAAAATTAAGCAAAGATTTTGGAGAGTTGAATGATAAACTGATAATTCAACATTTTCATCATATTCATATTCATACTTTGACATATAGAATGTATTCTTCAAATTTTAGCACATTCAATAATTCATAATATTGGTCTTTTCCGCTCATATAAGAATGTGAAACATTTTTAAAAGAGAAGTAATTAATATGTACAAGTATAAATTTTTTTTCTTTTTTATGCAGGCCAAAGGCAAGTTTGCACAGGTTACAAATTATGTGGGCCGAACTTTTACGAGTCAACGAGCTCAATATCTCGATCCGTCGGGTCAAGCTCACATTTTCACCTTTACAATTTTTCATCACTAAAAAGTAAAATTTTATTTTAAAAAAAAAAACTAGATTCAACATTTAAACTTTCCTCCGCTTGGAGTCCACATCATTTAAAGAACCCCAAATGAACATATGAACCTAAGTTCAAAACCCACATTCATTCTTTATTCTTTATTGTATAACATTGAAATAGCTTTTATTTCTTAGAGGTATCTCATCAAACACTTTCATTACGTTAACAAACCCATAGGCCATGATTCATCAACTTCATTACACTTATCATCGCACACCATTCTTATTGCAACAAACAGAAACATACTTCACTCCAAAATCATTCACATATCCAAAACTCCATTACTATCTTGTGCCATAACATCACTGTACCAACAAAACTACATTGTCACTACTGGTAACAATAATTTGACAAATCAATAATATTCTAATAGTGAGCGAGAAAAAAAGGGAATATGATGAATAAATAAATGAATTTAACATTTAATTACTCTTATAAATTTATACCATTCTTTTTAATTCTTTATCAAGATTAAAAATTCTTTATAAAACAAAATTAATCTCCTAAATTCTTCTTCCTATATCTTACACTCAAGTTACACCTGATTTAAGGGTATTCCAAATTCCCTTAGCAGTGAAACGCAAATATGCAATGTAGTGAAAATTGTTTCCGCTCCACTCTCCACTATCCGTGTCATGGTGGAGCTTCCAAAATCCCTCTCTTCCCACAGTCTTCTCAAGCTGCTCAAAGCCCAGAAGTCCCTTCTCTCTGCCCTTCGCCTCTTCGACGACGCCACGCGCCGCCCCGGCTTTGTCCCCTCTTCTGCCGTCTTTCACCACATCCTCCGCCGCCTGACCGCCGACCCCGCCCTCTTCCTCGCCAACGCACCACGTATTGTCTCCTCCATTCGCTGCCCCTGCCACGAGGAGGTGCCCCTCACCCTCCTCAAAGCCTACGCCAAATCCCGCATGCCAGACGAAGCCCTGCACGTGTTCCAAACCATGCCGCATGTGTTCGGGTGCACCCCCACCGTACGATCCTTCAATTCCCTTCTCAACGCCTTCGTTGAATCGAACCAATGGGCACGGGCTGAGGGCTTCTTCAAGTACTTTGAATCCGCTCGCGTGTCGCCGAATGTCGAAACCTACAACGTTCTCATGAAGGTGCTGTGTAAAAAGCGTGAGTTTGAGAAGGGTAGGGAGTTGCTGACGTGGATGTCGGGTGCCGGGTTGAGCCCTGATAAGGTCACTTACGGTACTTTGATTGGTGCAACGGCGAAGAGTGGGGATTTGGGATTTGCGCTTGAAGTGTTCGATGAAATGCGTGAGCGCGGGGTGGAACCTGATGTGGTGTGTTATAACATGATCATTGATGGGTTTTTCAAAAGTGGGGATTTTGTGAAGGCGAGTGAAATGTGGGAGAGGTTGTTGAGGGAAGAGTCGGTGTTTCCCAGTGTGGTGAGTTATAACGTGATGATTAGTGGCTTGTGTAAGTGTGGGAGGTTTGGTGAGGGTTTGGAGATATGGGAGCGGATGAAGAGTAATCACAGGAGGCATGATTTGTTTACGTATAGTACTTTGATACATGGGTTGAGTGAAGGGGGGGATTTGGATGGAGCTAGGAGGGTTTACGAGGAGATGGTTGGACGAGGTGTTAGGCCTGATGTTGTTACGTGTAATGCAATGCTTAATGGGTTGTGTAAGGCGGGGAAGGTTAAGGAATGTTTTGAGTTGTGGGATGATATGGAGAACTGGGGTTTGCGGAACGTGAGAAGTTATAACATATTTCTGAAGGGATTGTTTGAGAATGGGAAGGTGGAAGAGGCCGTGTCGATGTGGGGTGGTTTGTCGAAGGCGGATTGTGCTACGTATGGTGTGGTGATTCATGGTTTGTGTAGGAATGGGCATGTGAATTGGGCTTTGCGGGTGTTGGAAGAGGCTGAACAGAAGGGAGGTGGTGTGGATGTGGATGCTTTTACTTACTCGTCAATGATAAACGCTTTGTGCAAAGAAGGGAGGTTAGATGAGGTGAGTGGAGTCGTAGAACTTATGAATAAGCGTGGCTGTAAATTGAACCTTCATGTTTGTAATGTGCTGATTGATGGGTTTGTTAAACATTCCAGACTTGACAGTGCTGTTAAAGCTTTTGGGGAAATGAGCAGCAAAGGTTGCTCACCAAATGTTGTGTCCTATAATATTCTTATAAATGGATTACTGAGAGCTGGAAGATTTCCTGAGGCTTCTGATTATGTTAATGAAATGTTGCAAAAAGGGTGGAAACCAGATATTATCACATATAGTATGTTGATAGATGGTCTTTATGAGAATAAGATGGGGGAGGCAGCCGTTAGGTTGTGGCATCAGTTTCTTAACACAGGGCATATGCCTGATATTACTATGTACAACATTGTCATTCATAGACTTTGTTGTTCTGGCAAAGTGGAAGATGCTCTGCAGCTTTATTCAACGATGAGGCAGAGGAAGTGTATTAGCCTTGTGACTTATAATACCATTATGGAGGGTTTTTACAAAGTTGGAAACTGCAAAATGGCATCAATGATTTGGGATCACATCTCAGCAGATGGGCTACAGCCCGACATCATCTCGTATAATATTACTCTTAAGGGGCTCTGTTCTTGTGGTAGAGTAACAGATGCAATTGAGGTTCTAAATGATGCTTTGGCGCATGGTGTTCTGCCAACGGCCATTACCTGGAACATATTAGTTAGAGCATTGATATTTTTTTGATGTGCACTAATTTTTTAATATAATTTTTTCAGCATTTTTCCCACTAGTTGACAACATCCAGCTACAAGCCTACTAGTATTATACTAAAACACAAGTATTTTACTGGTCTCTCACAGGAAATGGGATTCCAGAGATGTTTAGGTATGAGACCAAGCAACATTTTTGAGCATGCTTGTCATATTATGCTTCCTGATAGCGTTTTGAAGGAAATTTAAAGGCCCTGGGCAAATAGCTGCTGGTGATGGACTACATCTATACACATGTAGATTACGGTATTAGGTACTTGGGTGCAATGCAGCTTGTCTCTAGGATGCCTAAATTTTGGAGTTGGCTAACAGAAAAGGGTAATTTGTTTGGAATTTTGGGATATTTATCTGCCTCAGGCCTTATTTGGAATTTCAGGCAGCAATTACTATACTTTTCTAATTGATTAACCAGTTGTTAAGCTGTACAGAAATTAATAACATTTTGTAGTTATTAGTTCTCGTTAATTGTTTATACGACAGGAGATACAGAGATACAAGTTAGCTTCCAAATGTACATTTCTAAAAGCTAGGATGATGATAAAAGTATGTTTTTCTGTTTTAACAAAAGATATGAAAGAAAAGCATCGCACGGTAACCCAGTTGCCCAGATTTTGGTGATTGCAGTTATATAACCAAGATCTGCTGTTGTTGATGCAAAAGCAAAGCTGCATGATGTTATCAGGCCCAAGTTATAAGCTTCCACCTGGGTTTATTGCTCATGCAATATCCATAAATAATTCTGTCTTTCCCAGAAACTCTCGGTCAATCTCAGTAAAAAATTGAACTTCAGTCCTTTTTCTCTTCAGTATTGGCCTTTCTTGTTTTTCCAGTTTCTGAAGAAATCGACTGTTCGTAGATGAGCTGAGAAACTAAAGCCAGAACAATAGCTCCAAGAACTGCTTCTTTCCTCCAATCAGTTGACGATGAGGCAATAGAATCAACTATTAGAAAGGTAAGCAGGCCAATAAAGAAGAGGTAAATTCCTTTTCTTGTTCTGCTACCAGCTTTTTCTCTGGTTACATTTTTTATTTTTTCCGCCTCCTCTTTAGCTTTTGCTTTGTCAACAGGTGCTTTCTTTCTAAGGTTCTTAAAGAATAGCCCTTCGTTTCTTCCATCCTCCATTTGAACTTCAAACTCATCTAGTTCCTTTTCGCTCTCCTCAATCTCTTGTCTGAAGAGTTCTGCAGATTCCTCAAACTCTACCTTCTGGCTCTCTATGTTTGCTGTTATCTGCCAAACACAAATGAAGACAAGAGGTCATTACTAAAACACCTTCCGCATGTAGATTTCCTTCATCCTGTGCTTGATGATTGATCGGTTAGTGTTTTTGGCTCAAGAGACAGAGTTTTGCCAAACCATGGTTTGAGCCTTTTCCCCACCCAAACAAAATACAAAATTTCAATAAATAGTTAACTCAAAAGTCGAAGCATACTCTGGCACTAGCTTCATCTAATCCTTGGAGCGCATCTTCTCCAATCTTGTCAAACTCAGCCTTAGCTTCTTCACCAAACTTGGCTAAATATGCAGATCTCTCGTCTAGATAATTTGTGAGACGGACTTTTTGAGTTTGAAGCATGGCAATTTGTGCTAGAATTTCTTGCTTACGTATATCTCCTGGTTGGGGAGCTTGAGAATCAGATTCATTGGACTTGCAGAGACACACAGTATAACCTTTTGTATTGTGGATTCTGCTGCTGTGGATGTTATACTTGATATTGGTAGGAGTGGAAGGATGAATGAATTTAATCATCTTTTCATGACAGTGGAAGCATGTATTTGCATTGCATGGGTTGGAAAACAATAAAGGGGGCTCTTCAGAACCAGAATTTTAGTTGTGTTGGCTTCCGGTATTTTGGACCTCTTGTTTTCTGAACATTATCTCTACAAGGAAGGAGACATTTTTCTTAGAACTATATTAGTACTTTATCGGACGCCTGAAATCGTGCACAATCCAAAATCAAACTTATGAGCCAAAAAATTGAATATATTTTATCTCCTTATTCATGATACATTATTTTAAATCCAAATTTGAAAATATTTTTTTTCAATTTAAATTGAACTAATATGAATGAACATATGACTTCATCGATCATCATACTATTCACATTTGTTTAAGTAAATGTTCGTTAAAGTTTTTCTCTCTAGTCTTATATCCTAAATTGTATTACTTGGATTTTTGTTATAAGGCACACTATCGAATCATGTAGTCCAAAAAATAGGTAAATTAGTTAATTTCTATAAAATTTTGAAAGACGGTAAATTATTTAGTGTAAAGGAAAATAGGCCAAAAATATATTTTGAAAGTGTAAAGTGTCTTATAAAAATTATCATATATAATTTTTAAAAGATGTCATATATGTATATAAGTTTGTTTTAGGATTAAATGTTTTATTATAGTAAAATTATAAAAAAGTGATTTTGGTCTTTATTGGTAATTTTACTAAATTAAAACATCACATAATCATACCAATAAACCGAGCAACCCGGAGAGTACCATACTTAAAGAATTCCCTGTTACAGTTATCCATAAACGTTCAAAAGATGTTGCTCCTAGAGCAAGAAAGTTCATTTAAGGCTTTAGGGCATAGACATCTCTCCTAAGAGCCACAAGAAACGGGTCCAGCTAAACAGCGCCGCTGCCCCCATCAGATCTACCACTAGGATTAGCCCCATCTGCTCCCACCAATAAGGTGATCATCGCAAAAGAGATAGCAAAACAAGAACACAGAGAATGAAAGGGTAAGCTAGTGAAAATATTTTTAACATATTATAAAGCATGTACAAGGCAAAGCAGGTTATTAACAATTAACTCGTAAACATTCAAATCATGTGAGGGTAGACAAATGCAAGTTACTACGACTCGATATCCGGATCATACTCTTGATATAGAATTCTAAAGGAAGTATGCACCTGTGTTGGTTTCTAAACTCTGCAGAGTCTAAACGTAAGGGGTTATCACCCAACCACACACAGGGTTAATCCTCTATTGTCTTGGGCCCAATATGTCCCAAGACTAGGACCTCCTGCCACTCTCACCACATTAACCATTATGCTCTACGTGAGCGTGAACATTATTAGAGTTCAGGATACCCTCCTTTATCTAGACATCTCCTATATCAAGGTATACACTCTCCCTTCCCAACACATTCCACATGCCTTACAAATCACCCAAATCTCATGAAGTTACTCCAACAAATATATCATGTTTCTCATTTCATGCTTTACACATGCATACCAATATTCAATCCAACAAAATCATAACTTATTTCATAATAATAATTTCATTCCAACCCATTCAAACATAAATGTCAAGCATAGCCACAAACTACGAGCAAAGAAAAGAATTTACACAAGCTTAGAGCCACATTAGCCAACACAACAGCCCCTATCAAGGATTCTCGCCCAGGCGAAAGGGTTCCTTTCGCTCAGGCGACCCCTTCTCGCCTAGGCGAGAGCTCAATAGTGGCCACTGCAAGATTTCATGCGAGTTCTTGGTCATGCGAGTTCTCGCTCAGGCGACAGCGTCTCGCTAAAAAATAAAGCAGGTCGCCTAGGCGGCAACTTGAGCTGAAATCCAGGGGCAAGACCTTGCTACTCTCGCTTAGGCGAGGGTCACTCGCTTGGGCGAGATTAGCAGGTTTCTCACCTATTCGCTCATGCAGTTCCCTGTTCAATCAAGCATACACTCGCAACAGCCATTTCCATACCACCAACGACAACATTTACGACCCAAAGGCACAAGAACAGTCCAGAAAAACCAAAATACTAAAAAAAAACGTAAACTCTAGCTGCCCTTACCTTAAATTGAACGCTAGCAAGCGATAAGGGTCCACAACCACAGAACACCGCAGCTCCAGAAACACATAAATGAGCTGAAATCAAGAGACCAGGACAGAGCAAGGGTGCAGAGTTAGACTCTAACCAGACTTACATGCCCAAACAGTGAAGGAGAGGGAAAAGACTACAAGACCTCTGAGATTTTACTTACTTGGAACAGTTTTTCGATTCTCAAGCAGGGGAACCTGGTCTTGCCCTAGCAGAACTTCTTTTCTGGAGACAAGAGTGAGTGAGGGGGGACAGTTTCTGAAAGGGGGACAAGTAAGAGTGAGTGAGCTGCAAGAGTACTGGGGTTCCCTACAAGGTTGGCCTTGGGCCAGGCCCAAACTCAAAAGCTGAAAGAAATGGGGCTTACATTTATAACATTTTTCATTTGTATTTCATCTTCTAAAATTTCAAAATTATTGATTTGTAGTCTTTGAAAATATAAATCAAGTAAATTTTAATCTTAGGTCGTTAATATATTTATTTTATTTTAATTCTCTAAAAATTTGAAATTAATGTTTTTGGTTAGTAAAGATTAATTTAAAATAGATAAATAATGTGTATTTTAGAGATTTAAATTTTGTTAGGGATATTATAAGTTACAATTATACTAAAGATGCTAACTAGTGTTAGCTCAAATAGACACTTGGTTTTCTTATTAAACACTCAAGTTATTAACTAATGTCATTCAATAGAAATTCTAAATGAAGTTTTAACATTTGGAAAGATGAAAATAGATTTTTCTTTTTTACAAAGACTCAAATTAAAGTTTGATAACTTTACGAAATATAAATACGAAGAACTTAAAGATTAGAACTTACATCCGTGTAAGTATTTAAGCATGTAGTTATTTAGATAATCATATATATTATGTAATTTATGGGTATAGAAAACAAGAGACCACTCAAAATTCAATAAGTCAAATAAATTATATTTTATCCAATCAATGCACTATGTATTTTATCATTTATTTTACATTTTTTTAAAATAAGGTATTAGTTGTATGAAAAGGTAACCAGAAGCATCAAGAACAAACCCACTGGATTGGCACAAAAGGTCGTTGATCAAATCTCCAACATGTACACGTAATAGAACTAACTACTCTTAACACACCAAAACAATCCAAATACCATGTATACAAACAGTTGTTCAAGAAATTGTTGCAAATTCTATGATAAAAGTAGTGAACAATCTGCAGCAAATAGAGCTATTTCGCAGCCACCTTTTTGTACCTGTACCTCTTTGCAATCCAAAGAAACACAAGAAAATTGAGAACGCTGAGAGTGGTCAAAAGCCAGTAAAAGTAGTCAAGATGGCCTCTATTGAGATTGTCAGGGATCCAACCAAGACTTCCATGTCTTGTGGTGATCTTAGTAACAACGGTGAGAAGCAGTGTGCTGGTATAACTTCCCAAGGCATTAGTTGTAAGATACAGAGCCATACCAAAGCTTCTCATGGCATCTGGTGCCTCACCGTAGAAGAACTCTAAGGAACCAATGTTGGTGAAAACCTCAGCACATCCAACAATAAAATACTGTGGCACTTGCCAGAAGATTGACAAGGGGATCGTCTCAACATCATAGTACTTGTTCTTTCTGATGATGTCAAGGCGAACAACTTCCAGAACGCCAGCAACAACCATGGCTATGATGGAGATGACAAGGCCAATTCCCATTCTTTGGAGTTGTGTGAACCCTTGTTTGTGGCCAGTGAACCTGCTTGCATATGGAACGATGATGCGGTCGTAAAAAGGAGCCCAGAAAATGACACTTAGTGTGTCGAAAATGGTGAGAGATGCTGATGGGATTTTGAAGTGAGGGCCAACGTGCTGGTCCATTGTGTTGCCTTGTAGAACGAACATGGTGCTCATTTGTCCGTACACAGTTGCAAAGGCTATCAGTGATGCCCAAACTGGGAGTAAAGAGATCACTGATTTTAGTTCCTCAACTTGTGTCACAGTGCAAAGCCTCCAAGGATTTGGCAAACCTCTGCTTATGTCAGATTGGGTTTCTACCGCTGCCTTATCCAAACACCTACATGGAATCATCAACATGTTTTTGTGCTCAGAAAAGACACAATAATATATAGAACATGCATAATTGTTTGATAACTCACTTGAAGCGGTTTGTGTGATCAAGCTTGCGGCTACCTTTGATGACAGATTCTACATCTACTGTCTCATGAAGAAGAGACTCATCTTCCGGCACTTGAATGTTGATTTTCCTTAAGACTGCAACTATGACTTGACAAATCCTTGTAAGGGGACTGCCTCCAGGTATTTGAAGTCTGTAGAGTCTACTGCCACCAAAGAAAAATATGATTGCAATCACCATTGCAACAGCAGGAACTCCAAAACCCCATCCCCACCCAACGTTCATCTGTATCCAAACTAATACCGAAGAAGCAACAAGTGCACCGATATTGATGGAGAAGTAAAACCAGTTGAAGAAAGAGCTCTTCCTTATTGTCTCTTTCTTATCAGAATCATCAAATTGGTCTGCACCAAAAGCTGAGACACATGGTTTGATGCCACCAGTTCCGAGAGCAATCAGGTAGAGTGCAATGAAGCAAGCTGAAGTTTGTGCTGATGTTGGATTGCAGCCATTAGCATCACACGATGGCTTTATTCCAGGCGCAGAAGCAGACAGTGTTAGAAGTATCATCCCCTGCATAGAAAACAAACATGCATTCACAAAATCTCATTCATATCATTTTTCTCAAACCATAGTGAAACTGAAGATATTGTTCTCTCAATTGAGCTGAAACTTGAAAGCAACATAAATAATCTGAACTTACAAGGGCATAGATAACTGAGAAACTGGCAATTGTCCAATATCTTCCTAGGTATGAATCAGCTAGAAAGGCTCCAATCAGTGGTGTGATGTAGCAAGTGCCAGACCAGGTTGTGACATTATTTGCAGCAGTTACATTTCCCTGATTGAAACGTTCCTGAAGATAGTTCACCAGGTTTGTACTCATACCATAGTATGCTAATCTCTCACAGCATTCATTTCCTGCCACAAAATGGTTTAATTAAGACTCAGCATCTATGTTGCCCGGATACGACACGGACACGGATACGTAGATACGGCTAAATTGAAAAAACATAGGACACGGGACACGGCGTGTATATACATATTAAGTTTGAAACTGTCAACTAACACATTGTCAACTAACACAAAAATAAATCAAATCTATCTATCTAATATCCAATATGCCAAAAGTAGTGATAGAATAAGATTTGTTCCTTATTTTAATCATCAAAATCATGTCAAAAATAAAAAAATATTTTTCAGATTGGACATAGTGTGTCCTACAAGTATTGTACCAGTGTTGGTGGTGTCCGATACGTATCGGACACGAGACACGCCATTTATGAGGCGTGTCGGAGCATCATAGCTCAGCATCTTAGGATCTTCATGTTTCAGTACAAGCATATGCACTAAATTTCAGAATATTATGCAATTTAAGCAACAAAATTAACAAAATGAAATCAGTACCAAGAATAAAATAGCAAGCCTTCCAATTTCCAGTCTTTTTCTTGTTGGCAGGTTTTCTGTTGATGGTAATGGTTCCATCTTGTGTGTATATGCCATCTTCTTCCATGGTGTAAATCCAATTTCCTATTTGCTGGTTCTTCTTTCTCTGTTATGTTATCCCTTCAAAGGCTCAGTCACCTACAAAAGAAAAATCAATTTCTTGGCTTTCTAAGAGAAGTGAATAGATGATTTTCATCACCATAGAAACATGGAGACAAAAATTGCAAATTGAATTGACCAATTGGGATATTTGGAATTAATAAAAACAGGAATAGTGATTGAATATTAGAATCTGATATAGATAAAAGTGGACCCCTTAATTTCAAACTTCCACAACAAGTAGTGTCACGTTAGTTTGGGATACCACAAATTGATTTCTTTTGTCCTTTTTGCAGCATGCGCGTAATGATATCCCAATCACCCTAAAAACCTACCGCATGATAGCAACACTAAACAGAAACCATAAATTCCACCACCTTATGCGGAATGCATATTCCACTCTCTCATTATAAGAAAAAGATAAACAGTTGCAGAAAAAAAATCTCTAAAACAGAACAAAAGGTTGTAAGATTGAGATTGGCTACAATTTTCTCCCCCTCCTTTTTTTTCCAGGAGTGAAGGCAGAGTTTTCACACTACCAAATGACACTAAAATTCATAGGATATGATGGAAAAAACTGAAGACTATAAAACAGAAAAGTCAAATAACCCAGTTTAAAGCAAAAAACAAGTGAGAGTAACGTGAAGAATTGATTTGTGGACCATGGTTTAAGATGAAAATAATAACACCCATTTAAAACTCAAAACTCCATTAGAGGAGTTACTTACCTCCCTCAGTACTCTTCAATCAGAAATAGAGTTTCAAACTTTCAATACATAATATAACACAAATTTGCACTAAAGATATCAGTATAAAATATCAAAGCAGATTACAATTTCTGATAGAAGAAAGTTGCTATAAACAACTAAAAATGCGAGCTTTCTCATACTACACAATGCAATAATATTTGAACATCCATGGAGAAACCAATAATCAATATTAGTTAAAACTCACAAGAATTGAAGAGACCCATCAAACTGAAAACCAAAACTGATGAGAAGAAAGAAAGAAAGAGAAGAACATAGAAAGAATGAATGGAAGTGCAGAAAAGTACGATTGAGGAATCTTATTAGTAGCACATGGGAAAGGTGTTTGCACCTTTGCAGAGACTTTGTAGAGAGTGACCGTGTAGTGCAAAATACGACCAACACTAGAAACCGCAGTGCCAAATATATATCACACTAACAAAAGTGTTTACGTATCGTGAAATTATTTGCGTCAGAACGCGTCACGCTTTTTCCAATAATGTTCACTTTTGTGGTCTCGTGTATCTTGTAAACTTCGTCATTTTTAGGTACATGTTCATTTTTATCAGTATTTAGGTATGTGTTTATGCATGAATAAGGACGAGTTTTTAGGATATGGAGATATTTCATTTTGGAAAAAGACATCATTTACACGTTTTTATTAATATTTATTATTTTTCCTTACTTTTTTTATTTTCTCGTATATTTTTATTTATATTTGTCTGAGTGATAGGATTCAATTGCCTTCAGAAAGGAGTCAAACACTTATGTATATATAAATTTTTTTCGTGGTCTTTACATTTTTATTTTTCTTAAATGTTCATTGATGTTTTTCCTGTCCTGAATGAAAATGAAATATTCCCTTTAATCCAATTTGTGTCCCTATTCATGCTATAAATACTTCCCAAATTAAAAGAGGTATTAAAAGTTATAAATACTTAACAAAACAAAAACGCATAATATACATTGGTAACTATAATTTAAATTAGTTGTTGTGAATTAGAAATATAATTATATATATTGTAATGGTCATGTAATTTATTTATTACGAATTTCAATTTTATATGATAATTAAGTTTTATCTTGTTGGTCTAGGATAGAAGACTGATGTAGGTAAAGAACAATAGACTTTAGGTGTCCAAGAAACTAGAAGATTTGTCGTTACTATCAATGTTACAAGTATTTAAGGAAAACAAAATTTGTATAATTTTAACATTTACAGATAGGATAAAGATAGTTTAATCCATCTTTTTTATTCACTTTTAACTCACTTTTTCGATCATCATCAGATTATTTATTTTGATTCTTTTAAGTGATGTGATGTGATAATCTAATAATGATCAAAGTGGTAGGTTAAAAATGAGTCAAAAAAAGTAGGTTAAAGTATTTTCTTTTACGAATAATAGAATTGCAAGACAGTTTGGATTTATACAACAGTTCTCCTTAATCCAAAATATATAGTAATTTGAAGCCCAACAAGTCAGATCAAGCTTCTAAAACAGCTCTAGATTGATTTGTCTTTCTCGGGAAGAATAGGCCAAACTCTGTTGTACCTTTCAGAGATGTTTGAGTATGTGCTTAGTTATTTCTATATGTAGTGTGCTCAAGAGGTTCTTGGATATGAAATTGAGGGGTTAAGGTTCGAAGCACATGTTCTACAACCATGCACTCTTCTACACTTTCATCACAGGTTCGCATAGAATTAAACAGCATTTTCAGTCCACCAAAATACTCTTTAATTGTTTCTTCTTCTTTATTTTTGTCATGCAGAGGAACTTGTATTGTCTTCTCAATTATTGTAGGTCTTCACCTTCTTTATCTTTCCAAAAATTTCGTAAATATTTTTCAAGATGACCCTTGAGTTATATTTTTTCAAATGGATTATGATTATATATATTAATCTTACACATTTAAGATATTTAACACCATTTTTATTCTAAAATTTTAAAATAATAGTTTTATAAGTCTTTATTTTTATATAATATTTAATTTTATTTATTATATTCAAGACGAGATTTTAACTCAGGTGGACTATTCCCGGCGTTCCTATACCTCTTTTATGCAACAACCTTTGATATTTTCTGGAAAAATATCGACGGTTACGCATTGATAAATAGTTGTAAATTAAGAGTTGGTATAAAAAAAATAGTCAACTATCATTATTCTTTTAAAATTTTAAAAAAAGATTGGGGGTGCAGAAGAAAAACTTAGAAGTGTAGGGAGAAGTCCTCTTGTCATTTCTATCTGTGACCTATAAATAAATAAGTGTCAGTTGGCCTTTTACTTCATTAGGCGCACTAGTCAAATTAGACATAGTATTTTCCTTTTTGCACCCCTATAATTTTTAACATGACTAATTTATTTGTGAAATATTACTCAACATGCTATGTTAAGTTTCACTCGTATATTGAAATAAATAAAAAAAGAATATGAATAACAATATCTTGATCAGTTTACCGATTTAAGTGTTAGTGTATACAAAATAATGACTTGATTTCTTATTATTAGATTTTGAGGTGAGTTAAAAAATTTATATTTGATGTAAACGAATAATATAGAAGTAAGAAAAATAATAAACTCATTATTTAGAGATTGAAACTTTTTTTTACATGCTTATGAAGTATTGATATTAATTATTTTTTAATTTTTTCTGTAATCAAAATTTAAATATAGATTCTATTTCTATTTCTATTTCAGTTTCTGGAAGTGATTTTGATTCGTATGTTCCTATGATATCATTAAAAGTTGTGGTGACTTTTTAGTTATATAACTCATAGTTGGTTTGAGTTTACTTATTTCATAATTTAGATATTTTATTTATAACTATTTTATGACCGTATTTTTTTGTACTTAATTTTATCCATGTTTATATAAATTACTTTATCCTTTAAATTTTATATATATTTTTAATTTCATTAACTATTTTTAATTAAATTATTTATTTTATTTTTTAAATATAATAATCAATCTTATAATTTTAATAAAACACAGCTCTTAAAAATACTTTCATTTAAAAAGAAATCATAAAAATACTTACTTTTGAAGAATATTATGAAGAATATTATGCTTTACTTGTATAAATATATAGAGAGAAGTGTGAAGGGTTAAATATCCTATTTGCCTCCGACTTATTTATTTAAATTGTATTATGTCTCTGTTTAAAATTATGTGCCAATTTTATCCTTTATAAAAGAATGTAAAATATCATGAACAACGAACATAACTATCGGTGTTAAGGTTTTTGTCTTCTCATTGCAACTACGACGTGCTTTGTACTTTTGTCGACATTGGAATCTTTGTAACCATCATGGTGGCAAATGTCACCATTCCTTTCCTCTCCAAAAATACCTTCCCATTCCTTATAAAAATTGCCATAATGTGAACCACGATTGGGAACGAGGTTCTCGACACCTCCAACAAATCCTAACCGCACACATCCTCTCAACTATGAAATTTCTCCAAGACAATCTCTTATTTGTCATATACCGGTGGCGAATTTTGATGAAAATTGTTGAGAGTCAAAATAATATATCAAAAATTTATATATTTAATTATTGTTACAAATAAAATAAAAATGAATGTATAATTTAGTATATTAATAACTAAAAAGTAAATCACACATATCTAAAAAATTGTCAAAAGAAAATTCAATGATAATCAAACCACATTTAAAATTCAGTAATAAAAAACACAAAGTACAATATTTCTTTTCTATGTTCATAAAATAAAAAATTAATATACAAGAGGCTGATTAAATAAATGATTAAACTAATATTTTACTATCAAGTGAGACAAGAGATGTAAGGCCCTGTTTTCTTTCTACCTTATAATTTTAGGGCTTGGCCTTTTAGTGGGCCTAAGGTCAACCCACTTAGTGGCTTCAGAACCCTAACTGCCCTTTCACTTTCCATTATGCAATCACTTTGCAAAACATCTCACTCCTTTCTCTCTTTTCTCAAACAGAAAGCTCTGCTAGGGTTGAGTAAGCTCTCCTATTCTCTCTTTGTTGAACACTTCCCTCAAGTAAGTTAGACTCCACCCTTTTCTTCTTTTTTCATTTTGTTGCTCGATTTTTGTCTTGGGTCATCCTTATAGGCTTATTCTTCTCCTATGGTCATGCTCTACAGTTGTTGAGTCCGTTCTTGGAGCTGAGGTGTCTCTGTTGTCAGTGTCTAAAAGCTTAGCTCTACTCAAAAGGTAAGGGAAGCTAGGGTTTTTCGTATTTTTCGTAAATCTGCCTATTTTTAGCTTTGCCTCGTATTTATATAGCTTGTATGCTACTGTGGATGTATGGAATGCCTTGACATGTTGTTTGGTATGAAATGCATGTGGATGCATGTTTGAACAGTGGCGAAATCTGGTATTTTCGCCCAAGCGAGCTTGTCTCGCCTAAGCGAGAATAACAGAACCTTACCCTGGTTCCTGCTCGAGCTCTCGCTCAGGCGGAGAGCTTTCGTTTTGAGCGATGAAGCATCTCGCTCAGGCGAGAGGGTCTCGCCTAAGCGAGAACCTGTGGGTGCCTGTTGTGTTTTGCTTAGTTGTAGCTCAGGCGAGAGACCTCACCTTTGGGCGAAGAGCAGTCTCGCTCAGGCGAGGAGGTCTCGCCCAAGCGAGAACTCGCGAAACCTGCAGGGCTATCTGTTGGCAGTCTCGCCTAAGCGAGGGCCTGTGGCTTGAGCGAAATACCTCTTTCGCCTGAGCGAGGGTCCATGGCTTGAGCGAGACTGGTGCAGAAATTTGCTCTATGGTAGTTCTTTTCCATGTTCGTGGTTGTTGGTTGTATGATTGGTTGGAGTACCCTGTTTAAAGTATGAAATATGTGAATATGCATGTAATATTTAATTGTATGGACTGGAATTGATGAGCTTGGTATGAATATACGTATGAAACATGGTTGGTGAGACATGGCTATTGTATGGGTTGGACGTAATTCCATGAATCTATTGGTGATATCTCATGGTGGTGCCTTGTAACATCCCTATTTTTAATATACTGTATTATTTATTTTAAATAAAACACTTAGAAAATCTTCTATGTTTACTAATGTTTCGTATTTTATTATGATGTAGTTTAAACATTAAAAATATATTTTATTATGATGTAATTTTTACTTATTGAAAATAAAAATAAGAACAAAACAAAACAAATATAATATATATATTAAACAAATATAATATATATATATTAGATAAAAATATTTTTATTAAATAGGTGTGTGTAAAAAAAATATATATGAAGAATTTTCTAAAAGAGATAATATATATATATATATATATATATATATATATTAAGGCACAACAAAGTTTCTTTTTTAAGGATTAAACTTAAGTATGTATAGTAAATATTTTAATTTGAAATACATTGATTATAAGTAAAGATGGACAAAAAATCTGTTTTGTTTGAACCGATCCAATTTTAATTTAAACTTATCCATTAAAAATTCATTTTTTTAAATCTGGAATTTGGGTTAGATCCATATTTCTTAACTTTCCAAGATATTTTATTTTACTTTTATGAATTTTAAATTTTGGATTTATTGCCACCGGTAGTTGAATCTTATTATTTATAACGGAAATGATATTTAGACATATATTTTGAACTTACTTTTGATATAGCTGACGTGTCAATCATTTTTCTTATTTAAAATTTGTTTTATTTTTTTTTAAAACTGAAACACGTGTAGGAGAAGATGGGGAAGAGGTTCAGTAGAGAGAACACATAGTTTTCTCATTTGGCAGAGAGAACTGCAACTTGAGAGAAGAGAGAAGCAATGCCTCGCGACATCATCGAACAGAGAAGTAGGGTCTGAGGTTTGGGTTCTCAACGGCGATGTGTGGTGGTTCGTTTTGACTTTGTTCTTTGTTTCACTCTCACAATCGCCAATGATTCATTTTCGTTCAAATACCATACGTGATTGAAATGTTTGTGGTTGGTTGTTTTGTGGGTGAGTTGTAAGGTTTTTCCATTCTATCATTGTTGTTGGTGTAGATATCATTTAGGATTTAGGTTTTTTCTGAGTTGAAGATGACGACACTAGAACCACTCTTAACGGGAAAAAATATGACAGCAGGAGTCACACAATGTGGGGATCTATGTGCAAATAGGTGAGGAGTTGTGTTGGAGTTTTTGTACAAATACTGGACAGTTCTACAAGTATGAGACATCATGTTCAATGTACCTAATATGAACCACAAAATAACATTGAAGTCCCTATGAAGAACTAAAAAGTCTGTTAGACCCAATCTTAATGAAAAAAAATATGACAACGGGAATCACTGACATGTGGGGAGCCATGTGCAAATAAGTAGGGAGGTGGGTTGAGGTTTTTGTACAAATACTAGACAATCATGTAAATATGAGACAACAACTTCAATGTACCTAATGTCAACCCCAAAAATCACATTGCAGTCCTCATGAAGAACAGAAAACTTCATTGGACCCAATTTTAACAAAAAAAAATATAACAGCAGAAGTCACACACATGTGGGGAATTATGTGCAAATAAGTGAGGAGTTACGTTGAGTTTTTTGTACAAATACTTGACAATTATGTATTTATGAAACAACATGTTCAATGTTCCTAATATGGACCACAAAAATGACATTGCAGTCTACATGAAAAACAAAAAAGTCGGTTGGACCCAGTCTTAACGAAAAAAATATGACAGAGGGAATCATAAACATGAGGGGAACAATGTGCAAAGAAGTGGAGAGTTGCGTTGGGATTTTAATACAAATACTAAACAATTATGTAAGTATGAGACGACATGTTCAATGTATATAATATGAACCAAAAAAGTGACATTGCAGTCTTCATGAAGAAAAAAAAAATCCTTTGAATCCAATCTTAATGAAAAAAAAATGACAGCAGGAATCACATGTAACATCCCTATTTTTAATATACTGTATTATTTATTTTAAATAAAACACTTAGAAAATCTTCTATGTTTACTAATGTTTCGTATTTTATTATGATGTAGTTTAAACATTAAAAATATATTTTATTATGATGTAATTTTTACTTATTGAAA
>Ga0214544_1001134_pt1 | contig 53910 bp, 18 predicted proteins | sample CNSS3metaG_FD_160074 | JGI IMG/M metagenome (GOLD analysis project Ga0214544, IMG submission 160074) | Root nodule microbial communities from cowpea collected in UCLA plant growth center, Los Angeles, California, USA - CNSS3 | ecosystem: Host-associated > Plants > Roots > Nodule | place: USA...
AAAAAATATTATATATATATATATATATATATATATATATATATATATATATATATATATATATATATATATATATATATATATATATATATATATATAAACCTAACATAAATAACCCCTTTAAGAACTCATATCCTCATGTGGTGATAAAACTAAAAAAGTTAGGTCGTTGACTTTGTGTTTGGATGAAACATTTCAACAATTCTAAGAAATTAAAATGCACTGCATTTGAAATTCTTGCAATTGAATTCTTTTCATTTTTTAAATAATCTGTTTGGATAGAGTAATTGAAATACCTTACAATTCAATTTCTTGTTTGGATAAAATAATTGATTTTTTTCTTATGAGATAAAATTTCATTTTAATAATATTTATTTTAATATATAAATTTTGAAATTAAATTTAACAAATATTGTAACATCCCAATTTCAGCAGCTTAAAACTAATAAAAATAGGGAGTTTCATCATAGTTCCAAAATAGATAATCCAGTGTACACAATATATTAATACAATCTTACAAAAGATATGACTATAAAAATATATCATTTATACACTTAAACTAAACTAATAAACTCTATACTTAAACTGACCATTGCTAAAACTCTCACTGGAAACCTCCTCCTCAACTCTAAAACGATGGCTCTTCATCCTCCAGAAGTGCCTTTGACACTGCAACCACATCTGCTCCCACCAAATAGGTGATCATCGCAAAAGAAAAACATACAACACGAGACAAACACACAAAAAGCAAGGGTAAGCTAATCTGATAAGAAAAATCATGCAATTCAATTATAAACAAACCATGCAGTCTTTCTCATTTTTACCAGAATCACATAGGCCACCACAAACATAATACAGATATATTACTCTAGACTCAATATCTGGATTATGTAAGCGACATCGGATCTTTTGGTGGCGTGCACCTGTGACGGTTCCCCTTCCCGTCTGTGACTGAATCGGGTCCACAGACTAGGACCTCCTGTTACTCCTCCCGACGTAATCCATTATGCTCTACATGAGCCTTAATGGTTATAGGAGCGTCAGGATACCAACCAAAACTGAGTCCTTATGTCCTTACATACACTAAAACATTTCTCTTAGAATTTCCCTTGAAATCCTAGTTCAACCACGTCTTCTCATATTCCAACTTCATGCAATTTCACCACACATATTACCAGTCATAACAATTCATGCATATCGTAACTAAGTTCACATTTTAACATTTAAACATATCTTCCTCCATTAGAAACAGAGAAATAACACTCAACTGCAGAGGTTCTCGCCCAAACTGGAAGGTCTCGCCCAGGCGAAAGGGCTCTCTCGCTTAGGCGAGTCATTCTCGCTTGAGCGAGGCTCAAAACAGAGAACAACCCAAACTCTGGGCGAATTCTCGCTCAGGCTAAGCTGTCTCGCTTAGACGAGAGTGACTCTCGCTCAAGCGAGACTTGCTCGCCTAGGCGAGATCTCGCGCAGAAATAGGGGATGAGTTTCTGGTGTTTTCGCTTAGGCGAGAGCTGCTCGCTTAGGCGAAAATACTAGATTCCCAATCTGTTCTCACATGCAACAATAAAGAAATCTAGCACAATCCAAGCATACACTAAATTACACAGTTCAAGCGCTCATACAACAATCAATCATGCAATTCAAAGTCATCAGAATGATTTCTATACGAAATTCAAGTAAAACAGTTAGCTTCCCTTACCTGTTATCTTGTTTAGACAGCTTTACAAACGTCAACGCCTTAAAAACGTCAACACCTCTAACTTCACAGGATGCTCTATCTACACATAGAAACATCACAAGAACGATCAGGACATACCGTTATGATCACTGATTAGCAGAGACTCATATTGATGATTAAAACGTCGCATGCAAGCGGAAGAAGGCTCGCATGCAACAAAAAAAAGAAAAAGACTAAAAAAGAGAGCGGAAAGTCAACTTACACAAACGAAGAAACTGATCGGTCCAATTTGAAGAGCTCACCGAGAGGATCAATCCTACGGTCTCGGTTCTTCAATCAGACGACCAGAGAGACAAAACCTCTAGAGAGAAGTCAGAGAACTCTAGAAAAGTGGTTTCTAGAAAGATGGTGTGTTTTAAAATAATGAAACTCGTTTATAACAATTCTATTTATACTAAAACCTTTTAATATTAAAATAATCGAGTCTCACTATTTTTAAACCACTATCACTTTTAAAATGCCATTTTCTAGGATTTTACAAATATAATTATCAATTTAAAATATTTAAATTCGGTCGAATTTCGATTGAGTTGACTCGACTAAATTCAACCTTTTGGCTAGCGTAAACCTAGTCCAATTTGGCTAAATTTAGGTCAGAGCCAAATATATCACATTTGGCCAAATTTTGGTCGGTGCTGACTCGACATAATTTTTCCAAATTTTGGTCGAGGTCAACTCGGTCAAATTTGGACGAATTTAAGAATGTGTCATCTCAGCCCGACCCATCAGGGTCGTCAGACCGGTCGGGCCCGTCTGGGTCGTTAGGCCGATTGGGCCCGTTTAGGTCATCGGCCCAATTAGGCATGTCTGGGTCATCAGGCCAATTGGGCCCAATTGGGTCGTCGGGCTGGTCGAGTCATACTAGGTCATCAGGCCGGTTGGGTCCTTATGGGTAATTGGGCCATTCAGGTCAGTCTGGGTCTTTGGGCCAGTGTGGCTCATCGTCAAGCTGATCAGGCCCGTCTGGATCGTCGGGCCAGTCAAGCTCGTCTGGGTTGTTGAATCGATCAGGCCTGTTAAGGATGTTGACCTAACCTGATCTGTCTACGTCGTCGGGCCCTCCAAGCCCGTCTAGGTCATCGAGCTTGCCTGTCCTGTCTTGGTTGTCGAGCTCGCCGACCCATCCTGGTTGTCAGACCCACCAAACTCGTCTTGGTCATCGGGCCTATTTGGGTCATCTGGCCCGCCTGATCTATCTGGGTCGTCAGGCCTATTTAGATCGTCAAGCCGACTCGGCTCGTATTTATCGTCGGGCTAGCCTGACCCGTCTCAATCATCTGGATCATCTGAACCAAATTGACACCCCTAATCTTGAATTCAAATAAATAAAAGAATGTAAGAAAGAAATAAGAAGTCAGAAACACGAATTCAAATAAAAGAAAAAGAATTGAAAGAAAGAATGTGACCGAAGAACGAATAAAAATCAAAGAATATGATGTTAAAATTTACATAACAAAACTACTTCTTCCCAGACTATTGATAACCTAAATTTAATTTTTTTGGAGTGAATTTTTCTAGACTAAATATAGGTGGGGATGTTGAAAATTTTCCAAACATGTGATAAGAGATAACATGAGATACTCACATGATCTATTATTTTCGTGGTCTATTTATCAATCAATTTTATAATTATTGTATCAATTTTATATTGTAATCCTGTATAATTATAATGATTCAATATGAAAAATACTTTGTGATTAACATAGATCTTTATATATTTTATTTTGTACTTTAAATCATCAAATATGTTTTCTTCTACATTATATTATACCATCAAAATTTAGAGAATGTAAATTAAATCTCATGTTTAAATTTATTATGGATTAATTTTTATAATTTTTTATACATTATACACTAATTTATTTTTACATTTTCTTGTTCATGAAATGTTTAATCTTAATATATTTATTTTATATGGTTTATATTTTTATGTCTATTTAGTTTATTTCAATTTTATTAATAAATTTATGGGATACAACAAAGAATTGAAACATTAAAATAAAATTGTTGTTAGATAAACTTTTTTAAAGATTTTATTTATACAAATTGACATGAAATCTTGAATATCGATTGAGATGAACCAACAAAACTAATCCAGAATTAATGAATGAAAATATGATACATGCAATAATTATTTTTCATATGTTTAGAATCATATTCGTGTTACTCTCCTTTCCCTCGCAGTTCTTACATATAAAATCTTCACATCAATATTCTTTTGGCTATGATCGAGAATATAAAAAGAAATCATATCCGCGAGTATTTGAGGATAAAATTTACAACGGGTATGAAATGAATATTGTAAATGAATATATTTACGGATAACAGATAGGAGTATTTTTTATACTCGCATATTAACGAAATAGATACGGGTATTATAATATCTGTACCTGTGAATATCCGTACCCGCTATAATCTAATATAAATTAAAGAAAATTAAAAAATATGATTAAAATATTAACATATTGATTTTGAATTATTTTTTTATCAATTAGTTTTAAGAAAAAATCATTTATTTGTAAATTGTCATTCAACACTATTTTATTGAGTTATTTGGACTTTGTTTGAGATTTATGAATGTTATGTATTGTATTTTATTTAAGTTTACGATTAAAATATGTTAAATATTTATTTTTATCTTTTTATAAATACCCGCGGATACTCGTGAATATTTATGAATATTAAAAAATTATATAGGTACCTGCATAACGGATATCTGACGGACATGAGTACGGATACAAGACGAATATTTATCCAGCGAGTAGGATACGAGAGAGCTACTACGTGTATCCTACTCGCCACGTTGACATTCCTACTTTGATGTGTTTTGGGCTTTCTTATTGGGCCTCCACCTCCAAATTTTCGCCCAAAAACGTGTTAGGTGGGCTTCAAAAAATCCAGGCTGACCATTACAGACAACAAAGTCCGAATGTGAAAGACAATGAAGGTGATTATACCAATGTATGCTTACTTATACATTATACTTAGCATAATTAATACTATTTTGTTCTTCTAAGATAATTTTTTTCCACATTTAAAATTAATAATTTTGGCATCATCATTGACTTTCCTTTTTTCTTTAACACATAAGAATATACATAATTTTATTCCAATTTTTCTTAACTAGTCTTTATATATATATATATATATATATATATATATATATATATATATATATATATATATATATATATTATTTTAATAGTAAATTAGAAATGAAAATCTATAAATAGAAGTTAAAATATTTATTTTAAAGCGTTAGTTTTCATAAACTTCTTTTCTGTATTCTCTACCGTAAACAAAGACAGTTTGATTGTGAACACAATCACTTAGTATGATTTAGCATGTGTTTATTTAAGGATAATTGACGAATAAAAATGAAATAAGTAAACAAAAGTTAATTTAAAACATTAATATCGTGGACCCATGAAGAGACTTGTTCATGCTTCTAGCTCATTCTTTAACCATTTAATTGACGATATAGACCACACAACTCCAAGGAATTGTCAAAACTAATCATAAAATTGTCTGAAATAATTATAGTTAAAAATCTTAAAGTTATTGCTAAAATTATTATACAATTGTCTGAGGTTCCATGTTGACTTAATAAATTTTAGCTCTCCAATATATAATTTATTTTTATTTTAAAGTATTTAATAAATTATTTTTATAAACTGGTTATTTAATAAATTAGAAAATTTTGTCTCAAATCGTAAAAATACTTACTTGTATTATATCTATGTTATTAGGTTGATTATTTTAATTCATTTTTATCTTTTTATTCTATAACTTATTTTTTTATGAGAACAATTTATATGTTTTTTTATTATTCAGAGAAATATCTTAATAGTAAAAGAAACTTAATGTTTCATTCAACTGTCCAACAGATATGTGATAATTGTAATTGGTATACATATATAATAGAAAATGTTAATAAAAATATTTAACTTATTAAGTGGCTCCGATATAAATATTATTTATTAAGTCATCTAAATGAAGATCAATAATAACACTTAAAATTTATTTATACTGAAGACATTAAGCATTTTGAATTTTGACTTATTTAATTTATCTATTTAATTTGCGAAATAACAGCATGTAATTCTACTTTGAAAGCAAAACTACTTCCTATATTATAAGAGATAGACATTACTATTGCTGATTTTTTAAAACTTTTAACTGATGAAAATATTTTTGATATGTTTTAAAAATAATGATGAATAATCGATAAATTAGCATTCAGAAATGCTTGTGATGGAAATGAAATTAATGAACAACAGAAGTTAAATTATGTTATAACTTTCTGATTACTGAGGATTAGGTTAACTTATAATTTTAATTTATTGATGTTTATATTTATTATTTTCACTGTTGCTTTAGAATAGTTATTTATATTTTTTATATTGGTGAAAAATTATTTAATCATTTAATTTGTAATATAATTTTAAGTGAGTTATTAATTAATTATATATATACATTTCTTTATTATTATATTTTTTTATCTTTGTTAATTTTTCTTTTATGTCAATTAAATTAAGGATATGATAAAAAATATTATTTTAAAACTTTATAAATACCAGAACAAAAAACAATTTAATAAAAAATTAAAGAGAAACGATATAATATGTGATGATTAAGACTTAAATTCCACTTTAAAAAAAAAACCCAATTTTGGGGGTATTTGCGAGATGTACTAGCTTCTTCGGAAAGGTCAATGAGGTTCCAACTAAACAGGGTATAAGGTTTTGTATTGGGTTTTACATTTCATTGGAATCAGATTCAAAATGCTGCGTGTCGCTCTGACAACCTTAAATTTTGTGTCTTTCTCTGCCAGAAACGCATGAAGGGTCGAAATGGCTGCCCTTTTTCTCCTTAGTGGCTGGTTTTCGAAACACGTGTAGAAGAAAAAATGGGGTTAGGGTGCGGGTTTTATTCTAAAGTTATCAACTTTCGTCGTTTTGGGGGGCTTTGAGAGAGTGTCATGGTCATGGAGGGAAGAGTCAGTGACGATTTAACGCCCAGGTATTATGCCCTTTGTGCCATTGGAGGAATGCTCAGTGCTGGCACCACCCACCTTGCCACCACTCCTCTTGATGTATTGAAAGTCAACATGCAGGTGCTTTTCAAATCGTTTTGTTCACTCGCTTTGTGCCACAAATCATGTTTTGCCATGTTTTATTAGGGGATTGAAATTAGTGAAGTGATTAGTATCTTATGTTTTATGCTCAGAGATATCTCAATAAGTTGGCCTCTGATTCTTGGCACATACTTAGCAAACAAAACAAATGGGGAAATTTGAAAAGTTGAAGTGGGAACCTCTTTCCCGTTTTGTATCACTTTTGTAACACCATAGAAAAAAAATACTGAAAGATTGAATTTTTTGGCTGCCCTTTTGGGATGATACTGGAATGAGTTATGGATTGTTTTCTCATCATAGTGTGTAGAATAATAGTTGTTGATTTGATCATATTTGTTGATGGGAAATGATTTTGTTAAATGTAGGTGCACCCAATTAAGTATTACAGTATTTCCTCTTGCTTTACTACCTTATTGAGGGAACAAGGGCCTGCAGTCCTTTGGAAAGGTTGGGCCGGCAAGTTCATTGGCTATGGTGCTCAAGGAGGGTGCAGATTTGGTCTCTATGAGTATTTTAAAGGGGTTTATTCAAACGTGTTGGTAGACCAGAACAAGAATTTTGTTTTCTTTCTCAGTAGCGCGTCTGCTGAAGTGTTTGCCAATGTAGCTCTATGTCCATTTGAAGCTATTAAAGTGAGGGTTCAAGCACAACCCTGTTTTGCTAAGGGCTTGTTTGATGGCTTTCCAAAGTTATACGCGTCAGAAGGCACACGAGGGTAAAGAAAATTTCTATACTTAGTTTTTACCTGCTGGGACACTGTGAGATGATTATGATTATTTATCTTTTATTCTATCTACTACTTGCAGATTCTACCGTGGACTAATTCCACTTTTGGGTCGAAACATTCCATGTAATTTTCATAATCTCTTGTTGGTTAATTCTATACTACTTATGGTAGTTTAACTATATTTAGAAATTAAAGGGACATCAGTAATATTTTCACATTGATATTTTGGATGCCATTCTGTCTTGTGTAGTCTTCTAGCATATACCTATCTTCCAGGAAATTACTGAAATTTTAACACCTTGCTTTCTCAGTGGTGTAGGATTCTGTATCTTTATCATTCAGTTCTACCATAAAAAATATTTCCTTCTCTTTTGTTAAATCATTCTATTATGTACAATAAGGTTCAAGTAGCTATTTGACTGGTCTGGCTATATGCATTAGTTGCCAGTTGATAAATAGTGTATGAGAGATGCATTGTTGATTAAAAAAAAAATAATTGAGTTCTTTCAAGCTAACCATGCTGAGTATTCAAATAAGCATTGGGGCCATGATTTTGTAGTAATTAATTTTGTTCTCTTGGAGTCTGTTGTTTCCATGAGATATGTTGTTTCGGTGACTGTGAGCTTTAAGTCTACCTCTTGTTTATAAATGAACTGAATATTAAGTATTCTGCTTCCTTTTCTTTTGAGCAGTTTCCATGGTTATGTTCTCGACATTCGAGCATTCTGTTGATTTTTTGTATCGAAATATGGTCAAAAGAAAAAAGGAGGAGTGTTCAATAGGTCAACAACTTGGTGTGACTTGTTTAGCTGGGTACGCAGCTGGGTCTGTTGGTAGCTTCATTTCTAATCCTGCTGACAATATTGTATCTTCTCTTTATAACAGAAAGGCTGATAGTCTTGCACTGGTATTTGTTTCTTTTCAATCAAGTTTATGATACTTCCTTCAAAGATAGGATAGATCAAACTGAATTCGCCCCACTTATTTGGTGTGCAGGCCATCAGAAATATTGGGCTAGCCAATCTATTTACCAGGAGTCTTCCCATTAGAATGTTGCTGGTTGGTCCTTCTATAACTTTGCAATGGTTTTTCTACGACACCATCAAAGTTTTAGGTGGATTGTAAGTTTATTACTCCCTATACTTTTAATATTCAGCCGCTTACTCTGAAGTTTCTTCTGTTTTATGTATCATTTTGAATCTGCCATTTTTGTATTTTACATCATGTTTTTAGTTTAGTATTTTACAATTCACTCTCTCTTTGGACAAAAGAAAATGAAGAGAGCAAATCGTAGAAGGACATAGATAATTAATAAATTAATAGGAAGTGTTATTTTTCACAAAGGAAGCAAATTTGTCTTAAGTATCTTTAAATGATTTCTGCCCACAAAGTCCAAATTTCAGATTTTGATTCTTTTGTTCAAGTTAGTAAGTTAGTCACAATATAAGAAAGCCAAGTTTGGATCTTGGTATTGTCACACAAGCCATAATTTCCTTTTCTTGCACCTGGTATATATAGGAGTCCAACTTTGAGGGAGGATTGACTATATGAAATTTCTGTTGTCAATAATGAAATTTCATTATTTACTTCTATATTTGTATCAACCTATATTTTGTTTTCTATGCCTTTTGGTTTTGACATAGCCACATGGTCGTGCTATTTTGTCAGAATGATTGAATTATTGGGTCAATGTTTTTGCTTGAGAGAAAAGTAAACATCATCTTAAAACAAAAGTTTTTAAAAAATGCCATAAAAAATGACAATAATGGGCACGTCATGAAGTGGCTTTTATGGATAACAATACAAAATATTATTCTATCTGATGAAAAGTTATAAGAATACAAAAGGACAGTTAAAATATTAGTAAAATGAAAACAAATATAGCATATTTCAAAGGAACTGGGAAGAGGAATAACTGATTGAGAACAAGGTTGACTTTTAGGAAGCCGTAGATAGTTGGTTATAGTGGCATAAATAAATAGAAGGACTGAAGGAAAGGAAATTAATTCATATTTGAATCATTTGTAGATCGAACAAACTCTTGGTGAAAGTGAAGGGGAAACTTTGGATGAGAGTGATTTCTCCTATTCCCGATCTTTGCAAGGAAAAACTAAATTATTTCTTCTATTTACTACTAGTGTATATGTGATTGTGTATTAGCTCAAGTGTTTCAGCGTCTGTTTTTAAGCATCAGATTAGTTTTGCCATCTTTAGTTAGCTATGCCAGCTATAATTATGTTGTCCTAGCTGTCATTTTGTTACAGGAAGTTACACGAACTACTTCTAATTATTTGTACTGTAAATACTTGAACTATGTTGTTGAGAGATTTAAGAAAATCAATAACAGAGAACTTTCTTTTTCAATTCTCACTTTCTCTAAATTCTTCATTGTTAACCTGGGTTCCTGACATTTTCTATTGGTGTAGAGGGTGAATGAGTGTTTAACTCACCCGATCTGTGTATGACCTACCATTTAGCATTTAAAAATATATAGAGGCTGTGTGGTAGTTAAGCAGGTTGATGTGCCAAAGTTGCTGTAGTAAGAAAGTAATAATATTGTAGATAAGATACGGTAGCAAACAAAATTGCTGAGATGAAAAGCATATCTTGCAAATTTCTGCACTGGTCTCAGCTGATACTGCTTAATCGAGAAGACTGTCATCTGATGACAAATTTGCAAGTCATTAACGGCTATGCTTTAATATTATAGAGATTTTCTAACTTAATCCTTGTTTTATTCGGTCCAGTAGTAGTTTTTATATTGTTCTGTTTGATAAGATCAGAACCAACCCAAGCACTTGATAGACTTTAGTTGTCTACAAGTATGTTAATGCATCTTGAGGATCTGAAAGCAATGATGTTCCTGAACTAAACGTTAACTTTAATTCTCTATTTTCTGAAATTTGTTTTTGTTTACCATTGCAGACCAACTAGTGGTGAAGTTACAACTGAGATGAAAGGAGGTGGAAGAGCCAAAGATTCAGAAAAAAACGGAAATTTGCAATCACATTTTTCAGGCTGACTTGGATGATTGCAAGTACTATGTATAGGATTAGTTTTGCGGTAGCTTTTTCTTACTGTCACCATGCAGTCTCTTTTAATTTTTCATTATAGGTTTTCATTGATGTCTTTGATATTTGCCTTCCTAAAAGAACGAGGAGCTCCTTTATATTGTTAAGTCTACTTAGCATACTGAGAGTTGTGTAATAAAAAGAGAAAACACAGATTTAATACAATACTTGTGCTGCCAATTTACCATTTAAGGTTTTATTTTTACCCATTCCTCATAGCGTGCCACACCATTTTACCTAACCTTGGATTCTATTAACTACATATCAACATTTTCGGTTTTTCAACATTCTGGTATAATTTCATTTTGAAATTACCAAAATGGTGTAAGTTTTAAAATTTTTTTGCATATGGGTAAGTCGTGATAAGTTGGCATGACTTCTTATGATGACTTTTGTAAGAAATATCTAAAAGTGAAATCGTCACAATTTGAGTTGATTTTAGTTCTGGAATGAAATGAATTAAAGTTGTCCCATACTCTAACAACTTCAATTCTGAATGAAATAAACTGAAGTTGTCTGATCTGGTTAAGACCACGACTTCAATTTATTTCATCCTAGAACTCAAGTCATGCTAACATGGTACGAGTTTACTTTTAGATAATGTTGTTATAACTTGGCACGAATTTACTTTTAGACCATGTTATTATAACTTGACACGACTTTACTTTTAGACCATTTTTCACATAAATTATTATAACTTGGCATGACTTCAGTGAAGTTGTTTCAGCTTGACACAATTTCTTCCTTATGAAGTTGTGCCAACCTAACACAACTTTTCATATGTAATTTTTTTTAAAATCCTGCATCAGTGTGGTAATTTCAAAATGAAATTACACCAGAATGGTGAAAAAACCTAACATTTTCTTGTAAGTGCTTCCTTCTATTATGTTTTGATATTATTGACTAGTCATGTGATCAAAATAGTGTATTTTAGAAGGGGACAATTCTGATCCCATGAGCTAGTATTTGGATTTAAGTCCAAAAATCCAATTCTAAGATGTTATATAAGTTAATCCTTCTGGCTCTTAAATTTATTACACCACCTTTATCAAAGTATTATTGAATTGTCTGCAGAAGTGTAATCATGTATACTTAATTTTGAGATGTGTAGTTCCAGAAGTAAGAGAGGCAACTGTATGAGTTAACTTTCTGAGTTGAGTCAGACAAAGTTCAAATTATAAGGTTTTTGATTTGTTTTCATGTTTTTACATCTAAGGAAAGAAGTATTTCATTTCACCACTTAAACAGTTAGCGGGGCCAGAATCATTGATCACAATCTTTTAATACAACTGTAGAATTTGTCTGTGAAACTATGAGCAACTGAATCATAAGTGATCAATTATTGAAGGGGTAGGAAACAGCAAGCTCATGGCTCACGAGCAGCATAAGCAGTAGCTAGCTGATAAATGAGAACCAGAAATGAGGAAGCGCTTTGTATTGTCACCATTCATCAGATGTCCTTCAAAGCTCAGCATGATATGGTTTGTTATTGAAGGGGCAATCTCACTATCTGCTACTTGTACTTTCACTGTTATGTCACTGTCACATACACCTTCAACAACACGTTGGGTTGGCCCCACTTAGTTACCATATTTTTAACTCTAGATTCGTGATAATGTCCTGCCATGCAGAAGCCAGAACATCGGATGATGGTTTCAAACGCTGTCATTCTCAGCTCTTCAGACAATAACAAATAACTGAATGGTGAATACCAAACAAAGAAGTTCACTGTACAAACTTTATGTAATATTCTACTGTGGCCCAAGAACAGTAGTAACATGAGTACTTGGGAAAACTGAAAAGGTAAACTGGTTGGTGTGACGTTAATGAACAGAGGATGACTTCATGATCACAGAACAAAGGGGATCATTTTTAAGGTAGTGTTTTGTAGTGTGCCAATATAATTGATACATTACTTTATTCTTTAGGCCTTTAGTCAGCTATTTGATTCTTAAATTTGTGTGCATGAAAACATTATGTTGAGAGATGTCTTTAACTTTCTGCTATAAAAGTATCAAATTTTCTGCTGTTTTTAAGTTAAATCTTCGAGCTTTTTGAGGTAAAAAGGAACTGAATTAGAGTGTTTTTGGGATGGATAACTTTATTCCAATTACACGTATATTCATGTTTTCACATCATATTCTTCAGAAGATGCAGAAAAGACTATGCTATGCTTCAAAATGGATGAGAAAACGGGATCAATACAGTGTGTAAGTTTTACCAAAAAGGATGAGGTGTGAACTCAAAGGAAACATTCACGGGATTCATTGTAAAGTTGTTTCTGTTTACTTTATTTTAATAGCTTTTTCACGAAATTGCTACAGCAAAACAGTTATGAATCCGTATCAGGGTTGTTCTTGAATCACGCCAACTTTCTATTGATAGAAGCATAATATCACCATATCCAAAGACCGATTATTCTTCTGTGAAAACAAAACCAAACAGGCCACAATCTTACCATGTTATCCCTCTTAGATTAAGGACACGAACAAGTTAACAATATTAATGATGTAATCAGAAAAAAAACTATTTTTATGAAGGACAAAAAATGTATTTATTTTATTAAAATTATAATAAAAGTGTATCGGAGGATAGAGTGTATGAATATTACTCCAGCTTTTAGTTTGTTAATTAATGTCAGAAAAGTAATTGTTAGTATTGTGGCTTTATTGATTAAATAAGCATGTTGTACAAAGTGATTGAGTGATAGGGAATAAAAAAGTGATTAACAGTTATACATTTGCGTATAATCTTCTGGCAACCAACTGGGAAGATACAGGTTGAAGAAATAATCCACCTGCAACTTAATTAATTAAGACTTAAGCAAGCCTAATATTCAAAGTTCAAACTAAATAATGTTATCCACAAGCTTCTAGATCTCAATGTTTCCTATTGCATTTTAAAAAATTATTTTCTCTTTACGATCTGCTTCGTTAACTTTAAGTCTTTACAAATAACTATCATTAATATCAAATCTCTCTTTAATCTATTTTTTTCCATCTTGCATTGGAAATAAATGTAATTCAATTAGTGTAGAGAGTTGAGATAAATGACAGAAAAAAAATTGTATAATTTGCATCAAAGGGTTCATAGAGAACCCATAATAAGTATCATGTGTGATCCTGGATTTGAAGGTAGCTTCAGTCATTATCCCATAATTAAACATGTAGAAAGCAACACTGGAATATCTAACTTTGCAAGCAGTGTTGTAACTCTCAAGGGTGAGAATTTAGTCAATGAAGGCTTAGTTGAATCTGAGGTTTGCCCCACCAGTGTCTGTCATTTATCTGCTTCCAAGAAAGAATTAGTGGCACCTGTTAGGATTAGAGAAAACCTTGTTTTCCATCTTTGGTGTTATGTTCCAGATTACATCAACTTGTGGACCCTTTTCATAAACTCGTAGGTGGAAGAAACTTTCGGGAACTAAGATATTATGTTCAAGATTTATGTCAATACATGCTAATGAAACTTGACACAGTTGACAAATTGTCTCAACACTTAAATATGCTACTTTGGTGGTCTCAGAAATGAATACTATATTAAAAGAGCCATTCTTTATTTGGGTGATTTTCAATCTTCTAAAAGAGATACTTTTAATTCATCGGCTGAGAAAAATTCTTGATTAAAAAAAATCAAAATTATTTAAATTCCATTTTGTATGGTTATCGAATCATGAATACGGACGTGATGCGAGATAAACCTTTAAACAGTAATTAATCTGACCCAATTTCTGCATTCTATTAAACTATTGATCTAACTTTTTCTATTATACAATGTATTTATCAAGAAATATATTAAAAACTAAACTTTTTAATTTTAATGAGTATTCATAAAACACTGGTTAGTATGAGAAATTCTTTTGTTTTGAGCTCTGGTTATAACTTTTCCATCAATGAACTTCAATATCAGCCACAGATTGCAACCAAAATAATAGCTTCCAGAGCAAAAGTGTAGTTAGCAGTAGGTTAACACAACTTGCAAAAATCTAAAACTTGGCCACCTTTGTCTTTTATAAATTATATTGACCTGGTTTTCTGACTTTAACCCTCATTAATTTATCTCCTTGAAAGGTTATTTATGAAACATGTGTGAGTAGAATCCAGCTGCCCACGTGATTAAATGAACCAAAATGGCTGCAAAGTGATTAAATATGAAAACATGGTGTGATCATGATTTTGTATTTACCTATTTTTCAGTGTTATAATCACTTTCTTCCCATTTAAAAGTTCTACCAATGTACTGTTTAATTCATATCAGAGCGCATTAGCAACAGTAACAAAGCTAAGAAATGGTAAAAATCGGTGAAACAAGAGATTTTGTGGAAGTGGTAGAAAGGGTAACCTGTAATTCATTTAACAATAGAGTGAAGTTACAATTGTACATACATAACGATAGTACATAATCATCTTCGGTTCCTCTCCCACTGTCCATCGCTGTTTGCCTTTTGGATTGTGTACACTTCTTTCTACTTTCGAGACAACAGAATACAAATGAAATAAATAGAAAATTCAAATTATACAGGGAAAGAAAATCAGAAAATATTGAACAAGAAATCTACAATTTGTGCCGTCAAGTCAAAGCAAATTATAACTGCCTACGAAGGCTGTCAATTCATGCTTGCACGATCCATATCTCTGCATATTATTGACCGCACACTGAAGGATATATTTGTCTCTATTTTTAAATGCATATCCCTGTCACATAGGAAAATAGTAAACATCAGCAGCCATTACTTCCCTCTCCAGAAATCCAATCATGCAACAAGTATTGATCACTGAACAGGGTGTGAAGCTTGAACTGATGATAATAAGCTCATATCACTCTCTATACAAGCTCATTTTAATTATCTTCATGATTAAGCTTATCAAAATAAGTTATTTCAGATTATTCCAAGAAGTTTCTGGGTTAAATCTCTGACATGAGCACTCATATGATACGAACAAATTGATTAAATGCTTAATTAAACTGTTTTTACCCAAATGCACCCAGAATAATCGGTGGGAAACTTACCCAAAGTTAAGCCTAGAACAAATATTTCATTTTGCAGCAGATGTATGCAGAACTAGAAAACAACTCAACTTACACATGGAATCTGTTGCTTGCCAACAACGGTGTCGCTGAATGAAATCAGGTTTTCACATAATCAACCCCGTCACGCTTTCTCTTGTTAGACTTTGAAAAGAAGCAGATCTGAGCCCAACTCTTTTTCTGCTTAAGAGGCTGTGATTTAACGTCCTTCTTTTCCCTCTTCTCAACAAGCTCAGCCATGTATTGAACAACAGCCTAGGATGAACCAAGACATGGAAATTGTGATAAAGGAAACAGATTGAAATATCAAGGGAACAATATTAAACAAGAAAAACAAAAGAGGAAGTTACCTGAGCCCCCTTGTCAGCTATATCTCTTGGTGGAACTTCAAGAGGATTCTCTTCTGCTCGCAGGATGCGCAGTCGAGTGAGCATCCTAAACGAGTCAGGAAGCACACGTATCTGATTATTGCTGATATCCAATTCCTCAAGCATTTCAAGATTCCCAATGGATCTCGGTAAGTATCTCATGTCAGCAAAATTGTTGCCTATGTTCATCTTGACAAGCGAGGTGGCAAAACACAAGCTCTCGGGCACAGACTCGAGCTCATTGAAACTCACATTAAGTTCCTTGAGGTTTGTTAGAGATGACATTGTCGTAGGTAGTTGTTTGATGTTATTGTACCGAACAGACAAAATCTCGAGGCTCTGAATCTTTCCAACAGCTTCAGGCAGGGCCTTAAGCCGGTTATAGTCAAGACGAAGCTCCCTAAGGGAAGAACAATTACCAACAGAGTGAGGAAGTTCCTCTACATCATTCGTTTCCACATTCAATACTTTAAGTCTAACAAGCGATCCTAGAGTGTCGGGAAGCGCTGAAATCTGATTTGAACTCAAATCAAGCTCCTCCAGACGTATTAACCTGGTAAAAGAAGCAGGCAGAAGAGTTAACTGGTTTCCCCGCAGATCAAGATAAACCAGACTGAGAAGATTCCCAACAGAATCAGGAAGCTCCGAGATTCTATTGGAATGCAAGTCCAATCTGGTCAATGATGAAAGCCCTCCAATCGTAGCTGGTAGGGCCATAATCCGATTCTCTGACAAATCAAGAGTAACCAAACTCGACAACTTCCCTATCGAATCAGGCAGCCAATCAACCTGGTCCGCCAACTTGTTCTGCAGATTGAGATCACGAGTCCCTTTCTTCGCAGACACTTCAATTAAGCTAGCAAGCTTTATCAAACTCAACTTATCCCCATCTTGACCTGCAAAACAACATTAACAAACACGATTTCCCACACTTTCACTTCCAACGTCCAATACAAGCAACTAAATACCAAATAACAACGACAAAAACCTAGTTCTACCACTCAATAACTAAATAACAAAGCCAATAAAAACAAAATTGAACGTTGAGCAGCATATCATGTACGACCGATTACCTGCAGGAGCTGTGGGTTTTAACGATGGATTCAATATACTGGCTTTGGAAGGGATAGTGGGTTCAATTCCATACCCATTGGAGTAAAACGAGGACTTGGACTTGGACTTCTTGACGTAACTGTCATCTCGAGTGACCAATTCAGGACGTTCTTTATCTGCGTGGAACATTCTAGAAGTAGCAGCAGAAGCAGCAGCAGGGACACTGGCAGCAGGTACAGGTGGGGGCTTATCAAAACCACCAACGGAAACCGAAGCAGAAACCGAATTCATGGACAAATTCGTGGAAACCGAGGAAACGGGACCGTTAGAGTAGGATGTTTTGCGAGAAGCGGGAGCAGAGGGAGACGAAACGCACTTGGAAGCTCTCTGAATCAATTCATCGAACAGGGAATGAACGTTGTCGAGATCGAGAAGTTTGAGAGCCTCCCTCTTCTGCTCCTTGCTCTGGTAATACACGACGTTCCTCTGCATCTCTTGTAGCACCATAAAGAGCTCTTCGGGCACATCCACACCCTTGCTCTGCCGCGCTATGGCCTCAAGCCTGGCCTGGTCTTCCTTCTCGACATTGACGATCAAACCTCTGGCCACCTCCACCTCTTCAATCGAAGGACGCGGCGGCAGAGATCTATGAATCCTCATAATCTCCTCCACCACCCCATCCACCGACGTCCAACTTTCCATCTTCCCAATCCACCCCACAATTTCACAAACCTCCCCACCTCATTCCAGAGAGAGATCTGAAATCCCACAAGGAAAGGATTGTGCTTTCAGTATAAACAAAACATCTCCTATACCCTTCTCCTCTCTTCTTCTTCTTCTTCTTCTTCTTATTATTATTATTATTCTTCTTCTTCTACCTTCTTCTACTTCTTCTTCTACTTGTTCTACTTCCCTCTCTATTTTGTCTTATGCTCCACTTTTTTTTTGTTTCCTCCTTTACCCTCCTCCCTTTCCTTAAATAACAGCACGACCACACCCTCTGTCCCCGTTAACTTTGTTTTCCCCGGCCCGCGGTTTTATTAACGCCTTCGTCAAACCAGCCTCAGCCTCTATTATTTTGTTGATTCCCACCTATTTATACCCAACAAATTCAAATAAATTCATCATAATTTCCTGAGTTATCCCACGTAACAGTGACACCCAGTTATGTGATAGAAACAAAATTGTGCATATAAAAAAAAAATTAATAATTTATAGGAAAGGGAAGAGGGGGGACACGTCGAAAGGTGTATCCAGCTGGCACTGGCAATGCCATAACCCTTTTCTGCGGCTAACCCAACACAAGACTGCAACTCATCACGGAACAGGTAGATACAACACTGGATTTATGGACTCGGTCACTTTTTTCCAACCCCTCTTCCCTTATTATCCTTGTTTGTTAGTGTTACCAGTGTTGTGTTCATGGCCCTCTCTCAAACTCTGGATCAATGCTTGACATGATGTGATATGATAGTCGTCCCATGATCTCCATGGATCTGTGATTCACCCTCACGTGCTCTGCCATTACCTGTCCCCTTAACTTCAGGCGAACCCCGTGTACATGTTACCATCTTCCTCCTACACCTATTTAGTATCTACATAACCAACCAACCACCATAATGCATCATCATCATCCTCATCCACTCTTCTCTTTTACCCCTTCTGTAAATAAATTCCTTTTCTTCTCCAATTTTTCACCTTTCCATTCCCTACATAATCAAATCCAAACTTACCTGTTCAACACTATTCAAAGTTTACATTTTTTCTTCCATCACACTTGCTTCAAAATAGCCACAATATAGTTATTTAGCCAAACAGTGTGTATTAAACGCGCATTTGCAGAGTTGGTGAAAGCGACGTGCTTTTTAATTAGTTCAATTTTTTTTTCTTAGTAAAGGTGGAATCTTCCGCGAACACGCACGTTATTTGTAGTGAAGCTTAAGCACTGTTAGTGTATTTTTGGATCTGTGATGGTGAACCACCTCACAACTCTTTTTCATTCCTTATGGGTAAAATTAATCTGATTTACCCTCTTATGAATGAGCTAAAAGAATACACGACTTCACTTGATCTATTATTGAGTTAAGTATGTTGACTTACCAACTGGTTAACCTAATTTAGAAAATTAAATAAATAGTATAACTTTTTTTTTTTAAAATGCCTTCAACCAGCTCAATCCACAAGTTCTAATTTTTGGAACAAGTTGTTATAAGACATCAACAGTTGCAAAAACTGGATGCTGCTAAAAGATTAAAATTTGAGGAATTTAAGGTTATTTGTTTGGAAGTACATTTAAAATACCAAACTTGCAATTCCTTCCAACGGATCCAAACCTTCCAGAAGAAATTCCTTCATCATGAACCGACCTACGCCATTTTTTTTATCACACGTCACTTTTGATCTTCTGTGTCTTAAAAGCTTAAAAGAAAAAAATGAAGGGAAAGAAACAGAAAAAAGGACCACCAAAAACTAGCAAATTCTAGAACATAACTATATTAAGAAAAGTTACTTATGTAAGATGATGAAAAAGTGAAGATGTGAAGGAGAGAGAAAAGATGGGTGTTTTAGAAATATAAAAGTTTATTTCAAACAACTTTTGAGATTATTTTCAGTTTACGTAGAATTATTTAGTCTGATATTGATATCAGTAAAAAAAAAATTCATCTTAGTCAAACTGATAATATTTCAACTTAAATTAAGTTAATAAGAAACTACAAAAAATGAAGTATATTTTTTTAAGTAAAATTTGAAATTTTCTAAATTTGAATGAATCTAATTACTTTGATAAATTTTAAAATATCAATTTTTAAAGATTTCATATCCAAATAATATACTTTTGTAATTCAAAAATTTAAATTCTCTAAACAATGAATTATTCTCTTAAAATTTCCTCCTCTAGACCTGTGTAATATTATTATTAGAAAAATACGATGCAATGTCACAAAATTCGAAAATTTTTCTTTCTAATTACGGAATGGAAATGAAAATGCGAGTATTCCTAACATTTCTGTGCATAATGAAATAAAGCATGAAAATATGAAAAAACACACACAAGCTCATTATAGTTAGCCTTGTAGATCTCATCAATTACTTCTTCCATACGTTTAGCTTGGTCCTCCAACTGGAACACTGAAACCTCGTTTTCCTTCTCCTACTCTTTACACGCCATCTTCTTTATAACATTTTTATTTCTTGTGCTAACCATCACCTGCAACAAAAACCTTAGTAAAGAATGGTGGTGAAGATGAAATGGACAGACCCACAATGAAAATATGATGTTTGAATTGTTATGTTCTTGAGGAAAAAGAATTGCATCTTAACTAGACTATAATTTTTTATTTAACAGTAAGTGTTTCCTTAACAACTAGATTCTAATATCACTTTTAGTCTAATTGTAAGTGTTCGATCCCCTTAACAATCAAATTCTAATATTATTGTTGGGTTGACTTTTTAGAGAAAAAATCACCTAAGAGATATAACATCAATGAAACATGAGTTAAACTCACACATAAGAAATTAGCATTACTTTATACTTAAAATCTTAAAATGGTAGATTTATGTGTCTTGGTCTTTATACGTGTTCAATTTTTTTAATGTAAAACTTAGATGCTCGATATGTATAAACCTTAATAGTAGTTTTTGGGATTAAGGTTCGTATAGGTCCTCCTCGAATCCGACCATCACTTCCAACCACCAAAACCCTCAGCTCACTCTTTTTGTTCTTTTCACGGTTTCTTGGCCAAACAATGTTATCTTCTATTGACGAAATATCGAAATTTCGCTGCATGTGAATTGGTGATTGCTGAAATCAAATTCAACGTGTTGTTAGGACACGATCACGTCATAGAAAAAAGAAAAGGAGCCTACACAAAAGTTGCAGTTGAAGTGTATGTTAAAATGTTAATGACCAGTGAAATAATGTAGAAAATAGAGTAAGAATATTTGTAAAGAGTAGAGAAAGAAAAGTGAAGAGAGAGTCGTAAAACAGTGTTTGGTACGGGATGCTCATGTGGATTGGCAAGTTCAATGTATCATACTTTTTACCAATCGCTCCCAATATAAAAATCTCACCTTCTGCACCATATGGTAATAATTCCTCTAGAATGTCCTCAAAAAGCAAAAATAAATTATATAGTTGGTCTGAAGCTTTGTCATTCTATATTCATACAAGCATCAAATTTGAAACACAAATATTAAATGATTTTTTTTTTTTAAATAGACTCTATCGTTCTCCAACTATTATTTTGTTACAAAAAATCAAATGTTAAAACATATACGTCTCAAACGTATAATAATTCGATAATAATTCAGTAGCCTTAAACTAATATAACTAACTAATAATAAATTTTTTTAAAATAAATTTATTCACTTATGAGATGAAATTTAAACTCGAATTCTAATCCATATATGAGACTTCATAATAGATTCATACGTGGTACTTATGAATTAGGTTAGAAAAATTGTGAAAAGAATGAAAAATGATAGTAGTAATAATGACCTGCCAGAAAGAATTCTTTATTCCTGAAAAAGTATAAATAAATTCTTATCATAGAACCTTCATTACTGCAACTAACAGTCATTGTACTTCTACGAATGTTCAATTAACGATTTTCTACTTGTGAACACATAAGCCAAAGGAATTGCTTTCACGAGCTTGAAGAAAAGTAACACGAACATGTTTTTGACTAGTATCTCCGTAAAAAAAAAATCTTTATAAGTTAAAATTAATTTTATATGAATAAGTTACAAATAAAAATTTAAAAATTTATAAGAGAAAGTTTCTGCAAAATGAAACAAATTTATTTTGTGTATCCAAGCATAGCAACAAAACAAAAAACTTTTTTCAAACCATATAAATGCTTAAAATTTAAATGTGTACAAGATTGTGTGTGTATGAAGCTTCTATAAAGTAAACTGATCTTGAAAATTAAAAAATAAAAATAAAGCAAAAAAACACCGATGCATGCATGCACTCACCCAACCAAAGGCTGTGGCGGTATATATCATCAATCATTTCCATAGCTGCCGGAATCCTTGAATTGCTGCTGCCGGCGGATGAAGTTAACGGCGGAGGAACCTCATCACTCGACGGTGCCATCTTATGATTCAATATTTTTCACTCTGAAATATCCGAAGGACTATTTGTATTGTTCTTTTTTATAGAAGCAAATCAACCGTTACTTTTTGTTCTTATTTTATGTTTTATCTCTTTGGTTAAAAGTATATATTCAAAAGAGGAAAATATTAACCATTTAAAGATATATCGCTACGGAGAAGAATTTTATTTACAGAAATGTTAAATCAATTAAGGAGAAACGATTATAAGTAAATGTCATAATTGAAACACGTAAATAATTTAAATGTTTGCTGATTCTATGAAATATTAAAATTAGTGATTCACTAGAACCATCAACGGTAGTTTACAAAAACTCCTATGCAAGATACAAGATTCTCTTGAACAAAACACTTCAAGATACAAAAGAAAACTTACAAGCCAATGACTACAATCAATTACCCAAAAACCCACCAACTTTTTTAGCCAATACAAACTTAAAAAAAGATCAAAAGATAACAAGAAAATTTATCACTTCATTGTGACTAATATTACATGACAAAATCATCTAGAGCCTTGAAGAACCTCAACCTTCTTGGACTTGAAAGATTTTGATCTCAGCTCTCTTAAAAATGCACTCTTTACACATTTTTTTAGAAAACCTTTCCTTTTGAAAGCCTTTCTGTTCTTTTAAAATAGTAATCAAATGCAAAATTTGTTGCAACTACGATTAATGGATTATATTTGTTCAAAATTCATTTCCAAAGTTCATATGTTACCATCTATTAGATACTTAACCTAATCAATTAAGTGCGATAGAGAAGATGGTTTTCACAAAAACACAACCGTAATTGATTAGATACAGGCTTCGATTACGAGAGGATGACTTTTAAAAACACAACCTAATCTTTTAGATACTACGTTTAATCGATTAAATGTGAAGTCTTATTCTACATGGTTTCCTCTGTATTAAAATAATTATTAAATGCGAAAATTGTCCTATTTTAAAGTTTTGATAAATTAATGAAGATGTGATTATCCAATTAAAAAACAAATTGTCTGAAGGCTTTATCTAGTTTAGTTTGAGTTATGAAAAACATGTTTATCTTTCAATGCCAATAAGAAAAAGGTTCTTTGACAAAGCTTTAGAATTATGACTAAATACCTAGGACATCATCCCTTCAACTCTTCCTTTGACCTTGATTGATCTAACAACAATGATAATAATACATTTTTTATATTTATTTGAAAAGAATTGTCTATTAGGTCAAATAGTCTTCTTTAATGGTCTAACAACTAACTTGATCGTATGTAGGCATTTCATAGATCCCATCAATTTGTTTGACCTATTCACGACCACGTTCATGATATTCTTTAATATTAGCGAATTAAACTTTTAAGTTTTGATTTATTTTTAAGTAAACTTGCGAAAACTGTTTATAATCACTTGCTTATTATACCTAGTTGGTTGCTAATGGTCAATATTATAAAAATACATCAAGATGAATTCCATGATTTCATTTGACAAAACAAAACATTAATAGAAAAGAAAAAAATAAACCAACTTCTCATAATCTAAAACTAATCTACGAACAATTTAAAACTAGAAATCTAAAGAAATCATATAAAAAGATTAGAAAAATAATTTATAAATAACTTTTTAGTTTCCTCTTAGAAGTATCCATGAAAAACATCTGCTACACATATCCGAAATATTGGTGAATAGACCCAACTTGTGATAGAGAGATTTATATGAATCATTTGCATGCTGGAAATGTAATTTACATGACCCATACAGCAGAAATTCAGAAAAGTAGAGAAGATACTGCATCCCTGTTTCCAGAAATTTTCAGACGTCAAAACTTGAACTAGGGTAGAATGGAGACTATGTCCTTCCATCAAAACCTGAGGCAATTCTAATCCCAAATGCTCTGATACCCTCCGCCCCACAAAAAATAAAGAAGTTTGTGTTGTGAGCTTATCCTATCTAAGGTTAGTTGGAGTTCTAACATCCTACTGTTTTCGTATTCATCCAAAACAAAATCCTACTGTTTTCATAGCCCCTTTCTCAACCGCTTTAATGCTGGAAATTTGGCATCCTTAGAATTGATTAATTTATCATCTGCGAGTGGAGGGTATAGCAAGAATTAGAAACGAAAATAAAGGAGTGTTCCCCTCTGAAGTAACACATTAGACCAGTATAACAGGTCAAGATACTGAAGGTTACAGAAAAATGGTTGTAAAAGTAACAAAGGAACTAAATATGCAGTAATGTTGTGATCATAATTAAATTTCCTAATAAATATATTTTTATACAGTTATATACAAGATCAGTAATTGACATGTATCACGAACAAGGCAACAAAATACCATTGGTCGCTTAAACTGTGTAGAATAGAAACACAGAATTAAGTCTAACAGAATAAGGATAGAGATAATTAATTTTAACAATAAGATAATGTATAATCTTTATTAAAATTGTATCATTTCATGTGTTGAACGAATTTAATTTATATGCTATATAATAATAGTTTACTTTAATGTCACAAAATGAATCAGGTTTTGGTTACATGTAATGCAATATTTTCAATTTTTTAAAATTTGATAGATTTGTATATAATTGTGTTATTTGTTATTATTTTATTCTTATAGATTTGTTTCATTAACTATTAAACCTAACAAGAAGATTCTTTTTATACGTGGGATGTGTCACATCCAGACCTAATTAATAGATGTGGTTAAATTTGGACCACGCTTAACAAGTTAAATAACAATGAACAAAAAGAATCAAAGGTTGAATCATATCTCAACATAACCTAGAGTATGTTGTTAAACAAATATGCATTACGACATATAACCTAAAGAATAAGTATATTGAATACTATAAATTCATGTATATAACTTCAATTAATCATTTTGAACAAACTGTGTTGAATTTAGCTCAGTCAGCCCTAGACCAAATTTCGTTGTATTCGGCCGAGTTAACCCTGACCTAAATTTGACAACATTGGGCTGAGTCGGCCCCTGGTTGTATTCGACCAAGTCGACCGCAACCAAAATTTGCTTGTATTCAGCCTAGTCAACTCAGGCAATAATTCAGTCAGATTCAATCGAGTCGACCCTGATAGAAATTTGGTCGAGTCGGCCCCTGGCCAAAATTTGGCAGTATTTTGCCGAGTTGACCCTGGACAAAATTTGGCCATTTCGACCGAGCTGGTTGTGACTGAAATTAGCAGTATTCAGCCGAGTCAACCTCGGCCAAAATTCAGTTGATCGAAATTTGGTTGTATGCAGCTGAGTGAGCCCCAAACGAAATTGGCCATATTCAACCAAGTCAGTCGTGACCAAAATTTGGTCATATTCAGTTGAGTCAGCCCCAACGAATTGACTCAAGTCATCCTTAACCAAAATTTGGCCAAGTAGGCCTTGGTCCAGATTTGGCCATATTTGGTCGAGTCAACCTTTGCCGAAATTTGGCCGTATTAGGCTAAGTCGGCCCAAGCAGGAATTCAGCCAAATCCAGTAAAGCCGATCCCAATCAATTTTTTGTTGAGTTGACCTTGGCTGTATTCGACAAAGTTGTCCCTGGTCGAAATTCGTTAGTATGCGGCCAAATTCTACCAAGTCGGGCTTGATCAAAATTCGAACATATTCGACCGAGTCAACCTCGGCCGAAATTCGTTAGAATTTGATCAAGTAGCCAAAATTCGATCGAATTCGAACAAGTCAGCCCAGACCAAAATTCAACTGAGTTAGCCACGACCGAAAGTCAAACAAGTTGATCCCATGTTGAAATTCGGCCGAGTTGGTTCCTACAAAAGTTCGGTCAAATTTGATCATGTCAGCCCTAAGAACACAAGTTTTTTAGAAAATTCAATTTAAATTTATTTTATAAAAAATGGATTTTGAATTTTGAACTTGATCCAAATATTTGGATATGGATTTTAAAGAAATCCAAACTAGTTCTACTAAAAAAATGAATTTGGATCGAAAAGCTAATCCTACCAATTATTTGGATATAAATGGATGTGGATTGGATCATTAAAAATTCAATCTATGATTACTCCTAAGACAAAGTAAAATATATGCACAACATATATGCATATTGGTAACAATTATCCTTCTATGTAGTTACTTCGCACAATATATCAATTTCTATTGTAGCAATTATTTCCAAATTTATATGTTAATTCATAATTGTATGTTGATATATCTGTTCCCAATCACATTTCAGTAAAACTAAAATCATGATCTGATAAAAAATGATATAATATTTATGCTTCCTGATTTTTCTCCCTGATTGCTTGCACCAAAAAAAAAAAATCTTTAAGAATAATGGGCGTATGATTTCGTTCTTTATTCTGGTATATAGCCTAACCTGTGCCAGAGGTTTTCGTAACACCTTCCAACTTTTTATAGTTGGAATCCTTCAACAAGCAAGCATAGCCCGACCTCTTTGTGGAAACATTAACTATGCCAGGCGCCATCTGCTGTTCAGAATCTGAACATTGACCTTTGAAAGGCTCCATAAAACAAAACCTGAAATAGCAAGCAGAAATCATAAATGATTATATTCTAACACAACAAATGCAAACAAACTCTTTTTGTTTCACTCCAATTTACAAGTAACATCAGACTTTTTGTGTGAAATATCTCTTGACATACCATTGCAAAGGCAATTTTCTGCTATCAAAATTTGTAGGTAATATTCTCCACTTTCTGCACTTGTCACATTGAACCCACTCATGATCAGGTTTGAAGACACAGTTATCTTTGTTCTACAAAAGTAATAAAATTAACAGTTAGTATAAGACCCAGGGTATGAAGAGACGCATGTCAAAATTCTGATTTTTGTCATGCAAGTACAGAAGTGAAAATCTACTTCATCTAAACCTGTTTAATCACACGTAACAATATTGGAATCAACGTCTTACAAAGAGAAACAAGTAAATTCTTCCGACACATCTCATGTAAAGTGGACATTGTAAAATTTAAATTGAATACTTTTACCAAATTCAATTAAATGGAACCACCTCGGATGATGGCTTATTTTGGTATAATAACAAGAACTTCAAAAAGAACGGTAGTTTTGGTAGAATTTAAAAAAAAAGGTTTACCAACTCAAGAGCATCAAAATTGTTGTCCCAGTATTCATCTACTTTTCTACCCAGCCACTGCTCAAGACATGCATATTGTTCTGAGTCTTGGAATCCCTGCTTGTTATTATGTACCCACACCCGACCATCCTCGTCATCCTATGGAAAAAGAAAGAAAAAAGTACAAGAATTTAGGGGTTGTACAGAGCGAGAAAAATTCTACTGAAAATAAATAATTCGTTGAACAATTGATTGCAATGACATAACAAGTTTAAACAAAATTTAAAAACCGATCATCAGAAAAAGATCCACAGGAAAACTTGGCTTGTTTAATTATCAAAGGATCATTCAAATTGTGTAAAGACAAGCTAGATTTTTAATAATCCGTTAGAAAAGATGCACAACACTGATAAAGTTAACGAGAACATAAATTTAACTTGTCACGCTTTCCCAGAAGAAACCACAAGTCATGAAGCAATTCATCTTATCCACATAAGAAAGAAAAAGAGTAATTATATTTTAGCAACATTATATTAGTGCATATAAAAGCCCAAGTCCAAAAGCATGAATTTTCAAAAACATTTCTTTGCCAAATTGGTCACCCCACAAGCTTTTCAAGTTAGGGTGAGAAGTGACCAACAGTAACATTTTGACCTGTAACTCAAGAAATTGCAAAGCACTGTCATCATATGGCAAGATTGTACAAACACAAATATATTTGTCAAATAAATGGAACACAAAAAGTTCCAACACATCTTTCTAAACACTTTCATTAAGTGAAATTCATGTAGAAATTGAACTCCACCAAATACTAATGTTTGTAAGATTGCATTGCCAACTCCTCAAATGAATGAATCAAACCAAGAAGCAAGCATACATATTCAAATAAGGTTACACCTGGAGTAGAAGCAAACCAATAAGAAAAAAGACATTCTTTAACAAAATGAAATCGGAAAAAATACCATTAAATTGGTCACATCAACAACACCAATTACACCCCGACCAACATCTGCACTATGAGCCATTCCACCCACTCTCTTGTAAGCCTGAGAAAAACAAAAAAATTTAGGCTTACTTACGAAAAGTATTCAAGTTAAGCATACATAGTTAACTCCATCATAATGCAAGGATTCACCTACTAAGAGTTCATCCAAAGCAAAATGTTGCCTTTCTTTGATTACTAAAACTAAGAGTGCATTGCACGACAAAGCTCTTACAAAGGATTTCTTAAGCACAACGCAGAAGCAAATATAATGACTAAAAGTTCTACATGATGAAGATTATATATAACACAAAGACCAAGCAAACCCACAATATATTGCATGTTTGTACTGAGATGTCTACACGGAGACCAGTTATGAATGTGAACATATGAAACTCATGAGGGAAAGAATACACAGAAAGTATTAACTACAAGAGGATTTTAGGACAACAGCATCTAACTCTCTCCATTATCTCAGATTTGAAAAATCGAAATTCCTATCAGTACAAGGACATTACAATACCCGAGAATCCAAGACCTCCATATTTTAGGGTATTCTATGACTATTTTAATGCCTATTAATCAACGATAGCAAACAAGCCAACTCTTCACCTCAATTAGGCGACCATGCCAATATAAAAACATTCCACAGTTTGCCCGCTCCCACTCTAATTGACTAAATCCAAGAATTAATTCAACTGGCCTTCTCAAGATGTCACCAGTTTCAATAACAGTTTGAGTAAGGAATTTTGATAATGGTCGACTTTTAACCTGAGAAAAAACAAAAAGCAAAACAATTAGATAATAGACTTGGAAGGCTGCTCCCCAAACAAACAAATTGGAACACATGAATGTTATTACCAATGTTCTTTGTACACTTATCTTCATTCGAGGAACTAAAAATATAATTTCTAAATAAGCTCGTAGTGAGTAATCAAATGGTACCTGCAGACAATAGAAAATATGACAAAAGCAACATATCATCAGCTGACAATATCATTAGTAAAAGAGATGCCAAAACCTTTTGACTAATCTGGCCTGGACGAGAACGAGTCCTCTTGCTGCGGATAAGAATGTCACCTTGGTGAAAAGAACTCCCACCTTTCAGTCCATCATGCCATTCTAAACAATACTTTGATCCCCATTCATCCAAGTTCCATATGTATATTTGTGTTCCTGTACCGGTACCAAACAAGGCTGCCTTTTCACCAATAAGATACTTGTTAAATGGTGAAAAATCCTTAATAGCTTTCAAATTGTATTTTGCCAAAGCTTCAGACTGCATACGTAGGTCAACCTCCATACGTTGTCCTTGTCGACAATAGGTAACTATGGGAATTTCAATATTCTGCACTCAAATAAATATTTAAGCAGAATAAAATTAAAAGAATTGGATTAACTTCTGGAGTAGTCAATTAATTCCAATCAACATAGAGTATATTTAACGGGTCAACTTTTTTAATATGCTGTAACTTACATCTTTGCCTTCATTCAATGATTGTGAAAGAAAAGCTAGAGATCTGGAAGTAGTTGTTTGTGTTAGAACCAGAACATCTCTCCCAAGCCTCATTGCTCCTGTCTATAGAAGAAAGGCAAAAAGAACAACACTTCAGAATTCACAGAAGCAAGAACAAATAACTGAGTTTGAAAAGATATTATAATTTATATTTTCATCCAAATTAGCATGGAACCGAAAGCATGTCAGTTCATCCAATAAAATACATCAAAGGAAAACACCAGTAGTTAACCTAGACAAACCCCAGATACTAAAGATAGAAGTGATTTACCCAATCCTATCCTAAAAAAACATTAGCTAACCTAGTTATCCCCAGACATGAAAGAAAGAAGCAATTTATCCAATCTTGTGTCATAGAAGACCAAATATAAGTTACAGAGTACATAAATCCCATAGCAGAAAGAAAAAGAAAATAAGAGAGAAAACTACTTTAAATCCAACACCAAATTTGCCAATGTGGTCCTTGTCAACTTTATCAGATTGCTTATGTCCAAAAGATACCATTTTCAAAATCTCATCATGGTTCATCCCTTGACCATCATCAATAAGACACAGCATCGGAACATCCTTCCCAGATTTCTTCAACTGGATGATATCTACAAAAATGTCCATTCTGCACCATCAAAGATAAATCAATTATAATAAGTACAATTTGAGGAGACTTAAGAAAAATAAAAGAGACAATATATTTTAGAGAACTTGAATAACCTCTTAAGCAACATAAACACAAACACCTTGCACTCATTAAAAGTATAACATGAACTCTTATCATTGATGTCTACACCTTTTTACTTTCTACAGAAAGTTAAGAAACATAGATAAACATAAGTAACTATATGTATGTCATTCACCTTTTACCAAAACATTTGAAGCAGACACTCAATATCTTCTTCAAAAGGGTGAGAAATAAAGAAATGCAGAATCCACAGTCTTAATTAGTTCTACTATATGTTTTTGGTATTTATAACTTCACCTAAGGAAGAAGAGAGAAACAAAAGCCAAAATCCAAACCCCAGGCCAAGCACCAAATAATCTAAATAACATAATCTTCTTTTGCCTTAACTCAACTGTTTGAAAATTCAGGAAAAAAAAAAAAAAAAACCATTAGTCTTTCTTAGCATCTTATACATCAAACCAAAAGCAACAATAGAATCTTGAATTCCTATATTGCCTATTCACATTCAAGTCATTATACCTATTTCAAGAAATTAAATAAACATGGAAAAATAGAGTAAATTAAAGATCACAAACAGTACGTTTACATGTAAAGGATGATATAACAGAACAGGAAAAAAAACATAAAACCTACTTAGCTGCTTTGGCGTCCTTGGAATTATCAACAAGCTCAGCTATTCCTCCAAAAATCCATCCAGAATGAGCCTGGCCAAGAGTTTTCAGGTAACTTGGGTCTGCCCGTATGAAATTTTTTAGAGGGACTCGAGATTGAAATTCGTTGCGAGTTTCTTCAGCTCGCGAAAACTTAAGACCTTCAGCTGTATTTGGTCCAACGCATTCCTCTAAGTGTGAACCTGCTAAGGAAGTTATGTTCAGTTGTGTCATAAGAGGTAGTAACTAAAATAAAGCATTCCATTGTCTTTGTTCCTATGTGTAAAACAATTCCAAAATCCAAGCTAGATAATCCAGAGATACAAATATGATTCCCCTTTTCAAAGCATTAGTTATTTCTATCCATTGGTGTTATTTTGTGTATGCACATTGCATAACAATTATGCAATGTTTTTGTACAATTAAGCATTGACTGTTGAGAACAAAAATCAGTCTTGCAAAGAAGGAACACCTGATTCACAATCCCTTGGACGATTATCTACAGAACCTGTATTATCTATATTATATGCAACGTTGACTGGGCTTGATGTTGAAACTGACGCAGGAGGTAGAATGTAAAACTGGTACTGCTCAAAGTTTATAAGAGCAACCTGCAAAAGATAACGTGTTTGTGATTCTTCATTTAACTGCTCAAAATAACATAGCTAAATAATGACAAAATATTCTCTTTGTTTGCTCAATTCATTGATCCTGGATATGTCATAAATGTTAGAGGAAACTTAGTACAGGGCCTTGATCACTTAGTGAAACAGGTACAGCAAAAAAAGAAAATAAAATTAATACGAAAAATGAAAGACCAACCACAATCCTTTCTAATATAAGATTAAAACATCTTTTAAAATAGTAAGGCTGGCACAACAATAAAGTTGTGGCTAAGTGGCCGGATGGTCGTGGCTTTCAATCTTGAAACAACCTCTTTTCAAATGCAAGGGTAAGACTGTGTACAATGACCTTACCCCTATACCTTAGCATAGAAAGGAGCACTTCATAAGGGATCAGTCAGTAAAGGGAAGTTGGAGTTAACAAAGCCTCTTAAGGTTGACAAATTCAAGTTTATTAGGAAGATGATAAGATAGTCCATTGCTAATTTGAATTAAGGGAGAGTGTTGTAGATAATTCCCTTAGCGTTGTATGTTAGTAAGGTAGTTAGTGGGTTGTCAACTAATTTCTCGTAATAGTATAGTGCTATAAATAATAATGATGTATTGTGATACATGTATGTTTGAGATATAAATTTAATATTCAAAACCCATATCTCTTGCTCTCTTCCCATTCTTCTTTTTTGCTTTTGTGAGTGTGTGTTCTAACAACAGGTATCAGAGTCAATAGTTCATAGTGATTGACTTAAACAAATATAATATGTCAATGGTGGATCCTAGTTAGTGAGTAAATAATCACCTATATCATCTTGGCAATGAATCTAAGCAGGTGCTATTGAGGTGAACAACAATGCAAATAAGAGTGACCTTTAAATACTCATAGACAAGCAAGAGCTACCTTTGGAAGGGACTCACACTTTAAGGGGGGCATTTGTTAGAGTTCATATATGAGTTGAAGTCTCATATAGTGTAGAAATGGACGAGTTGGGCATTTTACAAGTAAGAAAGACCAACAAACCTATTATCTTAAGGTTTTGAGTTGAGTGTTATGTCATGTTCTCTTATTTAGTTGGCTTGTGGTTCACTATTAAATATCTCCTTGTTTTTCCCCTTCGAGTTTTCCAACATAGGTGTAAAAATATAATTTTATTGTTGAATTAGTTTTATTTTAAAATATTTATATAAAAGTAATTGTTTGCATAACGACTTGTTCCTGATATGTATTTATGTGCACATATATATAATTGCTTGTAAAGGTAACAAATAATAAAAGTAATTGTTATGAAACCAAATAAATTTTTGACTAATATAATATTTTTAATTGAATCATCATTATTATATTATTATATTATAAGTTTGTCAAATTAAAAACTCACTCTTTTTCTTTTAATGAAAATTATAAATTAAATAAATCATGATATTAGTGTCTAATTTGAATTGTAAAGTTATTCCCATTTTACATTATTCTTGTACTACATTCAATAGGCAATAAAAAAAGTACAAAAGAAAAACTCAACTTAAGGAGTGAAGGCAACGCATGCATAAGACTAGGGCATTGTTGTTTACTAAATGATAGAAATATAAAATGTCATGTACTGGAATTTAGATAGATAGTTCAGTGTAAAAGGTTTTGCTTGAGCCATAACTAAACTTCTCATTATGAGTTTTATAAAGCTCCGTATCTTTTAGCTTTTTTCTCCTTAAAAAACTACTAATATTTTTAAGAACTTATATCAAAAACTGTTTGAGCCACCTACCATTTTGAAGGAGAAAAAAAAGTAAAAAATAGATTGTGCCACACATATCCTTAGTATCGAAGCAAGTGAGCAAACATAAATATGCTAGAGCATAAATAAAAACAACTACAGATAAAATAGAAAGAGTTTGACATAGAAAAAACAGAGAGCATCATACCTTGTCATTTTTACATAGGTAATTCAAAAAGTTCCCCCACTCAGACTTTTCGTGTAAATTATTTGGGACCGGAGTTAGTGAAAATTGGGGAAATTCAGAAAGACTATTTATCTTCTTTTTTGAAATTTCACATGTTAAGCTCAACTCCTGTGGCCTGCAAATATTTTTAGATCAAACTATCACACACCATAAACTTCATTTACCTTATCAATAACAGCTAACAAAAAATTTTCTGAAGTATTTTTAAAATTAATAAATAGAATATAACTGAATAAGAATAAAAACCATACAATTCGATCGGCGGGTCCAGGCACCTCGTGGTGCATATCATTTTTTTATCTTTCTTCAGAACAAGGAACATGACCATCTGCATAAATGTCAATAAAATAACAATAGTGACAATAAAAAAACTATACTGCACAATATGCTTTTAAAAAACCAAAATTTCAAAAGGCTAGGATTACAACCGGTCCTTTTTATCCATCCAAAATACTAAAAAACAAATGCACCTCTTTGAGCAAGACAAATTTCCCTATCACACAGTAGGGACAACCACTGCAATCATCTTAGGTCATGAAACCCCCAAACTCACATGCACACCTCCGTTCAACTTCCAAAATACAAAATACAAATACACACAAAATGCGATGAACTCAAACGAAAATATGCAACACACAACACGAGCTCCAAAAAGATTGAAACCCGGGCAACAAAAAACTGAAACAACTTACACATGCAGCGATTGCAAGACCAAAAGATAAAGCAACGTGCTGACTAGGTAGAGAAAAACTGGAATACGAAAATACGGAAGAGACTAGCGGTTACTTGGGAGTTACACTGAGAGTGGAGTGGGCTGATGAAGGGACACGCAGCAACTTAAATTATAAAAACCGCATTATTTGAATCCTTGTGCTGTATGTGTTTCCGTCTTGGTAAACGTACAAAAACTTAATTCTTGCTGTTTAGTTAAAACAGAACAAAAAGATAAATAAATAAATAAAATGTATATCTCACACCTTTTTCATTTCGAGTCAAATTGATACACATAAATAACAATTTTTACTTTTAACATTTAGGCATTTATTTTGTTTGTATTATTTTGATGGGCTTTTCAATCCGAGATGGGTTAAACACCGATAATATTTTTTCTATAATTTTTGAGTTTTTTTTCCTCCATTCCAATTATTACTAAGATTTATATAATAAATTTAAGATTCTGAAAAATTATAACACTTAGAAAAATAATTAAATAAATATTTTAAGTAAAAGATAAATTAATTTATTAATATTTATTTTAAAATATTTAATTTACTTAAAAATTATGATAAGAGATAAATTTGATGAATAATTATTCAGTTAAAATTATATTAAACAAATCTTCAAAAAGATAAAATAGTTATAAGAGCATATAAATATAAATATAAATATAAATTGGATTTTATCACGTGAATATATGACTATATCTTTTAACGACCATGATAGTTAAAATGCACTTCAACCACCACAAGTCTCCAATCTTCTCCCCTTTCTCTTCGAAAGTTATGATTTTGTTGCTGAGGCACTCATCATGGGCGACCGAGTTTGGTTTCACACACTTAAAAAATCATGTTGATAAATTGTTTGTATAGTTTTTAAAATCAATTTTAAGATGATAAATTTACATTTATGATAGAAATAACTATTTTTAACTTCTTCATTGATTCAAATTGATTTAAAAAATATTAATTTCACTAACCGTCATATTTTATGACATTACATCTCTTTATGACAACTTTAATGACAATGATGTATCTAAGTATATACAATCTTGATAATAGCTTCTAGTGCGAGTTATGATAGACGACTTTAAGGTTGTCAGTAGACTAAAATTTGACCCATTTTAATCCTAAAATTTTAGCCCATTTCGTTTAAAATATTTAAAAACTCATTCAAAAATATATAATGCCTTTTCAATTGAATAATGACTAAATCCTTTCATCTTTTATTTATTTAATTAGTTTTAGGATTTTAGGTTTAGGTTTTAATTAAATATCTTTTATTTTATTTACTAAATGAGCTTTAAAATGTTTTAAACAAAATAGACTAAAATTTTAGGGTTGAAATGGGTCAAATTTCAACTCACTGAAAACCCTAGTGTGTTGTCTGTCATGACTCATGCACAAGAAGCCAACATCATGACAGCACACAATCAATACATTGTTGTCGTTAGAATCACCATCAAAAGAAGTGATGCCACATGGTTAGATACTTCGTTGTCGTTAGAGTCATCATCAAGAGAAGTGATGATGTCGTAAGATATGACTCTTAGTGGAATTGATTTGTTTCAAATCAATTTGAATTGATGAAGAAGTTAGAAATAGTTGCTTCAACATAAATGTAAATTTATTATGTTAGCATAAATGTAAATTCATCATCTTAAAATTGATTTTAAGAACTATCCAAACAATTTATCAACATGATTTTGAGTGTCTTCAAAGTGAACATGAATAACATAGTTCTTACAAGAAATCTATTTTGTTGATTGATATATTTTTTTGTTTTAAAGTTTTAATATATATTTTTTAATTATAAAGTGAATTAGAAACTGAACATGATAAAAAAAATTAATTATCAAACATTTTAGTTTTAAAATTTTAATATATATTTTTTAATTATAAATTGAATTAGAAACTAAACATGATAAAAAAATTTAATTATCAAACAAATCCAAACTCATATGATAATAAATACTTTTTTAAATCATTACGAAAACTTTAATTAAGTAAATCTCGAACTTGTTTCAATCAATTCTGCAATTTGAATTATCAATCAAGTGTAAAATTCTACATGATAATTATCATAATAAACATCGATCTTCAAAATTATTACAAAAACTTTAATTATCAATAAAATTCAAGACTTAAACATAATAATAAAAATTTAAAATGCTATATAAATAAAATTTTGAATTATTAAATGTATTTAAGAGTGATAATAATAATAAACTTTCATAAAGTAAAACAAAAATAAAATAAAATTTTCATAATTATCTTTTTTAATATACCTTTTTAAAAAGATATTTTGATAATTGGATATTGAGCTAGAACTAAGCTACATGTTTTATGAAATCTAGCATGCATGATCACAAAAGCAATAATAAAGAAACATGAATATTTAATACACTTTCAAAGACACGGCCCACTCGAAAAACTAGCCTTGGGCTATGCGTTTGAACCTAAATCCAGCAAGGCCAAGGTTCCCATCATGCATAAAACAATTCAACCAGGTGCAAAAATGGTGATAGGCTCAAATAAAAATGAAAAAATCAGATATACACAGGCAATCCCAAAAGAACAAAACATACCTAAAATAAAACTATTTAAAACTGGGCTTAAATGATATCCTTCTCCAAAAAAGTAGCAGTAAGATTTTTTATATATCTCTATATATAAAACACATTAATCATCAACCATCAACATTAATACTCAATCAGTAACATGAATTCCTACTTAAATTCTAAACTTCAACTCTTCCTCCAATATTGGTTTCCAGCTTAAGTACAGCAATTGGTCTAATAAATTAAACACTGGACACCTTATAACCACATGATCACAAAACCTAGGAACGACCAGAGACCCCACACAAAACCAAAGAAAACTTCTAAACATTACAACAAAACTTCATTTTAATACATTCCAAGCAGTCACAAAACAAAAGCCAATGATTATCTCCGGTGGACAAATCCTTGCTAAAATTATTATTAAATATATAAAGATAATATTATTTTAGCTCCTTAATTTTATACATCTGTCCACTCAATTCTATTCTCTCCTGTGACTGGGTTCTTAAACAAATGCAATCTCCTAGTTTAGAAACCCTGTTAGCGCACCAAAAATACAACAAGACACAAAATAATTAAAATAACAGATTAAAACCCGCTCCCACAGAGAAAACCACACCACACGCACCAGCATGGAGGCAAAGAAAAACGAACTCAGGAAAACTGATTACTCGAACAACCACAAACGCAATACCAACAAATAAAAGAAAAATAAAGAACAGGGCAAACCAAATATTACATTCATCCCGTCATTACTGATTGTAAAATAAAAATAGGGACATTTGTTAACCTTAATGAAAAGAGTAGATTACTCACGGGAATTCTCTTTCTCACTGTCGGAATGGCCAGGTGAGGCAGCTCCGGTGAATTCGACGACTGAATTAGGGCTAAGGCCGCTAGATTCTAATTTTGTATGGTGAATGTGGCTTTGGCGGAGAGCAAGCGATCGAGAGGAAAACGAAGAGAAACCTTCGCAGCCGTGGTGAATTACCTCACTAAATTTCCATTCTGATTTTCCAAGATTGCTACAGAGGTGGAGGGTTTTCGTTTCTCCTCCCGGCGGCGCGAAGGAGTGAAGATCGAAGCTCGCTGTGATTTTGCCGGTGAAGATGGAGTGGAGACGATGCAGTGGGAACGAATGAGGAAGGATGAGGATGAAGTGTGTAGAGGAAGATAAAGCGTGATTTGTGCCCCTGTCTGTTGCACTCTCTGATTTTCTTTGCCCTTCGGTCAGCACTGCAATCTGGAGGGCAGTAGGGTTTTGCTTTCCGTTTTCTTCTTCTCTTTGCATGGATGAGAAAAGAATGAAAAAGGCGGGATAAAGGCAGACATCAAAAAATCTGAATCCATTCTTTTATTTTTTATTTTTTATTATTATATATATTATTTTGATATTTTTTAAATTATTTAGCATGGGATAATATAAAATTATATTTTATCAAATTAAATAAAAGATATATTTATATATTTTTTAAATAATACAAATATTTGTTATTTTTTGTATTTTTCTTTTTCTTCTTCAAATTACTTTTAGTTTGTTTCTATTTATTATTATATGGCTTAAATAGTCATTTAGTCCTAGTTTTGGTCGACTTTTTTCACTTTGGTTCTACTTTTTAAATTGTTTTCAATTTGGTCCTATTTTTCGTTATACTTTTTCAATTAACTCCTTTCCGTTAACTCCGTCTAAATCGTTAACGGATGTGAACAGTAACTGCCACGTGTCATTTTGTGATTTTTTTGATTTTTTTTAATTTTTTTAAAATTTTTTTATTTAAAAAAAATGTACACGTGTCAAGCTCATATTATGCCACGTGTCATTTTTTTTATTTTGATTTTTTAATTAAAAAAAGTTCACGTGTCAAGCTAATATCATACTACGTGTCACAATTAGATTTTTATATTCAATTTGGTTCTATTATTCGTTATCTGTTTTCAATTTGGTCCTATTTTTTAAAAAAAAAATTAACATTTTTGTTCCTCTCCAAATTGAGACAAAATTTAATTTGTATATATTAAAATGCATATTTTTGTTAAATATTTTAATTTAGAATTAAATTTAGTTTAAAATTAAAACGAAAAAAGCAATAACACCATTAATTTAAAATTTTAAGAGGTTAAAAATATTTAATTTTAAACCAACTCTAATTTTAAATTAAAAATATGTATTTTAATAAGAATATTCATATAACATTTATATACAAATTATATTTTGTCTTTGGAGAGGAACAAAAATACTAAATTAAAAAAAAACTAAGACCAAATTGAAAACAGATAACGAATAATAGGACCAAATTGAATATAAAAATCTAATTCTGACACGTGGTATGATATTAGCTTTGACACGTGGATTTTTTCAATTAAAAAAATTAAAAAATCAAAATAAAAAAAATGACACGTGGCATAATATGAGTTTGACACGTGTACATTTTTTTTTTAAATAAAAAATTTAAAAAAAAAATTAAAAAAAATTAAAAAAATCACAAAATGACACGTGGCGGTTACTGTTCACATCCGTTAACAATTTAGACGGAGTTAACGGAAAGGAGTTGATTGAAAAAGTATAACGAAAAGTAGGACCAAATTGAAAACAATTTAAAAAGTAGGACCAAAGTGAAAAAAGTCGACCAAAACTAGGACCAAATGACTATTTAAGCCTTATTATATGGATAGATGAGATTGGTTGTTGCCAAATGGTTTGTGTAACGTCCCATTTAATTAATGACCATAATTAAAGAAAACGTCACACAATTATAATATAACAGTGAAGTCCTAGAGTTTAATCATTACTCCTTACAAACCAAGATACACCGCGATGCCACCAAAAGTAAAGGAAACATGTTAAACAGTTTACTGGAAACATAAAGAATTATAAAGGCGAACAAGTACATGGGTCGTAGCCCTAAAGATAGCCCAAGAAGGACAGAAAGTTCAGCCCAAGAAGACTAAGCAGCGGATTCGTCTCTCCCCTGTTGACCACGGTTACCTCTCGCATCTGCTCCCATCAATATAATTGATGATCATCGCTAAGGTAGAAGAACAACATACAAAGCAACAACAAGAAAAGGGTAAGCTAGAGCCAACAATATTTTTATCATGCGATCAATATACCTTCATAGTTCAATATACATATACAATATACATCTACCACCCAAACATGTTATGACCTTTCAATCAGACTCGACTCGACTCATCCGGATACATATAGCCTGGTCGGATTCAGCAGATGCTTGCACTTGTGGTCAATACCTTTGCTCACCCCTGAGCTGCTCACCCCCGAGCTAAGTGTTACAAGTGTTACAATGAATTAATTTCTCTCACACACAAGGTTAGCCCTTAATGAATTTTAGGCTTCCTGCTACTCTCACCACAGGAGTCAGTCCACTCTAAGTGAGACTAACTGACTCTTTAGAGCGTCAGGATGCAACCTTACCTTGAATCCTTACCAGATCATATAGATGGGGCACCACCATGGACACCCACTAACAGGGACCATGGGATTACGTCCCGACCACTAAAGCGCACCCTGAAAGTCCCACCTAGAGACTCCAAGGAATTACGCACTGACACGGACCAAACATAATCACACAGCCAAATAACATTCACCATGCAAGTATACATTCATCATGCCAACCTTTAAAGCCAACACCTTTCATGTTCCAGCTCCAACTCATTTCAACTCATCATAAACCCTCCATGTATAAAAGATTTCCAACTCATCTCGTTATCAAGTCTCTTTAATACCAACCATTTCATTAAAGTCTCATGCTAAGCTCATATCAACCCATCATTCACAACTCATGACTTACACCACTCATGCATACTCATTTATCTCATACTTTCAGCACAATACTTAAAACCAAGCAAGCATTAACCATACAAAGTCAAGAAAACAATCACACATCGCATTGTCTCGCCCAGCACCTCGCTCAGGCTGAAGGGTCTCCCTTAGGCGAGATGCTCTCGCTCAAGCGAGCCCCCTTCGCCTAGGCGAGGGCTCGAAAAAGGGGAACAGTAGCTCATGCGGGATCTCGCTTGGGCGAGATGCTCACTCGCTCAGGAGCAACGTGGTTCGTTTGAGCGACCGCTCGCGTGAAGCATCTTGGGCGAGCCTCTGTTGATCTCGCCTAGGAGAGCCATGCTCGCTTGGGCGAGAAAACCAGTGCTCACCATTGTTCTCTCGTGCACCAACACCAAACAGATTCACCAAGGTTCAATATAATCATACACAGGTTCGCATCAACATACCACACATATTTAAAATGGTAAAACAGTGGTACAAACATCATAACTCAAAATAAAGGGCGAACCCTAGCTTCCCGTACCTGGAAGGGGTTCGTACGAGACTTCGACACTGAACCACAGAGCACAACAGCTCTAGAACCAGACTCGCAAACTGGAAACAGCGGACAGAAACGAGTTATTACGGGGCTTCCAACTGTGACCACGAAAACTATACTAGAAATGGCGGTAGGGATTAAAAGATACTTACGTGAGCAGAACCAAGGTCAAGCCAAACGTGAATCTGAGGGAACTTTGGAACCCTAGCAAGGACGACAACAGCAGCTCAAGCAGGTGTGGTTTCTATTTTTACGAAAGTGAGCATAGGTTAGGTTTTTGAGACAAATTATGTTTGTTTTCCCTTTTTGGTCCAGCCCTAAGACCCAATTATAAGGGGCAGCCCTTTACTTTAGGGCAAAAAAGAATAAAACAATTTTAATGGGCTTTACAGTTTGTTATTATTTATTTTATTTCAAAAATTATGATAGGAGATATAATGATGTATTGGTTATTTATTTTTAAAGATATATTTCATTTAAAAAAATTAAGAAATAAAAGATTTGGTGATTAATTATTAGAAAGATATTTAAACAATTTTTTTTAAAAGATATACAAAGTGGTTATATATAATGGTTGTTACTTAAATATATTTATTAAAATAATATAAGATTTGTGTAATTTTTGTTATATAGAAGAAATTTAAAAAAATTATAAGAAAAAAAAAATAAATATAAGAAAATATATGTATGATAATTTGTAGTTATTAGAAATATCATATTAAATCTTTTAAAGTGTATATGGGATTTCATTTTAAGAGTAAGGGTGAAGCCTATAAGTATATAAGTATATATATTAAACAATTCAATTTTGTCTTTATATTCAAATAGGTTCTAATTTTCATCAATTTTGTTCAATTTGGTTCTAATTTTGTATTCAATTTGGTCTCACATGTCAAAGTCAATGTTTTATATTCAATTTGGTCTTTACATTTGTTATTTTTATTCAATTTAGTCTCAATTTTATTTAAAATTGACCAATTTTATCGTTGTTGAAGATGAGGGCAAATTTAACATATTATATTAAAACATTGAATAAAAAATGTGAATTTTAATATAAAAATTAAACTTGGTTTCATTTTGGAGAGGGACAAAATTGGTTTATGTTAACAAAAATTGGACTAAATTGAACAAAATTAACGAATATATGGACTAAATTGAATATAAAACATTAACTGATGACATACTACTAAGTTGACACATGGCACAATGTTGGGTTGACACGTGGACATTTAAAAAAAATTCAAATTTTTTTTTAAAAACTTTAAAAAATTACGAAGTGACACATGACAATCATTGTTCATGGCCGTTAATGATTTAAACGGTATCAGTAAAAAAAGAACAAATTGAATAAAATTGATGAAAATTGATACTTATTTGAGCACAAAAACAAAATTAAAACTTATTTGACAAAACTTGACAAAAACTTAGACTTAAAAAGCATTTTAACCTAAAAAAATTGATATAGTTGGATTAAAAATATTATGTTTATTTATTTTTTAAATTTGTGAAACAAAATGTGTTAAAATTTGAGATAAACACAAATTTTAATTTTATGTTAAAGTTTAATAAATATATGTAACTCTAAATTTTTGTTAATTATGTTGGTTATATAACTTACGAAGACGGAAAACTGGGATGGTAAAAGAATCCTTACCGTTGGCACTCTACAACCGTTGTTGCAATGGAAAAATAAAAGAAAGAACGCTCCAGAAGAAGGAGAATATAGAGAACACGTGTAAAAAAGAAAATAATAACTTTTTTGAAAAGTTCAATTGAGATTGCATTTCATATATTTTGAAAATCTGATCTAAAAAGTTAATTCTAAAAAATTAATTTTGAAATATATTATATACATTATGGAAAATTTGTCTTGAAAACTTGTTTTAAAATTTTTGTTCTGAAATGCATTTCATTCGTTCCATAAATCACATCTCGGAAATCTTATTTCAGATATTCCATCGAAAAGTCATATTTACAAAATTTAAGAAAACTTGTTCTAAAAAAAATTTCGAAACAATTACTTCAAAAATCGTAAAATAATCATTTTAAACATGGATCAGATTTGAGGCAAATCATCATGTGGAAACAAAGGAGGAGAGGGGCTGGGGGGCTGCCACACGAATTTACTTAAATGGATAAATTTGAAATTTGTTAAGATTATGATTAAGTAACGTAAGAATGATTTCAAATTATTAAAAAAAATAATAAATATTTTCTTTCTTCTAAAATCATGTTATAAAGGATCATTTTGGCTTTTTAAAAGAACTGAAATTGAATTATGGAGTATGAGTTCATTTGTTTCCGTGCAGGGCTTCCTCTTTCTTTTATTTTTTACGGTTTTTCTTCATTTTCTGATAAAGTTTGTTAATTTATGTTTGAGCTTTGTTTATTTTCTTTCAACGTTGTTAGGTTATGATTTTTTTTAATATGATAAACACATTTTCATATTTGGAGATGTTTTTTTTAATAATTATATTAATAAAAAAAGTAATTATATTAATACAATTTTATTTTATACTTAAACTAGAAAAAATAAAATTCAAGAACATTTTTTATTGAGTAAAATAATTTCAATAAAATAAGTTAACAATTATTATAAAATAAAATCTTATTAAATTTAGTTGTTACTATGTTTTTTATTATAACAACATTTAGTATTTAAAAATTTGAATACAAAAGAAAAAATCTTCTTTATATATTGTTATAAATAACATGTCCTTTTACAAATTTTAAATTAATTTATCATCTAGATATTAATGTAGTTAGTAATTAGTGTTCCTCACTCAACTTATTAATTTCATATTTAATGAGTTTCTTTAATTGTTTTTAGATAATATTAGAAACAAATTTGAGTAATACAATTAATGATGGAATATGAAGATAGCAACAAACACTATGGTATATAAGGCTTTTAACAACAGTCAAAAACGGTTTTCGAACCGTCATTAATGGAAACATATAAGAATTGGTAAATCGATCAGTTTTACTTGTAATTAAAGGAAATAAATTGACGATGGTTTTGACTTGAATCATAGTCATAATTTAACATTAATCATTGCAATAAAGAACTAGAGAAACATATTTCAATAAACTAAAGTCCCTTTACCTAAGATAACATATTTCAAGAATCAAACATCTATAACTCACATTCAGACAACTTAATATATAATTGTTTCTATCTCATACCCACGATCATCACCAAGTGTTCCTCATGAGAGTGAGAGTAGATCAATATACCATTTATATCCACCACAAATTGATTTAAGAATTATAATTTATATAATCCATGAATTTAACTGGAGTATTTCTCACACTGAACAACATAACATATATTCATAATGACCATATATGAATATAAAAGTTGTCTATTGTACATCTTCAAATTTTAATCTAATTTGATAATACTTGAATTTCAAATCAATTTTAGAGAGCAACAACAAAATATACAATTGAAATAACTAATCATCAATCATAAGTAAAATGATACTTCCTTTTAATAGTAAGCTTGTTCAACTGTCTATAATCAATATACAAATTAAATGGCTCATCTTCTTCTTTACCAATAGAACTAAAGCTTGAGACACTTGGTTAAATAAATTGTTTTTCTAGTAAAAATCTACAACTCGTTTCTTCAACTCTAGTAATTTAGTTGATGTCATTCTACTAGGAACCATTGATATTGGTCATTCATTTATGCGAGAAACTAACGCCTAGCTTAAGAAGCATGCTCATTCCCAAAGTATATATGAGTAGTTAAAGTAGTTTTTTACACTGAGCCTTCATCGAATTCTTGCCTCTAATGACATCACAATGACAGCAATAGTAATAATGAAATGATATTTGCAACAACAATAGTGGCGAAAGTGATAATTATAATGATAGAAGTGGATATGAATGACATGTTAACAATTATAATAGTGAAAATGACAACAAAAATAACAACACTGATGGTGTGGAGACATTTACTACAGTAATGAAAAATACGTGATGATAATGATAATAACAAATATTTTGAAAATAATCTTGAAAGAGGATATTTTTTTGCCTATGAAATATCAACAGGAGATCCGATACTCTATATTCCAAATCAAACAATCACTAACAATGGGAAACAGTCTACATTCAACCTTGCTCAGGTTGTCCCGAGGAACACGAGATCTCTTCTCACAAGAGAATGATGAGAACTAATATATTGAATTTCAATGCAAAATCAGCAAAATCGCAAACATGTTAACAAAAGATGCTGACTCTTGAGCAATAATTCCCAAAGGGTTTTTTTATTTAAAGTGAAAACTAAAAATCCCTCTTTCATAGATTAAACCTAAAACCACTAAATAATATCTCTATAACTAATCCGTGGTAAGCTTACAGAAATATTTCTAATTGAAACAAATAAAACGCCCTACTACATTCGCATAAGAGCAAAATCCAATTAGTTGAAAAAAGATCAATCACAGTTCGCCTTCCCATCGAAATTAATTAAGACAAAACCCTAAAACTGCAGGCAATAAATTTTGGTTTTAGGATAACTCAAGCGACATATAATTAAAATTGTGATTCCACTAAAAACGAATAAAGATCTGATTAAATAAAAGGCAAGGATAATAATTCATACCTCGTGTGTTACTATTTGTCTTGCAAGCTGAACTGAGTCCCTGTAAAATAAACCCACAAATTTGCATCATTTTGCATGAATGATCGGAAACGTATTCCGCAAATTAAAATTAATAATGGTGAAGCAACAACAACGATTCAGATCATTGCACGCAAAATGATGAGAATTTAATGGGTTGCAGAAGAGAGAAAACGCTTGTTTGAGTGAAGAGGGCAAATGAACTTTGGGCGAAAGAAAATAGGATCCATCACTTAAAACAAAATTGTAACTCTGAGGAGGAGATAAACGCTGCGTTTTGCTCTTCTTGGGCTATCTCGAAATTGAATGGAAAAGTCTTGGGTTTATACTCTCACAAAATTGGAAATTTCAAATTAAGTTTGATGACCGAAGGATAAAATGGAGATATTAAAATCTAGAGGGTGCAGGCAGGAAAATTGGGGGTACAGGAAGAATCAGCCTTCATTTTAACAGGACTGATTATTGAATTAATCAGTTTGGATATTTGGATATTTGTAGGAGTTAATTGAATTCTAACTTTTTGAAAAATATCTTAAATTTTTTTTAAACAAAAATTATTAACGATATTAATTTTTATTTATGATTTTTATTATTAAATTTTAATATAAATATTAATACTTAATTTAGTAAGTTATTTTAGATATTATTAACAGTGTTAATAAATTTTTTTTAAAAGAGATTTAATTGAAAATTGAGACTCCGTTAATACCTTTTTAAAAAATAGGTATTAAACTAATACATTAGAACAAGAGGGAATACCACCTAATTAAACTTTGAATTAAATAGCAGAATTTGGTATTTCATAAGTCTGGATTTTTTATAATGTTCTTTTTTTTGTTACGCTTTCAAAATAAGTTAATGCTGATATATTATTTTTTAAATATATTTTAAAATATCAAAAGTAATATATTTAAAGACAGTAAAAAAATACTAAAATTCGATTTAGACATCTTCCTTGATTTGCAAGAAACATTAAAATCAAATACTAATACGAAAATGATAACATAGTTTTGCAATTTTTTTATGTATAACGTGAAGATATAAATAACATATGAAACAAATTTATTATGAACTTCTTCTTTTGCTATTTTTTTAAACAAAACTAAATATCTATAGATCTACGAATTGCTACTAAAGGAAATTAAGCAGAATGTACACTCTAAGGAAATGCTTGACCCAACCAATGTAGTTTTGTCTGAAGCGTAAGAAGTCATAGAAATGGTAGAACTAATACATGGCACTCCATCATCAATATTCAGAACCACACGAAACAACACCATTTTCTTATATTCCTTCTCGATGGAAAAGAATTTAGTAAATCTATTAATCATTTGATTCATGAATTTTCCTAGCTACCTAACTTTTGTTGTTATTTGTTCATCCAGCCTTATCCGATACCAACCCAATAGATGTATCTGTTTTGGAAATTACATTTATTTTCGAATTTTCTTGCATATATGTGATTTTAGATAAGCTTTAACTCTTCTTTAAATCAGATTATATTTGTCTTTGTTATAAAAGTTATGCATGGAATGACATAAATTTTTATATTTAACTTTATATTTTGTATCTATAAATAGAAGTTTATACATATAAAAAAATTTGTTTTCCATTTTTTCATTTTTTATTTATTTTTATATTTTTATATTATTATTAGTTTTATTTTATAACAGAATAGTTTTCGCATATTATAAAATTAGTAATTTTGGTTAGATATATAATCTTGCACACTTTTTTTTAGTTTAATTGAACATTAAAATCTAGCATATTAATGTGTGTAGAACTAAATATTAACCGAAAAAAAAAAAAGTGAACCTATGTATCGTAGTGATTTTAATTCTTCAAATTAAAATACTTATTCAATTTTTCACAATTTTTTGTTTTTTTTAATTGAACTACAATTGATTATTTTAGAGGAAGATATTGTGTCTCCTAATACGAGTGATTATGATTCAAAGTTGTCTTAAGATATATGAATGGATTTAGTGATTTAGTCTTTCTTACAACTTCTAAACTATCTCATCATTTTGTCTTAACAAAACAAAAATTCAATAAAACACAACATCTCAATCAAAACACATGTAAATATCTTTTGACTAAAAAACCAGAGAAACCCACATTTATCTTAACTTAAACATATATCTAAACTTAAAATTTGAAATCATGTCATGTTTCATTTGAAAAACTTTTTATAATAATTATCTTCTAATTTTTTTTTTCAATTAAAGTTTCTTTTCTTCTCTTTCAATCCCTAAGTTGGAATAAAGAAGATAAATGTTAAATGTTGTTTTTGTTATTCCTAAGCCGCAACTATCTTCTTATTTTTCATTTGATTTTGTTCGTTTATTCTGTTTTTTTTTTCTTTTTTATCCTTTTTTCCCTGTATGCTCTATTTCTTTCTCCTAGTACTATTTTTTACAAAACCTATTACAATGTATTTTGACTTTTTCTAATACACATTAGCTGGTTCGTGATATCTATCTCACAAAATTTCTCCATATAATGTTTTAGTGATAAAATATAATATTTTAAATATGTTAAAGACTCTAATCAGGGATCAGGAAAGCTAACTTGTGCAATAACTTCGAGGGATAGTTTTGGCCAAAACTAATTTAATACAATATATACCTAAAAATTTGTTTGCTAGCATGAAAGTATCTGTTGTCTGTAATAGACATTTCACACAATTCATATGTAAGTTCTATTATTTCGGCAAAGAATCGACTTTAAAAAACTAGTGACACAAGAACCACAAAAATGTTTTTTTTTTACACTAAAATATCATGTGATACCAATTCAGAGATATATTAAAAAAAAAAAACTTAAATAATGATTTGTTATTAGAATTCGGTCGACTTTTTTAATTTAGTCTTAATATTCGTTAATTTTATTTAATTTGATTATTTTCGTTAATACCATTAAAATGTTTAACAGATTTTAAACGTTAAGTCATTTTTGTGATTTTTTTATTTTTTAAATTTTTTTTTATATAAAAATGAATATTTGTGTCAAGTTCATATAATTTTATGTGTCATTTTGTATTTTTGTATTTTATTTTCTTTTAATTTTTTTATTTTTAGAAAAATGTTTAAATTTGTCGAGTTAATATCACATCATTTATTTGTATCAATTTTTATATTTAATTTGATTATAATATTTATTATTTTTGTTAATTTGATGATTTATTTTATAGTCGGATTGTAATTTAAATGATTTTAATGAAATGGAGGGAGGAATAAGAAATAAGGGAAAAAATTTGCAAAAATTAGCATAAGAAATAAGAAAAGAAAATTCAAGTAAGAGGATTAATGGAGAAGTTGAATAACAGAAAATACGAAAAAATAATAATAATAACAGTAACGAAATATACAATAGAAAAGACTCAGAAGAGGTAATGTTGGAATTCACTATTCATGTCTTTGAGTGCGCCCAATGGAAAAAACTAATAATCAATAATAATCACACCCACAAGCCTTCTTCACTTTGTCACTCATGCTAATAATCAATAATAATTTTGTTTATAGACCGTTTTTGAATTTTATTGACTTGGTTAGATTATCATTTTTTTTTAAACTAGACGTTTTTATTGTTTAAGTATACTTTATTTTTTCAAAAGACTGAATTATCATTATGTTCTTTTTTCTAATTTTACATGTTTGTGACTGGAATTCTGTTTTACTAATTCATATCACTAATTTTTAACTATACATTAAATTTCTTTTCAAATATTTTCATCTATAATCATATTATTATTTAATTTAATTTTTTTAACTTGTTACAAAAAAAAAATATTACATAAATTATTTTAACCAAATAAATATACATGTATCAAAATTAATTTTACCAAAAACAATCATAATTACAATATTTTATTATGACAATTTTTCTATTACCATGAATACAATATATTTAAATTATTTTATTTATTATAATCACTCTTAAAAAAATTTATTCTCAATTAATTTATAAATATTGAATTAAATGTATTTTTAAAATTTATATTCACTTAGTTTATAAAAGATTATAAATATTTAATCAAGTACTTTATTATAAATTATAAATACAAATACAAATCTATAAAACTAAAAGAAAAATGTTATTAAAAATTTGTTACTCAAAAATATAGAATTTCAACGGTAAGCAGCTTGCAAAATTGGAAATAATATGATGAGAAGTTAGTCTTTGACAAAAATAAATTGTTCTTAAAATGGTCTAATCTGGAAAAAAAAAATGTCTAATAATGTACTCACGTCAATAAAGTTCGAGAGTGGTGGAAAAAAAGTCTCTATAATCAAAATCATCATGTACATTTATGTCTTCATTTATTCTTTAAGTTTAATTTTTTAATTGAGTTTTTGTGTTTAAAAAATTATTGTAATAGGAATTTGTTATAATTTGATTTATTGGTAACGAGGTTACACAAATATGTTAAAAATATTGTTTAGTTACATAAATATGTTTTGAATATTTTAAAGTGTGTTAGTTCAACTGTACTTAAATTATGCTTATAGAGTTATAAAAATAAACCGTATGGTCAACTTTTTGTTGCTCATTATCTTCTGTTTGACTTAGTCATATTAGTTTTTCAACAATCACCATTTCTTTAATTTTTATTTATTTTTTTTTTTTTTTTTTTTTTTTTTTTTTATTACCTTCCTTGTACAATGGTTGGTATAACTTTTGTGGTATTACATTCTACGTATAATGATTGATTTGACTTTTTATAATTTTTGATTATTTGATATTTTTAATTTTATCGTTTATTTGTCTTAAAACTTTAATCAATTTAATTTTACATAAGTTTAACTTATTAAATATATTAGAATATTCAAATATATTTATGTAATTAAAAAATTATTTTTAACATATGATTTTACATATTTATGCAATAAAATTAATTATAACAAATTTCTATTAAAAAAAATTTAAACACAGAAAAAACAATTAAAAAATCAAAATTAAAGGTTAAATGAAGAGATAAATAAACATTCATCACATAGCTACACGCCCTTTAGTACTCTTTCGTCTCAACACATTACAAATTCATTCTTCCTGAAAAAAAAAATTCATTTAGTAAAATAGTATTCTGTTATTCTTAACTTCATCTCAACAAAAAAGTATTAGTGTTTCATCAACATGGTAAAACAAACAACAACCAAATTGGGACAACTTTTATTTATACTTTCACTAAAACTTCAAATAAAAGAAGATAAGATCGACGAACTAAGTAAATAAAGTAAGTTAACTTACAGAAGTAAACATTCAGAAATTTATTATTTATTTGCAATTGGTCCTATTTGTGCAGCTTAATGCCCTGATTTCTAGGTAAAATCATTAAGATCAGCATTACGACTAATTATCCTTTCTCTGGCATTTAAAAAATCTCAAAATGTTTCTTTTTATTGTCCTAACTCAGATTCTATAACATGTATAATTTTTTGTTTATTCAATATATATATATATATATATATATATATATATATATATAAACCATAACTGATTACCATCTTTTTTAGAAAGTAAAATGTTTTTTATTGACCAGACTCAAATGAATTTTCAGGGGTGACTCCTGATCAAGGATGAATGGTAATGCAGCCTGACCTGATATATTTAGGTCTGGTATGTATAAGGTCCGCATATTATGGGTTGACTTGTCCTGTCCCGCATAATTTATGTGGGTTACAATCATTGATCTGTGGACTGACTTGTTTTTTTTTTTAAATTTTTATGATAAAATTTTCAATGTTTAAAAATTGGTAAATTTGAAGTTCAAAAAATTAAGTAAAAACTTTGGGAAGTTAGATGATAAATTGATAATTCAACATTTTCATATTCATACTATGACGTATACACAATGTATTCTTTAAATCTTAGCACATTAAAAGAATACATAATACTTATTTTTTTCAGTTATACAAGAATTTGAAATGTTAATACAAAAGTCAATAAAAAAAAGTAACTAATATATATAAGTCCATAAAACTTATATATGTGTATATTAATTACTTTTTCTTTATGCGAACTTACGGATCGATCCACATACATCACGAGCTTACGTGGACCGGACTACTGTACGCCTGCAAATTCCCTGTCATAATTCACTTCACCTTTTTTTTCGGGTCCACGAGCCACTCCGAGAGGCCATACCCTGCCACCCTACTGCTAATTGAGTGCCAAATTATGCAGATCCATCGTTTGGTAACAACTCAGGTTCTCCGATCAACACATCGTTTGGTCAACTACCACCATAATCTTATTCAATATATATATATATATATATATATATATATATATATATATATAAATAAATAAATAAATAAGGAACCAAATGACAATAAAATACTCAATTAGCTTACAACAATAAAAACTGACAATGACGTTATAACAAAAATAAATAAGTTACAAAAGTAAAATAATAAAATTTTATTTATTTTTACTAAAATAATTATTTATCAAAATTTATCAAATAAAACTTTCTCATGATTTCTCGTTATAAAACCATAAAAAAACCTACCCAGGTTCCAAAATTGAACTCATATCCACAATGGACATGCATTCGACGTTCTTCCTTGTCGTGATCAACCGTGAGAGAGAAGCAAGCGGTACTTGTTGGAATTGCTGGCTCTTTCTTCTTCGGAGTGCTTCATCGGCTTCATATCAATAACCTGCAACACAGGCTCACCGGAACAATCGCCATTGCATATTTTCTTTATGGTCTCTGGTGTTAGCGACCCAGCAACCATTTTTCTTTCGTTTCTTTTTTTAAATGGGTCAAAAAGAAAAGATAGTAGGAAATTCATTCAGTTTCGAGAGCGGGAATCGCGTGGATTGCGAATTTATGGGAATTAATCTCGGATGTTAAAAAAAAGTGTTTTCATTTGTTTAGTTATAAATTTAACTTATTATAATTTAGATAATTGTTATATCTTATTTAAAATTTACAACTATCATTTTATATTTATAAAAAAATAAGTTTCAAAAAGGAATTTCCTGAAAATAAAAAATATAAAAATATTATTTATTTGAATATTTAAATGAAATGATTTAATGTAAACATTCTAAACAACTTTTAATATTTGTAAAAGGTTTAAAATAAGATTTCTTTTATTAAAACTAACATCACGCCTGTGTGTACGCATTTTTTAAATATATGTGATATTATTATATTAGTAGGTGATGATAATGTAATATTACTAAGTTAATATATAAAATAAAATTATATTTTTTAAAAATAAAGTGAAATATATTAGAAAAGATGAGAGAATAACTGCTGATAAATAAAAAAAAAAAGAAAAAAATATAAAAATATTTATGAAAGTAACATTCAATTTTGAAAAATTTAATAAATAATTATATTTTAAAGGATAAAATTGATATTTTGAAATGTGGACACAAAAGAGGGAAACCTCTTTATATATTGTTATAGATAATAAAATAAAAATAATATTAATTTAAATATTTAAGTAGAGTAATTTGATGTATCTATAACAATATATAAAGAATATTTTCTCTTTTGTCAATTTTTTCAGTTTTATCTTTAATTATTATTTTGAAAATTAATTATTTTACAAATAGTTTATCTTTAAGCATTATTCTAAAAACTTCTTTTATTTTAACCATTATTTTAAAAAACTTTATTTTACATATTTTATTTTTCAAATTTTACTTATTATTTTAAAAATTAATTATTTTATAAATAATTTACCTTTAACCGTTATTTTAAAAATCTCTTTTGTTTTTAATAGTTATTTTATTTAATAACTATTTTAAAGAATTATTATATATTCCAAAAATAATATTATTGATTTTAACTTAACTCAAATTTTTATGAAAATTTAAAAATGTGAACACACAGGCACAATAACGCGTGTGTTTTCGCTAGTAAATTATAAACAAATTATTTTAAAGTATATATATATATATATATATATATATATATATATATATATATATATATATATATATATAATAAATAATATATTATAA
>Ga0214544_1001137_pt1 | contig 53803 bp, 62 predicted proteins | sample CNSS3metaG_FD_160074 | JGI IMG/M metagenome (GOLD analysis project Ga0214544, IMG submission 160074) | Root nodule microbial communities from cowpea collected in UCLA plant growth center, Los Angeles, California, USA - CNSS3 | ecosystem: Host-associated > Plants > Roots > Nodule | place: USA...
TATGGCATGACCCTAATAGAGTATAATTATGATATTTAAACCTAGGGTTTTCATCTACAGATCTAATTCAACACATCACAAAAAAATTCCAACGCAAAACGCCCTAAACAAATAATTGATTTTTTGAGGCACCTTATGCTGCATGTAGTCCAAGAGATTTAAGTTTCCTGCCTTTTACTAATTCAAAATTTAAATTAGCATACACATGCACTTATTAGGCATCAGCTAATGGTGAATTTAGAATTTTAACATTAATAATTATCATTTCTAATATATAGATGTGGTTTAACAGGTTATCTTCACTTGGTATTCATATGAGGGTTTATCTGAACTCGCAGAGAGTGAATACTTCTCTTGTTCGATGAGACCAACCATTGCTGGGGAAATTGGTGTGTTTGGTTATAGACCATTTGTCCTAATGGATATGCTTGCTGGCAAGAGAGCTGAAGTTGGTACCAAGATTGGTGCATATATGAGAACTTTTTATGGTGATTGTTCACCTTCAGACCTAGAAACAGCTTTGCAGGTACATTTGATATAATTAACAAAAAAATTCCTTTCCTTTCTTGATTTGATGGCAATATAAAGTTGTAGTATGTAGTTGCTCGCAAAAATGCAAGCACATAAAAAACTATTATTAAATCATACATCACCTGTTTATGTTTTAAAGCTGGAAGCAAGCATTTTTACTTTTAACTTAGTATGTAGTAATAATCTTGTTCTTAATTCCTGATAATATTTCTCTTTTTTTTCATCCATTTATAATATGGACTAGACATATCATATGTATATATATATTTTTGGATTTAACTTCAATATATCAATACCTTCTTTTTTTTCAAGTTAAGGATTTTTTTCTCATTTTCTTATTTTATGATATGCCCTAATGCCATGTGATTCCAGCTAACTTCTATTTTTACTAAAAGGCTTTTTCTGCTTTTGATTCTGTTGGTAGTAATAGAATTTACTGAGATACTATAAATATATTTGGTAAATTAGGAAAATTAAGATTTTTACTTTCACCTGCGAATACCTGTATAAAAATCAAAGTACAACATACCTGCAATGTGTTACCCACTGCCCACTGAGTATCTACGGGTGTGAATGTGCTCTTTTTGCCATTCATAGTTAGTGCTAATTAATTCATAAACAGGGGAGAGTGACGATGGAAGATGCCTTAACTAGAAGAACTTTTTCAAAACAAGAACCCTAGGAAGAGAATTCTTTGAAAAATTTGACGGTTTTGTTATTAATAGTGAAAAAGTAAAATTAAATAACAAGTAAGCAGGCCTTAATATTTCTTTTCTTTTCTATTATGTATTATTAACTCATACCCCGATTCCACTATTATATGTTATGCACGCTAATCTTCTTTCTACCTATTCTGATGATATTTGTTTATTTCTTACATATTCTAGCTTGTGCTTGTCTATCAGCTGTTTACAACAAATTTAACACCAGGTGAAGAAGATGTCAAAATAGTTATGCAGATGGTTGAAGAAGCGGTATCTGCTCAAGATAGGGATCCATACATTGCTTTTACAAACCGTGTAAAAGAGCTTAACTATGGCAACTCTTATTTTTTCCGGGTATGACTACTTTCTGACAACAATTAAACCATTGACGGAATGATCTACTTTTGACTTTCAGCATATTCTTTGTTTTGCAGCCTATTAGAAAAAGTGACCTACAAAAGGTTGATCCTCGGAAAGCTTGTGAATTCTTCAGTACATGTTTCAAAGATCCATCAACTTTTATTGTTGTGATTGTTGGAAACATTGATCCACGAACCCAAAACTTATGAAGGCACAAGCAGAAATGCAAGCATTTATGCAACAACAAATGCAAGAGCAAATACAATCTTTTAAGAGAGAATTGTTGTCTGCATTGAAGAAACAAGAATGAAGACATGCCTCAAAGAACCCAAAACTTTGTTTGTCTTTTAATTGTGTTAATGCATTACTTTTTGTTGATACCCTCCAATGCTTTTGTGTCCTAAAACTATTATACATTGGTGAAAACTTTTATGTTGTTTTGTACTGTTGGATGGATATACTTTGATCATTGTAGGATTGATTATCTATCTTTTTTTAAATAGGTATTGCAAATATCGGAGGTATTTAGACATTTTTTGTGAATAATTTATTTTCTGTCTTCTTTTTTTATCATGGGCATAGGTTTATGGACATGACTCATAATAGATAGTGAATAACAATTAAGTAATTGCAATTAACAAAATAATATTTATAGGAGATTAATAGAATTTCAATAAATTAACTAATCAATTGTGATACAAATTAGTGATAAAAGAATTGCAACAAATTAGCTACGGATTAGCGAGAAAAAAATTATAACAAATTAGTTACAGATTAGCTACGGATTAGCGAGAAAAGAATTGCGACAAATTAGCGGGAAAAAAATTGCAACAGATTAGCTACCGATTAGCGACAACAAAATTGAGACAAATTAGCTACGGATTAGCAACAACAAAATTGCGACAGATTAGCTACGAATTAGCTAGAAATTTTATAACTTTTTCATTTCAATTAAAGATGGAATAGAGAGGGATTAGCTATGAATTAACTACGAATTAGCTAAAAATTTTAAAACTTTTTCATTTCAATTAGAGAGGGAATAGAGAGGGATTAACTATGAATTAGCTACAGATTAGCTACGAATTTTTCCCTCTCTAATTAGCTACCTGTATTTAGCAATTTGATAGGTAATCTGTCGCAAAACATTTTAGCTACGAATTAGCTACGAATCAGCTACGAAATGTTTCGTAGCTAATATATAAATTTTTTGTAGTGAACACTCTCATTCTTGTGTTTTGCAGAAAACAAACCAGCTCACTTCCTCCCATTTGAACTGCCTACAGAGCTTTGCTAGGGTTTGGGTCCCATTCGTCTTCAAGCTAGCTCAACCTCATTTTCGCTTCACGTAAGTTGGTCTTCAACCCATATCCTCTCTTCTCTAGTTTTTTTTTTCGTGATTCCAGTTAGTGTTTCCAGCTCACAAATCTACTCCTGGAGTTGTCGTACTCTTTTGCTTAGGTGTCAGGATATTCTGCTAGCATTCTCCAAGTAAGGGAAGCTAAGGTTTTCTTATTTATTTTGATTTTATGCCTGCCTTGCTTCTGTTTCATTATTGTATGGCTTGGTTACTGCTTTGTGTGATTGGGATTCTGTTTAAACATTTTTCGGTTCGAATGCTTGAGTGTTGCACGCGAGAATAGTGGTGGACACTGGTTTTCTCGCCCAAGCGAGCATGTCTCACCTAGGCGAGACTAATAAAGGCTCGCCTAAGATTTTCTACTCAAATTGTCGCTCAGGCGACAAGTCTTCATTTTGAGCGAGGTGTAATCTCGCTCAAGCGAGGAGGTCTTGCCTGAGCGAGAAATTTCAGAAGCCACTATTCCACTGCTCGAGCTCTCACCTAGGCGAGAAGGGCTCGCTTGAGCGAGAGGAACTCTCTCGCCTGAGCAAGGTCTTCTAGCCTGAGTGAGACTGAGGTAGGTTTTGTGCTCTAGTTCCGATTGGTTCTCTGATATGGTTACTTGCTCGCCTGATTGAGTGTTTTATTGTAAAAGCTTGATGTATGATGCCATGTATATTTTATGAGATTAAATGGGAATGATATGTTGCTATGTTGAGTATGATTTGGAAAGCATGAATTTATCGGTTGGTTGGTTGAATATTTGCATGAGACTTGTATGCATGATAAATATATGTTGGTTGGTAAGATATGGTTATGGTATGGGTTAGGACGTAATTCCATGAACCTCCTGGTGAGAGTTCATGGTGGTGCCTCACCCAATGTGCGTGGTAGGGTAAAACCCATTGGCAATGGCTCTACAGAGCATTAGAGGCCACCACAAGTGCAAGCGTCCAGTGAATCCGACTGATTATATGTATCCAGATAATTGAGTCTTAGAGTCTTTCATTGTCTACTATTACATGTTTGGTTGGATTATGTATTCTTAGCTGTTAAACTGTATGCTCAAATGTATGATAAACCTTTTTACGCTAGCTTACCCTTTCTGTTTGTTTGTATGTTTTGTGGGTGGTTTTCTCCTTTTGTGATGATCATCAATTTATTGATGTGAGCAGATATGGGAACCCCTAGTGGTCACTAGGGTGATGGAAATTCTACAATATAGACAGGCTTGGGTTGGATCTCTTTCCTTGAAGTAACCTTTGTAGGCACTATGGCCTATGTAATATCTTGCTCTAGAGGAGCAAGCTTTTGATCAACTGTCAAACTATTTCTTTTGGTCTTGTTGTTGGCATCGTGGTGTGCCTTAGTCTTCTTTTCTAGTACATTTAGGATAACTGTAATGGTTTAAACATGTGTACCTTTTTGGTACTGCTCTTTTATATTATATTTTGTGTGATGTTTCGTTTATAGATTTATTCTCTATTAAATAGGACGTGACATTGGTTATTATTTTCTTTCATGTCTGTTATATTCTTTTCAATAGAAATTAGATTTTCGTTTAAATCATATTTAAAAAATATCTACTTAGTTATTAATTTAATTGACAAGTCTCACTTAATTAATTACAGATTCCCAAATTTGATATCAATTATATTTTTTGTGCTAGCAAAATATATAATAGTACTCTACTTAAAGAAAATATATCAATAAAATTAAACTCTTTAATTTAATTAACAATATTTTCTTGTCCAACAAAGATCAGAACACTCATTAGTGTGTGACCCTGTAGGTTCATCACTATACTTGTAATAAATTAACTAATTACTTTATTAATCAAAGTTGGTGCCTAATAAGACTTCTTAACAACCAGATAGTATGAAGTATCTTTTACTTTAGTTCCACTAGAAGATTAATATAATATTTCCTTCCATCTTTACAACTCTAAGTTAATTCTAAAATATGGTATAACTATCAAATTCTAATAAGTTAACACATAATGAATGACTTAAGAAACTTCTTTCTTCTTTCATTCATAATACTCTCATTACCAAGAATTAATGGATTTTTTCTTGATTAATCATTACTTTCACAAGAATTTAGTAATACCCAATAATCATTCAACTAAAAAGAATTAGATGTCTAAGATCAAACTATGATAAATAACTTAATTTCCATGATAATCTCAAGTCTAAGAAAATTATATATTTCTTCAAAAGAATTTTCCAAATTCAAGTGTAATATTAACCATTAAGCATTTCTCCTTTAAGATCATTTCAATGGTCAGAATCCTATATGTACCATTTATATGTATAATTTAAAAAATGAGATCTTTTAATTTTTATCCAATAAAGACCATTACAATACATATTTGATCTATCGGATTAATGATGTCATATACTCAATAATCCTATGACAAGAACAATTTAAATTAAAATTATATACAACTTATTTTTCATTATTACAATCTATAGATCAATAACAAATCCTTAATTTTGATCAAGGACATTATCATATAAATCCAATAAATATGACAATGAAATAAATAATAATTAACATAATTTTATTATTACAAACATGACAAATTTGATCTAAGACATACCTTAAATCCAACAATATATATATATATATATATATATATATATATAAACATATTAAAATAATTAAAAATAAAAAAATGTTGACAAACATTAAAAATTCACTCTGTTACGGGTATACGAACTGAGCGCCTATCTAAAACACTCGCTTGACTCTTCCTTTTTCTCTGTTGTCGTTCGGTTCTTCTTCTCCCTTCTTGTTTGGTGTTCTTTCTTTCTCCTGTTCGGTTGTCTAGGCGATCGGAGTACCTTCAATTAGGCTCTGATGCTTAAGTCAGTTCAAGTCCATTCGGGATTAGCAATTAATGTTGTAATAAATGCGAAGTAAAAGTCTTTACCAACTTACCTTGGGTTCTATTTATAGATTTTTATATGGGCACATGATTAAGGTTTATTTAACTAAGGTCCAATTGCTTTTTAAACTTGATTAGTGACTTGTTTTATTTTAACTACATATTTTATCTTTACATTCGTCGTTCGACCGATGTTGCTGAGCGTGTGTACTCCGACCAATCGTGTCTTTGCGCCTAAATATTCGGATGAGAATGGCAAATCATGACCGATGTTGTCGATGCTCGCATAAAAAAGAATCTCAATGTTGGCCGAAGGGCGCTTATCCTTGGGTCTTCCGCCCAACATGCTTTTTTAATCACTCCAGAGAAATTGCCACATCAACTAATCACGACTTCAAACCCGAATTGTTGGATTGTTCGCCTGTAGCGGACGGCCTTCGACCACTTATCCTTGGATTGTTCGATTAAGGTGGTTGATCGACACTATAGTACACACTCCTTTTTAATTACAAAAAGAAATTCAAAATAATTTTTTTCTTAAAATTAAATTTTCTAATACTTTTTATCCAAATACAAATCACATAATTTTAAAATCAATTTGATTGTATAAAATCTCCGTCCTCTAATATTGCACATCGAAACCAAACACACCAAGTTATAATAAAAGTTAACCTTTCTAATCCAAGGAAAAGCATGTAGCTTTGCACCTTTGGCTTTGATGATCTTGTGCACTTCTTTCCTTTGGAAGAAAAATACAGATAAACGGCCACAAAAGGAAATAAAATTAACAAAAAAGAAGAAAGATTCCATATTCCTTCTCAGTTAAGAAGAAGCTTTGATCTTCAAATATAAGTGTGGTGAGCATACTAATATAGACATCCATCTTCATATATGGATGTGAGGTGTTCAACATCTATTGCTGGCTTCATCAACATCATCTTCTTTGCTTTTCTCGCTATGTTTTGAAATTACAGTGCCTCCAATATGGATAGCTGAAGCAGCCTGCAACGCTTCTACGCACAAAACCTTCATTAAATTCCTGAATCGTCTTTTAAAAGTAGGTATTCTGGACATGGAAGCCACAATCCCTTGCAACCTGACAAATGAAATGTATTGAGAGAGAAACGCTCAAGTTTATATTAGGGAACATTGTGATAAAATGTATGTTAATACTAGAGTGGCTTGCTCTTTTTGTTCGGAATTCAAATATGAATCTAAGTTCAAGTTCCACGTGAAGTAAAAAGAAAAGAAAGTTAAATACCATATTTATAAACACATTGTCTTAAGTTTTGAATTAGTTGACAATCATTTTAGGTAGAGTCATGTCTCTTTAGTGTTATATTTTCTCATGAATCCTTCCTCAAAAAATCCATTAGTAGTGTCAATTTCTTGTTTCAAGGAGGAAATACCAATATGAAAGGATTCACACTTGAAGAGGTGATTGTTTTCGTGGGAACCCTCCCTCGAAATACCCATCACTTTTTACTTGTATCATTTCTCTTTTCACTACACTTGACTTTCTTGAGTTTTGGGAGAGTCAGATATAGATGGGGAGGAATACCAGAATTTTAAAGGGTTAATTTATGGAGTGCCCAATTTGAAGGAAAAATTTATTGGAACTCAACAAAAGTTATTGAGTATCATTTAAGCATACATTAAGAAATTAGTGTAATTTTCCGTTTCTATCTATTTGTATCATTTCTCTTTTCACTACACTTGACTTTCTTGAGTTTTGGGAGAGTCAGATATAGATGGGGAGGAATACCAGAATTTTAAAGGGTTAATTTATGGAGTGCCCAATTTGAAGGAAAAATTTATTGGAACTCAACAAAAGTTATTGAGTATCATTTAAGCATACATTAAGAAATTAGTGTAATTTTCCGTTTCTATCTATTATACTTATCATGGTTGATTACGGTAAAAACATCATCTGTTAATATTGCTCTGGGTTCCTCAGTAAACTAGTAGAAAATGGAACTACATAAACTTCGAAGGGTAACCTTTACCCATTTTCCTTCTTTTTCTGTTAATCCATTTAAAAGAAGAGTTCATACGTAGTAATGCTTGCATGCACAGTGCCTCTAGACACAAGCAATCAAAAGCTTAGGATGAATTAGAGTAGTTATGCAGTTTGCTAAAATATTTTTCTTCTTAATTTTTTCTCATATAAGTGTTTATTGACAAATATATCCAAACAGGTCCAAAATTATTTTAACATTATTTAGAGCTTTTGATTGGTTCTGTCTATACTGTACTCACACAAGAATTGGTTTCACACACAGTTAATTTGAGCAATCACATTCACATAAGCTGTGTTGTTGAAAAAGTTGGGATCTAAAAAGAACAAGTACTACTTCCTCTTAAGGGTAAAGCTACATGAGCTCTCTTTAGAAGTTCTTTTGAAAGCTTTTGTACTGAAAAAGAAAAAACTATATTTTTGGTAAAAAAGCTGATAAAAAGTCTTGATGTTTGTATCCAAAAAAGCATGTAATACTATTTTCCAAACATGTACCTTCTAATCACGGCTTGCAATTGTGCTCTCCTAACAGTGTCATCAGATGGGAAGTCGGTGCTATCCCACTCCTCCGGCAATTCATTTTTGCATCTTATTACCAGTTCCTTCAAGCAAGTTTCTTCTGCTTCTTCCAACTCCAGGTTCTTTAGCTGCTCTTTCATGATTAATAAAGGTTCAATAAACCACTCAAACACGCTATCCTTTGGTCCATTCGTTCTTGTCAACACTACATCCTCGGCTGCAGAAGCATGAATATACTTATGTTTTGCAATGGAATAGAGGCTATTTTTATGTAAATAATAGGAAGTGATTATGTTGACAATGATTTATGATTTTTTTTCTTAGTGATAGGCAACCAGAATTACAAAAAATACAATCTTGCATGCTTATTATGAACAAAATTGCTCTACCAAAGTAGTAGGAACAGGCAACAACAATGTACAACAGAACCAAGGTCTTACGGGAGGTCCTTTCTTTCCTAACCCACTTTCCTCCAAACAATCTAAAAACTAAGAAAAACAACCTAATCACAGACTACATATATAATAGTCTCTGTTAGGCCTGTTACAACAAGAGGTTATAACTACCTCCTTATTTTTTCTCCTAGTATAATCTCTACCGCTGAACCTATCAATACCCCATCAAAGAAGTTTTACCTAGTCCTAAAGTTGAAAATATGGAAACTTTGTGTTGATAGCAGTAGCAGACGCCCAACTATTCACAACCTTAGGAAGTTGTTGCCATTTGAGCAAAACATCCAATTCACTGGTTGCACTTCAAGTGTGTATCAAGCAACTTTTTGGGAGTGACTTCCAACATATATTCTTCAGACAACATCGGGGGCAAAGGCTGAGGTGACTGCACAACTTTTACTGTTGGTTTAAGCAAGGAAACATGGAAGACTGGCTGAATGCGGTTGTGTATGATAGGAGCAACTTATAAGCAACTTGGCCAATACGTTCCACAACCTGATAAGGTCCATAATAGCGAGGACTTAATTTTTCATTAGGTTTTCTTGCTAAAGATTTGAACCTATATGGTTGAATCTTTAGAAAAACCCAATCTCCCTCATGATAAACCACATCTCTCCTGTGTTTGTTGGCTTGAAGCCTATTTTGTTTTTGTGATTTGCACAGATTATCTTTGGACGCTTTTAAGACCTCATCCCTTGCTTCTTGCATCTAATTTACACTTTCCACCTTAGATGGAATGGTTGTGCCTTTCAAAATGGGATAAAGATAGTTTAACCCACCTTTTTTAACCCACTTTTAATCCATTCCTTCAATCACCATTAGATCATTTATTTTGATTCTTTGTGATAATCTAATGGTGATTGAAGTAGTGGGTTAAAAGTGGGTCAAAAAAAGTGGATTAAAATATCATTGTCCTTCAAAATGAGCGGTAGATCACATCCGTATAAAGCCTTGAATGGTGTCATCTGAGAATAGGCGTTGTAGTTGGTGGTATAAAGCCTTGAATGGTGTCATCTGAGAATAGGCGTTGTAGTTGGTGTTAAACCAAAACTAAGCCCAAGGTAACCAAGTGGGCCATGGCTTAGGTTGAGTGTTTGTCATGCATCTTAAATACGTTTCAAGACATTGCTTCACCACTTCAGTCTGGTTGTCCGATTGTGGGTGATAGGCAGTGCTATACTTCAATCTATCCCTGCTTGTTTAAAAATTTCTTTCCAAAATTGGCTGAGAAATAATTGATCTCGATCTGAAACTACAGAAGAAGGAAACCCATGTAATCTCACCACTTCATTCACAAAGATTTGAGCCACCTCCTGTGCTGAGTATGGATGAGATAAAGCAAAAAAAACGAGCATACTTGGTAAATCTGTCTACAACTACAAAAATAGTGTCTTTTTCTTTTGCTTTGGGTAGTTCGCCTACAAAATTCATAGAGATGTCATACCATACTTGTGTTGGAATGAGTGATGGTTGCAATAAGTCAACAGTAGCTAACGTGTTAGCTTTGTTTCATTGACAACCTTACATTGCATCACGTAATCTTTATATCTTTTCTCATTCTTTCCCAGTATAAAACTCCAACAACTCTTTTGAGAGTGCGAAAATAGCTACTATGACCTCTCATAGGTGACTCATGAAGATCCTTATGAATAACTGGAATCCTGGAGTAATGTTTAGGCAACATTAATTTACCTTGATAATACAGCCTCCCTTTTCCGAACTTATAATGTGTATGGGCATTAGGATCTACGAACAAATCTTCAATGATAACACTCAATTTTATTGTCTTTCCGCACCTTTAATTCCCAATCCTCCCATTCTTGTGGTTGCAAAACTGAGATGTTGCTAAAATAAGCGTGTTTGGAAAGTGCATCAGCCTTTGTATTTTCTCTACCAAGTCTATATCGAATTTCAAAGTCAAATCCGATTAATTTAGAAACCCATTTAAATTATTCTTTTGTCAGAAGTTTCTGCTCTGTTAGAAATTTCAAACTTCTCTAATCTGTCACTATAATGAAATGAGCTCCCAACAAATAATGCTTCCACTTGTGCACTACATGAACCACAACCATCACTTCCTTCTCATAAACGAATTTGTTCTGGGTCCAGCCTGACTTAAAAAGGATAAAGGCCTACCTTCTTGAAGAAGAACTGAACCCAAACCCTTGCTGAAAGCATCCGTCTCAACCATGAAAGACTTGGAAAAATTTGGAATGGCCAGGGTGGGTAACCGTGAGACAACAACTTTCGAAATTTCAAAAGTTGTTTAAGCCTCCGTCTAATGAAAATCATCTTTCTTCAATAGTTGGGTTAAAGGCTTACTAATTTTTTCCATAATCTTGAAACAAATTGCCGATAATACTCAGTAAGGCCCAAAAATTCACGTAAAGAGGAGGCATCCTTTGGAATTGGCCAATTCCACATTGCTTCTACCTTCTTGGGGTGAGCAGATACCCTTGCACCAAAAATCCATGCCCTAAATGCTCAATGTAATGTTGGCCAAAGCTACACTTCTTTTTATTGACCTTCAATTGATGCTCACTCAGCTGCTCCAAAACTTGTGACAAATGTTGAAGATGCATTTGCAATGAAGGACTATATATCAATATGTCATCAAAGAACACCAAAACAAATTTCCAAAGAAAAGGTCCAAACCTCATTCATGAAGGATTGGAAAGTAGCGGGAGCATTTGTTAGTCCAAAAAACATGACCAGGAACTGATAGTCGCCTTCATGAGTGCGAAAAGAAAAGTTGTTTTCTCAATGTCCCCTCCTTCATTTGAATCTGGTGGTATCTAGATTTAAGATATAGCTTTAGAAAATATTGATTCCTCAGCCAACTCATCCAGCAGCTCATCAATCACAAGAATCAGAAATTTATTTAGGATTGTCAACTTGTTGATAGCCCTATAATCCACAAAAAATCTCCAACCCCATCTTTCTATCTCACCAAAATTATAGGGCTAGAATAAGGATTGATGCTAGGACGTATAGTTCTTGCCTTCAACATCTCACCTATCAACTTTTCAATTTCATTCTTTTGTTGATGTGAAATTAGGAATTGAAGAACCCTCTATTAGAGGAATTGGTAATCTTGTAATCTTTTTATAGGTAGCACTTCCAAATTCTGGAAAACCTACACGTACAAACCCAACACCTTGTCCACTTCTTTTGGCACTTCAACTGACCCTTCTGTTGTGCTTTCTTTTACCATATCAACGAAGAAACCTGTGCCACCTCTTTGCAAGTCGATGATTAGTCCTTTAAAGGAAGTGATAGTGGTAGAAAGAGTAGGATCTCCTACCACTGTTATTTGATTACTCCTTCCCCTATGGCTAACTTTAATTTGCCGCTATGGCTAACTTAAATTTGCTAAACTCTGCAGTGGAAATATTTTAATATAATTTAAAAAATAAATGATTAAATTAAAAATTCTCCTGTTACTCAAGTTTTTATGAACTTTTAATTTTACTCAAGTTTTTATGAACTTTTAATTTTTATAGGTTAATGTTATTTATGGTTAACAGCTATATTTTTATTTCAATTTATTCATTTATCTCCCTTTTCTACCTATAAATACCACCTAAATACATGGGGAAAGACACGACAACAAAGAACAACAAACACTATAGTTCTCTCTCTCAAAAGTGTTCTTCTTTTTTTAGCTCTATTATGTATTAAAAACAATGATGTTCATAAGATTCAGAGATCCTTCGCTGCACTCGATGTTCATAAGGTTCAGAGATCCTTCGCTGCACTCGATCGATCTGACGAGTTGTATCTTGGGACAGAAACACATATGATTGTGTATTGTGTATTTGTATTGTCTTGTGCAGTGGAGCGTTTTATATCTAAGGATAGTACTATGCGTGCCTCAACCTAGGCTATTTCTTCTTCTTACCTCATTTATTTTTTATCTATTTTTTATTATTGTTTTTATAATAATTTTATTATTAATAGTATTATATCTTCGATTAATATTCTTTGATTTATATACATGTCAGTATTATTATTGCTCTAATAATTATTATTATATTATTTCAAATTTTTTATTATTAATAGTAATATTTCTTTAATCATTTTCTAACACACCTCACTCAAAGTGGTCAACCATTCAAGTCCCAGAAACAACATCCGGCCCCCAATATCAAAGATTAAGAATTCTTGACGATTCTTTAATCCTTGAATCTCCAACACAAAATTAGTGCATTTACCTTGACATTTTCGCCTTCTTCCATCTCCAACTTCCACCAAATAAGTAGGAATAACTACATATTTCAACCGACTTCTTCCTATTAATTCTTGGGAAAGAAAATTATGGGAAGCACCACAATCTAACATGATAATAATGTGTTCATCACCTATGCATCCCCAAACCTTCAACGATTTATTGGTGGTCAAGCTAGCCAAGGTAAACGTGGACAATTGAATAGTTTTCACACCTTCATTCCCTTCCTCCAATTCCTCCATCTCCTCTAATCGCCCATTCTTGTCTTCTACCTCTTCTTCCTTGATCAACATCACATGAAACTGCTTGTTGTGGTAGATATGATTGGACTAAACTTCTCATCACATCTAAAACACAACCCTTTTTTCATCTTGTCTTACATTTCTTCATTTGTCAATTTCTGAAAAGATTAGCCATGATTACGAGTCAAGCCTTGGTTTCTCACAGGGCAATTCGCTGCACCTCCTATCTCTTCCTTCCCTCTACCCATAGCCACTAGATTATTTCCTTCTCGTGAAAAACTCCTTGTCATCCAATTAAGTTTAGTACTTTAACTAGCCTTATGCTCCACTGGACCTTTCCCTTTAGACAAAACGCTAATTTTTTCCTCTACCATTTGAGCCTTCATTATTAATTCTGCCAAGGTTGTAGGATCATACAACTTCACCTCAACTTTAATATCATCCCTTACTCCATTCAAGAAAATCCCAATAAGATAATCTTGATTATGTTAGGTAAACTTAAATAGAATAAAGTTTATGTTATAGTCGTTGTTGGTAGTTAGTATACTAGTCGTTTATAGTCGTTTGATAGTTAATGTACTAGCCGATGGATAGTTAATGCACTAGCCGTTGGGTAGTGACGAAGAAAATAGAATGTATAAATTGGAGTTGAGGTGTTTGAAATTAGACATCGACGATGAAGCCATGAAGTGGCATTTTCGATTCGGCATCTGCATTTCAGAGGGTTGACCGAGCTAGCACAAAACTAAACGGTGCGTGGATTGCCAAACATAGAAATTAAAAAGAATTTTTGTGAAGATTGTGTACTCGGCAAGCACCAAAGAGCCACGTTTCCAAAGACCACCTGGTATCAGGTGAAGGAACAGCTCGGCTTGGTGCATACAAATGTTTGTGGATCAATTAATCTTGTATGCTTCGGTGGTAAGAGGTATTTTTTAATATTTATTGATTATTTCTCTCGGAAGACATGGGTTTACTTTTTGAAGGAGAAATATGAAGTATTTGGGGTGTTTAAGAAATTTAAAGTAATGGTTGAAAATGAAACGGGCACAACAATTAAGGTTGTTCGGTCAGATAGAGGAGGTGAATACACATAACCGAGTTCATGAGGTATTGTGAGGAGCTCGACATTAGAAGACTTTTGATAGCTCCATACTCACCACAGCAGATTCGAGTTGTTGAAAGGAAGAATCATACCATTCTTAACATGGTTCAAGCAATGTTGAAAGGTAAGAATGTGTCAAAAGAATTCTGGGCTGAAGTAGTACAATGTGCAGTATATGTGTAGACAAGTGTCCTCATGCAAAGCTCAATGGATAGACACCATATGAAAGCATGGATTGGAAAGAAACCATGTGTATCTCACTTGAAGGTATTTGGCAGTGTAGCATATGCTCATGTTCCAGCGCAACAAAGAAGCAAGCTCGAGGTCAAGAGTAAGAAACTTGTTTTTATTGAATATGATGAAAAAACAAAAGGGGTATAAATTATTTAATCCAGTAACAAACAAAGTTCTTGTGAGTCGTGATGTTGTAATAGATGAGGAGAATGAATGGAACAAGTCGACAAAAACAAATGAGAGCTTGACAATGACAAGTGGGAGCTTAGAAACAATTTTTGGAAGCTCGACAAGTGAAAGAAGAAGTCTGGCCAATGTTCTAGCAAGACAACAGGAGGTCTCTGATAAGGAAGAAGAACCATTATAGGCCAGAACTCAGCCTACAAGACATATATAATATAACTAACGAGGTACATGTTGTGTGCCTTTTGGCAGATTCTGAAGATGTTAGTTTTGAAGAAGCCATGGTGAATAAGAAATGGAAGAACGCAATGGACGAGGAGATTGCTGCTATAGAATGCAACAACACGTGGGAACTATCTATGTTAGCCACATGGAAAGCGAAGTACAGGTCAACCACACACAAAGTGAAAGTGAAGTCAGCCATGAAAAAGCAAAAAACTTGACTATTCATGAAAGGGACAAGCATAATGTGAGAAGAGTTATTGCACATGGGAAGTCGGGATGAAGAATAAAGGAACAAAGATGGAGAATAAAAGAAGTATTTAAGTTTATGAGGGAGTTTTGTTTGGTAAACTTAAATAGAAGGTTAAATTATTGCTTTAGTCCTCTAATTTGTTAGCTATTTTCAAAATGGTCCTTCATTCTGGTCTTTACCCACCTCGTTTTGTGTGTCAGGCTAGACCTGCAAGACACCACTCTTAGGTTGTACCTATGATTCACCTAGATTCTAAACCTCAACCTCAACACTTTCAGGTTGGACCTGTTCTGCACCATTAAATTGCACCTGTTCTAACACTTCAGCCTCACAGTGCACATAAGCCTCATTTACTAACACTTCTGCCTCACACTACACCTCAACCTCACTACTTTCGGGTTGGACCTGTTTTGCACCATTACAATGCACCTGTTTAACTCTTCTGCCAAACACTACACCTCAACCTCATTTCTTAACACATTTTCCTCATTCTTCACCTCAACCTCATTTCCTAACTCCTCTACAGCTTTAACCTTAGTGTCATTCTCCACACCAGTATTTTCTTTACCATTATCCTTAACTGGATAATATTCCAACATATGTACCTCCTCTACTACACAAACTGAGTGAATGACATACATATGGACTTCACCACATTGCTTCATGATTTGGACCATATGCGGTGCACCAACATCATCAACGAAATGCCGCAACCTTTCCTCCAACACTGGACAACCTCCTACTAAATAGCATAGGTCCTTCACATTAATATAACCCATTTCTCTAAATATAGATAGCACCTCGAAATAAGACCATCTGTCTCAGTCACACGATAATTAGCTTCTTTGGCCATCAACATACTTAATTCCCTCCTCATTCACGAAATGTCCTTCGTGGTGAATAACCACTTCAAACTTGTCATCTTCCATCACAAATAGTGAGTACTGCTTGTAAACCTGTGAAATTTCCACATACCCACAACAATATACTTTTATTACAACCAATACCACCGACAAACCGACAAGATACACTAACCCCATTAAAGGGGGACCACAAACTACACACTAATGTGAAAATGGTGGGACAACATAGAAGCATCGAAAAAACTAAACTTATATTAAAATGAAAACGACACTCAAGCGTCTGAATCAAAAACCTATACCCAAAACCCCCCAATTTCAGTAATTAAACACAAAATCCATAAAACCCCAAAACGCAAATCTATAAAATTGGAAGCAAAACTCACCTAGAATGCTCGACAACTTCGATTACAGACGACAACCACACGAACGAAATGCGTGTGCTGCTCCCAATTAATCACACCAACACAATGCCTCGAGAAGTTTTTCTCCACCTGATCCCAATTCCACCATCAGTAACCCTAATTCGATTAAAGCAATTCATCTTCCACATAAGCGTAGTGTTACGAGCCACGTAATTCAAAGTGAGACAGAGTTAAAGAGCTATGTCACTGTTCCGTTATTGATTTTAACGTTAACTTTGAGGACTAAATTGAGTCACTTTTGAAAACATGAGGACTAAATTGAGACACTGAATAATTGAAGGACCATTTTGAAAATAGCTAACAAATTAGAGGGCTAAAACAATAATTTAACCTAAATAGAATAAAGTTTATGTTATAACCATTCTTGGTAATTAGTATACTAGTCGTTTATAACCATTTGGTAGTTATTGTACTAGCCGTTTGATAGTTAATGCACTAGCCATTAGGTAGTTAATGTACTAGTTGTTTATAGCTGTTAGGAGGAACAAATGAAAATTGTAAGCCTATAAATTATATTGTTGATAACATGAATAGAACAACAAAAAGTGAATAAGTTTTTCCTCCAAGAACCTCTTTCTCCTAACATATTAATGCCCTGTATTAACCTCTCTTATTGCACGAATTGCTCAGTATATTCTTCCACCGAACCTGTCTGAGTTAACGAAATAAGCACCTCAAAAGGCCGCAACATAATGGGTTGGAAAACGACGCACCATAACCATTTTAAAAGATTCCCACTTAGGATTTGGATTGCAAGATTCCCACCATTGGAAACAAATTAAAGCATTCCCCTCCAATGTGATCATCACAACATGCATTCTTTCCATTTCATTGACTTGTAGCAGGCCAAAATACCGTTCCAACCTGTTTGTCCACCCAAACGCGTCAGCCCTAACAAAAATTAGAATATCCAACTTTCGCCACCATGATCCATCCTTTGGCTACCATTCTTGATCTTGTGCAGCAGATTTTTCTCCACGACCCCCGTAACCCCACTAATCATATTCTCCAAGCGTTGCATCCCATCATGTTGCTCATTCTCTGCTCTATCTCTGTCACGCATAGATTCTTGATACATGCGTTCCAACGCCTCTAATCTTGCTTCCATTGTGGTGTGAACCATAAGCTTCCGACACCGCTACCACATGGACCAAGAAAGTAGCTCTGAATACAAGTTGATAGGCAACCAGAATTACAGAAAATACAAGACAGTTCTGGTATGTTTATTATGAACAAAACTGCTCTACCAATGTAGTAGGAACAGGCATCAACAATGTACAACAAAACCAAGGTCTTTCGGGAGGACCTTTCTCTCCTAAACCCCTTTCCTCCAAACAATCCAAAAACTAAGAAAAACAACCTAATCACAGACTACATATATAATAGTCTCTGTTAGGCTTGCTACAAGAACATGTGGTTATAACAACCTCCTTATTTATTTCTCCTAGTATAAACTTTACCGTTGAATCTATCACTTAGTAATGTTCATGAAGTATGCTTTTAATTCTAAAGATGTATCTTACACATGTTGTATAAGACATGTCATATATATGCATAACAAAACAGAGGAGAGAGTGAGTAAGGGCAGTACAGATAAGCAATCCATCTGAGTTGGATTTTGCAGAAGTTAGAAGACATTGCAGGATAGACCAAGCTGGTAACTTGATGCTTAACTTTTTGCAATTGCCTTTCAAAATGAATTCCTCAACTTCCCCAACGCTTACGAGAGAATCACGTAGGAGTATCCTACCATTCACCTCACAAGACTTGAACAGCCAGTCCCATACCTGAAAAAGAAAAAATTACGTTCAAGGTACCGAAACTCATTCATGTTGTGTTACCATGGAAGAATCACCTGCACTGGTCTATATTGCTGAATTCTCCATTTCAGAGTTCTGGATTGTTGCAAGGTGTGTTTTGAATTTTGTGAACCTTTTCCAGGGTTTTTCCTCTCAACAGCATGACTCTTGTTTCTTCGGTATATTGGCCTGGCTGTCACAAGGACTAATCAGAATCAGTGATAATGGTCATTGTGAAGTACATTGAAGAAAAAAATTGATGCACCTGGGCAAGCAGGACCCCTCTCGCAAGTAGAGCAAATCGTTTACATATTCATCAAATAGTGAAACCACAGACACAATGTAGGCGAACCCCATCTTCACCGAGTTTTCCTGAAAGTAAACAAAATCTTCACTGAATGAAATGCTCAGAGAAGTTAGAGCATGATGCTCCTACTGAATACTGACCTGATGGACAACAACTCCACTGTATAGGGCTAGAAAAGGGCTGCAAAGGGTTGCTGCTAATACAGCCACAACAACAGCCAAAGGCCAGAGGAAGATTGCAAAGGCAGCAAATGGGACACATTCAGTTTCTAGGAATGGTCCCTTTCTACCAATCAAATCTTCTGATAGTCTCTTCCACCCTCTCAACAGCATATATGGGCTCTTCCACACAGCAATTGAGGTTATTAAAGCTGTGTCGAATGGCACCCCAACCATGATCACCAACAAGCAACATGGCAATATTGACATTCTAGCAAGAAAACAACTTAATTTCTGCAACTTATTTTCTCAACAAGCCTCCCATTTCATATCACACAAGTTATTGGAGGAGAGAAACTCACCGGACATCTAACGGCTTTTCTTCAGGGGGTAGCTTTTCTCTTAGTTCATCCATATATGAAAAATAGGAGTGGAAGCACAAGTCTCTCACATCTTCAACCACTGTGCAGCTTCTTTCAATTGTTGACCAACAACCATCCTGGTATCAGAATTAAGTAGCTCGTTAGAAACTACACACCATACTTACCTTTCAAACTAAACAAAATCAACTACATCACATAAAGCATAAAATACCATATGAATGATATATGGTAGTCTCTTAGAATGGACCATGTCCAAAACAGAAATTCTCACTTACACTGAAGCAATGATAAATTTTTTTACTAACATTCTCTCCCTTCCCCACAGCCTGAAAAGTTGCAAGAAGTGGAGAAAAAAAACCATATCCAATTCCACCTAAAAGGCTTCCAACAATACCCACTGTTGGCCAAAGTAACAGAGGAACTGGCAAACACATGAGCACTACAACCTTGAAGACCAGTCCAAACCTATTTGTCCTGTTGTGAAAGGTCAAGGATTTCAAAATGGTGAAAAGAAATTGCAGAGAAAGATCAATAGAAGAACACGTTGCAATTTGGAAAGAAAAATACAACCTTGCCACACAGTAATATGTCCAAAATACATGTGCAGTCCAAAGTCCAATGATAACAGCTGAATTTCCAGTGCCAATAATGGCAAATGCAATTACACCTATCACTGCACCTGCCAGAAAGGAACCACCACCTTGTCATCATGAATGTAACAAGTAACTTTATTTATCAAAATATATTAAAAAAATGGACAAAATTAAAATACAGAACGAAAGAGGAAAAGGTAAATGAACCTTTTATGATGCCAAGGATAAAGAGCAAGAAGAAGAATGGAAGGAAAGAAACAAAGCTCCAAAGCTTGCTCAGTATATCTGCAGCTGCCATGTCTTAGAAACCAACAAGTGAAAGAAAACTAAGAGAAACCAAAAATTTTTTGTCACCGTCCAAAATGTTCTAGCTCCACTCATGCATTAATTCATGGTACTATTATTATTTATTTATGAGATAAAAATAAAGAATTTTCATTTGGTTCTATTTTCTCATACATTTACCTTTGAAAACTTATATAAAATTAAATAAAATCATTGTGAATGGATTTTAATCTTCATAACTTAGTATGTGCATAGTTTTAGTTTTTTCTAATTTTAATTGTTTACATTATATATTTTTAATGGTAAAGAAAACAATGTATAAAATATTTAAATTCCAAAAATAATAGAAAAATCCGTGTATATAATATATTTTACTTTTACAAATCCATACAAATTAGTTATGTACATTAAAATTTAATTTAAAGAGTTTAGATTTTATAATATACAAATATAAATGTTGTTACATTACAAATTGGTAAAAAAAAATGATTTCAAATGATTTTAAAATGAAATATTTAAGATTGATATGTGATTCATACAAAAAAAAATGCATTTTATATAAATTCTAACTAAAGTATACTTATATACAATCAAATGATGTAGCGTACGATAAAATTAGTAATGTTTACAATAATAACTTGGGAAATTATATTAAGATGATTTTTAAATAATTTATAATGTAAAACTTTTTATCTTAGAAATTATATTAAGGAAAAGTGAACAATATATTATAGATTATGAAGATGACTAATACAACATTGTTAAAAGAAGGAGAAATAGATAAATAAGAAATGTGATAGAAAAAGTAATAAAAAAAAGTGTTAGATTTATTATAAAAGTAATGCACCTCTTTTGTTTTTCAAGGAGCTATGAATGATAAAAGACTTATTAAAAGTGATGATGTTGAATTGGCGAGGTGGCATGTGAGAGTGAATCGTGGCATGTGGGAGTGAATCGTGGCAGCAGTTTGAGAAAGCAACGTAAAACAATGTAAGTAGCAAGTCTTCTGTTCATCATCCATTACCACCCACAACTTGGAAAAAAAAAGTTCTTTCCACAATTTCAAGTTAGGAATATATTTAACTCAATTATTTTAACATAGGCACTTAAAAACAATTCAGAAATTAATAGTTAATTTTTTCATTTCTCTCAATTTTTTTTCTCCAATTTCAAATATGTTTCGATACGTAGGGTCGATCGGCCTCTTTTCAAGTGTTGGTCGTACATTGTTCCTCATTAAGCTTGTCTCTTATCCATCAATGCTAATTGAGTGAGTACGTGCCAAAGGTCTGATGCCAAAGTTAGTTCGGTTCGAATTCAAGGGTAAATGTGCAATTAATGCGTAACCTCTATCTTATGTTCAATCTCTATTTATAATTGAGTTTTCTATTATAGACAATCTAATTACAGTTCAAACTTCACTGATTTTCTCCGATTAACTATTTCACCTTGACCAATTGATCTTTTTGGTAAGAAATGCCACGTTGGTCAATCGATCAATATACTAGGAGTAAAATATGTTATATTGATCGAAAGGTTGACCCTCTAACCTACTAGTTGACCGGACATACTGTACAAAATATAGAAGAGAGAAATTTTTGTATACACCTTTTTGTTTCTTTTACCAAAATAACTTAATCCCTTTTAAAAACAAAGAAAGATTCATAGTTTGCATACATATATGACTTTCTTTATGAGTGTTGTTCTACAAGACCCGTTAGACATTTCTAATTCCTTGATGTTTTAGTCTTCAGGTCACTCCAATATTCATAACAGATATGTATCTAATGTCATTTTATATGAAATAGGAAAAAGAAAAAAAAGTATAAAATACTTAAATTATAAATCTGGGCCTCCTCACTCAATTGTTGATGGTATGATGTGCACGTCTCTCCTTGGCTTTGTAAGATCTTTAAGGCCTCTAGGATTTTCCCCATTTGCCCTTTTTACTCCTCAACATCAGCTTTCACCACTTCTTGAGCTTCTCCTTGTTCTCCATGATTTTTCAATTGACTCGTGCCCTCTAAGGTTTCTAGGAGGTTTTGTCGTACTATTATTTTTGCTGAATTTTATTAAATGAATAAATTAGGAAAATGAAAAGACTAATGAAATGACAACGTAATGCAAATACTCTAATTAGAAACTATAAAGTTGTGAAAACATTATCAAAAGTATAAATTGGAAATTAACACAAAATAGAGTCCACAAAATAAACGTCCACACTATTTATAAGTTCAGGACACGTGAAGCAAAGGAAGTTATGATCAACTATCTTGAGCTCTAGCCATCACATTCTTCATTTCTCCTACCAACTCCTGGCAGTGATTGTGGAAGGCTTTAATCTCCCCAGGAGGATTAAAGACTAGCATTGCAAATTTAGCATCAGCTAATAACTTGGGGACATTTTCCATAACTGCATTAGTAAGGGAAGCTAGTTGTGAGAAACATCTCTTCCAATGCTCTATATCTTTTCCTTTTTCAATTGTATATTCTTTCATCTGAACCATCAATTTTTGGTGCCTTTTTTATGATTTTGCATGATTCCAACATTGCTTCTCTAGTTTTGTCATTGATTCTCTCACCTATTGATTAGTGTCATCAAGTGTTATCTGTACGTTATGCAACTTCTTCAATGCTTCTTCTTTTTCTCTCTTGAGTTCATTAGACATTTGCTTTCAAACACGCTCTGCTGGCTCAAATATACCACACTCTAAGGCTTTAAACCTCGGCTCAGTGTGGGCTACAGCTAGGTCTTGCTTTTGCTTTCTAAGAAACTCTTCATATTCTCCCGTGCTTTCCAGTCTAATCTGTTTCATGTCTGTATATTCTTGTTGCAGATTCTCAAGGTCGTTAGTCAAACTGATATTCTCTTGTTTCACCCTCTCCATATATGCTCTAAAAAGTTCCACCTTTTCGATTTCACTATCTGGTGGTGGCTTTTCGGTACTCGGACACGCAAAAATTCTCTTGAATGGCAATTTAATTTCCTGAACTCTCTCTATAACCCATTTGTGGTAAGAGACTCTTTCATCTATGTTGCATGGTCTTAGATCCCTCTTGGCACGAACCATTCTCTTCCAAGCATTTCTGATCTAACGAAGAACTTCAGCATGGAACCCTTCTTAATTATTTCCGCCAGTGTCAGGACAGGAGTGTATCATCAAAGGTAGTTGTATGGAGTTTTTCCTTCTAGAGGTAAGTCCAAGATTTGCTCAAATTCTTCCACTGTTGGTACTAATTGAAAGTCTTGAAAAGTGAAACATCTTAAAGGTAGGTTCATATCCCCTTCTAAAATATCCTTCTAGGTTGTCGTCATTTTGTTGATCAATTCTCTCAAGCCATTCACATTTCCTTCCTTTACTTTGATAGGTATTCTTTTCTTCAAAGTGTTTGAACTTGAATGTGTTAGTTTTAAAATGGTAATTTAAGCCAAGAAGGGGGGTGGGGAGTTAAATTGGCTTTATAAAACTTTTTTGAAAGCTTAAACCTCTTTTCAATTGAATCAAATAGACTGGAAAGTTAGGATGTAAAAGCAGCAAACCAGTACACTTCCAATCGATTAAAACATAAAACAACAGACTAATTTGTTCTTGAACTATAAAACAGTCGATTAAAAAGACAAATCAGTCGGCTAAAATACCGAAGATTTATGCGAAATACAAAGTTCGCAGATTTAACTCAAACAACAATCTTTTACATACAAGACTTTTTCCAATCAATATTTTTAACAAGAATAGAACTTCAGATTACACAAGAACGCATTAAATCACACCAAAGAATGAATTACTTGATTTTCTTGAGTTTTTAAAGAGATTCAAAGTGAGTGAGATGAGGGAAAGAGAATTGCACAATTGTTTTTATACTAGTTCAGTCAATCACAAAGCTACATCTAGTTTACCAGGACAACCTGAGCCTGGTTTCCACTATATTCAAAAGTTTTACAAATCACACACCAAGAATACACTTTTGAACAAAGAAACTCACAAGATTTTTAACTCACACAAAAATCTAAAGACCCACCCTGCAAGAATCACACTTACAGACCTGAAATCACATCAGGCAAAACAACCAGAGGCACAAGAACGTCCAAACTTGATGGTGGTTGTCCCTAGCCAACCATACATGTGTTCTTCAAGCTACTCACAAGACAAAATGCCTCCAAGATCAACCAAGATCTTCAAACCACGAGTTACAACTGTGTATTGCCGAGAGAGAGAGAGAGAGAGAAAGAGTTTTCCAGATAAGAATGACAAAGTTTCGTGCTCAAAAACTCATATTCGCACCTCTGCTCTCAAAAACCCAACATATATAGTCTGATTTAAGTGAAAATAAATAATTGAATTTTTCGTATAGTCAGTTGATTTCACTTGTCTTAAGTGAAATCAGTCGATTGAAAAATAATTCAACTGACTGAATGCATTCATACCAGAAACTATATACAACAAGCCTTTTAACCTGTTAAAACTCATTTTAACAGATTAAAAGAGACACACTAAGGCACACAAGACATTTAACCTATGTCATATAGCATAACAACATGATATAACAACAAAACATTACATTTAACATGTTATTTTCATATTTAACACACTAAAACTTAATCTTCAAGTGAATCTTCATCAATCTTCATCAAACACCTATAATCTTCATGCACATGGCTTTATCAATTCTTTGCTTCAAGTTTGCTTGTGCCAACAAAATGCCCCTCAACTTCAACTCTTGTGTTAATTTCCATTTTCTTTTAGATCCAATCAAAAGTTTATAACTTCTAACATCATATCAACCATATGTAATGAGATGATATTACAAAATGCATGTTGAACATGAACAAATTAAACAACATGTCATGAAATTATGTATAAATCCATGACTTTTGAAATTGAAAAGAAAAATGAGAATTAATGTACACATCTCCCTTTGTGCCCTAACAAAGGTTCAACACTTTATTGTGTTAAGGTTAAGTACATGCGCTCGCCAGAAGGGTCTCCTACTTCCTAAGGATCAAGGTCATTAGAGCTATGGCCCACTTCACGGTATTTCCCACAACAGTTGGTAAACAACACGATGTGAAGCAAACAAACTCTAGTTGGGGTTCTCACAATGACACTTGGGAAGTACATCCATTGTGGCACTATTACACAATCCCCTTCTAATTCTAAGCTACTCAAACCCGGATACAGGGCCCACTCATGTCATGTAAATAATATAAAAGTGAGTATGTGAAGGGAGAAAAATGCACACCTAAACCCCCACTTGCAAAACAACCAGGCAAAAAAACCAAGCAGATACAAATATATTTTCTACCCGGGAGTCGATTACGTGTAGGGAAGGTATTAGCACCCTACAATGCCCGCCCAAAGGTGGTACCTTTAATTAAATTTGCAAAAGACATGTGTTTATTTTATAATATTTATTTTCCCAAAAATAAGAAAATATTGAAATAAAATTATTTTTGAGTGAAAAGGACTCGAAAAGGATTAACCTTGGTCCTACGTATTCTCATTAAAAATGAGATATTAGGGGTACATAGTTCTTTGTAAAACTATTTGGAAATGACATTTTGAAAGTGAACCCGACAAGGTCTAACCTCGCTCTTACGTATTTCCATTCATAATGAAAAATCAGGGATCACGTAGCTCTTGATAAAAAAGTTTGATTAAATTATTTAATTCTTAAAATTTGTCTTTTGACATTTTTGAAAATGAGTGTCATGCAACCCATGCGGCCGAGTTAACACCAAAAACATTTTTTATATTGTGTATTTTTGAAAACGGGGTGTCGTGCGACATGAGCGATCAATAAGACACTAAAACGTTTCTATGATTTTTATATTTTGAAAAGGAGTGTCGTGCGATGCGAGCGGTCGATTAGGTACCAAAAAAGTTTTTATAATTTTTGTATTTTAGAAAAAGAAGTGTCATGGGACGCGAGCGGTCGATTAAACACCAAAACTATTTTTATAATTTTTGTATTATAAAAAGAATAGTCATACAATGCGAACGGTCGATTAGACACTAAAAGAAAAATAAAGAAAATAATTTTAAATTTTTATTTATTCTTATTTTTATGATTTTTTGAAAACAATTTTTATTTTTATTTCAATTTAAAATACTTTTATTATTTTAGAAAATTATGTCATTGAAATGTGAGATTTAATTAAAAAAAATGGTAAAATTGGAAATAGAAATTGGAAGTGCATAAGTGAGTATGTGGGTGCAATGAGAAAAACTACACACATAGGAATGGGGTGCACAAATGTGTGGTGCATAAATAAAGGAAATTAAAACTAAATGCAAGGGGTATGAGGTTATTACACTAGGGAGTGAATGAAGTAAATAAAAAAAGGAACCCAATTTAAAAAGTAGGGGTGCACAAATTAAATTATGAAAGTGCGTGGAGAAAAAGATAAAATATGCCAAAACCCTAAGCCATATCAAAACGCAGCATCTAAAACTTAACCCTTAAACTTCATCTTCTTCCTTCTGCAAACGGCCACCACACAAACACCATAGATGCCTCTACTCGAGACCCATAACCAAGCCATCGGCGGTGACGTGACCAACAACGGCACTGGCCGCCATCGTCAAACCATCACCAACGGTAGCACATGCCACCACTTCACCTCTCTCAATCTCGCGCAGCGGAACTACACGACCTTCATGTTCATGTCTCCCCTGCTTGGCCAACACCGTCACCATTAGAGCCACCACCGTCGGTGCCTACCACCACAAAAACCGTCGACATCATCACAGCCATAGACTAGGGCATCCTCGTTGCCGCATTGTCGGCATCGACGCTTTCCTCTCGTTTTCCCCTCTCAAACGCATAACAGAGAGCGATACCATCAAATGAAGACGTTGTTGTCTTGTTGGGATGAAAACGACATTGTCGCGACCGCCAAGAGTGTGCACCACCACCACCACCTTATCCGTCGACGACACTCTAATTTTCCTCAAATTCCGTCTCCTTCTTTTCAACCAAGTTACTTTTAATTTTAGTTGGTTGATTAATTAATCTCGCATGATAATAGATGAGGAAATTGGCTTTTTTCACATGGATTTCATATTACAATTAACATTAACATTAACATACAAAGAACATAACAACATATCAAACTTGATGTTAATAAACCTGATTGTATTTCAATGTGCTTGTGTTTTCTTGGTCTTCATCTTTCAAATATATCCTTTGTATACCCTTTTGAATCGAGACTATGTGTTGTAATTTTGGTGTATTGTAATTCATGACCGCAAAGAAATTTTTAGTTTTCTATAAATGTAAACGATAAATATGTTCTCTAAAAGTTGTGGGAAAAGTGAGTGAATGTTCTCCCCTCTAAGAATGGATCAGTGTCTCCAAATTTGATGTCCCCAAGTGAATTAGAAGATGGCGAGAGCAGTAGTTGGAGGAAGTTGAGACCATGAGCAACCATTCTTTCAAGAACTATTTTAGTATTTTTTAATTTTTAATTTTTGAATTTAATTAATAAATAAACACAAAATTCTTATTTGAAATTCATGAAGACTCACAACAGGACTTAACCATACTTCCAACTCATGCTTCTTAAAGACCTCCAAACTATAGATATCCAAATTAAAATCAACTATACAAACTAAAGAGCAACATGTTATGAAAAAATATGAAACCAACGCCCGACGGTTCCTGCTGTGTGAAAAAATATGAAAAATAACGTTTTGACACATACTTTGATCAATTTAAAGGCACTCAAACATGTAGAATTTAACAAAGGTTCATCCATCATGCATAAAACTACCCAAAACCAAAGGTGCATGTTCAAACAAAACCACAAAGTTGAAGAAACGAACCAATCCAATTTGTATCGCCTAGCAAACCTTCATTGCCGCCAGACGGTCTCTGGGCAGAACCCAGAAACTGAGTTCAAACATCATTTATTGCCTAGCGGGCCTTCATTGTCGTAATGCAGTTTCTGGAAAAATTCCAAAACCACGAAAAACCTAGAAAATTGGCAGAACCAAAAGTCCACATGCATTTCATACAGTTATATAATATTAAAGATTAAGACACGACTGCAATTCTCTTTTCTCTCTATTGTCTCCCCTCTCTCGCCCCTTAACTCACTTAATTAATCCTAATTACTCCAAAAATGAAAATGACATTAAAATTATGTTTAAGTCATTCAAAGGCTGTTCCATGGTGGTTTTCCAGCCAAAAATTGGCTACCCCCCTTCTATCGACTAGGGTTTCTTACCTTTCTCATCCATGCCAAAAATGATTTTAGGAAAAAGAGAGCTTAATTCGTGTCTACAAAGGTTTGAACGCACAATCATGCAATTACCAAGCTAATGCATCACAATTCATGTTTTGTGATAACTATTATACATCTATGATTATATTATCACTCATCACGTTCAAGCCCATTATTATTAAAATAATAAATAATTAAAATAACACCCAAATGACATACAGAAGACTTGAACTCAAATCTTTTCATAATAATCAAGTACTTTCAACCATTTGAACTAGTACTATTTCACATCATAAAAGTCGGTATTAATTACTATAAAGGTTCCTACTACCCGCATTTATTAATTATTTATTTATTTAATTAATTAAATTTCTCGGGTCTTGCAAAGGTGAAAAATAATAGTGTGAATAAAGATGTGATAGATGTAAATACTATAGTAGAAATAGAAAAAGAAAAAGAAGGGAAGAGAAAAGAAAGAAAAAAGAAAGTTGTTGAGATGAGAAACCCCCTTGTGACACTTTTCCTTATCCTCATACACCATTAAGAAAGGATAGAAAAATGCAATTCACTAGATTCTTGGAAATGATTAAAAGGCTACAAATCAATATACCTTTCGCAGACGCAATGGAGCGAATTCCTACCTATGCCAAATTCATGAAAGATTTGCTCATAAAGAAAAGAAGAATTCAAGAGGAAGAGACTATGGAATGGGATGCTAGTTGCCTCAAAAGTCAAATATCCAAGAAGTTTCACACTTTGTGTACCATTGCCAGATTAATAGTGGGCAAGGCATTGCTGAACCTTGGAGCTAGTATCAATTTGATGCCTTTGTCCATGTTAAAAAGAATAGGAGATGTGGAAGTTCAACCAAGCAGAATGACACTTCAATTAGCTAATAGATCTACCAAATATCCATATGGAATTGAAGAAGACTTATTGGTCAAATTGGATAAATTCTACTTTCATGTAGACTTTGTAATTATGGATTTGGAGGAAGACTCAAAAGTACCTCTCATCCTTGGGAGACCTTTTATGAAAAAAACCAAGGTCATCATTGATGTTGGCAATGACAAAATAAAAGTAAGAGTGTTGGATAAAGAGATCATTTTTCATATGGTAGGAGTCATGAACATCTTGTTGACCAACAAAAGAAAGGACCGCTTCAGGATGGATGTGCTTGATGAGGTGTGTTTGGATTTCAAAGAAAATGTTGCAACAACAGACCCTTTGGAGAAGGCTTTGAAAAATTAACTAGAAGGATGGACTGCTAACTAAGAGGAAGAGATCTAGAAATGCTTAGAAGATCTGAATCAGAATAGAGCAATTTCCTCTACTATAGCCCAGATTTAGAGCTCACGCGTAAAAATGCATAACAGAGGCACCAATCCAATTTGGAGTTGAAACAACTGACAACACAGTTAAAATATGTTTTTCTTGGAGAAAATGGAAGCCAACCTATAATTCTCAACACCACCCTCACAAGTGAAGAAGAAGTTAAATTAAGGTATCGAAGGCCAACAAAGATGTAATAGGCTGGACTTTATCTGACATGAAAGGTATTAGTCCATCTTATTGTATGCACAAGGTTTTAATAGAGGTTGAGTACAAACTTGTGGCTCAACCTCAAAGGCATCTTAACCCCACTATGAAAGAGATGCTGAGAAAAGAAGTGACAAAATTGCTTGAGGCTAGAAGGATATATTCAATTTCAAATAGTGCTTAGGTCAACCCTATCCAAGTTGTTCCTAAGAAAGGTGAAATGACAATGATTCAAAATTAGATTAATGAACTAATTCCCACAAGGATAGTGATAGGGTGGAGAATGTGCATTAACTATAGGAAATTGAACCAAGCCACTAGAAAAGATAACTTCGTAGTCCCATTTGTAGACCAAACGTTGGAGAGACTTGCTAGACAACCATGTTATTGCTTCTTGGATGGATACTCAGAATATAACCAAATAACAGTGAATCCATTGGACCAAGAGAAGCCAACATTTACTTGTTCATTTGAAATCTTTACTTACAGAAAAAGGACATTTGGCTTGTGCAATGCTCTAGCAACTTTCCAAAGGTGTACACTTTCCATCTTTTCATATTTAATAGAGAAAAGCATAGAAGTATTCATGGATGATTTCTTTGTTTTGGTTCACCATTTTACAATTTCCTTGAAAACCATAATGTGGTTTTAAAAGATGTGTGGAAACCAATTTAGTCTTAAATTGGGAAAATGGCATTTCATGGTGAAAGAAGGAATTGTCCTTGGTCATAAGATTTCAAAAAAAGGAATAGAGTTTGATCCAACCAAAGTGGAATTGCTAGTAAAAATTTCACCCAATGTTAAGGGAATAAGAAGTTTCTTAGGACATGCTAGATTATATAGAAGGTTCATCAAAGATTTTTCAAAAAACCTCTGAGTAACCTCCTAATCAAGGACAAAAAATTAAATTTTGATGATGAATGTAAACAAGCCTTTGTTGCACTAAAACAACATTTGAGCTCAATGCCAATGATCACTGCACTAGATTGGACTCATAAATTTGAAATAATGTGTGATACAAGTGATTATGTTATGGGAGTTGTTTTGGCAAAGGAAGAATAAACAATTTCATGTCATTCACTATGCCAACAAGTGCTTAATGAAGCACAAGTTAACTATTCAAAAACAGAGAAGGAACTTCTAGCCATTGTCTTTGGACTAGAAAAGTTTAGAACTTATCTCATTGATTCTACAATCACAATTTTCACTAACCATGCAGCAATCAAATACTTGGTCACTAAACCTAACTCAAAGCCTAGACTGATTAGGTGGATAATTTTATTGCAACACCTAATCAACATCACTTATTTTTATCTTTAATTCAAACACTTTTTTTTCAAAACTATGAAAACCAATCCTTGTTATTGTTTCATTGCCAAACTTGAAGAAGATTACAGGTTACTACTTTATCATACTAAATCCATGTGGATATGACCTTGTTGTGCTACAATTGACCCAATGCACTTATTGGATAAATTCATAGACCCTCATCTGGGTCTCAACAATCGATCAGGCACTCCTAACTCTTTGATGTTTAAGTCTTCAAGTCACATCAATGTTCTACCAATCCAATGCTAGGGGGTTCTGATCGTCCAAATTGGTCGGGTGTAGAAGGCCTTATAGTGCTTAAGTCAATAGGTGTCTGAATACATGGTGTATTGAATGCTATAATTAATGTAACCCAACTACCTTACTTGGACTTAATATTTATACTATTTATTATAGGCTTTTACTTACCACCAACCTAATTTGTCCCAAACACACCTTAATACATTTGTTTAGTTTACTTACACTAAACCACTTTCAACTTGGTTAATTGTGTGGAACGTCTAACTGATCAGTCGCCTCTGGTGTGATTAGGTACCCTGATTGACCTCACAGTTGTCAAATGTTGCTTGGTATTTGATTAGGAGGTATATATTATACAAGTGTTAACTTTCGCAGTATATATTGGAGAAAAAGAAGAGGAAAATTGGTTAATATATTTACTAAATTGTATTAGTAAAATTATAATTTTTATTTTATTTATCATTGGATAAGACTAAAATTTTGATATAAGATTTGTGACTAGATTATTCATTTTGATTGATATGATAATATATTGAAGATTTGGTTGAAAAAAGTTAATTTTGTAAGTATATATTGGAGAAAAAGAAGAGGAAAATTGGTTAATATATTTACTAAATTGTATTAGTAAAATTATAATTTTTATTTTATTTATCATTGGATAAGACTAAAATTTTGATATAAGATTTGTGACTAGATTATTCATTTTGATTGATATGATAATCTATTGAAGATTTGGTTGAAAAAAGTTAATTTTGTACTATTATACTATTTTAAAATTTTCTTTTCTTTATTTTTAAATTTTTTATATTGATTTGGTGGATTAACTTATTGTAAACACTTGATTATGATTTTAATTTGACTCTCTTCTACTCCTTTAATTTTAGCAAATTTTGATTAATTATTTTGTAGAAGGATGAATTCATCCTATAAGAAATATTGGTACAAAAAAATTAGAAATTTATTTTAAATTTGATAGTTCTTTTAATGTATTCTAAATTATAAGAAAAAAAAAACTAAAACATGTTTAATTTATACAAGATATTATGTATGTACGAAATAGGACCAAGATGGTTCCATCCCATGGACATCATCTCGGTCATAATTAACAATACTAGTAAAACAATCACAAAACTAACTATTCGATTAAGTTATCCTAAGCACTCATAAACTAGGCCTAACGTACTTGACATAGGTTCACTGAGGTAAAAACCCACAAAGTAGGTATAAAAAGGGACATTATTTACTAAGGATGGCAACAAGATGAAACAATAACAAATTTAATTATCCCATATTCATCCCTGAAGAAAAAGTTCATCTTTATCCCCGTACCTATACCCAACAAGTGTAACATTTTTATCCCATCATCATCTCACTAAGTAACAGGTATACTAGTACTGATGCCCGCACCCACTTTCTTACTATTTCAATATCAATTAATTATTTTTTATAAGAAATTAAAAAAACATGGCAAAAGAAACATTATATTATCAAATATTCCATATCAAAAGAACGTATTTTTGCTTTCTTAATATCAAATATTTAAAAAGAAGTTACAATTATAATTGTATACATTTCAAATTATAGTATCAAATTATAAGTTTCCAAACGTTAATGAAACAAAGTTGATAAAATTAGAAAGTATTTTAAAAAAAATAAGTATCCAAGTTTAATAAATTTTAAATTTCTCTTTACTTTATTTCTCTAAATTATAATAAAATATTTTATTTTCTATACTAATAAAAGTTATCGTACATCATTTGAACGAAATCACATAAAGAACATAGATTAAACTAATAATAATAGAAAGTTAGCATATATATTTCATCTTTTAAACTTTAATCTATGTTGGATAATGATAAACAAGATTCATGACAATAACATTAAGTTATTATATTATAATAAATAAAATGTCTTTATACAATTACGGTAATAAAATTACACTTATGATAGTGAGTTAGAAAATAAAAAAATTATATAAAAATCATCAAAACAATATTCCACATGATAAAAGTAAGCAACACATAAAAATATTAAAAAGAAGTACAATGATCAAATGTGTGTCTTAGAAACAAATTGATACACCATTCAACGAAATCGCATAAAGAAATACAGATGTATAATTAAGAGTGTGATAAGAGAAAAGTATCTTGAAGATCTAAGAAAAAAATTTTAGACCATAAACATATTTCCACACATAAGAAGTGATAATCATCTTAGTTCCTTTAACCCTAGATTTGAGAACATTTCCTACGAACTAAAGATTAGTGTAAAATACCTTTACCCTAACAACTCTTAACAACTTTTAACAACTATAATAGAACATTTCTACTAGCTTCTAACAACTCTTAACAATCTTTAATAGAACATTTGATGTCTTATTAACAATAGGACCCATTCGAGAATAAGCATCCAAGTTGAGAGCCAATACAAGGTACAATTCAAAGGTTAAGTTGAAAGCATTTTCACAAGGATGAATGAAGGAAAATTTTCTGCTAATTAGGTAGGACCCTTTAGAATCAAAGAATCAATGGGAAAAGGAAGGTATTGGTTGTAATACTTACTTGGGCAACCCATCTTAAGAACATGGAATGTTATGCATCTAAAGTTTTATTTCAATTGAATATTGCTCCAATCTACGACGCACTATTTCCTACCTCGGTCATTTTTTCCTAAGGTTGATTTTTGCTAAGGAGGTTTTAAACCGGCATCAATAAAACATGACACTTCTTGAGAATGATTGCTCAATTATTATGTTATATATATACTAAAGTTAAGGAAGCCCCACATGGTAAAGCACCCCTCCGAGATGTATCTCGACTAAGAAAGACTTTTATCACATGATCCTTGCTTTAGCAACTTTCTAATTAAGGAAGATTCACCCGTCGAGATGATCCTCTTGTGAAAGAAAATGTAATAAATAATTTCCAAGAATATTTCATTAAAGAACACTATGTAAAAAATGAATGAAATCAATTTCATTAAAAACACATTTGGTCTAGTACATAAAAAATAAAAGGCAAATCATTACACTGGCCTGAAAGAAAAAAAAACAAAAAAAAAAATATGTTAAAACTTTTCAAACTATGCACCACCATGACCATCATAAGTTGATGGGTTTTCGATGTTGTCTTCGCCACCATCACTGTTATGGGTGATAAGGTTTTCAATGTTATACGGCCCCTCCTTGGCCTTATTCGTAAAAAGGGGCTCATCTATAGGAATTCCAAAGGTAAGATACTTGGTGAATCACCTTACTAAAACCTCTTCATGTTGAGCTAGTAAGAACCTCTTCAATTAGTGAGAAAAGACCCTAAGTCAGTGGGGGCCACTAAAAACTTTTCAAACTACACGCGACCATGACCATCACGAGTTGATGGGTTCTCGATGTTGTCTTCACGACCATCGTCATTATGGGTCATAGGGTTTTCAATGTCATGCAGCCCCTCCTCAACCTTATTGGTAAAGCGAGGATCATCTACAGGAATCCCAAAGATAAGATACTTGATGAATCACCTTACTAAAACCTTTTCATGTTGAGCTAGCAAGAACCTCTTCAATCAACGACAGAATACCCTAAGTCAGTGGGGGCCACTAGAAATTATTTGGGTTTCAATCCAACAACCTTTTAAAGCAAAAGTAAAGAATTAGGTGGACTAATAAACCTTGCGTCGCTTAAGATTTAGTCAAAACTGGATTTCCTCACTAACTAATGTAGTGTAGTGATTAACCAATGATCAATCCTAGGAAATGCAACTCAAATTCGAAAGATTATTGAGTAATTTTCGTGAAATGAAGGAAATCGACCTAAAATATACTAAAACAAATGCTAAAATTAACTAAAAATGGTATATAAATGTATGTATGCAAGGTGTTCGATGAAATGACTAAGAAAACTAAAATGCATGTAAGATATTTGTAGAAATGTTAATGTGCACTACGTATAGCAAAGAAATGTTTGTAGAATATGTTCCCTAATGAATGAATTAACTAAATGCATCCACTGAACACAAAATTAGAAGATGATATGCATGAAATCGGAATCTGAATGGAGGATATGAATGTTCAAGAGTGCGAAGTGCAGGACAACTTCACAATTTGATCTAGAATGGATGAAATGAAGATGTAATGGTGCGAAAATATGTGAAATGACCTCTATTTAAAATAGGAACGTAAATCATACAAAATGATTGAGTAAAATGTAAAATCCCAATTCACGAACCCTAATCTAACGAAATTAACCTTAATCTAATTAAATTAATGGTCAAACATGTGAATGCAAAACCAAACGTAATGATTCATGAAATTTCTATGGAAATGGTTTGAATGAATCATACATTGCATCATAATTGGTTTATAAACAATAAATGAGCACAAAACATACCAAAAAAAATCGAAGTGAAAATTAAATAAAATATTGTACGTGTGTGCTCTGCGAAACTGGAACTAATGAATGCAGAATTAATTGCTAGAGGATGTGATTATAATCAAGAGACACTTGGTAAAAGTTATAATATTGTTCATCTTATGGAGTTCAACATGTTTCTAGATTGAATATAGTAATATTGTGAATCAACACAACTCAAACCCTTAAAACTCACTCATGGTCCAATTTAGTAAAAAAGAAAACTGAGAAATGGAAGAATAAGTAATATAGAAATGGAAAACAAAATTTCATTCAGTAAAAACAATAGAAACATGTTTACTGTAAGACCTGTGAAATTTAATTAATTAAATAATTAATAAATAAATATGGGTAGTGGGGGCCTTTATGACATTAAATATTAATTGTTGTGACGTGGAAAAGTACTAGGTCAAATGGTTGAGAGTACTTAGTTGTTATGAAAGGACTTAGGTTCAAGTTCTATGCATGTCATTTATGTGTTATTTAATTGATTATTATTTTAATAATAAAGTGTTTGATCATTATGAGTGATAATATTATCCTAAAATTATAAGAACTATCACAAAACATGAATTGGTTGAATGGGGAGCTGTACTTCTTTGTTTATCATGTGAGTTGTATGTTTTTCATGTATGTCTGAACTAAGGATGCCAAATTCTACTTGAAAATTTTGGTTACTTGCGTTTTCTGGGTTTCTACGTAGAAACCGCCTGGCAGTGTTCTTGGGGTTGTTAGGCGACGCATGGGCGAGATGAACATTTTTGGGAATTTTCCAAAAATCGCCTAGCGGTGGCTTTGGGCTGCCAGGCGACACGCAAGGTTTTAGGGCTCTTTGGAGTTGTGATGAGATGCGATGTTCGCGTGACCCCTTAAGTCTTGTTGAAGCATTTTCTTTCATCTTCATTTTCGTTCTTATTGTTAAATTCTGCACTTGCTTGATGAGGACCAAGTCCTACATCACAAATTTGAGCTATGAACTTCAAGTGATGCTTGTGGATGTGTAAGGCAAAGGTCTCACTATTTTTCTTCCATTTCATCGATTAGGTTATGCTTTAGAGTATCCTAGATGTTCATCTTGGTCTATGCTTGATTTTATATCATAATCAAGCTCCAATCGAATTGATTTGTCCATTGAACATCTCCCACTTTCAATCTGCTTTTGCTTCAGTTTTCAATTTTTTTTCCACTGCACACCTTCTGTTTGAGAAGTGTCACGAGTGACTCAGTGCACCAAATTTTAGTCTGATTGTTTCTTTGGAAAGATAAGTCATAGACAAAAATTCTCCAACAATAATCATTCAATTATGTTGAGAATTCAATTCTATACAAATGTTTGAAGTAGAAGCAACTTTCTGCGTTTTTCAGTGCAAATATGTTGCTGTTTTCACTTGTGTCCTGATGCACACTTTTCATGGTTGATTTAACTGGAACTATTCATAGCACCGAATCACCTTCTAATTTTTGTCTACTTTTCCTAACATCTGGATGAAAAATTAGCAAAAAGAATCATTCAAATATGTCCAGTAGAAAAAATATGATAAATCTTCAAAGTTAAGGCATCTGTCAGCGTTTTCTGGTGCTGTGTTTTTGGGAAAATCACTATTTAGTGCGTTTTTGGTATGTTTTGCTTCAGAATTTCAGTGCTCTTGCTCTATAAATTTGCTTGTTTATGTGTGTATTCCATATTTCCATCAATTGCTTTCAATTGGAGTGGATTAGTTCCCTCAAATTAGCACCAATACGATGAATACCATAAGCATTTTATGAGCACTGTAGTTTTTGTTTTCAGTTTTTAATCCATTCTAGGAGTCCTTTTGATGTGCTTTCCTTTCTTTCAAGCCTTAATTTCTTGATTGTCCTTTTTGGCTATTCAATTCAGTCTTTTTTCATGAATTCCACTTTGGTTTAGCATTTCCAATTGGCTTTTCTTGTTTTGTTTGTTGTTTCCTTCCAATTATAATGCTCTCGGTTTTTGTGGTTTGAATTGGTGATGCAATGCTTTCTTCTTATTGATAGATAGTGGTAGCATCTTAGGTGATGGATGTGATTCAATGCTTTAGCTTAATGCTTTCAATTGGCAATTAACTTTCCTCCCACACCTAGTCCGATTTGAGCTACAATTTTTTTTAGAGTGTTGAGTGCTAACCATTTGAATTTGGCAAAGTTTTCTTTGTTTTTGTTTACTGTTTTGTGCAATTTCTTGCCGCTGGTTGGCTATTTGGTGCTGCAATTTTTTTATCCACAAAGTGCCCAAAGGTGTCTAATTTGGTGTGTGCACATAACCCATCAACTAAGGCTTTCTTTACTAGCGGTCAAGGGTGCTCATTGAACCATCTTTTTGAAGAGTTTTGTTTGGCCATTTTGGCTTGTAATTGTTGCATCTTCATAGTTTACTTCTTTCTCTACAATTTGGTCACTTCTTTTGGTATATTTGGAGCTTCCTTAGTTGCCTAATTTTTTTACCCAAAGTTCACTAAAATCATAGTGCTCTTGGGTTGCTCCTAAAAGTGCCAAATTTTGTGTTCCAAATTTGTTTGCTTTTACTTGTAATTTTTGGCTTACTTAGGTGTCTTGGGGAACCACAAGGTGTTGAATCCCATCTCCTAAGTAGAACCTTTGCATACTACATAGTGAGTCGCTTTAGTTGTAAGTGTGTTGAAAGTTTTAAGTGCTTTCTCACCTTACATTAGGCTGCATAGCTTATATTCATGTTTTCTTGCAATACGTTTTAGAGGCTTAAGTTGTGAGACCAAAGTCTCTCATATTTTTTCCATTTAGGGGTCTGTTTTAGTGTAATTTTTTTTCTTGTTTTGCTTTGTGCTTGTTTGTGTGTGTTGGTGATCTAGTCTCAAGTGATCTTCTCCATTTATTGCTTGTGTAATTGAATGAGCATTTAAGTAAGTAGAAACAGTAACCTTGGCAAGGACAATCTTTGGTACTTAAGTAGTCCAAGTGATTTGGTACTTAAGTAGTCCAAGTGAGTCATATCGCTTACCTAGAGGTGAAATTGTGAAAGTTTTTCTTGCTCTACTCTTTGTCCAAGTTCTTAAGTTGTCAAGATCACCATGAGTACCAAATCTCCACTAAGAAAGAGAGTTCCTCGCCATAATGGGCTTCTCTCACAAAAAGATGACCTTGATCTATCAAAAGAGAACATCTTTTGTACAAGATGTGACATTTTGGGAAGTACATGTTTTCTTATCATGGACCGTGAATCTTGTTGTAATTGTTGTAGTACTAGAGTGGTTGAAAAGTTGAACTTAGCTATGTTACCTCATCCTAAACCTTACAAACTTCATTGCCTCAATGAAGATGGGGATTTCATAGTTAAAAATCAAGTGAAGATACAATTTTCCATAGGGAACTATAATGATGAAGTTTAATGTGATATTAATAATTGTCATATTTTATTAGGAAGATCGTGGCATTTTGAAAGACAAACTATCCATAATGGTCCTTCTAACAAAATCACCCTCTATCAAAAGAAAAAGAAATTTATCTTTCATCCTTTTACCCTAACTCAGGTGGTTGCGGATCAAGTACAAATGAAAATAAATAGGGAAAGAGACCAAAAAGAGAAAGAGGAGAAGGAAAGAAGAGATAGAGAGAAAGAGGTGAAAGAAAGAAGAGATAGAGAGGAAGAGGAAAGGAAAGAATATGACAAGGCGTTGAGAGAAAAGAGAGAAAAAGTAGAGCTTGAGAAGAAAGAGAAAGAGGAAGAAGAAATCCTACTCAAGAAAGGAGTGCTACTAAAGGCACCTTACACCCCCACAATTCTCATTGAATCAGGAATTTTAAAGGGAGTGCTCAAATCTTTTAACTCTTCTCATTTCATCAATCATTCTCATTTTCTCAACCCAATCTTTACTTTTGTTGTGTTTTTCAAGCCAGTTTCCCTTCCTATGGTTTTAAACTCCTCAAAAGATTTTGCAAAATCATATATTGAGTTAATGTTGCCTACTAGGTTTCAGATAACTCAAAGTACACCAAATTGTTTTTGTGAAGTATGCCTTGTTTATTTTCAAGTAACTTTCAACAATACAACAAGACCTTCTTCTTTTGTTCTCTACTTTAGATATACTATTGCTCTTGTACAGAAAACTCTTCAACTTTTGTCTAATAGTTATCATCATAAGTTTATACTTGGTTTTTTATCACTTCCACAAGTGGTAAAAGACAAAGAACAAACTCACTTAGTCAATAACATAAGACAACTAAAGGATGTGTTCTTTCCAATCACACCTTCTATACATGGTCCTTTTCAAATACTCAAGAAAATTAATGACAATGCTTATCAATTAGACCTTCCTTTTGAGTATGGTGTTCATTCCATTTTCAATATATTTGATTTGATTCCTTTTGTAGGATCCATGGATGATGAACATCAAGATTTGAGGGAAAATCCTTTTCAAGGGGGAGGGGATGATGTGACCCCAACAAGCCCAACATCAAGCCAAGGTACACCTTCAAGCCCAAGCCCATCAAGAGGCCCAATAATAAAGGGCATGCTCAAAAGGATCCAATTGGGCTTCATTCAAGATGGCCCAAACCCACATGGGCTTCTCACACTCTTCACATGGGCCAAAGAAGATGTGAAGATTTGAAGAGGTGTATCAAAGAGTAGTAGAATAGCAATAAGATTGGCCCATTGTTTAGGTCTTTCTTTCTAGAATAATAAGTCAAACAATGTGTAGTTGAATTGCTAAAATTGGGCTTGACTAAACCCAATAGGAGATTTTCCATGAGCTACCAAAGGTCCAAGGTGGACTAAGTTGATGTCAAAATTCCTTCCTACACCTCACAGATCTAAGGGCTAGGAATGCTTCCTCCTTTTCCAAGGCATCATCCAATGGTCGTGAGCATTGCTCCTTCTCCAAGCCATCTTCCACGGCCAAGATTGAATGCCTTTCTCATCTAAGGCTAAGAGTGCTTATGTGTATTTACTTTCATATAAAAGCCTAAATTTTAGCCTATTGTAATCACTCTTGAATTTTAAGCAATAGATGCCTAGTGTTGAGAGTACTTCACTCTTATTGCCTTTTGAGAGTCACTTGAGCTGGAGGATTGAATCATCTCCTCTAGCCACCTTCCTCTATCTTCTCTAAGATAGACTTCATTACTCACCTTTCACTCCAAATTCTGAGAACAACCTTCAACCTTCACCTTGCTTCTGCCAACCCACACTCTTCCATTGAGCTCTCTTCTTCACCTTCATCCAAGGGGTTCCACCATAATGGTATCTAGAGCCACTCAAGCCATTGTTCATCATTTGTGTTGGTTTGAGTAAGGTTTCCTTCCATATCTTGTGTTTTTCTTTTCATTTTCGTATTGTTCATTTTTTTTTGTTTCTTCATGTTTCCTTCCTTTTCTACCGATTGTCATTGAGGCTGCATGAATCTTGTTGATTCAAATTGTAGTACACCTTGCTTCAATGGTGAATATGTGTTTTTAACGTAGGTAACTACCTTGCTTCAATAGGTAGGGGTGAAGCTCCTTTACAAGGTAACTACCTCAATATTTAACGTAGTAGAAGGATCCTTCCACCTTTGGTCATTTCTTTTGAAATATTTTGGTTTCTTTAATTGACAAAATATATCTTTCATAGACGGGTCAGTCTCAGCAGTTGACATGATACCTACAAAAGATAGAGTAGAACACATTAATATAAGTTAGGCATAGAACAACACAACTCATTTTTCTTGCCATAAAGGTTCGTACAATGGTGAGAAGAAACTAACACTGCAACAATTTTCTTAGTGGGCAGCTTTCTAGAAAGCTTATCCGGGTACCCCAAGAATCCGAATTTTCTCGATAGAAAATTATGATCTCGACTAGTTGATAATGTTGTCGTTGACGTGGTCAAATTAATACTACTTATTTATAACAACTTCAGTATTGTTAAGAAAGTAGTCAACAAAAGAGAAAGCGTAAAGTCAACCCTTAAGTCTTCTCCCAACGAACATGGAATTGATTCTTTACAAATTAGTTCTTATGAAAACTATACAAAAGAGTTAGTGTACCGGACCTGGTCAACTTAACCATATACATGACAACCCTCACATACATGCCAGAAACAACCTAAGTACACGACTTGGGCTAGCATGGACTCAGACTCATAACTGAATAAAAGCTAAAGTAACAACAAAGCGGCCAACCTAGGACAATGTGCGGCCAAGGACGACATCCGACAAGTATAGAAGTAAACGAATCATACCGCCATTGAAGACTTAGTAAAATGGAAGTCCCCGCGTTCAATAGGCCTTAAGGGCCTGGATTAGGGCCCAGGCCCACTCACAGCCCAAGCTAGAGCCCAAAGTCAAGACCCGGCCCACGAGATAACTAGACATCATTAATGCTCTATAAATACGCATGGACCCCACTCATTTGAGCTTCGGAGTCCCTTCTGCAGGTAACCCCTTATTGGTCCAATCCGACATGTATCGACTGGGAAGAGGCCAACTGAGAAGATAGCGGACTACATGGGTAAGATGACTCTTGTGCCTAACTTATCTTGTTTGTTCTCTGTAGGAACAATTGGCGCCCACCGTGGGGCACGAGACGAACACCTTTAGTACCCGTTTTTTTCTGAAGATGGTTTCAACCCGTAGCAAAGCTGGAGTGAATAAGCAGGCGGATGTTGGTCCCTCAGGACCTACTGGCATCACCCCTGACCTGGCCGCCATCCTTGACGGCCAAGCGAAGATGCAACAGGAGATGGCAGATATGAAGAAGCACAATGCTGACGAGATGGAGGCGCCGCGACAAGAGAACTCTCGCCTTAGGCGAAAGATCGAAGCTGACCCCAACCTGAAGGGAAAAGCCAAGGAAACCTCTGAAGCTGCAAGGTCCCCCGCCTTCCAGCCCATAGAGGAGGAAAGCGAATACAACCCCACCCCTCATACCTTCACCACTACCCAACAAACACCCATCCCTTCCACCCATCCCCATACTGCAGCCCCAACCCCTGCCGCTACCCTCCCTACCACCCAGATCCCCTACAACAAACCCACCACCCTACACACCACACATGTTCCACCATACAATCCACAATACCCTCCAACAAGCCACATCCCCCCTCACAACCTTGCTTCGACCTTCCCCGCTATGGTCACTCATCCAATCCCACCCCATCTGCTCCCTCCCCACCAGCCCAGGCGTCGTCACCCCTTCACCGACTTTATCACCAACACCCCTCTTCCCACCCAATGGGAACCTTTCACCCTGGACCGATATACTGGCGAAACCGACCTTGAAGAGCACCTCAAAGTCTACATCACTCATGTCGCCCTGTACACGTCCCAAGATGAAGTCTTCTGCAAAGCCTTCCCCACCACCCTCAAGGGCCCTGCCCTCGAATGGTTCACAACCCTTCCACCTTACTCCATCGATAGGTTCGACGTCCTCTCTCACATGTTCTCCACACACTTCGCTGGCAGCCGCCCACACCAAACCAGCACGATCTCCCTCCTGGGCATTAGACAGGAACAAGGCGAACCACTCAGAGCGTTCATAGATCGCTTTAGTAAGGCAGCTCTTCGCACCCCACACCTCAACCAGGAGATGATCCTCCAGTGCATGGCACTTACCCTGCAACTCGACCCCTTCACCAACAACGTCTACCTCCACCCACCTGCCTCTATGCACGAACTCAAATTACGTGCAGCTGACTATGTCCGTATGGAGGAAATGCAAACCCTCCACACCAAATTCTGCAATGACTATGCAGCCACAACCGCCAACCTTACCCTGCAACCTAACCCACACCCTGATGCCCGCCCACGCGAGCCCCGCCAACCCCGCTTCACCAGATATTCCTCTCTTACCGTAGCCCGCTCCCGCATCCTTGATGAGGCCCTACAAGCTGACCTAATCCCTCCACCACGCAAGACAACCACACCCCCAACGCTGATATGACCAAATATTGCTGCTACCACCGCAACCATGGCCACACTATAGAAGAATGCAAAGCACTCCAGGATAAAATAAAAGAATTGGTCTGTGCTGGCCACTTTCGCCGTTTCATCCGCAAAGATGACCACTCCTCTTCCTCTCGATCCCGTCACCCCCTCGATCCGACCACAGATGTCATCAACATGACTCCCGTCACGATAGACGCCCCACCCAACCCACTAACCAAGAACCCGAACCGGCCTGCACCGACATCACCCCCGCTGACACCCCCCCCCTACGCGGCACCATCAACACCATCTCTGGTGGCTTCGCTAGTGGAGGATCCACTTCTTTTGCCAGAAAAAGACACATCCGCCGTATCCAATCCATCAACCATATTATCCATTCCCACCACAGATGCCGCATGCCTCCTATCATCTTCACAGATGACGACTTTCATGGCCTCGACCATCAACAAGATGACCCCATGGTTATCACCATTGAAATCAAAAATTACGCTGTTAAGAAAGTCCTTATTGATCAAGGCAGCTCCGTTGATATCCTCTACTGGGCCACCTACCAAAAACTTTAACTTCCGGACACCGCCATGGTCCCGTATGACGAGCCAATCTATGGCTTCTCCGGTGAACAAGTATCCACCCGTGGCTACATCGACCTTCACACCGTCTTTCGTGAGGGGACCTAAACCAAAACCATCCCAATCTACTTCCTTATCGTCGACGCGCCAACATCCTACGATATCCTCCTGAGCCATCCTTCCCTCAACACCCTTGGCGCCATCGTCTCCACCCCTCACTTGGCCATGAAGTTCCCTTCCCCTTCCGGCGACATCCTTACCATCCACTGCGACCAGCGCTTGGCACACGAATGTTACATGGCCAGCCTGCGACCACAACTCCCAATTCAACAAACCAACCACATTGAACGACCCCCCGGCTCCAACATCGCCCTATCCGGCGAAGATCTGGACCCTAGAGTAGGCCGAGATGTTCGTCTTGAACCAGTTGAGGAGACCTCCCCTCTAGAGCTTCCTAACGGCCACTCTATCAACCTAGGCACCGGTTTAAACTCTGGCGAGCGTGCCATCATCACACCCATCCTCATCAACAACATAAATCTTTTCGCATGGTCAGCTGCTGATCTACCCGGGGTAGACCCTTTGGTGGCATCCCACAAATTATCCATCTATAAAGAAGCATGCTACATATCCCAGAAAAAACGCAAGCTTGGTGAAGAACGTCGTTTGGCAGCTAAGATTGAAGCCGACAAGTTACTGAACGCAGGGTTCATAGAAGAAACTCAGTACACCACTTGGCTTTCTAACGTAGTCTTGGTAAAGAAGGCCAATGGCAAATGGCGAATGTGTGTAGACTACACAGATCTAAACAAGGCTTGCCCTCGCGATGCCTACCCCTTACCCAACATCGACCGACTCGTTGACAGCGTAGCAGGGAACAAAGTACTTAGCTTTTTGGATGCATATTCCGGGTACAACCAAATCCCCAAGGCCGCATCTGACATGCACAAAATTGCCTTTATCACAGACGATGCCAACTACTTCTACAAGGTAATGCCTTTTGGTCTCAAAAACGCTAGAGCAACCTACCAACGGCTGATGGACAAGGTTTTCAATCATCTAATGGGACAATGTGTCGAAGTATACGTCGACGACATGGTTGTCAAGTCTCCAAGTCATCGTCAACATGTCGAGGACCTATCAGTAGTCTTCTCCACCCTACGCCAATACAACCTTCGCCTCAACCCATACAAGTGTGTATTCGGCGTTGACCGGGGTAAATTCCTTGGTTTTATGTTAACCCAACGCGGCATAGAAGCCAACCCCGAAAAATGTAAAGCCATCATCGAGATGCGTAGCCCCACTACCATCAAGGAAGTTCAACGCCTCATAGGCCGCCTCACAGCCATCTCCCGCTTCCTACCCAACCTAGCCGAACAAACCCAACCCATAGTTCAACTCTTAAAGAAATCCACCCAGTTCACGTGGACTGATGATTGTGAACAAATCTTCCAAAAATTGAAAACAACCATAACCTCCCCACCTATCCTCCACAAGTCGGACACTCATCAACCCCTCCTCGTATACATCATAGCTACTGACCACACCGTTAGCGCCGCACTGGTCTAAGAAACAGAAGGCACGCAGCACCCTGTCTATTTTGTAAGTAGAACACTACAATATCCTGAAACCAGATATCAAATGGTAGAGAAGTTGGCCCTATCCTTGGTCCATGCAGCACGACGCCTACGCCCATACTTCCAAAACCACAGCGTAACCGTTAAAACCGACTACCCAATCCAAAAGATATTGCAAAAACCAGATCTAGTCGGACGCATGTCATCATGGGTCGTGGAGCTGTCAGAATTTAACATCCGCTATGAACCCCATGGCCCCATTAAAGCCCAATGTCTGTTAGACTTCGTCAACGACCTCCAGCACATACCCACAGAGGACCAGTGGACGCTTCCTGTAGATGGTTCCTCAAATCCAAAAGGTGTCGGCGCTGGCATCGTCTGACATCCTCATTGAAAATCCCTTCACTTTGCCTTCAAAACGTCGAACAACCAAGCCTAGTACGAGGCAATCCTCGCTGGCCTTTCCCTAGCCCGCGAGGTAGGTGTCAAGAAATTAACGTGCAAAACCGACTCCAGGCTCACTGTAGGCCATCTAAATGACGAGTTCCAGATCAAAGACCCCATCCTTCTACAGTATTACCACCTGGCCCGTGCAGTCATTCAATCCGCCTTCGAACAAGTCCGCATCGAACACATTCCAAGGACCGACAACATCAGAGCCGACATCCTCTCCAAATTGGCCAGCACCAAGTTAAAAGGTCGTCACTATTACAGCAAACATTATCTACTCCCTCCATCACACACACTTGTCAAAATTTAACCCACGCCCCAGCTGACAACGTCACCCCCTCCCAAAGCCATAACTGGACCACCCCCTACATCCAGTACCTCAAAACCGGCAACCCCCTTCAAGATGCGGACAAAACTTGGCTGGCTAAGGCCGCCAGATACACTATGATAGGCGACGACCTCTACAAACACGGATACGGCCAACCCCTTCTCAAGTGTGTCACGGCAGAACAAGCACAATATGTTATTAAAGAGCTACACGAAGGCATTGGTGGCTATCATTCTGGCGCACGCACCATGGCTACCAGAGTTCTTAGAGCTGGATATTTCTAGCCGACTATAGAAGCAGACTGCCAGGATTATGTCAGAAAGTGCAAACCATGTCAGAAACATGACAACCTTATTCACTAGAAACAAGAACAACTACACCACATACTATCCCCATGGCCATTCGCTAAGTGGGGAATGGACATCCTCGGTCCCTTTTCACCCGACAAAGGACAGGTGAAATTCCTAATTGTAGTCGTCGACTACTTAACCAAATGGATAGAAGCCAAGCCGCTAACCACCATCACGGCCCAGCAAGTTCAACAATTTGTTTGGAAGGATATTATATGCAGATATGGTGTTCCACATACAATCATCACAGACAATGACCGACAATTTATCGACAAAGAGGTAGCCAAATTCTACACTGGCCTAGACATCAAGCACATCACAAGTTCTGTAGAACATCCACAAACCAACGGACAAGCAGAGGCGGCAAATAAAGTTATCCTCGTGGAACTACGCAAACGGTTAGACAGCGCCAAAGGACGATGGCCCGAAGAGTTAGTAGAAGTGCTATGGGCTTACAGGTGCACCCCTCAATCAGCGACAAATGAATCCCCTTTCAGCCTAGTTTATGGCGCAGATGCCATGATACCAGTTGAAATTGGCGAACCATACCTGCGTCGAGAACTATACGATCCAACCCCCAACCATCAGAACATGGCTACTCATCTTGACCTCCTACCAGAACTCAGATAGAAAGCCCAAATACACAATTTAGCTGCCAAACAACGAGCTACCAGAAAGTATAATGCAAACCTATGCCCACGATCATTCGCCATCGGGGACTTAGTATGGAGAATGGCCAGTAGTGCTAGAAAGAAGGATGACAAGTTCTCCGCCAATTGGGACGGCCCATACCGTATACGCGAAGACGCAGGAGGAGGTGCTTATCGCCTGGAGCACTTATCTGGGGAAGAGATTCCCAACACTTGGAACGTATCGCACCTCAAATTCTACTTTAGTTGAATGTACACTGTAGATGGACCAATACTTGTAACCCTAGGTGTACTCTTTTTCCTCACCCGGTCTTTTTCCCTAAGGAGGGTTTTGGCCAGAGAGGTTTTAACGAGGCACCCCACATTCAATAAATAAAACGAAGGGTTCTCAACTATACAACTTTCCTACGTTTTCACTCTCATTCGTTTTAAGTTCCCCACCCTTACCACAAGTAAGCGACCTGGGTCGAACACCCTTAACTTCATGATTAATTCATTTTAGTTTCCCACCCTTACCATAAGTAAGTGGCCTGGGTCGAACACCCTTAACTTCATGTTAATTCGTTTCAAGTTCCCCACCCTTATCACAAGTAAGCGGCCTGGGTCGAACACCCTTAACTTCATGTTAATTCGTTTTAAGTTCCCCACCCTTACCACAAGTAAGCGGTCTGGGTCGAACACCCTTAACTTCATGTTAATTCGTTTTAAGTTCCCCACCCTTATCACAAGCGGCCTGGGTCGAACACCCTTAACTTCATGTTAATTCGTTTTAAGTTCCCCACCCTTACCACAAGTAAGCGGCCTAGGTCGAACACCCTTAACTTCATGATTAATTCGTTTTAAGTTCCCCACCCTTACCACAAGTGGCCTGGGTCAAACATATAATAGCATACACAAATATTCCATACATACATACATATAAAGAACAATTAAATCGCAAGTAATCGGCATTCATATCAAACAGCAAAATAGAGCAATGTACGAGTTATTACAGACTTAGAATCATTAAACTAAATTGGAAGTATTAAATTAAATCCTAAGCCACCTTCTGCTCCACGTCTTCTGCCACCACCTCATGACCACCAACATTAGCATCAGCTGCCTCCTTTTCCTCATTTCCTTCGAACACCCTTCTGAAAGCCATTGATATGTTCTTGTATTATGCAGCTCTTCAAGTCTTCCAGTTCACCCTCCAGCCCATCATGCTTCTCCTTCATATCGTCATAGTCGGCCTCAAGCTCTGCAATTCGACCCTTTAACTTTTCCTCAGAATCAAGGCATCGTACCCTCCACGTAGCGAGCCTTTTCCTTTCCAGTTCCCACTTCTCCTCCTTCTTTTTCCAAGCCTCCTTTTCTTCGTCATGCTTATCAACTTTCTCCTGCAACTCCTCCACCTTAGTTCGGTTGCCTTCCTTCACCTCTCGCTCATACAAAGAACCCACACGCCGGCTAAGCAGTAAGGTCTTGCTGCTAAATTCAACCATGGCCTTCACCAAAGCTCTCGGCTCCATATTGTCAATTGAGTTTATCAATTATTCCGGCACGTTAATTTCAATGTCTTTCCTCACAGTAGTTTCCGGAAGCTCAATCAACCCAGCTTCCGGCCCCTTCACTCCAGTAGTCGAGCCTGCCCCCATCACGGCAGCTCACACTCTCTTCACATCCTTGCCCTTACCCGCCCTTACAAGCAACTCCGCCTTCCTTTTTGTACCCCCATGCACATGGACATCTACCAGCGAGCCCTGCAAGTTAGGAACCGCAGTGTTCCTGACAGCTTTAGCCTTCACTGCCTTCTCCTTACGAAGGGCTTGAAAAAGTGTCAAGTTCTTCTTGCCAAGTTGCGCCATATGCCCTGAAATACACAACACACAAATCGTCAAAATACTCCAATCAATTACAATGCTCAAAGTTACAAAAAAAAAAAATACCTTCAATATCTATAATAAGGTGAACTGAATTATACACCCTAACTAAGCCCTTAGTGGTCACCTTATCGCTAAATTGCATCAAAGTATCCACCACCTCCTTTTCACCCACCGACAGATCTTCCCTCGAAATCACCTTATATCTCCAAGGGTTGTCGGTCCAGAAGAATGGAAATTTAGTATTACCATCAGCGGTATAGAAATGCGACCGACCAGCCGGCTTCACCACAACTTTGAAGAACCCATCTTTGAAATGCTTGAACGACTGAGTGAAGGCCTCTAGTTTGTTGAGACCAAGCCGGCTAATTAACGATAACCATGTTATCGGACTCTTCAGCCTCGTCACAAAGAAATATAGGAACGCTCGAGGAGATGGTTCCAAATACAGCGCCATGCACAGTAATCTGAAAGCTTGCAAATACGCCTAGCTGTTCGGATGAAGCTGAGTAGGGGCAACATTCAACAATCGCAACACTCCCATAGTGAATTCGTCAAAAGGTAGACGAATGTGCAACTGTGAGAAGTGGCACATGTACATATAAAAGAATTCTTCAGCTACTCCTTCTCGGCCATGGCACGCGCATTCAACAGCGGTAACCCGCTCTGGAGCAATTAGATCCCTTCGCACACCCTTTTCAAAAATATGCGTACAATTCAACCATGATTTTAGCAAGCGCGGCCATCGGAACAACGACCACTGAGTCCGCACATCGCCAGCCAATTGCTCTCAGCCAGCTCCTCAGGCGGATCTTCCCTAATCTCAACCACCCTCTCCACTGGAATTCTCCCTACACTACCCACTTCTTCCCTATCATTATTATCACTTCGACTACTCCCGCTATCCCTAGACCGCTCACTACCCGAGTCTGACAACGAAAACCTATCGCTACTACTAGACATACCTGATTTCTCTAGAAAAGATGACGGAGGAGGAAGAGAAGATATCGGACAGCTCTATACGCACGCGAACGAGTTTTTTGCAAATGAAACAAAATGAACGAAATGCAAATACATCTTCATTTATACACGCGAATTTCAAGCGTCACAACCCTTTTCCGCCAAAAACATAATTCTTTTCAATCATCACAAAGTACCAAAATGGCGGCGCCAAACTTCCTTAAGTCAGCTTTCTGACGTCTTTTCAACTGCCACAAACCTTTTCACCTGCCCAAACGTCTTCTAGCCTTAACATTGTTCATCACACTTAAAGGTTAGGGGACTAGTGTATCACACCTAGCCGATCTCGACTAGCATACCAATACATATCACCCTTCACCGACACATTGTATTGGCAAAGGCTGGGGGACTGGTGTACCGGATCTGGTCAACTTAACCATATACTGAATAAAAGCTAAAGTAACAACAAAGCGGCCAACCTAGGACAGTGTGCGGCCAAGGACGACATCCGACAAGTCTGGAAGTAAACGGATCTTACCGCCATTAAAAGACTTAGTAAAATGGAAGCCCCCGCGTTCAATAGGCCTTAAGGGCCTGGATTAGGGCCTAAGCCCACTCACAGCCCAAGATAGAGCCCAAAGTCAAGACCCGACCCACAGGATAACCAGACATCATTAATGCTCTATAAATACGCATGGACCCCACGAATTAAAGGTACGCATTCATTAATCACATATTTGACCTTTTTGAGAGTTTTGACTCATTTGAGCTTCGGAGTCCCTTCTGCATGTAACCCCTTCTGGGTCCAATCCGACATGTATCGACCAGGAAGAGGCCAACTGAGGAGATAGCGGACTACATGGGTAAGGTGACTCTTGTGCCTAACTTATCTTGTTTGTTCTCTGCAGGAACAGTTAGTAAAATAAAATAATACAAATATAAGTAAAAGATAAAAAGATATAAAAAGCAAAGATAAGAAAAATTGATCAATTTCACTGCTTATTCAAAATAGATCCATCATCAGTTATCTAAATACTATTGCTCAATTAATTATTCTTGTAGATTTACAAATTAATCAATGTAAATTCTCAATTAATTTGTTGGCGTTCTCACTATTAACAAAAGTACATTCTCAATTAAAGTAAGAACTTTGTAGATTAATCATAGTAAATTTAACCAAAGTACACTCTCAATTAAATATTACTATGTCTAATCATGTCTATTATTTTACCTCTAATATCAAGTAAAAAGCTAATTAACCAAGGTACATTCTTGATTAATTCTTGTTAAAGTTTTCCCATTTAATCAAATATCTTTTAAGATAAATATCATTTATCTTTATAATGATTATGAATACCTAAAAATATTTGGAGAGATATAGTCAATTTTTAAAATTATTTGACAAATATAGTTAGTTTATAATTTCTGATATAATTAAATAAATTAACTACTTAAAGATATATAATAAATTATCACCAATTAATATTTGCATTAATTTTCCAAATTAACCCTTTGCAATCTCCTTCCATTATCTTCTAAAATAATCCAATATCTTCAAGATATGTTTGTTTTTTGTAGAGATCTAAAATGATTTAAAAAGATTTTGTCATATTTAAAAAGATTTGGTAGTTATTATCTTTCGATATTTTAGATATAATTAAATAAGATAATTATTTAAAAATATCAAATAAAATATTTAAAGATATATTTTTCCCAAATTATCTTTTATCATAAATATTTATGAATTAGCAGCTCAACTTAGTTGCAACTACACTAAAAAGTTATTTTTAACATATTTTTGTATATCATGCTCAATAAAATCAATTATAAGAAATCCAAATTAAACCAATCTTTTAAGAACAAAATTCAATTAAAAATCTAAAATTAAACATTAAATGAAGGCATAAATATGAACTCATCACAAGTCATGATATCTTACTTGATTCTAGGTCCAAAAAAATAAAGAGACTTTAGTCCTCTATATTTATTATTCCATGGGAGCAAAGTCCATGGAAATGTTAGATAGTATGACAGGTATAGAATATTTGAGTCAAATACACATGTCTTCAAATATAGAGTCGAATGTCTAAGTCTTGAGAGCCATGAAAGGTGAAACAATGGGTTGAGATTATATTCAGTGAGGGCATATGTTGTGTAAAAATTTGTAGTTAATACCAAATTTGTAATACTTTAATTAATAGTGTAATTATACTAATTTAGGATGTTACATTAACCATTGAGTTTTAAACACCTTACACATACATCTTTCAAGATATATCATTAAAATAGTCAAAATAGAAAAAACAGGTATAGGGTTAATTCCTCTTGTGTAGAAAATAAAGATAAGGTACTATATTTATAATAAAAAATAATACTGGAAAATATTGACTAAGCCCAAATACACGTAATATTAAGTGAGATGGCCAACATACCCCTGACTCTTTAAGTAAAAGCTTAATGTATGATACTCAAGTCTTGTAATTAGAATTAATGACATCTAATTTGTTAATAAGTAGATGCGCATTACCATAATTAGTATAGACGATCAGACTAGATAAAGTATTAGCAGTAGAGGTAGAAGAGGAGGCCATTGAGGAAGAAAATGAGGTCATAGATGAAAAGGAGAGGGAAAACCCTAAAAATTAAGTTAAAGGAAACAAATCTAGAACGACGAGAAAACGATGATCACATGGTAAGTGGTGGCTGGTGGAGACAAGCTGGGACGTATCGCCATGCGTGGTAGAAAAGGAGACAAACATGTGACTTTGAGTGACACATGAGAGTGTGTGGGAGCTTGATGACAACGATCTGATTAGGGTTGGCGATCTAAATAGTGGCCCTAATAGGAACAACAATGGCGTCGACGTGTGTGATTGTGGTGATCTGATTGGTGTGACGTGACAACAAATGTGGTTGCGATGGTGACAAAAAAAATGCACATAGGTTACTAAGGATAATGATAGAATGCCCCTTTTTTTTGACCCCGAAGTTACCCGTTTACGTGGCAGTCATTATTTTAATAATTTTTAACCAAACGGGAGCAGAAACGCGTGAGAGAAGGTGGAGTGAATGGTGAGGTTGTGATACACGCGCAAGAGAGGAAAAAGGAAAAGTTAGAAAAACAGAACTTTCCTTTGCGGTTTAAACTAAAGGCGAGAGTGCGGCGAGAGTGCGGATTGCTGTCCTAGCTTCGTGCGTCGAATTGGAAGCCCTAATTTGAAGTGTTCTTGTTCTGCAAATCAAAGGATGCTCTGGTTTTACTATCCGATTACAAACCCCTATTTTTATGATGTTCTTCCCCAAATGAAACCA
>Ga0214544_1001138_pt1 | contig 53768 bp, 26 predicted proteins | sample CNSS3metaG_FD_160074 | JGI IMG/M metagenome (GOLD analysis project Ga0214544, IMG submission 160074) | Root nodule microbial communities from cowpea collected in UCLA plant growth center, Los Angeles, California, USA - CNSS3 | ecosystem: Host-associated > Plants > Roots > Nodule | place: USA...
TTTAGTTGTTATTTGATACTTTAATTTGAGATTTATACTATTATAATATTTTTCTTAATATTTGACATCATGAAAATAAAAAAGAGTATGTTATTTTAATATTGAATATTTTGATAGTATCATGATTTCGTTGGTGTGATTTTTAAATTTTTTTTATAAAAATTATTTAATTGATATATGGAACAATAAAAAAATGGGTATGGGTATGGGTATAAGAAAATACCCGTTACCCGGTGGGGTTGGGGATGGGTCAAAAGTTGTATACCCGTTGGGTTTGGGGATGGGGATGGGGATGAATTTTTATTATGGGGATGGGGATGGGGATGAATTTTTATTATGGGGATGGGGATGGGATCATGATACCCGTACCCGCCCCGCCCCGTTGCCATCCCTAGTCTCGACTCCCCCAACGTTTTCTTTTTCTATATATTTTTCAAACATATATTTATATATTATTATTTTATTTATATTAATTTAGTTTAATTTTTTAAAATTTAAAATCATGTTTTTCTTCTTTATTATAATTTCTTTTACTTCTTTATTTGGTTTTCTTATGCCTCCATCTCTTTCTCTTCTTTTATTTCCATTTCAATTTTTATCATCAATTTCTTATTATTTTCAAAAGGTTTAAATACTCCGTTGGTCCTCGTTTTTGTACCAAAATCTTAATTTGGTCATCGTATTCTTATTAGTCTCAATTAGGTCCACATTTTTGTAAATTAGTAGCACTTAGGTCTTTTTCATTAGTATAAAATTAACACCGTTAAGTAGGTACCACGTGTCAGCTCCTCATTTTTTGAATTTTTTGAATTTTTTTAAAAAATATTTATGCCACGTGTCACGTCTGTAGTGTGTCATGTGTTAATCTAATATGGTGACATGTGTCAAATTATTCTATGAATCTCAATTTGAACCTCATATTTGTAATTTGATTTGATTTCAGTCTCAATTTTTTTTTTAAAATTTTCAATTTCAGGTGCTCCAAATTTGGACCAAATTTTACTTTTATATAATGTTATGATTATTTTTATTAAAATTGATATTTTATTAAATATTTTAATAATATTCATTGTATTTAATATTAAAATTTTAAATATATTCATTTTAATTTGTTATAAAATTGTTTTAAAATTTTACATTTGAATTTATAAAATTGTTATTTTTAATCCAACTCTAAAAAAATGTTGATATATAATGTTATAAAAACATTTCGAATATAAATTTATTAATCTATATATTTATAATTTTAAAATAAAATTTAAATAAATTTTAATGTAAAATATAAATTTAAATAAATTAAATATTGTTAAAAATATGTAATAAAAATATCACTTGTAATAAAAGTATCATCATTACATTTATATAAAAATTAAATTTGGTCTAAATTTGGGTTATACGAAATTAAAATTCTTTAAAAAAATTTGGGACTGAAATCAAATCAAATTAACAAATATGAGGATCAAATTGGGATTCATACAATAATTTGACATGTGTCACCATATTAGATTGACACGTGGCACACTACAAACGTGACACATGGCATAAATATTTTTTTAAAAAATTTTAAAAAAATTTAAAATTTAAAAAAAATTCAAAAATTCAAAAAAATGAGGAGCTGACACGTGACACCTACTTAACGATGTTAGTTCTATATTAACGATGTTAATATCTTACATGAAACAATTATGATATTAGAATTTACTCATATATATATATATATATATATATATATATATATATATATATATATATATATATATATACATATATATATATATATATATACATATATATATATATATATATAATATGGTTAAATATATTTTTAGTCCTTAAACTTTGACGCAAAATTGTAATTCCTTCTAATCTTAAATATTGTTAGAGTTTGGTCCCCAACATTTAAAAATGAATAAGCATAGTCTTTCTAACTCAAGTGCGTTAAATTTTATAGATGTGTCAAGCGATATTTTTTAGACTAGTGTTAAAGTTGTTTACACTGTTTGACATGCATACTTCAAATCAAATGTCAAATTGAAACACCATTTAAAACGTAAAACAAATCAACATTGTTGGGTTAGGAGGACTATGTCTAGTAAGCTTGTGGACCAAAATATATCAAAGTTTGAAACAAAAACAAATTCCAACTGATTTCCAAGTTTAGGGACTATTTGATCCTACATTTAATCATAACAGTAAAAGATTTATATATATAAACTTTTGTTTGTTTTTTTTAGAGAGAGAGGGAGAGAGAGAGAGAGAGAGTGGGTGGGGTGAAGGGCGGGAAGGGTTTAAAGGGTGTAAGGAATAGGGAGGAGAGAACTTGAAAGGAGATAGGGGGAGAGGAAAAAAGGGATAGGGAAGAGAGAACTTGAAAGGAGACAGGGTGCACTAGAGGGAGGGAGGGAGAGAGAGATACGGAGAGAGAGAGAGAGAGAGATAGAGATAGAGAGAGTGAGAAAGGTGCGGGTGGGGTGAAGGGCGGGAGGGGTTTAAAGGGTGTAAGGGACAAGGAGGAGAGAACTTGAAAAGAGGCAGGGTGCACTAGAGGGTGAACGTAGACTCAATAATATTATGCAGAAAAAGAGTGAGAGGGGACGATAGGGAGAAAGAGAAAACTGTATCACAATTGTATCTTGAAAATGAGGATAGAAGACTAAAACACCCATGATATTTAGTCATTACATACTATATTGATTAAATTCCAACTGATTTAGGATCCATACACTACATTAATTATAAAAGAAAGTATTGATATTATATTGATACCTTAATATTTGTTAGTATAATTCTTTTAATGATAAGTATACCAAACACAACCCCAATTCATTCAGCACCATTTCATTAGACACATGAGTATATTTGGACTCGAAAATATGCCACAACCACCCAACCTTGCATAATCACAGAATATACCGAACACAACCCCGATATATACATACATTTAGGTCAAATTCCAATGAAATAGTACCCAAAACCCACAACCCCAATTTCCCTCATGTGCAGCACGAAATTCAGGCACAACTTCATCAAAATCAATCAAAACAATGCAACTAAAATAGAATTTCGGGTTCAGCTCCCCTAATCTGTAATTTCCTCGCTTAAAACTTGAATTTGGGAACCTTTCCTGGAACACCAATGCCCTCTCTTAGCCTCTCCCCCAAACGGCTCTCAATCGCTCCAAACCTCACTATTCACTTTCAATTTTCGCACTCCTTCTAAGCTTCTCAGAAATCAACCTCCAAAAACCCTCTTTCCTTCTCAAATTTTACCTTTTAAAGAGTCCCTTAATTTCCTTCTCAAATTTTTCCTTTTAAAGAGTCCCTTAATGTGGTTGGTGGCAAAAACGAAATTTGGTTTAAGTGTGAGATTCATTGTTAATCAAGGCCCATTATTTTGGTTATTTTTCAGCCCTTTGGCTACCCCTGCTAGGGTTGTCTCTACCCCTTTCATATTCAAGCCACACTAACTTTTTAGCAAAAAGAAAGTTAAATTTAAGTCCACCAAGCTTCGAACCCACACCATGCCAAAGCCAAATCAATACTAAACCATCAAACCAACTCATATTTCTTGCTAACACACACAATTCAAGCATTATCTCATACGAAATGTGGCCCAACATATTATTAAACCCAAGTCCTCTCACACAATCAAAGTACTCTCAACCACTTGAGCTAGTACTTCTCCACGTCATACACAACAGAATTTAATGTCATAAATGCACTACCTACCCGCACTTATTAATTAATTATTTATTTAATTAATTAAATTCTGCGGATCTTACACCATCCAATCACACAATAAAAAATAATAAGTAATTATTGGTCTAATACATATAATAGTTGCAAGTGATAACTAATTTAGACAAAATAATATTTTCGTAAATTTTGTTGATGTTTAAGGAATTAAAACTATAGAAAAACAAACACTATTACAAGTATATGAAATAACTAGGCAAGTTTATTACTATTATCACAAAAAGGTAGTATATGCTAAAGAGTTGACATTTTTGAAATTATTGGTAAAGAATAGACTATGGTTCAGTTAAAACTATAATTTATCTCACTATAGACAATAGTTACCTGAAGGAATCATAGTATATAGTGAGATATGTCACGATTTTATGTGTAGTTTATAGTGTCTTGAATAGATTAATCTAATTAATTTTTACTTTGCCCGCAAAAGCCATTATTGCCTCATGTCATTGTTAAATGGAAACTTTACCTCCTTCGCTATGACAGGTGAGCTTTTTTCTTCTTCTTCTTCTTCTTACTTTGGTTTGGTACCATCCTATTGTCCTACATTCAGATTCACTTCTCCTTCCTTCTCATTTTTTCCTCCTCCATTTGTTTTTCTCCTCTCACTTGACCCTAAACCCTTGTTTCTGTTTAGCTTTTTGCACCGTCGTGACCACACACATTGTTGGTACCCTTTTGCATGACTATGTTGCTACCCACACTGGTGTTACTCACATTCTTGTTCAAACATGCTCCCAGGTTTGCATTCCTCTCTTCACTTATTTTAATGCGTTTAAAAGAATTATATATGATAATTTTTTTATTACTTGAATTATTATGTGTTATTTAGATTATTTATTGTTTGAATATGTTTAGTATATTTTTCTATAATTAGTTTATAGTATGCACATATTTAGTTTGTTTGATATTGAGATTAAGTTATTGTTGTTATGCTTCTAGTTCTATTTTTGTCCAAATTGCTTATGAAGAGCAAAGAAACTAAAACAAAAGAAATATTTAAAAAAATAAAATAAATTGAAAGGATAATACACTATAGTTATTAGAAGAACCGTAGCCTATAAGTGATAATAGAGTACAACTCTTACAATAATCATAGTCTATTGTCACTTATGAACTACAATTCTTTTAATAATCGTTATATATTATCTCTTATAGACTATGATTCTAAGTGATAATAGACTATGATTACTGAAAGAATTGTGGTCTAAAAATGAATTTTAGACTACGATTTCAACAGTAGTCTAAATAGCTTATTTTTTTACTACGATATGATATACAATGATTTTATAATCATTGAGTAAGCCTGAAAATAACCGTAGTCTATAGTTTCTGTTGCACTAATGAAATAAATTTATTTTTTGGATTTTATCAAACACTTTGAAGGTGGAGTATAGAAGAAATGGTATGGTAGGTTAGTGTTAGGGTTAGACTTCATTGAACCTCACTCTTATGTATGTATCTCCTCAACTTATTTCCAATTTAATGCTAAAGTCTACTTATGAGTGTACTCAAACCCTAATTTCTTAGTAGAATGAGTCTAAATTTCTCAATTAAGAGTCAATTTGTTGAACTTTTAATAAATAAACTTGCTTTCATAACAAGGATTTAAGACAATATGTACATATATCATACAAGTAATACAGTGGAAAAGTCTAGAGATTGTATTGTGTTATTGTTTCTACATGTTGGTTACTTGATTTGTATTGCACCCCATGGTGATTTGGCTAATAATCATCATATCTCATCAACACTAGATGCAGAGACATTTGGTCTAGTGTTTAGATCCAATCAAGTCTCCTAATCCTTGGCATATACCAGACATGGATATGTGGGTTTAGTTGGTTTAAAGAGTCTTGTTCTTAAAGTAAGGGTTCCTCCACCTGGATTGGAAAATCTTGCGTATGAAATCCTTAGGTTCTAATGCACAGACATGTGGTTAGATCTACAAATGAAACGTACTTTCAGGAACACTAGAAATAAAGAACATAATTTATAGATAATTAAAGGTAGTATAATGAAGTTAAGAAGCCAAGTTCAATCCTAACACCTTAATCATCATCACCTCTCTCAAATATATTTTTATCTATCTTTAACAATATCAAAACCAAAACTTTGTTATTATTCCCTTGCCAAACTCAAGTTAGATTATAGACTATTGATCTAGTTACTAAATCCTTATGGATATGACCTTGTTGTGCTACAATATACCTAGTGCACTTGCTTAGGGGTGGAAAAATAGGCCAACCCGACCCGTTTTACCCTGCCGTTAAGAAACGGGTTGGAGAATTCAACCTGTCCCGCCTTAGGACGGTTGGTCCACCATTTTTTTTTAAATTTTTTTAATTTTCTTATAAGTTTTTTAATTTTTTTATAAATATTATATATATATATATATATATAAATTTTTTTATATAATATAAAAAAATTATTTATTTTTACACATAAAAAATAAAAAATAAAAACGAGTTAGCGGGCCAGGGCGGGCTAGCCCGCCTTTGAGTTGTCAGTTGGGCAAGCTAGGCGGTGGCGAGTTGAAAATTCCAACCCAGCCTGCCCTTTTCCTGATAGGCTGGCGAGAGCATGACCCGCTTTGACATCCCTACACCTCTTGGACAAATTTACAGACCCTTCTTTGACACACAATATTCATTGATCTTTAGTGTTACCTTCCCAAATATGTCTATGAAGGATTTTAGTGGTTCTCTCTTTTCCTACACGATATTAAGAAGGGCTAGGGAGGGGAGTCAGTGATGCCAACTAGTGGCAAACTGTGTGGAAAACAACGATGAGAAGGTGTCGAAGCAATCTGTAGAGTATGGGGTGTAACATCTCGTCAGGATATTACGAATTTAATAAAATAAATCAAAGTAAAATAATTGCACTGCATTTAATAATACCTCATTTCCCAAAAACATGGAAAATTTAAAACTTTAAATATACGAGTTATAAAAACCAGGAGTCCATAATTCACAAAACTGAAATAAAAGTCAATAGCTCCTGCCAAGTTTACATAATCTTCACAAGGATAAAATAATAAACATAATACATAAGTATCTACATAATATCCCATGTTAGCCCTCGCTCCGAGTCTAAGCATCTCCTGGCCCACCTGTTATATCATCTGCTCCCAAATAACAAGTTACTCGATCATCGCCACACACACAGAGAAAGGGTGAGCTGTGCACAACATATATATAAAGAAACATGAGTATAAATATGTATCCTAACCCAAAATAACATAACTAAGTTCATAATTTCCGAATCACCCAACCATGACCTCATAGTCCTTCATGAGTCATATGCATGAACTAGGTCTTGGGACTTCCCTGTGCTCCCACGAAACTAACTCATTCGTGGTCCAACCCTATGAGCCTATCCTGCTCATAGTCCTGCCCTACAGACTCCTCGCCTGTAGTATCAACATCCAAGTCTCACACTTGGACCCTGACACGCACGGAATCACCATACTATGAACTCCTCGCCCAATAGTAGCCGACGGGAACATCACAGTTCCTTGCCCATCGTGCGCCCGACACATGCAATCACCATACTAAGGACTCCTCACCCATTAGTAGCCGACGGGAACTTAACCAGTTCCATGCCCATCATGTGTCCAACCACCGAGCACATCCCAGACCCCTAATGGACTTAGTCCTTCAAGCCCACACATCACAACACATGCATATACAATCTAATCATGATAAACAACCAAAACACACACTCACAACCACATGAACCATAGTAACTTGTATAAATTCGCTTAAGCTAGGGACCTCTCGCCCAAGCTAAGCCCTCAGCCTCGCTTAGGCTAGCTCACTTCACCTGAGCGACCTTAAAACAGTGACCACAACACGTTATCTCGCTTAGGCGAGAACCCCTTGCCTAGGCGAGAACCCCTCGCCTAGGCGAGAACCCCTCGCCTAGGCGAGATCATCTCTCGCCCATACATCCAAAATAGTCTCGCCTGAGCTACAATCACCCAAAAACATCACACATGACCTCGATATCTCGCTTAGGCGAGGTCGTCTCGCCTGAGTGAGACCCTGGTTCGCTCAAAAACCATAAATTCCTCGCCTGGACGAGAAGTCGCGCTCAATACGCGTAACTCCCTCACTATCTCGCTTGGGCGACCCTTACTCGCCTGAGCGAGAACCTATGTCGCTCAAAACTCATCCTCTTCGCCTGAGCGAGAAGCTCGTATGGCACTAGGGTACGCGTCTCTGCTAATCTCGCCTAGGCGGGCCAAGCTCGCCTGAGCGAGAAATGCAGATTCTCTCACTGATCACACACACTCGATTCACTCCAAACATGTCCAATTCGCACCACAAAACACACCAAATAGCATTCGAGCATACCAAAGCAATTTACACATTACAAAACAATCACATTGGCATAGTATAGACTCCCTAAAATCCCCAAATTTTCAAAATCCCATTCCATCCCCGCATATACCATGCATTTAGTCCAAAATTCAACACACAACAATACCAATTTCTCCACCCCCAATTCCCCTAATATGCATCACGAATTTCAGCACACATTTTCACCAAAACCATGCAATACGCACAACAACATGAACTTTTGGGTTCAGCTCCCCTAACCTGGAGTGTGTGATCAAAATTGTGCAGATAGGATCCCTTGATTCAACAATCTCCTCTTGCTTCAGCTCTTGCCCTTAAACTCAGTTCACTCTCTCAACTCGTGCTCCTCTCGAAAGCAAATTCCGAGCACTGCCAATGAGTTTGGGCTTTAAATTCCTCTTCAATGTTACTTAATTGGTAAATTCCCAGCCCCCTAGGCTTTTCTTTACCCCTTCACATTCATACCACAGCTATTAGTTAGCAAAAATAAAGCTTATTCTTTGCCCACCAAGGCTTGAACCCGTGACTTTCCACTCATAAGGTCAAAGCACAACCACTATGCCAAATCACAGTTGGTGATACTCACAAGTCAACAATATCTTACAATACTAATCACATACTCATACATATCCTTAAAAATCAATAACAAAACAATCACACATAATTGGCATACATAGAACTCGAACCCAAGTCCTCTCATACAACCAAAGTACTCTCAACCACTTGAGCTAGTACTTTTCCACATCATATAAAACAACAATTAATGCCATAAAGGCGACTTCTACCCGCATTTACTAATTAATTAATTATTTAATTAATTAATTTTTCCGGGTATTACATGGGGTAGAGTGGTAAACCATTCCAAAGTTGATCCTTTTAGGGTTGTTGGAAAGGCTTTACACATAACGACGTCTTCAGTCGAGTACATGCTTACTTGAGTGATGTACATAAAGATATGTTCCTTAGGATCTGTGATGCTGTCATAATGTTCCAGGGTGAAGGCTTCCCCACTGCTTTGGGAGCGGAGTTTTAGTGATGTCGTCAACGAAAGAGCGTTGACGTTTTACTCAGGGTGGTACGTAACGGTTTGTTGTCCCCATTGTCCTGGGATTTAGATTGTACTCGCTAACCTCTTTAATGTCGGGGAGGGTAATGACACTCGACAAGGTTTTCTGTGCGGTGAATGGATCATTAGGGATATTCTTCTCTTTGCCTTTATCAGCGGCTCATTCATTATCCACCTTTCGCCTAAGTCTTGAGTTCTCCTACTCAGTACATCCATCTCTTCGACACTCCTCTTTCTAAACTCAACAAACTCTTGTTGCATTTTAGGTTAATTTTCTAAGATGATGGTTATATCCGCCAGGGGCGATCCTACATCTCTAGTTCCTACATCTCTAGTTCCAGGCCGAGAATTATATTAAGAGTATTGTCTGAATAGAACTAAATAGTATCCGATTTGAAAATTCTTCCAAGACCGGATACTATTCAGCCATGATCAATATAGTTTTGTTTAAAAAATTTGTAGGAATATGTGTGCTAATCTTTCTTAGGATCAACATATATATATTAAATTACCCGATATAATAAAAGAAAATAGCTTAGTTTTAACTTACTCGTTGCTTAATTAATATTTTAAATTAAAGTTTTCCTATTTAAAAATGAAAGAAAAGGAACAAAAGCAGAAGAAAGATGTTCATCTTATACTATTGCTCTTCTTTCGGTGTTTCTTGGTCCTTATCTCAATCTTTTCCGACTCTTTATTCTTTTTCTTTTATATTAAATAATACATTTATTACTCAACAATGGTCAGATACACACGAAATATGCTATAACTCCAAACGAGTCTTACGTCCCATGTCTATCAAAAAATCCGGAAAAAAGAACAAAAAAGAAAAATCGTGGATTTATTTTTCTAAATATATAAGGTTTATCGCTTTGATTTTTTTAAAAAAATATTAAAAACTTCATCTACAGATCATAGGAATTAGCATTTCAATAGTTTTTGTTTAAGTGATACCAGTGGATAAAATTAATATAATCTTTTGCGACTAATTAAGGAAGTAAATTATTATATTTAAGAGTGAAGGGTTAACTTAATATTTTTTTTTCTTTTTTTTTATGTATCAGTTTATATTGATCAAGAGGTAAATTCTTAATCGAGATATATAAAGCACTCCCCTTATAAATATATCCAACTTTCTTTTGCTGAAAAAAAAAAGTCTAACTGAAATGAATTAATTAATATTGCTATTTATTTATTTGTAATAAAAGAATTAAAGGAATCAATCGACATAACTTTCTTTAGCAAAGGAATAATATTTTTATTACCTACATATCTTTTATTTTATTTAAGATGTTACCAACATTTTTAGATATGAGAGAGTATGATTATTTTATTTTATCTCCTTGGGGAGGTAAAGCAATACATACATAGGTTCTGTTTCTCTGTGAAACAAATAGCACTTTCAAGATGTATATAGAATGAGGGAAGTATTGTCCGCAATGGACGGTTGTGATGCATGGGGCCATATGAGAAAGTAAAAAAGAAAATGATGAGAAGTAAAATATAATTAATTAAAAAATTGAAAACATAACTGGACCAGTAGTTGACGTATCACTATCAATGCATATCTCTTCCTTATAGGAAAATCCCAAAACCCAACACATTTGAAAATTTGAGAAGGAAGAATAAAGTAGGGAAACAGTCTCTAGAAAAAAGGGTTGTGAAGCAAAGATAGCACATGGGATATGAGTAAAATGAACACACCAGAAGCATAAGAGCATGTGGAGGAGAAGATTCATCAGCCAATATAATTTTTTTTTTCTTTCTCTTCCCCACTTGAATTTTTGGAAATTATTTTTAGTGTCCTAAAATAAGAGAAAAGTTAAGAGGGGAAATTAAAAATGAAGAGAAAGAGTAAGGAACATGGATCCACCCTATGACAATGGAGTACCCATTCAGTTTCCAACTAATAAAGGCATGTGAAGCAGTGAGAGCTGCTTGTCTTTGGCTACATATCAAACCAGTATTTCCATGGGACCCTATCATGTCCCATCATCACAATACACAGATTCTTTAGTCTATCTGTTCTTTTTCTCAACATCACATTTTTTTCTTAATTTTCAACAACATTTATTAAATGGGTATAAAAAAAATTTCTCACACTTTCAACAATTACTGTTCATAATCTTTTTCCTTTCAAGATTTTTTTGCAATCTGGAAAGGACGTAAAAAGAAAAAGAAAATTAAACGGGTAACCACACCCACCTTTGTGTCCTCATACTTTCCACTATATAAAGAGTCAATTAGCTGCACTTTTTCAACAAACGCTTAAAGAACAAATTCAATAACGCTTAAATGAATTTGGCAGTTTATGAAGCGAAGATTGATCTTTGTATTTTGCTATCCAGTTATCGATGTAAGGTATGAACAAAGTATGAACAAAGTAAATTTGAATTTGATACTACGTAAATAACGTTTCAATTCATATACAGAAAAACCACTGTGGATCACACACATGTATACATCAATCAATTTTAGAGGAGATTACATTATTTGAAAAATCATCTGGATTTATAATATTGGTGTCAAGATCACCCCATCAATTATATATTGAATCAACTAATGTACTTATCAGAAAGTCTCGAAGTCGTTAAATAAAAGAAGAACTCATGGTCGTGCATGTATATGGCTGATTTAGCGAAAATGGGACCATTTTGTTGGAAATTTAATTCCTTTCATGGGTCCTATGTGTCTGCGAAGTTCCTGTTTGAAAATACAATATATGTAGACGATGATGCATGACAAAACAATAACGGAAAAATAACAGTAGTAAAGTTGATTGTACTTTTTACTTCTTAAATGTGTAGATGAAGCTTCATTGCCATATTGACACTATCAGTTGATGTACATATTGTTGGGTACTGATTTCATCCCCATATGTATGAAAATTAGAAAATTCAGCAAAATTGTACATCTGTGTCCTTCTTCATTGTTTCATGTGAAACCAATTCCCAAAATAAAAAATACAAATCAGTATATTCACACTGTTTCAAAACACAACCAGTGGCCAAGTCTCTCTAGCAACTTGTAGTGGTGGCACTGCAGTTTCCAACAGAGTCAATAAATGTTGTTGCCATGTAATTTCCTGAACCCTCATTTCTCTGTCTCTCTCTCACAGCCAACCCTAACATTTCTTATGCCTTGCCTTGCACCTCAAGTAAATCCAAACCATATATGTTATCTCTCCAATGCTAATTCATGGTGATTGCATTTGCAGTTACACCAATCACATTTTTGTCCTTTCTTACAACAACATAGATTACAGCAATACCAACAAATGGAGTCCTGGTTGAGTTGTTTTAGCATGGTAAAATGTTGGAGATATTGGCATGTAGTAGCCAGCAAATTAACTAGGGTTATTAAAGTTGTTTGGGTTTGTTGTAATGAGATATTTGAGTTTTTAATTAGCGAAATGTATGTATGTATGTATGTAATTAATATCTATTTGGGGGGATGTTGGGAGAAGTATATAGAGAGGAGGCAGTGGCAATGTGGGAAGAAGATGGAGATATATATGATAGGGAAAAGGACAAAAAAGAGGAGCTATGGTGGGGTCATAATGAGAAGAAGAAGAAGAAGAAGGTAACAGGCTTAGGTTGGGTTTTGAAGGCTCATCACATAGGTATACACACACAAAGGCATCATCAGATAGGGGCTGGGTTGAAACTGATGCAATAAGGGATAATGGTTGATGCGAAAGAGCTTCGTCCTAATGCATGATACCTGTTGGTGGGTTAGGTGGCAAACCCTGCCCCTCTTCATTGGACCCATCCCCTAGATTCCTCCCACTTCTCTCTCTCTCTTTCTCTTTCTCTTTCTCTCTTCTTAATTACCCTCCAACAAATACACTTCCATTCTTTTAGATTCAATTAAACCAAAAAATCTAAGAAACTTTCACATAACAATTACCAACTACTCCATCTACTGCACATTATTTAATGTTTAACTGATGAAGATCATTAGGGATGTATTTTTTTTCTCAAGTTATAAATAAGCGTATAATATATGTGAATCTACATTTGCTATAGCTTGAGCAAAGGAATCATGGACATAGCCTCTGTATAGCTAGCTACCATTCCAATTCCTATAACTATATTTAAAGACAAGCTTTCTTTGTAAAGGAAAAACCCACTGCCTGTCTCCTAAGTGAGAAGCTAATTTATCATTAGGAAAATAATTGCAAGCAATGATCTTAACATGCACACACTCCAATGGAATATTAGACAGGTTGACGCAGAGAAGTTAGCTTTCTTTTTCTCCTTTCCAAAAATAATCCTTCTTTCTTTATTCTTTTTCCAAACGCTAAACGTCATTTTGACATCTAATATAGATGCAAGTTTAAAAAGCCTGACTAATTGTTTTTCCCTTTCATGTACATGAAAAATAGAACCCTTTTCAACTTTTTATTTTTATTTAACTTGCACCAACTTAAATTCAATAAGTAAAATAAAGAATCCAGTGATATATATTGGTGTATAGAACTATAGATTCAAACATATCTCACCCCCTGTCCCTCTCTTCCTCTCTTCTCTCTTCTCTCACCTTTTCCTCCCAACTTCCTTTTCCTTTTGAAATTATCACATAAGAAAACAAGAGCTTCCCCCTTAAACTGATAAGGTATATAAGCCACCCTTCACAACAATTTCTCCATCTCCTTCAATTTATTAGCGGAAGATGTGGCGCATTAGACCTTAGTCTTGTTCACAATACTTCTTCTCTCCGTAGAACCTCATATGCTTTATAAGCCATCCTTTGGGACAATATCTCCATCCTATTCAATTTAGCAGAAGGTGTTCTGTATCAGACCATATTCTTTATCTGTTGTTTGTTTCACAACAACACAGTTTTATTCTTCTCTTCTCATCCCACATGGTGATCAGAATATCATTCAGCTATTGAAGATCAGTGGCAGGCATAGACTAGCAATGATATGGCTTTCTTCCCAGCAAATTTCATGCTACAAACACCTCACCAAGATGACCATCAACCTCCACCTTCACTCAACTCAATTATAACTTCATGTGCACCTCAAGAGTACCATGGTACTCACTTTAGACATAAACAAGTACCTAGTAGTGCAATAATTTATTATGGGATTAATACCATGTTTCAAATGTTGATGCAGGAGGAGCATCCTTTCTGGGCAAGAGATCTATGTCATTTTCGGGGATTGAACTTGGAGAAGAAGCGAATGCTGAGGAGGATTTATCTGATGATGGATCACAAGCAGGAGAGAAGAAAAGGAGGCTTAACATGGAACAGGTGAAGACACTTGAGAAGAGCTTTGAGTTGGGAAACAAGCTTGAACCTGAGAGGAAAATGCAGCTGGCGAGGGCTCTTGGCTTGCAGCCTAGACAGATTGCTATATGGTTCCAGAACAGGAGGGCTAGGTGGAAGACCAAGCAGTTGGAGAAGGACTATGATCTTCTCAAAAGACAATATGAAGCTATCAAGGCAGATAATGATGCACTTCAAGCTCAGAACCAAAAACTTCAGACTGAGGTTTGCAATTTTCTTATGTTTGAGGTTCAATTGTTTTTTAAAGATCCTTGTTTTGTAAGAAGAGAACTTAGGAAGGAAGATCGATTTTTCTTGAATTCTATGGCCCAATTCAGATAACTTTCTCAACAAAATACTTACATGCAGAGATGAAAAAATTGCTTAAGAAGATAAAATAGCTTAAACATTTTATAGCAACCTTTTTAGCTAACTTTTCTGTTGTTGATGTGTATAAATTAACTTTAACTTACGGGAAAAGATCGACGTATTTTACCTCTTTATAGTTCATTTTTGTTTCCTTCTGATATGTGGTTGCTGAGAGAATGATTGAAATTAATCCTAAATTGAAGAAGAAGTGGAGGGATGTTAAAGTTTAGCTATGTCTGATTGTTTTGATTTTTTACAATAAAGCTAGGTAATCATGATCTTTTTCTTTTTGAAAAATTGTATATCGTGGCTTTCAGAACCTTTTTATGATAGCTTTCTGCAAAGATGCTTTTTCCAATCATCCACAGTAAGTTCAGAAAGACCAGATTCCACTCAATTACATGCTTGTCATGCAACGCATAGTTTCCTTGGTTTGGAAATAAACAATGATTTGGGTCCTTTTGACATTGACACCTTGGTTTTAGGCTGATTACACGTTTGATGGTTGAAGCTTTGGTGCATGTTAAGATTTGTGGTATTTTGGATTTGCTAATTTCACTGCTGCCACTCACTGCCGCAGATATTGGCACTGAAAAGCAGAGAACCCACCGAATCCATCAACCTGAATAAAGAAACTGAGGGCTCCAGCAGCAATAGAAGTGAGAACAGCTCAGAAATCAAGTTGGATATCTCAAGAACCCCAGCTATTGACAGTCCTCTATCCACTCAGCAGAACAGCAGAAACCTCTTTCCATCTTCTACTAGACCAACAGGAGTTGCTCAGCTTTTCCAAACAACTTCAAGGCCAGAACTTCAGTGCCAAAAGATTGATCATATGGTCAAAGAAGAGAGCTTAAGCAACATGTTTTGTGGCATTGATGATCAATCTGGCCTTTGGCCTTGGTTGGAGCAGCAGCATTTCAATTGATCAAGCAAAGAGAGAGTGAGAGAGTGAGAGTTTCAGATTGCAATGTAGTTTTCCCTTTTCCGGATGAAAATGAAATCATCTCGAGGGTGTCTGTGTCAATTGATTACCATATACTTAATGAGTTATTACATTAAAACCCATGTTTTGGTAAAAAATTGATGTATAAAATAGGAGATATCAAGCAGAATATTTCAGGTGGGGCTTGAAAATTTTACATAAAAAGAATAAAGACTTGGTCACCTTTTCTTTTTCAGTTAATTAAAAGGACTGGTTTTCTTGAAACTTTTGAGTAATGGGTGGTGAGAAAAAAATTTCCAATTAACTGCGAGACCGTGCTTGTTGGTGTCTGATTGCAGGCAATTGCAGAGGGGCCACTAAAGGGGGAGATTCTCTTCACATTTTCCCGAATTTTTTAACTTTGCTTGCTTTTGAATCAAACCTTTGTACTGCTAAAGAATTTTATTTTGCATGTACTACGTACGAGAGTGTTTTTTGTGTATGTGTTGGCATAGACGTTAAACGTGAGCATTTGTTTTAATAAGAATTTAATTATATGCGATGATTTGTTTGATCCGTGATGAGTATAGCATAGCATATAGAAGGGTGAAGAAAAATGCAATGGAATTTGAGAAAGTGGGTATTAAAAAAAGAAAGGAATCAAACACACATTTCAAGAGAGAAAGAAGACAAGGAGATGGAAAGGGTGGGAAGAAAACAAGGAGAGTTGGAAATGGTCATTCTCGTGAATGGGACATTGTCGATTTTGTTGTTCATGACAAGGGAAGGAGCGAGAGTGGATCAGTGTAGTAGTCCTTGCTACTCCATGTGTGATCACTGTCACCCCCACTTCTCTCTTTTCACCTTCACTTTCAACTCATCTCTCTCTCCTTGTACACTTTTCCTTTTCCCTTCTGCACTTGATAATGAAAGTGGTCAAAATTTGGCACTCAAAATAAACCAAATTATATTATGCTTGTCATGTCACCACCTATTAGTTTGCTTCCCCCCATATCTCTACGTCATAAAAACAACTGTTCATCGACATGCAGAGCAACTCGACAAAATTCAGCTCAGGTGAATATGCATGCACATAAAAATTTGTATGCTATCATAAAGGGTACACTCGTGATCAAAGTTTCATATTTTGTCTCTTCGTTCATAAATACCAAGATAAATATCATCATATTTCTACTATTTTCCTTATACTAAAATTTATTAGAGAAAAAGTCACAAAAATATTGTCAGATATTTTCCACTAATCTCGTTCATGTAGAAAAAGGGTATCAAAATTTTGGTGTTGACAAACTTTGATAAAGGCTCACCTCTTTAAAGCTTATTGAGAGAGAGAGAGAGAGAGAGAGAGAGAGAGAGAGATAAAAACATAATTTTCATGTGAGATGTTCAGTGGTAAGCTACCACATGTGAGGCTAGTATTAATTTCATTTCAGAGAAGAATGCGATGTTCCCTGCTGCATTGCTAATTTGCCATATTTCGTGCTACTCTTTCCTTGTCATCTCTTCCCCATTTAATTTCTTCTTGTCTTGGCGAAAAAGACAAATGTTAATTCTGATGAAAAGAAAACACTGAGATATTGTTTTACAGATATGTACGTGTGTTCACAATCAACTCTTCAAACAGGACTAATTTTCTGCTTAATTTATTTTCCATGGTAAATTTAACCAAACGTTGAAATCATATATGCCATCAATGCACAAACTAACTTACTCAAAAGGGAAGATGCAACTAGTTTTGACCTATATATAAATTAAGTTTCTACTGTCAGAAACTTAGAATTCACGAGAAGGAAAAAAAAAAAAAAACTGGTTCCAGGTTCTAACTTCTAATACCAACGAAAATTTTATCTTATTATTATGTAATTAGTACTAATGAGAAAGATATGACAGGACATGCTTTCAAACTGATGTACAAAGTTAATAGTGAGATTAGAACATTGAAATAGATATATTGAAACTTCCCATACGTAATTGATGGTGTTGTCAACATTGTAAGGGTTATGACAACAAACCTTATTAGAGTAACCCTAACCTTATCCATGGATTACAACCAGAGAATCTATTACTATATTAAACAACGCATGTGATAACATCTGGATTGCTTCAAAAAATTTCATTTATATATTAATGTATTGCGCTGTTATACTCATGGGATCATGTGAACATGGATATTAAAATAGTGAAATAGTATGCAAATGGGTGAAGATTTTGGCATTTTGATGACAGTTTCTCAGAAGCCAACTATGATTTTTCAGCAAAGTTTTTGTCAGTTGACACAATTAATTAAGTAATGGTGGAATCACAGAAGATCGAGATTTAGTGGCCACGTGCTTGGTGTTCCTAATTGGACATGTATGATAGGGTGGTTAGGGTTATTGTAAGTTATAGAATAAGAGTTATTCCCTGCATGTTTGGGGATATTAGTGTCCACAAATACTATGGGGAACATGTGACTCTCGAAATGTCAATCTGCAATAATTTTGTAATTATTGATTTGTTTGATAAACTTTTTAACAAACTATTTAGTGTTATAAATGTGATATTGCTTGAATAATCTAATATGGATTCTGTCAACGGCTTTCTTATTAAGATTCCTCTGGTTTGCTTTGACATGAAACTATACTAGGTTTTGAAGGAAACTTTTCATGGCCAAATTATCCACGAAAGCGTAAGTTTTCATTATGAGATTGGTGCTGTGCATGTGGTATCACCATGCAATAAGCTCAATGGTACATATTCTTGTGGTATGATGATCTAACTTGATTGATAGTGTTCAGGATGGAAATTGTGATATTTGACTTGGATTTTTAAATTATCACTTGAAAATTTTGTTCGATAATAATAATAATAATAATAATAATAATAATAATTTGTAACATTTCACAAGATTGTAAGTGGCAAGCTCTAGTTTCGAACAATTATATATATATATATATATATATATATATATATATATATATATATATATATATAGTTGGGAGTTGGTATGGAAATCGATGGATATGGAACATAATACAGAGAAGAGAGTGGTTCGAACAGAAGAAATCAATGATAAAAAAAATGTCACAACATTACTAGAAATTTTTATATTATATGGGATTTTTTTTGCAAATTTGTTAAAAAAAAATTACAAGAAATGATTTTTTTTTGTCATTTTTTCTAAGAATTTTAATTGGCAGGTAATTCCTTTGTGAGTAATTATTTCCTACAAAATTATAAAATTTGCAAATATTTCCTACAAAATTTGTTGCAAAAAGTGTTTTATACAAAATATTTTGCAAGAAAATTGGAAGCAATTTCTTACAAATTTTTTTCACAACAAAATTTATAAGCATTTCTTACTTAAAAAAATTTCAAAACAAAATTGACAGGAAATATGAGTTTTTTTAGTAGTAAAATAAATTCAAGAGTGCATATTACATATGGATAAGGAGGATGAATGAGATTGGAGGGGAGACAAGTGTACACTATAAAATGCGAATATAAGAGGATAGAAAATGGGGTCACAAGAAACTCTATTGATATCCACAACTTAGCTTTTTGCATGGAGAGTCCTACAAAATAGATTAGTAATCTATGATAATTTATTTAACAGAGGAATCAAACTAGGTAGTAGAATACGTGTAATGTGTGAAACTTGTGATGAATCAAGAAGCCGTTTGTTCTTTATTTGTAAGGTGTCTAACCAAATTTGAAAGTTGTGTGACTCTCTCGTAGGGTATTGTTAGTACATAATAAATTAGGAGTGAAAAAAATCTAATTTTCTTAGATTTGATTTACCTTTGCTCTATGCAATCTATTTAAGATCTATTTGATTGAATATGAATTTCAATTTGATCTACATTTTATATATTTTATGAATTGAATATTCATTCTCTAAATCCAAATTTTTAAATATGGATAACCCAAAAATTTCAATTCAAATTTTCAATCTAAATTTTTAGTTGGGTTAGATGAATGTCAAGATGGATAAGCCCAAATTTCGCAATATTTTGTCGAGTCAGCGTGGTCCAAATTTGGTCATATTTTACATAATAGGCCATGTACGAAACTTCGCCGTATTCAATCGAATTCAATCGAGTCGGCCCTGGTCGAAATTTGGGTCGTCAGTCCTAGACCAAATTTGGTCGTATTTGGCTGAGTCGATCTCAACCCAAATTTGACTGCATTTGGCTAAGTCGGCCCAAAACAATTTGGTCGTATTCGGCCGAGTCACCCGCGACAACAATTTGGTTGTATCCGGCCTAGTCAGCTATGGCCTAAATTCGATCGAATTCATTCGAGTCGGCATTGACGGAAATTCGGCAAAGTCAATCTTGGCCCAAATTTGGCAATATGCGACCGAGTTGTCCCTGAAAAAAAATTTGGTCGTTTCGGCTAAGTCGCTTGTGGCAAAAATTTGGAAGTATTCAGTCAAGTCGATCTCGATCAAAATTTTGTCGAGTCGACCTTTTCCCAAATTTCATCATATTTCGCTGAGTCAGCCATAGACAAAATTTGGTCGTATTCGGCCTAGTCGATCGTAACCGAAATTTGGCTGATTAAGCCCTGACCCAAATTTAGTCATATTCGATCAAGTCGGCTCTAGTCAAAATTTGGCTGTATTAGGCTAAGTCGACTCTGCCCAAAATCTCTCCCTTGAAAGATTAACAAGAATGATCTCTAGAAAGCTTTTTTTGTTTTTTCTAAATACCCTTTGGATTTTATATTTCAACTACATTCACGGTCATATAAGACTATTTTAAAAGTCATATTTGATGTTGCACAGTATTTCCTTGTACCTTTATTTATTTATAGCTACTACTCATCATTTGCATGACATATTTTAGGTATTCAATCACGGAAGGATTATAGGACCAGAATATTGAAGAGGATGAGAATAAATCACCCATTGGAACTAAACCATGAGCGTTGTTCATTAAAGCCTCAAACATACAGTATACATCATGTTCCACGAATTTCTCAAATAAAATAATCAAACATACACTAATCATTCGCATTCTGCAGCAGACCCACGGGGCTCGCTGTGAATGGAGTCACAAGGCTGGAAAAGGAGTCGTCGGGGAAGAAGGAAAATGAAAATACAATATTCCCCATTAAGAGAACTTTTTTTTAAAATACCATATCCAAAAGTGTATTCCATATTTCTCAATCTTATACTGATAGGGTTCTCCTAGGAAGATCAATTAAACTCGAAGAAGAATCAAGAATGGGTAAGGAATCCAAAGAATTGAATGGAATCCAAAGAATTGAATGGAATCCGAACAAAAACTTTTATTGACTTAAAAAATTTCAAAATAATTACACTGAATGAATTACCCACTACTCTTTACAATATGCTATATATAGTAGTAATCCTCTAACAGACTAAAACTTCCCAAACTGAAAGTTTAACAGAATTAACAAACTCATTATATCTACTAATGACACGTGTCCCTCATCTAAACCAAACTCTAACAGCCACTAACATTCTGAATTAACATCCTGCATCAATCCCTCCCTTAAGAAAGTCCTTGTCCTCAAGGACTGAAGTTGGGAAACTTCTTCTTAAAGTCATAATAGAATTCCCAAGTAGCGTTTTCAGGCAGCTGATGCTTCCATTTAACCAGCAGTTTGGTGACAGCCTTGTTACCTCTCTTCACAGTGGTTATGTCAATGATAGCTTCAGGTTTCTTGATGACAACTTCTTCTTCTGATAGTGGACAGTCTGTTAAAGTGTTTGTTTCCCCTACCGATTTCTTCAATTGTGAAACATGAAACACATTATGTATCAAGGAATTAGCTGGTAACTGCACCTTATAAGCCATAACACCAATCTTTTCAAGGACTATATAAGGTCCATAGTATTTAGGAGCCATCTTTGCATTACTTCTAAATTCCACAAAGATTGGTCTATATGGATAGAGCTTGACAAAAACCAAATCCCCAACCTAAAATTCCCTTTATGATCTATGTTTTTCTGCCAATTGTTTTATCCTCTCTTATGCCCTTTTCATGTGAAACTTGGCCAGCTTAAGCATTCCCTCCCTCTTTTGTAAACTTTTGTCCATTAACTCCACTTTAGACTCTCTTAGGAGATAAGGTAAATAAGTAGGAGGAGTCTGTCCATACACAATTTCATAAGGGCTACCTTTATAGAACTGTGATATGTGGTATTATACCACCATTCAGCCAAAGGAAGCCATTTGGACCATTGTTTAGGTTCATCACAACGCATACATCTTAAGTATGTTTCAACACATCTGTTAACCACTTCTATTTGACCATCCGTTTGAGGATGGTAAGTAGTGGAAAGTTGGATTTGAATGCCTTGGAATGCCATAAACTCCTTCCAAAACTGGCTTACAAACACTGAGTCCCTATCACTTGTAATGGTAATGGGAAACTTGTGTAGTTTGAAAACATTATCTAAGAGGCATTGGGCTATTGTTGCAGCTGTGAAAGGGTGTTGTAAGGCCATAAAGTGGGTTGTTTTGCTCAATCTATCATCTACTACAAAGATAACTTGCTTACTAGAAGAGTTAGGTAATCCCTCTATAAAATTCATGGTAATATCTTGCCATACATGGTCTAGAACTAGTAATGGTTGCAGTAACCCAGGTGATGCAGCAGTATCATACTTGTTCCTCTGGCACACTTGGCATTATTGTACAAACCTCCTAACATCCTTAGTCATGCCCTTCCAATAGACTGCTAATTTTACCTTATGAAGAGTAGAATCCCTACCTGAATGTCCTCTACAAGCAATAGCATGTAACTATACCAGAATTTGTCTTCTTACTTCCTGGTCTTTACCAACTACGAATTTCCCTTTCCTTCTCAATTCTCCCTTTTGCCAAGAAAATTGCTTATGAGTAGCACTGTCAGCCTGCAACTCAGTGATGATCCTTTATAAGTCTGCATCAGTTTGCCAAGTGTTTATAATTGAATTCAATAACTCATATGCATGTTGGTGAACTAGTAGAGCGGCACATTCCATCTTGGAAAAGGCATCAGCAACTACATTCTCACGCCTTTTTTTATATTCAATACTGAAATCAAACTCCATCAATTTAATTAGCCACCTCTGTTGGAATGTCGTAGACAACCATTGATTCAGGATGCATTTCAGGCTTTGATGATCTGTCCTTATAGTAAACTTCTTAGGTAGTAAGTAGTGCCTCCATTTCTGAACTGCAAACACAACTCCTAGCAACTCCTTCACATAAGTCAAAAGTGCATGATGTTGCTGATTAAAGCTCCTACTAATGTAGGCTATTGGATGTCGATCCTGCATTAAAATAGCTCCAACTCCTTGTCTGGATGAATTTACTTCAAGCACAAACTCTTTAGAAAAATTAGGTAAGGCTAGAACTGGTGCATTGCTCAATTGAGTTTTTAATTTCTGAAAAGCACACTTGGCTTCCTCTAACCAACTAAAATCGTCCTTCTTCAGCATGACATGCAATGGTTTGGCTATGGTGTTATACCGGTTCACAAATCTTCTATAGTAGCCCACTAATCCCAAGAATCCTCTTAACTGCTTCACAGTTTGAGGTAAGGCTCATTGTTGCACAACAATTAACTTAGTAGGATCTGTGGTAACACCCTTTTCTGTGATGAAATGTCCCAAATACTTTACCCTTGTAACTCCAAAGTAGCACTTGGATTTCTTGGCAAATAGAGAATTTCTCATAGTGGATAGGACTTGGTATAAATGAACCAAATGGTCTGCAAGACATGTGCTATATACTAAAATATAATAAACAAATATCAGAACAAATTTCCGCAAGAATTCCTGAAACACAAAATTCATGAGTCCTTGAAAAGTGGCAGGGGCATTTGTCAGCCCGAAGGGCATAACCAAGTATTCATAATGCCCTGAGTGAGTCTTAAAAGTCATCTTGTGCACATCTTCGGCAGCCATTCAAACTTGATTGTAACCAAACCTCAAATCAAGTTTAGAAAAAATTTTGGAACCATGGAACTCATCTAATAAGTAATCTATTAGAGGAATAGGAAACCTGTTCTTTACTATTCCTTTATTCAACTCCCTATAATCTATGCAAAGTCTCCAACCACCATCCTTTTTCCCAACCAAAACAACTAGGCTAGAGTAAGAACTGTTACTGTTCTGAATGATGTCAGATTTCAAGTATTCATGTATGATTCCATCAATGATGTCTTTTTGTTTCATTGCATATCTATAGGGCCTTTTATTCACAAGGTTTGTGCCTTGAACCAGCAGAATTATATGATCATGTTCAGCTCTTTTACGGGGAAGAGTAGTTGGTTCCTGAAACATATCTTCAAAATACAGCAACAACTTCTCAATGTTGTCAGGGACAGTAGTGGAATCAGCATGGGTTGATAAGGACTGCAATAAAGTGTCTTCTCCTGTTTCACACACTTGTAGCATGGACACGTGAACTCCAGCTATGAGGGTCTTATGCAACCATTGTTTCCTAACTGTCTTAAGTCTTGTACCTATGGTGCCCCGCAATACAAGCCTCCTACCATGCACCACAAATTCCATGGTCAATTTCTCAAAGTTCCAAGTGATATCCCCTAATGTAATCAACCATTATATACCAAGCACCATGTCACAACATTCCAAGGGCAACAGTAGCATGTCAGATTTGAAGGATGCATTATGCAGCAGTCAGGAAAATTCTTTGACCATATTGTTGATATGCACCTTAGCTCCATCAGTTACCGTGACACTCAAAGGGTCCATGTTAGCAATTTCGCATTCCAACTTCTTGGCCAAGTGAACATCCAAGAAATTTGAGTGCTTCCACTGTCAATTAGGATACGAAGAGGTTTCTTTTTGAATAGTCCAATGACCCTCATTGTTCAAAAGCTAGTGACTCCAGTCAAGGCATTAACTGAAATTAAAGGTTCCCCCACATTGCTTGTACCTATTTCTACCGCAGTTGGGGTTTCCTCATCAGAATCAGTGACCTCATCCAACTCCAAGACATGGATCTGTAATTTCTTGTGGGTTAGGCTATGAGCCGGGGTGAATGGTTCATCACAAAAGTAGCAAAGACCTTTGACTCTCCTTTCATTCATATAAGCAGGGATTAAACTTCTAGTAGCTTGTGTTTTTGGTCTATTGACTTCAAGGATTTTGGGAGGGTTAGGTAATAAGGGTGGTTTAAGTTGTTTGGAGAATGGTTTAGTTTGAGAATTAGTGTTGTTCGCAGATTCATACATCTTGGCCAACAAAAAAGCTTTCATCACAGAGGTGGGTTGGAACATCCTTACCATCATCTGCACATCCTGCTTCAATCCACCCAAAAAATAGCTCAATTGATTGGCCTCAGAGAGTTCCACTTGAGAAACTAATCGATTAAAAGCTTCATGAATGGAATCCAAACAAAAGCTTTTATTGACTTAAAAGAATTTCAAGAGAATTACACTGAATGAATTACTCGCTACTCTTTACAATCTGCTATATATAGTAGTAATCCTCTAACAGACTAAAACTTTCCAAACTGAAAGTTTAACAGAATTAACCAACTCACTAGATCTCCTAATGACATTGTCCCTCATCTAAACCAAACTCTAACAACCACTAACATTCTGAATTAATGTCCTGCATCATATACACACCTATAATTTTCAAAATGGTAAATACAAAGTGCAATATTGGATCTGGGACTTATTTTGAATTATCCAATTTGAAATTTAGCTATGATATTTCGGATTAGACAATCCAAGATGTATTCCCAGATTCGATACTACATTTGGGATTGACCTATCCAAAAATGCATGCATTTTTTTGTTTTTCATTTGGACATTTGTTGTGCATGGATTGGTTCTTAAATTTTGATTGATGGGTATGAAGAAGGAAATGCCCATGGCTGATCATGAATTAGTAAGGTTGTGCAACGGTAACAATGGATGGTAGCGAAGCTTTTCTTGTCTTCTATGCTTGATCAGGACTTAGGGTGTGTTCTCATGAAGAGATAGATTTGGAAGAGAGTGTGAAGATGGATTTGTATGAATTTGTGTGGATGGATATGTGTATTTCTTTGTGTGGATTTAGAGAGTAAAATGAGTGAATTTAGAGACAAATTTTGTGAAAGTTAGTGAGAGATTTGAGTGATGTAATAGATAAAATAAAAAATTTTAATAGATTAAAATATAAGATTACTATTTTACACTTATAGTAAAAATTAATATATTATTATTATTTGTATTATATATATATATATATATATATATATATATATATATATATATATATATATATATATGTACCACACTTAGTCAGCCTAGCCAAATAATAACCATAAAACTCGTCTATGTAACCACCAAGGACGCAAATAATAACAATCACCATATATATGCTGAGCAACAGCGGCCTAAGCCGCTAAAAGAGTAACCGGTCTAGGCCGGTAAAAAGTAACCGGTCTAAGCCGGTAACTTTGGGAAATTAAGCAAAAACTTGACAAATTCAGAACATTACTGGTAAGACCCATAGGACCCATAATGATCAAACTAAGGGACCTGGGCTAAGGCCCAGGCCCACCTACAGCCCAAACAGGGACCCAGCCCATGACGTGACCAGACATAATTAATAATCTATAAATATACATGGTTTCACAAGTTAACAAATTGAAATGACACTACACATCAAATGGTTTCACAAGTTAACAAAGCATGTGAGGGAGAAGATGATAAAAGTGCATAAAATAACTACAAATCTACTCTCATTAGCGAGATGTAATTGGGTGATAATCTTGCAATTCTGTGGGCGACTTCCTCCCTTAATCTTGCAACTCCGTGGGTGATAATTTTGTAATTCTCATATGAGAAAACACCTTATTTCCATCGTTTCTGATATACAACTACAATTAAATCTTCTCAAACGATATGATCGCCAGAGATGGAGGGAGGGGAAGCTGCACCCCACACGTGAAGATGAAGGAAAAAGAGGTGTCTGAAAATAGTATTTTAGATTTTTTTTTTAATAAAGCATAAAATGGAAAAATGATAATTTACTAGGGTGCAGAAAGAAATGGACCCTGGAGTTGACGATTATGGGCTCGAAATGCTTAACCCAATTCCTAGCAAGGGGTTTTCTTTTTGCACCGGAATGTTTCGGTTATGCACACCATAAATGTGAAACTACCAATTTTTCCTTTAACATAATTTAGAAGTTAAAATTTTCAAATTATAAAATTTAAAATATAAATTTGACTTCCAAATTGTATAATACATAATACTTAACTTTCAGATTATGTAATAAAGAAAGAAAATGATATTTTGAGTTACACCTTAACTTTCGAATTATATGATATATAAAAATGAAAACTAACTTCTAAATTACACAGTTCATAATATTCTTGAATAATGTATTATAGAATATTGCAGAACCCACGAAAACAAAACGTGAATCTCATATATTTCACTGCAGAAATGATGACAAAGTACGTGGAGATTTCTTGTCGGCAACAATGATGGCAACGGTGCTAGAGGGGTGGTGGTATAAGCGGCAAGAAACTAAGGGTAATTTCGTCTCTTACAATCTCGAACAAGGTGCAGGAGAAACTAATGCAAGTGCATAAAGCAATCCCCTCCTACAAATAGCAATAGCCACTAGATTATGGACCGAGAATGGTTGGGCTTTTTATTCAGGGGTCATCAGACTAATTAATTTCTTTCTCTCTGTTTTTTATTTTTGGTTAATAAGACTAATTAATTTTATTCCTTTATTTGTGGAATTCAGACAAGAGGTTGGTGGTTAAAACCATTAGTTTGATAAATGGGCTAGTTATTGAATAGTATTAATTCAAATTTAAATGAGTAAAGTGTGGTTAAAACAGTATATTTTCTACAATTCACGGTTTAACAATTTCAATAGATCGGTTTAGTCTCTACTAATATAAATTACGTTAAAATAGATCAAGCAATTGTTAAATTTAAAATAGATCCCACTTACTTTTGATTACATTATTATTGAGTTAACAAAAACTTAGTTAAAAAGACTGAGAAAAGGGTTAATAAACTGACCTCATTTAAGAACCGTGTTTAAACCTTGAGTTAAACCTTTTTGACTGATAATTTTCACACAATAACAATAAGTATATCTCTTAGCAATCACTAAATAGCTTTAGGATAATTTTTACATAACTTATGGGAAAAGAAATAAAGAATTCAGAACTTCAAAATCCTACAAATTATGGTACTCCTTCAAAACTTTTAATGCAAACAAAATTAATTAATTATATTCTTATTAAGAAGTTAGTTAAGTTTATTTAATGTTTTTTATTTATACAATAAAAAGTGTTTATTTTTTATTTATTCTTCATAATATTTATTGAAAATGATTTCTTTAAATAATATGATCTTTTTAAAATAATAATATTAAAATAGAGTTAAGTATATATTTATATTTAAATTCTCTAAACTTGACTTTTTTATTTCTTATATATATATATATATATATATATATATATATATATATATATATATATATATATATATATATAATTTTGTTACATTAATTTGATCTAATTTATTAGGATTATATGAATAGAGTTATATAATTTTATATAATAACTTAATATATATATTTTTATCTTGGTTGAAATCTAAAGAGATAAAAGAACATTTTTCGGAAAAAACAAAAATCAAAGACATTTAATATAAAACCATTGTTTCACACGTATCATATATAGTCTTGATAGAATTTTTTTCGACCACGTGAATGAAAGTCTTTAGTCTCCTCTAAATCATTTATCAATCTATTATCTTTGATTTATTTATAATATGCATTTGAAAATAGTATAATAACGCAAACATACAAAAGTTGAATCTAATTCATCAACTTTTATGTATAAGATGCAATTTTTGTTAAATGTAAAATGAGACTTCAAATGATTTCATTGAATTTACTTTTTCTCTAAATACGTTGTTTTTGTTTCTATTATACACCAATAACGGTGGAATGTTTCTTTCCTTACATTGTTGGGGTGAGAGGAAGTCATGATAACAATCATTGTCATACCAAGTAAAAGTCTACTTTCTTCAACATCCTATCAATAATCTATTTTTATAATGTTTTTCTTTATTGTATTGATTGATTAATGCATATTAAATCATAACCAGTTTTAATTTTTACCTATCATACAACAATAATATTAGTATAATATAACCAGTTTTAATCTTTAAAAATTATTGATCTCATCTACTTGCTTTGTTGTGAAAAGGCAACGCATATATATTATTAGAAAGTGAGCACTTAATAATCTCCCACTCTCTCATGGTCCCATGGGCATGAGAATGTGGAAGTGAATTATTTGCAAAATTCAACAAAAAAAAATGAGATTTTATTTATCTGCATCATATCCCTGTTCACCTAAGTACTGACAAATTTTATGAAAAAAAGTTGGCAATCTTTGAACCCAGCTAATTCTCTTCCCTCCATTATTCATGGATTCATGTTTCGTTTCAGGTTGCTTGAACAGTAGCTATGGCACCACCGGTTACTTAAAAACTGTACTTTCACCCCTCCTGCATCACCATAATTAACTTCTGCAAAACAACTTTCACATTTTAACTCTACCACTTCCTCATCTTTCCACAATAATACAACCTTCTGCAATCTCATAAATTATTGCATGTTTCCAACACACTCTCAATCACTTGTTTCCTTCTGTTTGGAGACATGTTCCTGGAAATTTCTTCATACTTTCATTTAACAAGTCTTTGGTACAATTAATTAGGGGCACGTTGGCACTGGACAGACACTAGTACTCTCCACCTTTATAAATCTCTTTCATTTAACTTAACTTTTTAAAATTTATTTATAAAATAAAATTAACATTTAAATTTTCTAAATGATTTAAGATCTTTTGCTCAGTATTTTTAGGTTGAGTTTAATTATAAATCATTTTTTAGAAAGTTAGTTTTATAGTCAGTGGTTAAGAGAGAATAATTAGTAGTGATATTTATTTTATGGAGATTTATATCTCCCTTCTGTAGTGTATTAATTAGAGAGAAACCTTTCACAATATACAATCTACTGAGCCGATATATATAATCTACTGCACTCATAAAATTTCAAGTTTTTGTTTATACTAAAAGTAAACAGTAAGACCCAAAAAACCCATCAACTGAGGAGCGTGAAATCAAATCTAAAGCTTATGGGGATGCATTTGTACTTACTCTTGGCCTATTAGGAGTAGGTATGTGTTCATCGTGCCAATTTGATGTATTGCTTTTAGTTAATAGTAATACGATTGATCTGGTTTGATACTTTTTTTAAGGATTAAAGGAAATATTTGAGTTTCCTCATATAAAAGTTCACCCGTGACACAAGGTTAGCAGTTTAGGGTTCCACTTGTATCCGGAGTATACAATTCGTAATTACATGATAAATACTTGCAATCGAAGATCTGATATTACCTTGGCAACTTAATTGTATATTTATTTACTGTTAGCACTTTGTTAGACAAGAACTCTATAATCTTGTGAAAAAAACTTTATTCACCTCTTGTTTTGTTGTTATTCATACAATACATTATATTTATAGACCCACATTTCCTCACCATTGTACTCTCAACAGCTATAAACGACTATAAACAACTAACTCATTAACTATCTAGACTCCAACGGCTAGTGCATTAACCACTCACAACGGCTAGTTACCTATAATGGTTACTACATTTAAGTTTATTAGAAACCCAACAAAACTCCCCCTTAAACTTAAATGCTTCTTTTATTCTCCATCTCGATTCCTTTATTCTTCATCACGGCTTCCAACGTACAATAACTCTTCTCACATTGTGCTTGTCCCTTTCATGAATAGTTAAGTTCTTCACTTTCTTCATGACTGACTTCCCTTTCACTTTATCTATGGTCGACTTATACTTCACTTTCCTTGTGACTAACTTGTTCTCTGCTCTCTCAGTTTTTGCATCCTTACTGGCAAACTTGTTCTTCTCTTTGACTGACTTGTTACTCATTGGGTTCTTTGTCTTTGTGGCCGATTTGTCGTTAACTGAGTTCTTATCAATAGGTTGACTTCCTTTTGAAAGGTTAGACCACACCCACGTATTGTTGTGCTTAATCTCCTCATCCATTTCAAGTCGCCACTTCTCATCTTGCACTTCGAGTGCAGCTCTCAGATCCTTCTCAACTTGTAAACGTTCTTGCAAACTTGAAACATTTTCTTCAAATTCCAAGTGCCGCTTTTGCAAAGCCTGTTTCCTTCTCTCTACGCTTTCTTGTAGAATTAAATTGTCTCTAACCTCCTTTTCAATACTCTGTTGCAAGTCTCCTTTTGCAATCTCTAACCTTTGGATTAGAAGCTTTTCTTCTTCAAATTTTGAGATATTCAAGCTTTTCACATGCTCCACCGAGCTATCTGAGTAATCCACTTGCTCCACCAACTTAGCCGAGCTATGTAGGCGTTCCACCAAGTTAACTGAGTTGGCGTCATGCTCCACCATGTTGTCAAGGGTATCTACATGCTCCACCACCCTGTTCGGGCTATCTACATGTCTCACCAGCCTATGCAACCTACTCGGTTGTCTTGCTGACCTATCCACGCTACTCGATTGTCTTGTCGAGTTATCGACTATACTCAGCCTTCTTGCTGAATTCTCCATGCTACTCGGTCTTCTTGCCGAGCTCACCACTTGCTTATGCTCAGCTCCCGAGCTACGCGCCATCATCAACAATGTCGCTTCTTCTTCAACATCTTTTGTGAGGTTGATCGTATCTTCCTTTCTACTTTTAGATCTACAATCTTTGGCAAAATGTCCGGACTTACCACAATTGAAACACTTGCCCGAGTAACAGTCCTTTGCATAATGGCCATACTTGCCACACTTGAAGCACTCAACATTTGAGTTGCTTGATTGACCTCCTCTCCATGGACATCTTCCTCTTCTGTGCCAATTTTGTTGACCGGATTGTTCTTTCTCTTCTTGTCCTCGGCTTCTACTACTAGGACCGCTTCTTATATCTTCTCGATATCGTCCTCTACCTTGAGTGTTCTGAGCTTTGTCATCTTTAATTGACATCTTTGTTTGAAGTAATTGATCAAGTGGCTCCCACTTCTTCTTCTTCCGCTGCTCATGCGCCTCAAGGGACCCGGCAAGCTCTTCAACCGTGAGCATTGACAAGTCCTTAGACTTTTCAATTGCACATACCACATTCTCGAAGTCATTTATCAATGACCTCAAGATCTTCTCCACAACTCGGCTAGCGGGTAACGTCTCTCCATTTCTACTAAGTTGATTCGCCACAGTTTCAACCCGAGTAATGTACTCGACTACTCCTTCGGTCTCTTTCATCCTCATGCTCTCTAAATCGTCTCTAAGTGTTTGAAGTCGCACCTGCTTCACTCGGTCATCTCCTTTATACGCCTTCTCCAAAATATCCCACGCTTCTTTTGAAGATTTGGCACTTGCAATCTTCTCAAAGCCAGACTCGTCCACAGCTTGGTACATGATGTACAAAGCTGCCTTGTCCTTCACACGTGCGTCTTTCAGCACTTTCAATTGGGCATTTGACCAACCTGTAGTGTTGGCTGGTTCATCGAAACCATCTTCAACCACTTCCCAATTTTCTTGGGATTCAAGAAGGGCCTTCATTTTGAGACTCCAATTGTCATAGTTGACAGCCTTTGTCAACTTGGGCAGGGAAATACTGTTTGTAAGACTGGCCATCTCACTCTCTTTTTTCTCAAACACTTAGCTCTCTTTTCTCAAGCACTCAAGCTCTCTAGCTCTCTCTCTTTTCCACTCAAACACTCAAGCTAACTGGCTCTTGATACCACTTTGTTAGCACTTTGTTAGACAAGAACTCTATAATCTTGTGAAAAAAACTTTATTCACCTCTTGTTTTGTTGTTATTCATACAATACATTATATTTATAGACCCACATTTCCTCACCATTGTACTCTCAACGACTATAAATGGCTATAAACGGCTAACTCATTAACTATCTAGACTCCAACGGTTAGTGCATTAACCACTCACAACGACTAGTTTCTTACAACGGCTAGTTACCTATAGTGGTTAATACATTTAAGTTTATTAAAAACCCAACATTTACAATATGAAGATCAACTATGTCACATATGATGGTTAATATGTTCAGATGTTCATACTTAATTTCATCCATGCTTAGGAAGATATTCAATTGCTACAGGTACTACATGACCTTAGGAGTGCAAAATTTTTCCTGGAATTTGCAGTAGAGGAGGATAGAAAGGTACTACTTTCGATGATTTGTTAGTCACGCTGGTTCTTTCAGGAAAATTGTAAATCCCTGGTAAAGTTATTACTGGGGTTAAAATCCCTGGAAACGCCAAATATAATATCTACTTAAAACAATTATTTTTGTAGTTCTTCCATTGTGTAATTCCAAAAAAAAAAAAAAACTTTCGCTTCTTTGTTTTTTTCCTTTCCTGGTTTTATAGCCTTTATAATTTTTTGATTTCATTACAAGGTATCAAAGCTCTTTATATTAAGGAGGAAGGCCTCGGAGAGTACAATTGCTAATTATCTACTTCATAAGATTTTTGAACGAAGTGAAAGTAAAGTTACTTTGTATATAAAGATTAAGCAATGAAATGCAACTCATTTTGTTCTAGTATATTGATGAGTTGTTCATTACTAATAGTTTAGATTTTTTTTTAAGCAAATTTAAGCATGACAAGGAAAATTAATTTGAAATAACTGATTTGAGAAAAATGAATTACTCTTGGAATGGAGATAAACCAATGTAATGCAGGGATTTTTATTGTACAAAGAAAATATGTTTTAAAAATATTGAACAAGCTTCAAATGCTAAATAGTAAACTATAGTAAACACCAGTTGCGTATCTTCGACCAATATTTTGGGTGTCAAAATTTTGGTTGAATTACTTTTTTGATTCATTTTTTATTCCAAAAATGTCAAGTTGGTCATCTAGGATTTTTTTAGTTTCAATTTAGTTCTGATTTTTTAAAAATTGATACAATTTGATCTTTTTCGTTAAAATTCTTGAAGTGGAAGAGAAAATTTTCATCAAAATTGACATGAGGATTATGTCAATTACACCAACAAAACACACCATCCTTATTTACAACTTCATTTTTATGAAAAAACATTGATCCAATTCAAGAAATTAACGAAAAAAGGACAAAAATGCATCATTTTTTAAAAAATTGGGACCAAACTTAGACTAGAAAAACTAAAAGATCAACTTAATATTTTTGAACAAAAACAAGAATCAAAAGAGTAATTTGAAAATTTTTATATAAACTAGTAAAAACATTGTATTTACTTCTTTTATAATAATAAAAGATAATAAAATTATAATTATGTTATTATTATAATTATAAAATTAAATATAAATAACTTTTATAATTTTACTATAATTATTTTTTGTTTATAATGATTAAACTTAAAACAACAATCAAATAAAAAATAGTTAAATTAAACAAATAATCATTTAAAAGATAATATTAATAAAATAACTATTTTTATTTAAAAAATATTTAAAAAGTAAAATTAAAAAATAAACTTAGACAACAAAAAGGTAAATATTTTTTCTGTATAAAATTTATTAAAATACCAAATATATTAAATATATTAAAAAAATTGGGAGCGATAGTCCCTTTAATCTCTCTTAAGGTCCGCGAATGGTAAACACACCCCTTATTATAAATGAAAATAGTTGTCACTTCGTGATAAAGAAAAAGCTTTTTCTTATATAAGCTTAATTCGATAATATTTTGTATTTTTGAACCACTAAATCAAAGATAATGTTCATTGCAAGTTTGATGTCCATATTAATGCATTATCATAGTCAAACTTATGATCATGTAGCAAAATAAGTATTTGAAAGTGGAAATCTCTAAGGATATGTATATAATGACCGGAGAAGAATTTTAGATGATCTCAAAAGTACCTTAGGTTATGTTGATTGAATAATCTCGGTTACATATAAAATTATTATATTTATTTTTATGATAAAGTTGGTTGTATAATCTCGGTTACATATAAAATTAAATAAGGATATTTATTTTGTGAAAATCTACATTTTTGTATTATCTTCTATATTGTATATTAATTAGACAGAAATCTTTTAAAAGATACAGCCTACTACATTAAAAAAAATTAAATTTATTATGTTTCTTCCTTCTTTCATCATGCAACTTCACATAATTTTTTTTTACTGTAGTTTTTTTAGTTCATAACAGTTTAAATATATATATATATATATATATATATATATATATATATATATTATCTTTATTTAATTTAATAATTTATGTTAATTTTACAGTTGAGATATGAAAATAAAATTAAAGTGATTAAAGAAGAAAGGTAAGTTGGGCTTTATTGTTCCCATACATACGATGCAAACTTTTTTTTAGGAGCAGTGCAGTTGCCATTCTGACACACTCGAGCAGTGTAAAAGGTACAAAAAATGGACTAACTTCAAAGTAACAAAAGGAGGTGAACGAACTTAGTTCATAGCCTCATCCTCACTTTTTTGACCATCTCTTTAACAGTCTTTGTTTCTCGTTCTTTCTACTTATGGAATCAATTAATATTCTATCATCTTTTATCCATTTAAACAATACAAAAACTACGTAGTTTTAGCAATGCAGCCTCGGTTAACAAAATGGAAAAAAACAACTAATGGTTGAAGCACAACATTGCTTTTACAACACAACTATGTGATATATAAATGTAACAGCTTTATTCATTGGAAGATGCTAAAGAGATATATAGGATCACTTGGATGATGACACAATTTTTTTTCTCCTCCTTGTTCGGTGCAGGTTTTCCATGTACTCTACCTGTCCAATGCAATCCCCACATATTTACTAAAGTTCATGTCAGGTTAAAGCTTATGTCAAATTATTATCATTTATCATTAAAAGTTGTTTCGTTTCAGGTCTTTTCTATTTTTCATGTTTAAAAGTTCATATCATAAAACAGTAATAGATGTTTTCTAAAACAGAAAAAAAAATAGAAATGTAAATTGATTTTGATGTGAAACTTCTAATCTTCCATTTCCATGTTAGGTATACATGATTAGACATAACCAAATAACGGATGAAATAATAAATTTAACATATAACAAATTTTATTAACATATATTTTAATTTATGATTTTGATATCATATTAAGAAATAAATGTTAAGTATGAGACGGGATAACTTCGTTGAGATAAGCTCTAATCCATAACTATACCATGTTAAGAAATAAATTCTAAACTTAACTTAATTTTACAAAATTAATTTATAAGGTGAAATTTTCATCTATATATATTATAAATGGACATTATCTCTTATAATTTATAACGTTGGACTTCCAATAATCTTCATAAAATAGTATAATTACCTAATCAATTGATGGCTAGACCTTTTCCTATTCTTCACCATATCCATTATCATAAGACTTTTTTTCATTAATTAATTACGAATCTTTCTAATTTACAAAGAAAACATTAAATAGAAAAATATAAATTTTAACATCTTAAAATATGAGAAAAGAACAATATTTGCAATCCAAATAAAATGAGTATTAGTAAAAAGAAGAAAGAAAAGATGTTGTAAGATGATTTAAAGTTATTGTTTTGCCACCAAGTTCATAATGATTCCTCTGCTTATGTGGCAATAGTATCACGTAACCATTAAGCAAATAAGTGCACTTTAATAAGATTTATTCTTACGAAGACCAGAATTTGAGGCATTTGAGAAATGTTGAAATGTCGCTTTCTCGTAGCATGAGCACCTACCCCATGTTTTTCTGGGCCATAATACCCAAATAAATTTAACTAATATGTCTTAATCTCTATTTTAAACCAGACACAGACACAGCTGAACTTGTGTTCACCATAATTACTAACTTATATGATGTTCAAATCCGGAAAGAGGGTTGGTCACATTTGAATTTAAAACAGGGCTTGGTGGATTTGTTCTTTGAGTTGTAACAATGGTCTCCGATATCTGGCATAAATTTGACAGAGCAACATAAAAAGCAGCTAGAAAGTGTATTGTATGATTGCATTACTGGTTTTATGCATGTGTTTTCTTATCAGTAACGTAAAACACGGTAGCATGAGCAATTCAAAAGCATTGAGGTATGAGAGAGTGATAAGATGTGAGAATCGTGTTATCTGAAAGGGACACAGCAAAAAGAAGCAAACTTAGAGGGACATAGGATTCCCAAACCATTCTCTTTTGCAAAGGGCATGCTATGTACAAAAGAAAGGTAAAGTGAAAATCTACATCGCTTTCTAGACCTCTCACTAATATCAAAAACTATTCTTACCAATTCCCACAACCACGTTGGAATCCCAACCGCAAATCCTCCTTTTCAAATTACCATAAAGAACATTGCTAATTTACTTCAAATTAAGGGACACAAAAATTAATAAAATAACTTAAATAAAAAATTATAAAATAAATTAAAACATTTTTTTAATTTAAAAATAAGTGTCAATAATACTTGTGATAAAAAAAAATAGTAAGATTGACATGCAAGGATAGCATGTGAAAAGTGGAATAGAAATTTTTTTTAAAAAAAGTACAAAGTTATACACCCCTGTATAGAACCAAAAGATGTGACCTATATATGTCTATTTCATAGAATATGGACTACACATTATACTTAAACTTACAATAATATTCTTTTCCATATTAATTGTACTAATAGAACTCATTATTATTATATATTTGAATACATTATAAATACTAGATAAAGTATAAAAATATATGAACTTTAATTTCTATTTAATTAAATAAAGATTAAAAACAAATGAGCTTTAATTTGTATTTATTAAATAAAGTATAACAATATATGAGCTTTAATTTCTATTTAATTAAATAAAAAATGAAGCTCATATGTTTTTCTTGTAGTACAACACGTGGAGTTGTTCTCTGTTTATTTTTCATATACGGGGTTCAAAGATTTGTTTTTCTTATCCTCATTTCATCTAATTTAAGCATTGGGGATATAATAGGAATATTGTTTTATGTTACTGCCAAGTTTCATTTGGGTATACTTTTGGCCAAAGATTCAAATATTGTAAAGCATGGTTGGTGTCTACAAATGTAGGTAGACATCTGTTACCAACCTTAGTTATTCTTACTACTTTTTCTTTCTCATTTACTTCAAAAAAATAATTGTCTCTTTTATTTTAGTTGCTCATTTAGGATTAGATTTCTTATTTCCCAACCACTTATTTACTTCTCTTATAGAAACCTTTTTTCGTCTTTTATAAAAATATTTATATATCGAAAATATTTATATATCGAGTTAAAACTATGAGTAGGATGATTGATTTGATTTAGGTGAGTAGATCTTTCATTTCTATTAAAAAAAAGGGTTTTAAAATTGATTATTTTAAGTATTATACTTTAATTTTAGGATCAATAATGTATCCACATGGTAATCAACTAACATAGAAAGATATCATACTACATTGGTTATATAAGTAACAAATGTAGTAGGCTACATTCTAAAATATTGAAGATCTTTCTAAGTTCATTTTATTTATAACTAATTTGTAAAGTACAAATACAACAATTGATTCAATGCAGTAATCTTTTTAAAAGAAATAGATTATTTATATTTTTTATTATCTTTATTTATTTATTTATTTATTTAAAATGTAAGAAAACATATTGCAATATAGAACAACAAAATCTACTATTAAATGATTTCACAATCTAAATTGTTCTTATAAGGTTGGGTGAACCCTATTAAAACACTAAAGTTGTGCTCACATCTTTCATCTTCTCACCCTCGATCCTCAGTCTTAGGAGGTACTTGCAAAGATATTTTGCCAATCATGTTAGTATTCGAAATGAGATATCTCGTTATTGGAGGTGTGATTTAGTTTAGAATAAGCTAACATTTTACTTTTGAATGCTTACCTATTTATACTACTCTTATTGGATTTACTTGTACGAGGATGGGGGAAGGCCTAAGTGTCTTCTATTAATGGTTTTGGCTTTGTTTTATACATAATTATACTAATAGTGTGTTTAGGTGATAACCCTACATTAATTGGATTGTTGAGGGCTTGTTTGAAAGTAATTATGTTGTTAATGGGCTGAATGTGCGTCAAGAATGTTGAAATGGTTTAAAAAAAGATTATATTGTCGAGATTGTTACTAGTGGAACAATTCTGGTAGCATTGTGGTACCTAAACTCTTTAATTTAGATAGCAAGTGATGTATGTATAAAGGATCAACTTAACATTTCACCTTTACCTATTAAAACTAAAAGTAGGTTGAATAACATATATTCCTATCATGAAAAAGTAATTTAATTTATAGCATAAAGAGAGAAAAACATGGTGTGAAAATGGATGAACATAGGCCAACAAGTGGTGGCGCAAAAGGAGGAAGATGGTTAGTAGAGGAGAGATGGTTGACAATTTTGAAGAGGAGTTGTGAAATAGCTTATTGGCATAGATAAATTCTACATTGGTTTAAAGGCTCAAAAAGTACTCCTTTCTTTAACATTAGATGTCGTCTTGGTCTTCCTACAACTAATGTAGTATCTACTTCTACATTGATTCAAAGGTCAACACATGTATAAAGTTGTTCCAATATTAACAAAATTGCCACTACGCCTATATCTACATCAATTTCTCGATAATCAACATTATGTAAAATCAACTTTTCATAGTAGTTCTCTCTTCAATTTTAGCATAATTTGTACCTGTTTTTGTTATATGGTAATATTCTATGTTTTAAAATTATCTATGTCTTGGAAGATCCATCAACAAATTTGGTTAGGTCCTCAAATTTGATTCCTTAAGAAATCTTTCTCAACTTCTCTTAAACTAACATTGAGTTCTTTCATTTCTTTCAAAGTATTTCTACATTTATTTTTGGCTAAATTACTCTTTTGGTCCTTGGTTTTGTCAAGAAGTGTCAAATTGGTCCTCTTTTTTTTTTTGTCTCAATTTGGTCTTAGTTTTTTTAAAAGTGATTAAATTTGGTCTTTGCTATTAGTTTTCACAAAATACTATCATGTATCAATTTATGATTTTTTTTGAATTTTGTTTTTAAATTTTAAATTTTTTAAATTTTCTTAACATGTGTCACTCCATGGTCGTGCCATGTGGAGTGAGTCTCAATTTGGTCTATATATTTATTTTTAGTTTCAATTTAGTCCTAGTCTTTGTAAAAATGGAGCAATATTGTCTCCCTTAAATTGAGACTCAATCTACTTTTTGTATAGATCTTATGCTAATATTCTTACTAAAATTGACATTTTTATTAAATATTTATAGAAATATTTATAAAAAAACTTTAAAATCTATATGAAATATTTAGGACAACTCACATGTGTGAATTGATAGAATTAATACTATTCAACTTATTAATTTTAATTTGTTCATGTATTTTTTTGTTGCATGATTTGTGTTTTATTTCATGTTAGACTTAATAATTACATTCAAACTCTAATTAACGTGATCTCAAACATGTATTTTGCATAAATTTTAAAATTAATTGAAAAATATTTCTAGAAATACTTAACAGAAATGTTAATTTTAGTAAGAACATCAATATAAGATTTATACAAAAAGTAAATTGAGTCTCAATTTAAGGGGGGACAATATTGCTCCATTTTTACAAAAATTTGGACTAAATGGAAACTAAAAAATAAATATAGGGACCAAATTGAGCTCTGTCCACGTGGCACAATTATGGAGTGACACATGTAAAAAAATTTAAAAAAACCACAAATTGACATGTGGCACTGATTATATTAATGTTTGTGAAAAAATAACCGTAAGGACCAAATTGAATCACTTTTAAAAAAATCATGACCAAATTGAGACTTCTTGCAAAAATTAAAGGACCAATATGATATTTATTGACAAAAATAAGAACCAAAAGAATAATTTAGCCTTTATTTTTCATTTACCTATACTCAAGAGATATTGTATGAGAGTTTGTTAACAAGTAATCATGATAATCTCTTCATCTTATAAATTAGATGATTATGATGAATTAGATGTAAAAGGGTCAGAAGATTAAGTGACTATTATTTCATGCTCTTCTTATTTTATCTTTTCCATGATACATAAGTTTGCATGCTCTTCACCAAAGGTGTTGAAACTATCTCACGTGGCTACGTGTATTTATTTTTCCTTTTTGTACTTATTGGGGTCTTTTGTGTACACTATGTTTTTATGTGTCTAGTTTCTTTACATTTGTAGCATACCATGTCATTTGCTTCCTCTTTTGATTTTGTTTTTTCTTTTCAATTTTTTTTTGAATTTGTTCTTTTTCTTGCAATAGGGACATTTCTCTTTCCTTTTTAGATCTCTCTCAAATTCATTGTCATTTGTGTTATATAACCATTTAAAGTTTTTGAGTGTTCATATATGTCTCTTCTATTTCAAATTCTTACATTTTCAAAAGTATTTGTTGCATTTTGAATAATTACCTCTTGAAGTTCCAAAGATAATTTATGATAGTGTGAAATCCTCAAAACATTTTATTTATCTTTTTGTCATTCTTCACTTTTAATTTGTCATATTGTCTTTGAAGAGAAATAGTTTTTTTTATTATATGTCATTAGTTCCTTCACATCCTAAAGCTCTTTTGTAATTTTGGACCTTACTTTGACATCCATCTTAAGAATGTTGTACTTTACTTATTTATATATACTCTAATTTTGGCTTAGTCACTATAAAATATCCCTTTGTAATTTGTTGCCTCATATGTTCATTTGTGAACTTAAGATACTCCTTCATTATGTGCATTCATTTCATGGTTATCTACGATATTTTACTCCAATACCTACTACAACACTCAACATTTTTAAACTTAAAACCTTTTCCTTTATTTTTCAAAAGAAAATAAAAGGTATTTATAAATTAAGTTTAGACTAAACATTGCATCAAATATTTTTATTGTGGCTTGTCTCAACCATCAAGATTGCATCCAATTCTTGTAAAAGTACAAGTTCCACTAATAAAAAAGAATTACAAGTAATATTTTTCAACTAGTTATGACCTCTAAACAAGTATTCTTTTATTTGTTTCTCCAAACAAGTTTCCCAAGTAATATTCACCTAGTAACCTCTTTAGGATCTGAATATGCTCTCAAGTATTTCTTACACAATATCTTATTTAGAGTATGTACAAATGACAAATTAGGTATAAATGATTTTACTAAAACAAAATCCTTAGAAAGAATTATATGAAATATCATACTAATTCAAAGCTTATTATTTAATATGCATTTTTAGGATATTATAGAAGGTTCATAACACTCTTGAAGCTTTTTCGTATTCATAGAAAACTTCACATGTGGATAGTTTTTTCACTTTTTGTTTTTGTTATTCACGTTTGAAAGTGATTTACTTTGAGTCTTTACGAAATTATTTGTTGCAAGATGTCAAGGGTAATCTTCAGGTGGTATCATATATTTCCTAATGAGGATAGATATATATATATCATTATTCTATATTATCCTTTAATACATTTACTTAGTGTCTTTCCCTGATAAGATAACACAATCTAATTATATTATTTAATTGGTAGGTTATCTCGAACTTGCCCAAAGAATTGACACATAGTAAAGAAGATTTATTTTCTCCATGTTTCTCTACTTAAGAAGAGTCAATGGTCCTTTATGCATCACCTTGTATTTGATTTTTGTGAATATATTAGTTCTTCTTAAATGTTGAAAAGAATATTAAATTATTTTAAATATAGATTATGATTATTAAAGTATTTTACTCTATTTAGACATTGTTTCTAATCTAGACTAAAAACTATAAATGATGCATTTGTCCATTGAGAGCACAAATAAAGTATTTCTAGTGTAGTGAGTGAATATTGTATTGTCCATTGTAGCACGTAGATTTTATACGCTATTCAAACTTTATACAATACTTTGTCTTTTTTGTCTTGAAACATATTCATTTGTGTGTTATTCATCAACACAAGGTTTTTAACCATTTTTTGTCTAACAACTTCTAAACTATGTGAGTCTTTTAGTATAGGATTGATGAGTAGTGTAACTATAATGTATTACTTTATTTATAAGTATTTTAGTATGTATCTATAATTAATATATATATATATATATATATATATTATTACAAATATAAATATATATATATATATATATATATATATATATATATAATATATACATATTTTTATTATAATAAATTATAAACATATGAATGTAAAGATTATAAATATCCAAAATATACAAATAATTCATGATTTTATAAGAAATATATTAAATATTTTAGAATGTTAATACGAAAGAATATTTTTATTATAATAATAGAAGAAACGTAAATAAATAAGTTAAGTTACGTAAGTATGTATATATATTATGGATAAACTTGCATATATGTATAGGTAAACTGACATATTGTTAGGTAATAAAAAATAAAAGAGAGAGAGAGAGAGAGAGAGAGAGAGAAAGAGAAAAACAAACCCCTCACCACAATCCTCTGCTCATTGCTCCACGTAATGGAATTAGATAAGATGCCAATAAATGCATGTGAGATTTAATGCAATTACAGGTTAGAAAAAAAATAGAAATGAGAGCTTAGTCCATAAGAAACAACAGTAACGAGAATTTGAAAGAAGAAAAAAAAATTGAACAATGTTTTCTAACCAAATGAACTAAACATAATGATTATGTGTGTAGTATAAATAGGAGTGGCTATTGTGAAAGGAAAATGAGACAGTAAGATCAAAGAAAAAAAATGGAGAAGAAGAGTTTGTGAGTATAAAATTGGCAGTGAAGAAAATAAAAGAAGAAGAAAGTTGAAACGGTCTCTGCAATGCACCTGCAACATTTCAAAGGTGTATGTATTCCATTTTCTCTTATTTGGTTGAAAATTGCATTGAAATCTTTATGGATGATTTTTCTGTATTTGGCTCTTCATTTGATTCTTGTTTATCTAATTTGACCTTGGTGTTGAAAAGATGTCAAGAAACTAATTTAGTGCTAAATTGGAAAAAATGTCAATTTATGGTAAATGGGTGTATTGTTCTTGGTCATCAAATTTATGCTAAAGGCATTGAGATTGATAAAGCAAAGGTGGAAATAATTGAACAATTACCTCCTCCATTGAATGTAAAAGGGGTAAGGAGTTTTTTAGGACATGTAGATTTTTATAGGCGGTTTATTAAAGATTTTTCTAAAATTGCAAAGCTTATGACAAACCTTCTTGAAAAAGAAGCCCATTTTGTGTTTGATGATACATGTTTGAAAGCATTCATAACTTTAAAGAAATAACTTGTCTCTACTCCTATAGTTACAACACCTATCTAGTCTTTACCATTTGAACTTATGTGTGATGCTAGTGATTATGCTGTGGGTGTTGTATTAGGATAGAGAAAAGACAAAGTGTTTCATGTTATTTATTATGTCAGTCGTGTATTGAATGAGGCTCAAAAGAATTATGCCACAACTGAGAAAGAATTGCTCTTGGATTCAGAGATGGGTAGAGATGGTATCCTGAGATTCAGAGAGAGGGTGTGTGTACCTCGCATTCAGGTTTTGAGGATGATGCTCTTGGATGAAGGGCATAAGAGTCGTCTTAGCATACATCCGGGTATGACTAAGATGTATAAGGACTTGAAAGCGACCTTCTGGTGGACGGGTATGAAGACTGATGTGGCCAACTATGTTGCTTCTTATTTAGTATGCCAGAAGGCGAAAATTGAGCACCAGAGGCTGGGTGGTACGTTGAAGCCTCTTGACATTACCCAGTGGAAATGGGACAGCATTTCCATGGATTTTGTCATGCATTTGCCACGGTCTGTGAGAGGACATGACTCGATTTGGGTTATTATGGACAGATTGACGAAGTGTGCTCATTTCCTGCCAATCAATCAGAAGATGTCATTGGATAAGCTGGCGGAGTTATATGTCAAGGAGATCGTTAGACTTCATGGTGTGCCAGCGAGTATTGTGTCGGATAGGGATTCGAGGTTCACCTCCAGGTTTTGGCAGTCATTGCAGAATGCCTTAGGTACGCAGTTGAGAATAAGCTCGGCATATCATCCTCGGACTGATGGGCGATCTGAGAGAACCATACAGTCACTAGAGGATCTGCTAAGGACTTGTGTGTTAGATCACCTAGGTACGTAGAGTGACATGTTGCCATTGGTGGAGTTCACGTACAATAATAGCTACCATTCCAGCATTGGGATGGCACCATACGAGGCACTGTATGGTAGAAGATGCAGGACTTCGCTGTGTTGGCAACAGGATGGAGAATCGGTGGTGCTCGGGCCAGAATTCCTACAGCAGACTACTGAGAGGGTAAGAGTGATACAGGATCGGATGCGGGCAACCCAAAGTCAGTAGAAATCCTACGCTGATAAGAGGAGGAGGCCACTCGAGTTTGAGGCTGGTGACCATGTATTCCTCCGGATTACCCCTACAGCAGGCATTGGGAGAGTCCAAAAATCGAGAAAGTTGACCCCTCGGTTCATTGGTCCATATCAGATTACGAGGAGGATCGAACCAGCTGTGTACAAGATTGCCTTGCCACCACACTTGGCAAATCTGCACAACGTCTTCCATGTTTCACAGCTGAGGAAGTACGTGGCAGATCCTAATCATGTGCTGGAGCATGATGATGTTCAGGTGCGCGAGGATCTGACTATGGGAGTTGGACCAGTGAGGATCTTGGATTCTCAAGTGAAGCAGCTTAGAGGAAAGGAGATCAGAACGGTGAAGGTGTTATGGGATGAGGCAACTCAGAAAATGACATGGGAGATGGAGGATGTCATGAGGAGGTCTTACCCTCATCTTTTCGCTGGTAAGTTCTCTTTTTCGAGGACGAAAAAAATTTTAAAGGTGGGGGTAGTGTAAGATCCGCGGAATTTAATTAATTAAATAAATAAATAATTAATAAATGCGGGTAGGTTGTGCATTTATGATATTAAATTTTGTTATGTATGACGTGAAAAAGTACTAGCTCAAGTGGTTGAGAGTACTTTGATTGTGCGAGAGGACTTGGGTTCGAGTCCTATGCATGCCAATTGTGTGTATTTTTGTTACTATTGTTTTAATGGTATGTTGGGCCACATTTTTTGTATGAAATAATGCTTGAATTGTGTGTGTTAGCAAGAAACATAAGTTGGCCTGGTGGTTTAGCTTTGATTTGGCATGGGGAAGGTCATGGGTTCAAACTTTGGTGAGTCAAATTTAACTTTTTTTGGCTTAAACTTTAGTTGTGGGCTGAATATGAATAGGTGGAGAAAAGTGGGCAGCTAAAGGGATGAGAAACAATCAAGTCATGACCCTTGAAAAGCAATAAAACCCAAATTTAATCATATTCCCGTTTTTTTTCATTAACCAATTAGTAAGACCTATAAAAGGCAAAATTTGAGAGGAGAATAGGGTTTTGGAAGGCTGTTTTCTGAGAGCTTTAGAGGGAGGACGAAATTTGGGAGTGAAAGGAGAGTTGGGAGTGAAGTAGAGAGGGTAATTGAAGTGGTGATAAGGCAAGCCTTGGTGATCAAAGGAAATTCCCCAATTTCAGAAGTTAAGCAAGGGATTTTTCAGGTTAGGGGAGCTGAACCCGAACCCTATCTTAACTTTACTGTTTTTGTATGATTTTGATGAATTGATGCTCTAAATTTCGTGCTATACTTGAGGGAATTTGGGGTTATGGATTTTGGGGACTGTTGCATTGGAATTGGACCTAAGAGTTTGCTTATAATAGGATGGTATGTTTTGTATTTTGTGGTTATGCAAAGTTGGGTGGTTGGGAGTATATTTTCGAGTTCAAATGTGCTTATAAGTGTAATGAAATGGTGTTGAATGAATTGGTAAGTTGTGATTCGTGTTTTGGGTCTCTGGAGTAGTGTGTGTGCGTGAATCAGCGTTAAAACCTGCAATTCTCGCTCAGGCGAGTCAGGCTCGCCTAGGCGAGATATGCAGGGATGCGTACCCTCTATCTGCTCGTGGACATCGCTCAGGCGGAGGGTTTGGAGTTTGGGCGAGTGCTCATCTCGCTTAGGCGAGTGAGACTCGCCTAAGCGAGAAATTGTATGCAATTGTGTGTTTTGATTGAACAACTCGCGCAGGCGAGGTTGATTGTTGTTTTGAGCGGGAGTACGTCTCGCCCAGGGGAGACCCTCTCGCCTAAGCGAGATTGCGAGGGAAGGTTTGTGTTTTTGTGGGACTCGTCGCCTAGACGAGGAATTTTTCTTCTTGGCGAACGAGGGTCTCGCCCAAGCGAGCATGAGCTCGCTTAAGCGAGAATACGTAGGCTGCAGTGGTTCTGGAGGCTTGCACAGGTTGGGGGCCTAGCTTAAGAGAGATGGGCTGGAGTGGTTAAACAAAGGCTCTTAATTTAAGCAAGCAAGGGTGTTCCATGGGTTGTGGCTCAGAATGTATCCTTGAGTTGTGGCTCGGGATAGGGGTTAAGCACGTGACATTCTATGGGTTATGGCCCGGAATGACTTCCCTTGAGTTGTGGCTCGGGATAGCGGATGAACACGAGGAACCTTGAGTTGTGGCTCGGGTTGGCGAGTGTGCCGGTGTGAGTGTGCTGGTTGTGGCCAGTACGGATGGGTCCAGATGGATTGTCCTCCTCAGTGGTTGCTGACGAGTTTGGTAGTCTTGGGTACAGACTATGATCGTATTTGGGAACTCCACCTGGCGTTACGGTGTGTGATCTGTAGCATGGTTTTCGCACGTGCTCTATCGGTTGTGGCCGATAGGTGTGACAGTAAGACACCTTGAGATACTTACTAGAAGATGTAGAACACTACTAACATGGTTGTGGCCATGTGAAAGAAATGGAACGAGGTTCCCTGATGTACTTAATATACATGGTGGTGGCCATGTGGAGGGAAGGTAACGAGTCTTCCACTAGGTGCATCGGTATACATGGTGGTGGCCATGTGATGGAAATTGAGTAAGGTTCTGTGGGAAAAGTAAGGATATTCTATATGGTTGTGGCCATGTAGTATAAAGAAAGAGTTTGTGCTATTGTTGCATTATTTGTATTGGGTTTACGTGTATATGTATGTTTGGTATATTTTTGTGTGTTTTAACTGTTAGCTCACCCTATCTGTTTGTGTTTGGCGATGATCGTGTACGCGGTACACGTGAGCAGGTGATGATGCAGGTGTAGCTGGTGAGACTTAGCTGCGGAGAGGGGATGTTTAGGGGAACTTTTATGTTCACGTTTTTGTTATTCTATTTTGAAATATGATGTAAAGGCTTATGGCCTATTTGACTAAAATCACAGTTTTGTATTTATTGACTTACTAGTAATTTAATGAAGTTTTACATTTCCCGTGTTTTGGGAAACGAGGTATTATTATTAAATGAGTTTTTAATAAATGATGCTGACGTATTATCTTTATTTTATTTTATTAAATTCGTAATATCCGGGTGGGATGTTACAAGAATCACATGTTCAACTAGAATATGCATTATACTCCTACCATAATACATCTTGGTCTAAGTATTACTTGAAACAATTCATTAGTGTCTCCCAAGTCCATAACATGTATAACTAAAATAAGTAAAGGTTAATTAAAGTAGACAAGACATACAAGTGTGAAATTGGAAGTCCTGAATAAAAGCACCTTAAAATACCAACTAAGCACTTCCAACTCCAAAAAATATCACCTAATTAATTAAATATCTATGGAATATACATAAAAATAAAATTGTCTCAAATTTTTATCGTGGAGCTCTTGATGTATTATCTCCTTGACTTGTTTTTCAGTAAATAAGTGCATATTTTCTACTTCTTTTACATTTGTAATTAATAGTAAACAAAAGATTAGCTAGTAGCAATTTCTATAATAAATACAAACAAAAGAAGAAACAAAGAAAAATATTTTTTTTTCGTGTAATAATACAAAAAATTAAAATTAAAAGCCAAAATATTCAATATAAAAGAATAAACACGTCAACTCATTGACAGTCGAGTCTTAATTCATATGATAAACTAATACTAATAATCAAGCATAATTAAATAAAACGAATAAAAATATAAAACCAATTTTAATATATTAGATTGTCACGCTTAAAATTCATTTGTCAATAAGGTTTAAAACACAGTGAATTGAATTAATATATAAAACAAATTTAATTAAATTCATATTATGTTTTGAATTCAAAAGGACTACCTCAAAACAAAAAGCACGAACACCAACACAAATTAATACGTACACAGAAGACATATCTAACAGAGTTAGTTTACAAAGTACCCTTATGGAAAAGGTAGTCCACTAAACAAAGTTGTCCTATGAGATGAGAATGCATAGATTCGGATACATGGTAGATAGAATTTATTATGAAGATTAAAGTGCTTTGAAATTCATTGTACTGCTATTCCCATTCCTTTTTCTATCTTTATTTTTGTTTTGGTCCCTTTTTAATATAGTTTTGGTTTGTTTCATCTTCAAAAAATTGAAGATAGGGTATGACTGGTCACCATTTGTGAGAAGAAAGTACCCGTTTTTAGACCTAATATAAGTGGTGTGGTGTATGATATAATAACCTGATTGAATATTTTGTAGCTGATCATTATAATTCATTTTCCTTTTTGCTAAGTGTAGTTTTCTTTAATTTTGTTTTGCCTCCCTGATTTTGTGCAAAAGAAAAAGGGTGAGTTTGCAAGGATTATGAAAAAGAAGATACCTCTCAAGTCCCACCCTATCCCATCAAAATATCAATCTCTTTTGGAACTTGGGCCTCTCCAACACTCTCTTTTCTTATTCTTCTCCATCATCATTTGCATTTAACTTTGGATTCATTAGTGTCAATGAGACAAATTAATCTCATCATTCTAATATTTTATCCACTTAATCAAAGTTCGTGGCTCATGTAATAATCACCCTCCCACATACCTTTTTTCAATAGGTTAACTTGTATTGTTTACTTGTTTAAATACTTAGTAATCTTTAATTAGGCTTTCAATTTTTATATTTAATAGGGCCTTTCACTTTGTATTTATTTTTAATTACATTTTTCTATTTGATTGTGTTATGGGATATTTATAGTAATTGTTGGACTAGAAAATGACTGGCAAAAGAATACTCGAAATAAGTGAACATGCAAAAATGATAATATTTGAAGGGTCTGGTTGAAAATATAGGATTCAAAACCTGTAGGAATGACCTAAAAGATAAGAACATTAATCAAATAGTCTTTTACTGTTTGCTCCTTTAATTCGTTCCCCGCACCAATTCTCAACAACTTTTGTAAGTTTTTTATGGGCATTCCTAGCGAGAAATTGCCGCAAGGGAAGATTCCTACGTAGTTTTTTTTTTAATTATTTGCAGTTTATTTTACTAAATATATAGTTATTCTACTTAATGCTATTAATAAAAATATATATTTAAAATTAATAATTAATTAAACTAGTATTAAATCGTATCATTAAAAGTAGTTTAGATTACTTTTTATTTAATTCGAAATTATTATTTTATTATTAAAAATTGATATTAACTATATTTATGAGTACTAATAATTATTATAAAATGAAAATTAAATTTATTTACTCAATTAGAAAGCCTTATTTTAAAATTCAAATTTAAAACGATGATTTAAAAGAATATATAATGAACTAAAAATAGTTTTAAAAACTTTTTATAAAGTGTTTAAATATTTTTAAGAACTTTATTTGATAAATCTTATATAAACTATTAAACTAAATTAATTGATACTAATAATATGATTAATAGATATTTTTATTTATGGTAAATTGATGATTAAAAAAGGTTAACCTTATTAATTTAAATTATTATTACTAATTATGTTTATAAATTTTAATTTAATATAAATTTGAGTAATGATTATTTATATTAATTATTCATTTATGATATTAAAAGTAATGTATTTTTTTTACAAAATTGTAGAATAATTTTTTATTGTTAAAAAAAGTAGACTTTGTAATTTATTGTTTGTATAAAAAAGTACTTCAAATAACTTACTTCACATCAATAACTAAAACATAGATGTATAGTATCGGAGAGAAAGATGAGACGAAATAAATAAGATAGAAAATAAAATATTTAATATCACATAGTGATTATTTTTTTCTATTCGTTAAAGTAATTAAGTGTTATTTAAATTATAAATAAAAGCAGTTATCCACTGTGAAATTGCGTAAATTTTTTATATGAAAAAAAAAATGACTCAATGTTTTTCAGAAGTGATTTTTTTTTTTTAAGTTTCGTACCCTAAGGGTCACTATGGAATTTGCAAATGAATAATAGAAGAAGTGCCTCAGTGACGTAGAGTGAATTTGGTGCATTGATCAACTCAAATTTAATCTTGGCCTTTTATTTTTTCTATCGCACGAGACAAGGGTTTATGGACTTATCCAGAATCTGACCATGAGCCATGACATGTAGTGTCTCGTGTGACACAAAATGAATCAATACATCGATTAGCATAGATGTAATTCTGACTTTTTTTTTCCCTAATGCAGGATAAGGGTCAATGACATCAATAAAAAAATCTAACCATGGTGCTTCGGGTAATGTTCAACCTAAATGAATTTTGGCCTTTGCTTTTTTCCTAACGTACATCAATGTGGCATAAATTGAAATCAATCATGAAATGAGTGTTTCCAAGTAACAAATACACATTTCACTTGTTCATATCATTAATAATAGGGTTAAATATGTTTTTGTCCCTTAACTTTCAATAAATTTTGGAATTAGTCCATTTTGAAACTTTGGACCAATTTAGTCCTTCATCTTTCGAAATACATGGATTTAGTCCTTTTAATTAAATTTTGTTAGGTTTATTTGATGTTTTATACACATTTCAGGATTGTATTTGAGTTGTTTATACTTTTTGACACATTTTTGTTTTAATGTTAAGTCAAATACTATTATGAAAGGTGCTTGAAATGTCAAATAAACTTAACAAAATTTGATTAAAAGGACTAAATTCACGTATTTCAAAAGATGAAGGACTAAATTGGTCCAAAATTTCGAAATGGACTAATTCCAAAATTCACTGAAAATTAAGGGACCAAAAACATATTTAACCCTTAATAATATGCAATCTGGCTTCACAAACACTCCTAATCTTCCAAATTTGTTTTATTGATGTTATGAATTGCAATTGGAGGGAAAAACAATGAAGGGTCCTACTTTGAATATATACAGATGTTTTGATCCGTTAAAGACATTGTTAGGAAGTCGAGCACAAGCTATAACGGATATGTTCACGAAGTTATTATGAATTACTTTATTCGTGAATAGCAAGAAGATGATTGGAATGAAGGAAAAAAAGATTTAAGTTTATGAAAGATTTTGCTAGATAAACTTAAGAATAATGATATTTTAATCCACTTTTAACCTACCATTTCAATTACCCTTAGATCATCACATCACATCATTAAAAAAAAAAATCAAAATAAATAATACATGGATGGTGGAAGTGGTAGATTAAAAATAGGTCTAAAAATAAGTTAAAATATCATTATCTTAAACTTAAATGAGAGTAGTTGCATTTAATAATATTAGTATAATTAAGTGTCTTACGACAATTAAAAGTGCTTCTAGCCATAGAGTTTATTAATTATAGTTTAGGTAATGGTTATATTTAATGGTAATTGAAATTTCTTGCCAAAAATATCTATAAATAGTTCTTATACCGCTAGATATATAGTAAAAGTTATAATATAGTGAATATTTATCGAAAAAAAACTTGTTTGTCAACACTAAGTGGTGTTTTCTATACCAAGCATTAGTCAAATAACTACCCCCGACTACTTACAAAATTTTATCATGACTAAAAGCATCACTACTACTTCAACCCAAGAAATGAACTACTACACATCCTATATATGCATATGAATTCAATATCGAAGAAGACAAGCACATGAATAATATTTCTACGACGGTACAGTAGTGATTTGATATAAGCATCTGAAAATTTCAATAAGTTTGAAATACTACATTTAAGTGATGAAAAGACATAAAAATCAAGCATATCTCAATTTAAGGTCCTTAATAATCTTCTATTCTCAAGAAAAAAAAAAAAGTCAATGAAATCACATCTATCGCTCCCACATGGTTTCTAATACCAGGATTGGGAATGTGGAACTGTGAAAAGAGTGAAACTCTTCATAGAATTAGCTTGACTTTCAAAAATACTATCATTCCTATATATATTTTTCATAAAAGAATTTCCCCACTTACAAAAATCACTATAACTATAAAATTTCAACCTTTTACATCACTCAGTTTTTACATTCATGTTGATTTAGAAAAAAACACAGTTAACAATCAATGTAGGAAATAGATATATTATATTATATTATATTAATTTATACACTTAATCAATGGAAATTCAAACTTCAAAAGTGGTTGGTTGTTAAGTAATTTAAAGTGGTTCAAAATATTTATACATACAAACAGAATGGAGCCATGTCAATTCATTTCGAAAAGAAAAAATATATATGTATAGTATCAGAAGAAGCCATATATCTCTCTTACCAGTGCCCATTCCATTCCCTTTATCTTTGGCCCTTGCACTCTCCTGGACAAACTCTTAAATGTCGATGGTACAGAACTAGGACCACGTACAAGAAAATTGTGAAGCTATTTTGGTCCCGTGATTGAACACTTTCCAAATAATCACTTTAATATAGTTTTTGCATTAATTACATCAAATAATCTAACCACAAGCGTCCAATTTTGTCCAAAACATCAACACATAAACGCGTTTTAAATCAACCAACAACATATAATTATGATACACGTAGAAGAGGATATTGTGTGTGAAAACTTGAATAGGGTGTGTATAGGAGACAAGGAGAAAAATTCAAGGGCTAAACGTCTATCTTCCTTTTTGAAATAGGGTGAGTTAAATATTGAGGTTTTTGAAAAGTTTTGAATGAAAAATATGCAGTGAAATAATGATAAAAAGAAAAGAAAAAAGAAGAGGGCCATGTTGTGTATTTGAAAGGTTGTGCATAGGGTTCCACAGGGTGATGTTGGTCTTTGATGGGTTATTGTGGGACAGAATATATATATATATATATA
>Ga0214544_1001142_pt1 | contig 53705 bp, 30 predicted proteins | sample CNSS3metaG_FD_160074 | JGI IMG/M metagenome (GOLD analysis project Ga0214544, IMG submission 160074) | Root nodule microbial communities from cowpea collected in UCLA plant growth center, Los Angeles, California, USA - CNSS3 | ecosystem: Host-associated > Plants > Roots > Nodule | place: USA...
TATAAACACAAATAAAAAAAAATAAATATATATATATATATATATATATATATATATATATATATATATATATATATATATATATATATATCACTTTAAAATTACAATTAAATTATTACTCCACCCTTATATATTATCATAAAACTATAATTATCTTATATGAAATATATTATATATATATATATATAGGAGTGAAAACAAAAATCAGATTAACAATATATTTGCAACTTTATAACTTTTTTATATATTTATTTATTATTGGATCTGGGGTCAAAACTGTCAATACCATCTCTGTTTCACATGGAAAATTCTTTCGTTCTATCCTATTTAACTATTGGAGTGAATTTGATTAAATTTTTAATTAAGAAACACCTTTCTAGCTCTTCTAAAAAATGCCGGCACCATGGCTTCTCTGGAGTTTTCTTTGTTTTTCTATTTTAGTTACTAAAGACATCAAACCATTATCCAAATAAACACTTCCTCATCTCAATGTTGGACAGCTTGCACTCATTATTTTTAATGTGTGGAAATTAACTTATCTTCTAACAAAGTTCTACCCCAATTTTTGTATCTTTTTCCTCAACTTTCTCTCTTGGAACTAATGTGCTACACTGGAATATATATGCATCATGCTAATTTGTCACTACCATTCAACTATATATTAAACTAATAAAATCATATGATAGCAAAATTATTTATTAGTATAAAATATCATATTAATCGTATGATTTTATAATGTCTTTTATCAATCTAGTGTAATTCTTATTAAAAAAATCTATTTCAATAAACAGAAGACTAATTCTCAATAATAGTGATTTGTTATTGAAAAATGTCTTTTAGGTATCTTCAAAGGGTACATGAGCATGTTATAAAATTAGTAATCATAAATTAATTATTAGTATGTTCTTAATATAAAGTTATTTATCTATGTGATTCTACCATATTTTAGATAATCATCAGATAATGTTTTTTTTTTCATCAAAAAACCTTATAATCGAAACAATTGCTACAGATTCGATTGAAACTTAAAACTTAATTTCAGTGGGTGTGACTTATACCTTGAACATAGAAACCTGCCTAAGGCCAAATTCTATTTATTAAGAAGAATAAGTGGGGAAAGAAAACAAGGGAAACATCATTGGATTTAACAAAATTCGGCTCAGAATTAGTAAATTACTTTGCTCCTGCACTGATTTAAGCTCCGACGAAACATATCTGCTTTATAACTTTCATCATTGTAATAAACTACAACACCTTTACAATGCACCAGAAGACAAAAGCATCACAGCAATTTTGTTTGCTGCAAGCAGTTAAAGAACTCTTGAAACAGCAAAATAGGTACAAAGTTTAAAGTTGCTTAGGACTATACATATTTTGATCCTTTACACAAATTGAATTGAGGGTGACAAGGAAGGATCAAAGTGCCCAACTGGCTTAACTAGGAGCCATTTAACACTCCTCTAATGGATAACATCTTCATATTCTTGTCAGCATCCAATATCCAATTTTGGAAAATTTAGCTTTATAAATTGACCCTTAGACATTTACAATGTTTTTACATAGACAATTCCAAAAGGACATTGGAAGAGAAAAAAAAAAAAACACAACATTCTTAGTACTCAAATAAATGTACTGTGTCTGTGAACAAGTTATTGGTAGCATATTTCAGTTGCATTACTTAACCAGCTCAGCTTGTACCTGGCTTATGTTTCGGTGGCATGGTTGAGTTCAGGTATAGGTGCAACCATAAGAAATGGACCTAATATTTAAGAACAAGAAGTTAATATAAAATAAAATATGAGACAACCCCACTTGATTATGACCCACCGATCCAAATTTTTGGTTTACCAAATTGGCCTTGAAATATGCGTTACTCAATTCCAGTGGAGAATCAGGAAAACAGTGGCATTTGACAGACTTGTGTCGGAAGAGGAAGGTTTATCCTACCCTTTCTAACACTTGGTTTTGTTAATGTATGAAAAATTATCTTTTGACAAACAAAATTTTGATAAACTTAACAAAGTTTATAAAAATAGAATCAAAGTTGATTAATTTTTTATTTTTTAATTAAAATAAAATAATAAAATAATATTTTTTTACCTAAATAGGAAGTTTATCAAAAACTTTGTTAATATATCATTGTTTAATGTATTATGCATGTTGAATGAGATTAGATAGAGGACCCACATGAAAAATCTGTTGTAAATCCGACAAATAAGAAAACATCAGAGTAATAGAAAGTCCAGAAGAATAACGGTCAGAGAGAAGAACCTTTTTCACTTCTTTCACTTGAAGTGTTTTGTAGCATCAGTACATATATAGAGAAAGAAAAAGAAGCATTTCCTTAATGGCAAGACAAAGGAAGGAATAGTTGGGGAATGCAATGCAGTTAGTTTCAGCAGGTTCCTCAACCAAATGGATGCTGACGTGGAGGAATCCGAGACCGTTGGATGAAGGGGTGGCGTAAGATCCTCAGTTGAGTACACGTGCTGTCCCTCCCCCTTTACCACACTTTCTCTTTTTTTTTTTTTTGTTTTTTCTTTTTTAATGTTTGCTTCCATGCATGGATTTCTCCTCCTAATATAGTGAAGTGTAGAGAGAGAATTGGAGAAACAAACGCTCACTCACTCACTCACTCTTGTTTGTTGTTTTCTCCCTTGGCTTCCTCATCCATCATCGCTATCATTAGCAACAAAGGTAACACGCGCAACTCCTCTCCATCTCTTCAAAGTTTGATTTTTTCTTCAAAATTCAACTTCCCAAAGGACACCATGAGCTACTACTGCTGGTGCTAGTATTCTCAAGAAGCTTTCTACTTTATATACTTTACCATACTACACCACCTTCTCTTGTCCCTTTTCTTTTCCTCTTTTTCTCACTTAGATCTTCTTTCGCGTCAAACCAGACATGGGCTTCTTCTTCTTCTTCTTCTTCTTCTCTCCCACCGCTTCCAAGATACTATGCTGATCTGGGGTTTTGCTATTTCTCGCTCTCATCCTCTCATGATCAAGAACTGAGTTGCTTTGCCTTTGTTTGCTGATCCCCGCGCGTGTGTGTGTGTGTGTTCGGTTTCTTGAAAATCCAATGGAAGAAGATCAAGAAGTGAAGCACTTGTGCAAGTTCTGCAGCAAGAGCTTCCCTTGTGGGAGATCCTTAGGGGGTCACATGAGGTCACATGTCACCAATGTTTCATCCGAGACAGAGAAGCTTTCGTCTTTCAATGGTGGAGATAGAGATAGAGATAGAGATAGAGACACGGGAACAATGGGTTCTGAAGGGGGAACTAGCAATGGAGGCTACGGTCTGAGAGAGAACCCGAAGAAGACTTGGAGGTTCACGAATTCCGTCGATGACACTTTGTTGGTGTTGGACAAGCTCTGCAAGGAGTGTGGCAAAGGCTTTCACTCTTGGAAAGCTCTGTTTGGTCACATGAAGTGCCACTCCGAGAGAGTATCCCAGAACAACAGCAGCTTAATGGAGGATCAAGATTCGTGGACGGAAAACACCAATGCTAGCCAAAAAATGGTGTCGGATGATAGCCATTCCGACAATGAAGCCACTGCTCCAAACCGTAGGAGAAGATCCAAGAGGAGAAGGACAAGGTACGTGGCTCCATCAACTTCTTCTGTGTCCTTTGTTTCTGAGGCAGAGCAGGAGCAGGAGCAGGAAGAGGTAGCCATGAGTTTGGTGATGCTTAGCAGGGATATTAGTCCTTGGTGTGGTTTCAATTCTGTGAACTCATTGCACTTTGAATCTCCTTCTTTGGTTCCAACCAATTTAGATTCTAAGGCTGAAGGCAAAAGGGTTGTCTCCAATGGTGAAAATAAGGTTTCCAAACCAAAGGATATTAAGTGGGAGTTTGGGAATTCGGATGCTTCAAATCTCAACTACAAAGGGAAAATAAGCTCAGAACTTTTGGGTACTGAGAGTGCTAATTCTACATTTGAGGACAATGGAATAGATGATAATAGAAATAACAAGTACACTTCAATCAAGGCAAAGTATATGGATTCTGAATTGAAGACAGGCTCTTCAAAGAGTTGGGTGAAGAACAAGTCCCCAGAAGGTGAATTGAGCAAAAGCTCCAACAAGAGAGGAAAATTTGAGTGTGCTACTTGCAAGAAAATCTTCCACTCATACCAAGCTCTTGGAGGTCACAGAGCTAGTCACAAGAAGATCAAGGGATGCTTTGCTTCAAGAAATGAGAGCAGTGAAAACAGCACTGAGTTGGAACCAGACCTTTCACCTGACCCAACAACAGAAAGTAAGCTTCTGAAGAATGAATATGTGGAAGAACATGAAATGGTTACTGTTACTACTACTACTATTACTGGTCATGAGTGCCCAATTTGCCTCAAGGTTTTTTCATCTGGACAAGCCTTGGGTGGCCACAAGAGATCTCATCACTTGCCTAATGGGTCTGATATTGCTACTAGAAACTGTCAAAGTCAAAGAGTTGTACTTGAGGGAGAAGACCCAGAAATTAGGGATTTTTTTGATCTTAATCTTCCTGCTTCTAATGAGGAAGAAGGTAACAGCCATGGCCATGCTGAGGCTTACAAACCTTGGTGGGTAGTAGGAGGCAGCAGCAGCCACAAGCAAGAGGCACTGATAGGCCTCATTTCTAACTAAACTAAACCTATCACAGTTCATTCCAGCACAGGTTTCAAATCTCAGTTGAACTTCAGAGTGAAGATTCCAAAACTGTATAGAAAAAAAGCTTATGCACTTATTTCATTAATTCTTTACAGGATTCATATCTTCTTTGAGGTATTTCTGTTATTCTTCGTGTACTTGATAAGGAACTTTTCATCCTTTTCTCTTTTCATTTTCCATATTTTTTTGGTGGGGTGATATTTGTTGGTTACTTTGTTCATACTTCAAGGAATAAGTTCCTTGCTGCAAATTTTAGGTTCATGATTTTGGCCATCCTTCAAAGTTGAAAGAGGAATTTGTAACAGACACAGTCTAATATAAATTGTTGTGTGAAATTTTCCAAAAGGGACATTTTGGTGGCAATCATCTTTCTTTGCATGAAAGAGAAATGAATGAGGTGTTGAAAATTTGGGATAGATACTGAACATGATAACACATGACATGAAGAGATAAAAAGGCAAAGTTTTTATTACAAACATAAAGAAGGCATGTGAAGTGAAGGTGGTTGTTTAGTCACCTACCATAAAACCTGACCACCCATCTATCTCTCCAGTTTCCATCTCTCACTGGCCACACAAGTTGTGTGTTATTAAATCTTCTTCTCACTGTTTAATCTTTACATACATAATAATAATAATTGAAAAGGGTGGTGGGGTTGGACCAAACTATGCAGTTTTCTTCTGATCATAACAGCATATATAATAAGTTGTGGTAGCTTAGGAAGTAGAATGGTGCTAAGTGATAAAAGAGAGCTTTTTGAGTTTTACAAGTTGTTTTTGTTGGTAACTTAGAATTGAATTTTGTTGTATTGATGATACTAGGATAGATGGAGTTGAGTGTAGATGGAAAAGGAAAAGAAAACAAAAAGTGAGATGGTAGTTTAATGATTGAAGAAAGGGTGAGGTGCAAGAATTGGGACCATTGGGGTTGGATATGTGAGGGCCAACTACATGGTGCAGCTTACATACCGGCACTTGTTATGGGGTCACCCTTTTAACACTATTTTCATCATTCAAATCATTCATTTTTGTATTTATAAAGAAATACATGGATCATAACATCAAATATTCAGTCTAAAATGTGGATAAAAATAGGTTTTTTTTCTTAATTAAACTTATCTTCAAATTTCTATCTTTCTATAGTGACTACTTATATGTTTAGCATATAACTTGGTAAGTGTTTTGGCTACTAGAATAAGATTATCCAAGTTAATACTTAAAAAATAGTTAAGGAGCATATATTTCAATACAAAGTTTTTGTTGCAAATTCATGTATATAATTTGTTTATATTTATATTAATGGTTAAATATATTTGTTTATCTTTATAAAAAATTATGTGTAGTCTCTAAATTAAATTTATTTTTGTGCTTTATGAAAGTTATATAAAATATTTTTCTAATAAATAACATGTGGAACTATTATTTTAGTTCATTGTGAAATTCTGTTTATTATATGAAAATATTTCACACATAATTTATTGGTAATAATAATTTTTTCTATAATATTTTAAGAACGAAAAGTAAATTTAATCCATAATATTAAAAAAAATATGAGAGGATGGAAAACGAAATATTAAACGATTCCAAATATGCATTTATTTAGTAATTTAGTTATTAGAATTTGGGGCAACTTCTCTGGCAGTCAAACTTTTATTTTACATTTTGTGACTTGTGTCTTTACCTATCAACAATAATGAAATTTATTTGATGAAAAGAATGTACTTGATATCTACTCTTATTTATTTGAGGTATAGAAAATATTGAAATATTTTACTTTTTTTTAATATATAAACTTTAATTATATCAGTTTTATTTTATTTATCAATGATAAAAATAATTGAAATTACGTTATATTTATAATTATAATTATATATTTGTTGAGGAAAAATTAACGTTAATTTTTTTTATATGTTTTATTTGTGTATTACATACATTACTATATTAAGATTTAATTTTTTTATCATACTTAATACCAAATATGTCTCTATTTATTGTATTAGATAAATTATTTATCCTATTTATCCTGGGCTAAATCATAAAGTATATTGACTAAGCCAAGTGTTAAAAAGAATAAATTAAAGAAAAAAAAAATAAAAGAATTGTAAGTGATTATCTTTTGTCTCTGATAGTGGGATTATTTAAAAATAAACAGTATACTTCTATGTTTAGAGTGATGCACAAATGTTTCGTAAAATGTCTTCGTACATGATAAAATAATATTTTAATTAATTTATAAACATGTATATTATTTATATAGTAGTAGAAGAAAAAGATTTTTAGCTACAAATTAGTAAAACCATATCTTCCAGTGAAATTAGTAAATATAATTAATGTTTCTTAAAAAATAAATATTAATTAAATAAATAAGTGGTTAGCATTTAAACGTGATATATAATATGTTATTTTTAGTATTTTTAAATTTTGTAATAATATAAACGTGATATATAATCTTGTATATACAATTAAAAGTAAATATTTTTATGTATAATATTATATTATTGCATTTAATGAGCAGCAAATCTATAATTTATATTTATGTTTGATTTTCAAAAATTCTTTTATAAATTTTAATGATCATAATGTTATTTTCTTATTACTAAAATTTATATAGTAATGAAAATATTAGTATATATGACAATTGAATTAAAATATTGTTACATTTTTAATATAGTATAATAAATTTAAGTTATTTCATTTTAATATTCCTTATTTAGAGGGTATTTTATAATATGCTCTAATCCAAATAAATATATTTGAATGAATTCACAACTTAATATTAAAGAAATAAAAAAAAACAATATATATGCACTATTGACGGTTTCATGTTACACACAGATGAATTAATTTATATTCCTATTCCTATTCCTATTTTTAGTTATATATATATATATATATATATATATATATATGAATTTAATGGATTATTTTTTACGTTTTGGTTGTTTTAACTTTACTAAATCTGTTATACGTGGTTTGAGTTTTTCATAGTAAAAGGAGCTTAGCTAATATTTTACTGGTAATTTTGACTATTTTTAAAAATATAAACACTTATTATTTTTTGTTCTACCGAGGATTCCGAACTGGATTTAATAGCAGTTTTGAATTCTCCTAGTTTTTTACGGTTTTTAATACGAAAATGTTATTTTAATACAATACTTTAATTCACTTTTAACACAGTACACATGTCACTTTTAATTGAATAAAAAACTGTTATTGTGATAGTATTTTCCAAATGACAGTAATTTACTATTTTATTTCAATGATGACCATAACAATTTTTCAAAACATTACAATCATCCTTTAATGACATCAAAATATTTGCACCATTGTATTTACATGTTCAGCTATGTATGTGGCAGAGAAGTCTTTTAAGCAATGTCTAATGATTAATTCAAAATTGTTAACAAATAAATGTACAAAATTTACCGCATATAAAGGATTGAAAGCAATCCTCTTAACATGTCCAAATAGATGTCGTTCAAAATACATCATCGTACTTGCATCAAAAAGGACAGCCTGCATATACAATTAATGGTTACTTCAAAGCCACATCAACACAAGCTACAAAAGACGGTTTAAGCGTAACTAAAATTACCAAGTTTCCAACCTTCTCCCTGGACCAAAACCATAACATTCAGAGGTTCCCAATATCTGACCATTTATATGAGAAACAACCCTACCAATTACAAAAATAACTTACTATTAAAAAAAAATATTTAAGAAAAAAATGACCAACTTAATTAAAGGTACCTGTATGGAACACCAAAATAAGTAACACTTGTGTACAACTTCATTAGGTCCACTTTCATTGCAGCAGAAGGTGGTTGGTATGAAACGCATGGAATGACAAGTGCAAGCACAAACATGTCGTTACTAGTACCAAAATCTGCTGTAGAATTCAAGTCAATACCTTTCGCCACATCTTCTTCTTTAACTGACACACCACCTGGTAAATCAACTTTTTGAAAACCTTCTTCATTAGGCTCATAAGCACCTTGTCCATCTTCATGTACACCACATTCTGCGTCAGCATCTTCACCATCATCATCCTTCGCAACATTACATGTGGACATAATCTTTTCATGCATGAATGAAATGCACTTCTTCATCTTGCGTATGCTTTTTCCATGCCTTTCAACCTTTTTAACAAATTTTTCTTACAAACTGACTTCTCATCTTCATCTTCATGTTTAGCGTCATTATCCTCACCAAAAGTCAAAGGTGCACGAATTAATTCATTACCATAATCCTTTGCTGTCAAACTCCAATCCCAAATTATCAGAATGACAAAACACATTACAGAGTAATATTAATAAATCATAACCATATCCTAAAATTAATTTCAAACACCACTTCATATTCATTACTTGGGTATCTAGAAAATGCATCTCAATGCTTCTTGACTTCAAGTTAACATCCAGCCAACTTAGAATTCTTGGAAAAACAACCTTTCTATGTGGGCCACATAAACCGACTCGTTTAACAACACATAGCTACAACAAAATACAACGTCCATTAAATGATTATACATACAACGAAATTAAACATTAAGATATATAATTCAAATGCTTACTTGCAACATTGCAGCTGAACCGCTCAGGCATATCTCATGTTGACCTACTGCAAAAAATGAACAATCAATGCTCTTAACCAAATAACTATGAACTACTTTCGCCCAATTGTATTTTGACAAACAGTATATATTGTCTAAAATACTACAAGGAATATTATACACGTTTTTGGAATTCATTGGAAAATAAAGTTCGGCAAAACAAACAAAAATATATATACGACATACATTATCCACATCATCAACCTCACCACCTACCAAAGATTTCATCTTCTCAATAACATTATCAATTGTTATCAATTAACCACTCAAAACTGAACTCATACCACCACACACATTCCTATCAAATTCAACGTCTATTCCACCTACGTCCAATCCTAAACACATACAAATGTCACTTATGGTTAAAGGGACAGACCGTTGCATGATACGAAATGAATTGTTATCAGAAAATCAACGCTTAACCAACTCTAACATAAGTGGGTTGCAAATTGGTAATGCTTTATCGATATGCAAACACCATTTGAATGGTGTATCTCCAATCCTTGCACGGTGGTTGTTCAAGATCAACCTGTTCATTTCGACAATGTACTTTGTAAAACAAAAAGTACGCAGTCGAGCCTATCATACACCAAAAACATAAATAATGTATAAACCAGCGAATTCTCATTAGTTAGTACATCAAACACACAACAAATAGCAATAGCAAATTCAACCAACCTTTTCATTAATTGCATTGCTAACAGCCATGACTTCCAACACTTCAATTCACTGCATCCAAAAATCACTGCCTAATGGAAAATAATTCATATTTAGTGACACAAAATTTTAAGAACAAATAACCACATCAATTATAAAAAGTTCACATAATGGAAAATAATTCATATTTAGTGACACAAAATTTTAAGAACAAATAACCACATCAATTATAAAAAGTTCACATATTCAATGAACACAACAATAGAAAACGTAGCCAATAACCAAAAACCCAAGAACTCTTAAAAAATAATGCATTTGAAGATAAACCAAACGCACCTACACACAAACCAAATATCACACCAAACAACACTATAACACTTACAATGTACAAAAATAACTTAAACAACGAAATCAAACGTCCACTCAAAATGCCACAATTTGCACCCAACGTTCCAAAAACATCAAACTATAATACCATCCATAAATCACAGTTCCTCAAAACCACATTTCACGATAAAAAACATGCCCAACAATCTTTGATTAGAAACTTCTATATAGCTGTAGTTTGAGTTATTTCAATCATTGTCCCACAAATAAACCAAAAAGAAAAAGAATAAGATTATAAAACATATCACATTAATGAGAACCAGATTGGAAACAAATGAACAAATTTGTGGCATTGGTGAAATCGTTGGTCGAGGTGGCCACTGAATTGTTTTAAACTTTAACCTCTGTACTCCAGGTTGGCCATTGCTAGCAGATTTGTATGCTTTCCCTTACAAAGCCCACACATTTACAAAACCTCCATAACGGGTCAACAATGAAAGCACAAACTACACACTACCAAACCACAAACTGGCATGGACAAAAATAATACCCACCATACCAATGTCGTCCAACAACCACTTCCTGAAAATAATGTTACTCCTCCACATCTTTTTCCCTGTGTATGCGAAAGGCACCACGTTTACAAAATCCTCTCCACGATTCTCCTCTGCAATGACGCAAACCAAAATAAAACGCATACGGTTAACTCACTATAAAATCACAATCTCCTCCATAATAACAACGACCGAGAAAATGTTGACATGCTTTCTCTACCAAAGCCCACACCTTTATCAACAAACTCACACAAACCAAAAATGGAAGGAGACAACTATATCACCCTCTACAACAACAAAATGCGGTCACAAAAACCATACCCACCGACAAACTTCGCTACACGCAAACGACGTTCGATTCTCCGGCGAACTTCAGTACACAAAAACGACGAACGTTCTCCCTCTCAAAGCGTTGGATTTTACTAACTTTTCTTTTACAGTTTTTTCCCTCTCAAAGCTATGGGTTCACTTTTCAGTTTACTGTAAAAATCTTCTTCTTACTTTTCCTCCAACCACACACACGTGACACACTTTTACAAATAAAAAAAATTAATTGCATTGCTAACCGTTTGACACGTATACTGGTGTCAAAAGTGAGTTAAAGTGCTGGTGTCAAAATAACGTTTTCGTTTTCAATATGATAGCAAGCGCATGGGTATGGAGATAAAATATACAGTGGATAAACAGTAAGTATTTATTATTTATGGGTATTAAATATTTTAATATATATTTATAAATAGATCGGACTGTAGATATAATATTATTCATATTTATTTGTAAAAATTAAAATTAAAATTAATTTATATTTATATTTATTAAGTTAAATTTAATTAAAATTAAAATTCAGTTATATTTTATAATATTAAATATAATCAAAATTAAAATTTAATTTTTATTTAATTTTATTTTTTTGTAATTTTAATTAAATTTTATTTTAAAAATTTATAAAATATCATTTTTTTAAAAATATATGCGGATACTTATAAATATTTTAAAATCCGTGGATATATTTTAAATGGATACTTATGTGAATAACAAGACAGTTAACGAATGAATCTTTTTTATGGCATATCGAATTATGGGTAAGTATTATCTTTATCCGACCTGATCCGTTGTCATCCATAGTTTGGAACTAGGGATGTCAAAAATATTCGTACCCGCAGGTATCCACAGATAAAACCCGCAATGGGTAGGAAATGAATATTAAAAATGGATACCCGCTACTCACGGGTACGAGTATTTTTTATACCCGCATGTTAACGGGGCGGGTACGAGTATCATAGTATCCGTACCCGTGGATACCTGTACCCGCTAAACTTTAATTCACAAAAATACTTATATATATATTGTGTTGAACGTCATTTTATATTTATTTTTATGATTATTTGGACTTGTATATACTTGAGTTTGTTTAAACTTTATTTAAAATTTATGATAGTGATGTATTTTATTTTATTTTATTTGAATTTATGATTAAATATTTATTTTTTAAATAATTTTGTAAATACCCGCAGATACCCATGGATACCTGCGGATATGAAAAAATAGACGGGTACCCGCATAACGGATATCCGAAGGATATGGGTACGGGTACAAGGAAAATATTTATTCAGCAGGTAAGGTACGGGGGAGCTACTACCCGTACCATACCCACTAACATCCCTATTTGGAACCTTATTATTTTTTTTCTTAGGTTTATATCCTTCATTATTTTCTAAGGATTTTAAACTCTTATAAAGGTAAAAATAACTTTTCAATATTTTGATTTCTAATTAAGTTTACTTTTTTTTATACGTTGTTATTTGTATTTCTCTATATTTAATCTACACATTTTTTTCTTCTAATGAAGATAAAAGTTCTGAGCAAATCATTAAAAAATGTTAAATACATATCCACGAATAAAAACAGAAAATTTACAATTTTATATTTATAATTAAAGTTAACATTCATAAAAAAGTAAAGTCTGTCACTTCAAATCAACATATAACATTGTAATATCGTTCTTAATTATAAAATTACATGATAAAAAGTTGAAAAAAAAAATATTTATGTTTAATCATTTAACCATTTATTTATCATAATATATCTAAACTAAACTATAGACATTTTTTTAAGAAGAAGATGCAATTAAAACTTAATTATGTATTAATGTTGTACTAGAAAAGGAGCTAAATAAAGTTAGCTGACATTAAGACGGTAATGTTAAAGGTGAAGTTTGATCAATATTTGTTGAAGATCCACTTGATTAGAAATAAGACGAGTTTAAAATATGTAAGTGCGTGCAAACCTTACCTTACAAGTCAATTTTGTAAGATTGAATTATGCTTAAAGTTGACATTTTAACATGATATAAAAGCCATGAGTTTGAGCATATCTTAGCTAGATTTGTTATTTGTTGGATCTATTGTTATACCTGCTATCAGGTTGCTATCAGATCTTCCACTAATGTCTAATCCCATGCTCGAGATGTATATACCTCAGCATGAGATGTGTGTTGGAAGTCCTACATCGATTAAGAGATAAAGTCGATTTAGAATATATAAGTGAGTACAAATCTCATCTCATAAGTTGGTTTTGTAGGGTTGAGTTAAACTTTAAATTTCACTTCTTAATATGACAATTTATGTCATAGTTGATTTAAAAGTTAGAAAAGAACTTATTCCTTATTTCGTGTCTTTATATAACCACATTTAGTATTTTGACTAAATCGTGTAGGAACATCTGGCTTTAAAAGGTGGATTGAATAAAGATCTAATTTTTCTTTTTCAAATCATAAATTGTCTCACAATCAAACAAATCAACACAATAGCTTTATATTGGTTCACACAAAATCACAAACTACTTTTAGTTCTCACTTAAGACATATTGTAAGAGATTCCACTAATCAATCAACAATTCCAAAGTGAATACACAAACCATTACATGTTATAATTAGTGCACCAATTATGAAGGATAAATCAAAACACAAGAAGCAATAATTGAATTGTGTATTAAAATATATATAATTTTTCACAATGTGTTGTATGATATCTAATGGTCAAGCGGTGGTTTTAAGTTAATATACGATTTGTCTAAAATCTTTTCTAAAGATTAGTTTCTAAATATGATGGAAACCATTCAATCACAAAATGCATGACTAAGAAAATAGAAGAAGATGAAGTCTTAAAGAGGATTCTACTATTTTGGAGAGTATAATACAATGATTTTCTTTTTTTATTTCTTGACATATATGAATACTATAAGTGTACATTTTTCCTTGTAATTGTATAATTTTGTAGATACACAAGTATGATAATTTTGGGCCTCAATTTTGGCTTACAAAAGTCAATAAAAAACTCTAAAAGAACCTAAAACATGGAAGAAGAGCATGGAGCAAGAAGCTTCACATTTGATAACTTATTTTCGATCGGCATGGTCTCATCCTGCATCTTGTTTCTAAACTCCCTCAGCCCCTCCAACTACATGAACTTGACAGCTTGTTGCCTCAACTCGTCCATGTTAACAATTGAGTCATACATAAATCATCTACAAAAGGTCTTGACCTTAGTGTCGTGACCATGTGACGTAGAGCTACCTCAAGATTCAAATTTCTGATATTAAGTGTGACCTTCCCAAATTGCTCCATAAAAGCACATAAGGACTCTCCTTTCTCTTGCCTTATATTGACAAGCCCCAAGGAAGTGAGGTTGACTTGTCGCAAACTGTGTTCCAAAGTGCGATGCTAGAGTACTTAAACAATTTATTGAGAACAAAGGTAAATGAGTGAGCCAAATCAAAGTTGTTCCCATCATATTTATAAGGAAAACCATACACATAATGGCATCATCGGTGGAGTACAGGATAACTTGACTAACATAAATGTCCATATGCTCGTCCGAGTTTGTACATCCATCATATCGGTCCAACATAAGGGACTTCCAGTTGTTAGGAGGAGGGGTCTTCATAATGTCATCCACAAAGGGATTCATGCGACTTCCTCCTACTACTAAGGATATATTTTTCGTGCCTCCAATCTTATGAGTGTTGTTGTTGCCACTTCCCTCCTTAGTCTTGAGTGCAGTCCAATGATGAGATGCAGTCTTCGACAATGAGGTGATGTTTTTTGGAACTTCATTCTCTTTTCCTTTCTCACCTTATTCCACCTTTCTTATTAACTTTGTGTTCTTTTGTCTTAGCGTATTCATTTCCTCAACGCTTCTCTTTTAATATTTAGCAAATGCATGTTGCATTTCCAACAACATAGTCATCTCTTGCAAGATTTGGTCGACATCCTTACCTCTAGTCATTTGCTCCTTGTAGACACCATACAAGCTTTCCTTACTATATATCAGCCCCACGGTGGACGTCAAAATGTTCTTACAAGACTGAATATATCCTGTAAAGATCTCCACGAACCAATCTTCACGCATCCTCTAAACTCCAAATCGATATGTTCTAGGTCCAAGTCTTGCACAAAGCAAGAGGGTGTGTATTCGTAGAAGATACTCTGACATTAAAGTCAGCAAAATGCGTCAGGTGATAATAAATGTAATAATTGAACATAATTAATTTATCTCGTACTTTGTACTATTTATACTATGTTTAAGAGCCTTTACCTAGATGTGTTTGGTTCACTTGGTTAATCACCAAGATTAATTTGCCTAATACTTTCTTCACGTGTTTTAACCATTACACTATTAAAAAAACTCATTTCCTGTCAATTTTGTTTTGAAAATTTTTTCGTAGGAAATACTTACAAATTTTGTTGAGAAAAAGAATTTGCAAAAAATTGCTACCAATTTTCTTGCAAATTATTTTGTATAAAACACTTTTCGCAACAAATTTTGTAGAAAATACTTGCAAATTTTATAATTTCATAGGAAATGATTACCTACAAAGGATTTACCTGCCAATTAAAATTCTTAAAAAAATGGCAGAAAAAAGTCTTTTCTTACAAATGATTTTAATAAATTTGCAAGAAAAATCTCAAATAATATGAGAATTTATAGTAGTGTTACCTTAATTTAATCACAATTATAATTGTTGATATGTTCTAAACAAAATGATATCACAGTCCAAACATATATAAACCGAGATCATATCGAGTTGGTTATTTATAGTAAATTTTCAATTTGAATATGATAAAATTTTATGGTTAGGTTAAAATTACATCAATCAAATATATTATTTTATTTCCAAAACATATTTGATCTTTTATGATTATTATTATTATGTGAATATCATTCCTAACTTCTTATAAAACGCTATAAAAGGTATTAGTTAAATAATACTTTTCAATATATTTACTCAATAAAAAAGCAAACTAAATTGAAATAACATGAAATGAAATGAAGCTTGTATGATTTAGAAGAAAAATGTACCGAAATTAATACTAACGTTTTTGAAAACAAAAACTTCAAAAGTAATTAAAAAAAAGGTAAATGTAAAAGATAGACAAGTAATTATTAAAGTTTCAAGGTGCAAAACAATGAACAAATAATTTGCATTAACATCGAGCACGTAAATAAATGACAAGAAGTTAAATAAAACAAATGATCAAACAAAAATAAAATGATTGCACGGAAAAAAGAATCAATCAAGAATATGATTCCCCATAGTCTGTCACTTTCTTAGTTCGTTTCTCAGAAAAAAAAAAAAATTGATCACTTTCAACTTTTATTACGAAAGACTATATATAGACAATTTATTCAACCGTTATAATTTTTATTAAAAACTTACACAATGTACAATTATTATCTTACTTATCACTTTTATGGAAATGACACATACAACTTCATTACTCATGATTTCATATCTTCATATAATAATGACTTCATCAATATTTAAATAATCTTTTTTTCCATAGTTTTTTCCAATTAATAACCTCTGCTGTGAAGCATTTTACAATTAACATTTTTCATCATCCATTGAACATCAACATTATATACAATAATTAACTTAAAATTCTCGATTCATGAACTTATATTTTGACAATTTTTTCATTTTTACTAATAAAAAACATGAAACAATAACGACATATATAATCCAACCATAATAATAAATGATGAGTAACATCTTTTATAATAAAAAAAATACGAGTTTATTATATCAAGTAAATTACTTGTTAAACTTTTTTCTATCAGCAATATTATCAATTTAATTTAAATCTTCTTGATATTTTATTCATTACACCAATCTCCATCCCCTCATAACCATAGTCATGGATACAACGTTCATCTTAATGACATAAAAGAAAAGAAGTGCTAAAGGTAATAATGCCAATACTTATTAAATATTACAAAAGAAAAAAATATATATAAACACTACACACCGACAAGGTCTTTTGACAAAATCTCTTTCATCTCTACCACTGCACAATGTCCTTCCAAAATTCAACCCCTCATTTAATGTTGCTCCCATATCTCCATTGCCACCACCTATCACATATTTTTCCAAGTTAAGAAATTTTTAAATTAATTTTTGTTGCGGGTGATAGTAATTGTCCTATGACAAAGACCGGGTGGACCGAATCACAATTAAATCATGACGTTTGGACTCATACACTCTTAAGTAAAAAGAGTTACGTCTTTGACTAATAACTATAGTTTTTGACTAAATGATAAATGTTCAATCCAACAATTGATATCACAGTCAGGATCATGCATGAGTTCAATTCCCATGAACTCCACATATTATACTTCATTAGTGCATTTTTATTTAAACTTCTTTGTTTATTTTTATTAGTGTGTTTTTTTAATGAATTTTATACTTCTTTGTTTATGAACCAAACATTGGATGATGGGATCTCACAACACCATGTTATATCTATAATTGTCATTGCTTGCTTCTTGGTCTAAGGTCTAGTCACTTAATTATTAATAAGAACCAAACTTCAACTATTTTCAAACGTGATCTACAAATAATCCTTCCATCCTAGCATTAATTAATACTAAGTTTAGGTTAACCTGAGGATTATAGTGCTCAGCCTATAAATAACTCCAATTATTGCACCGGGTGTTGCTGGTGAACTTACAGTTACAATTTTTATTCAATAATAAAAAAAATTCACACTTTCTTAGTAATAATTAATGTTGGTCAATTCATACTCTAATTCATAAATTAGTTATAATTTTTTATTTATAACAAAGACTATTTTATATGTATCAATATTTTTTAGTAGATAAATTAGTATCTAAATGTGTTATTATATTGATTAATTTTATTTTATATTTAAATTTGATTGTTATTTAATAATTTTTTTAATAAATGTTTAATATAATAATTATATATTGGGGTTTATAAAAATACTTTTAAACTTTGTATTAGTTTATATATATATATATATATATATATATATATATATATATATATATATATAAATTTTGTAACTTATCTAGGACAAAATATATTAGTTTGATTATACTTTAGAGTACAACATCTATTATATAATTTAATTAAAGTACATAACCTTATATCTTAATATAATTGAAATGATTAAATGCAAATTTAAATTTGTCCAAATATGTATTTAGTGAAATGAATCTTCATTACAAATAGTTGTTTCTAAAATTGCATTCTTACTCGTTCTCTAGTATTCAAACTTTTGTTAAGAGGCATGTGTTAAAAACAGATCTGTCTAATTATCTTAACCACAAGGGGATCTGAATTGATTAATAGGCTTTTATCTGGTTTAAGATGAATCTTGAATAAATCTTTAGGTTTTAACGCTCAATTAATCAATTTCGCAGTTCTGGGTTAATGGACTGTTTTAACTCAATCAAGAAAGATTATGAGAGAAGAGAAAGAAACAATACACAACAATTTATACTGGTTCGATTCAAGGTGAATCTACATCCAGTCTTCTCCTAAGTAACTCACTTAGGAGGATTCCACTAACACAGATAGGATCCAAGAATTACAAGCACACCTATATAATTCTAGACCCCAAAACCCAAGAACTTGATTTACCAATCAAGAACTCCCCCTAGGAGCAATGCATCCACGCAATTGCACCTAGGCCTACACTTTACACACTGAAGCATTGTAAACAGAAATACAATATACAGAATCAAGAAACGAATACACCTATGTTGTGCAGATTTGACAATATGCTCCTTGATTCAAGCAAGACCCCTCATGGTAGAATCAACTATCAATCTTCTTGGATCTGCACTTGAATGATCTTCCAGAATGTTCAATATCTCTGTGACTCTCAGAAGGCTCTCTCTCAGAAGGAAAACTGCGTGATTTTGTCAATTTTCTCCAGACCCCAAAATAGATTTTAAAACCAGCTTTTATACAGAGTTTTCTGCTGTTGTTTAATTGATTAACAATTTACCTAATCGATTATCGTGAGCATATTTTCACTTCCTTAGTGTCATACTCACAGCTAATCCATTAGTTAAACAGTTAGCCATTCATGTTTGCACCAGCAAGAGTGTAATGGTCCAATGTAGCTCAAAGCAGGCCTAACATACAACTGATAAAGATAAACTACTAGCCTGATACATGACCTAACTAGACCAAGTCTATGTTCTACTCTAATCCAGCAGACATCATCAAAACCATGCTTCATTCATAGATGAATTAACTCCCCCTACCAACAATCTCCCCCTTTTTGATGATGTCCAAAACGTGGACTGTGATAGGCATGCCTGCAACACATAAAGCAAACAACAACAGCAGCATATAACAGACAACAACATACTCCCCCTGCCAACAATACATTCTCACCCTTTTTGGACATTAGCAAAAACAATCATATAGTGCAACAATGTATTATTGTGTAATACAAGACATCAGAGAAATATAACCATATAGTGCAGCAGAGAAATATAACCATACAGTGCAGCGATGTAAGATATGCAACAAGGGATAATGCAAGCAAAGTGCAGTTTAAGAGTTGCGCATAACAAACATGATAAACAGAGTGTATAACACATTACAGGCCCAACCAAAATAATCCTAGGCTAAAGGAGCTATACTAGGATACAAAAAAAAAACACACACACACACACACACACCTCAAGGACTACTAGTAAACCTAAGGCTAGTGGACACAAACTGAGGTGTAAAGGGTTGGTAAACAAAAATGGGTGTGTGTGGGGAGTAGGCTAGACTATTCTTCGTTAGTGGCATCTTCAAATTGCTCACTCTCACTACCTTCTGCAGTGTCAACAACGGCTTCAGGATTAGGAGGGGCATGACCAGTGTTGAGTAGAGCTAGTTGTTCTTAGACAGCTGTGAGTTGGTGCTCAATGGAATCCAACTTGGATGTCTAGGTGTGATGATGGTCAAACAGAGCAGTGACCATACGTAGCATTTCCTGCTCGTAGTGAGTTCTAGTAGTAGCAGAGGGGGCTTCAGCAGCATCCACAGGGTCCTCATCAGGTTCATCTTTAAACCTCCAGGTGGTGCCCTGAAAAGACAGTCCCATGTGGTGAAGGGCATTTGCACCAATCAAGCTTGTGTGATTTGGAGTGTAGGAGGCTTCACCAAAGAAATTCACTTTGTAGTGCTCAAGGACTTTGCACACAAATACAGCATAGGGCATAGGATAGTTGGGTAGCTTGATAGCCTTTTGCATTGTATCAGAGACCACCTCAGACCAGTCCACAAGAATGTTGGATTTGAAATCGTGGAGAAGGAAAACATCCTCTGTTGTGAGTTGGGCGTGATTTCCGTTACGGGGAACCAGAATCCAAGCAGTTAGGAACGCGAGCACCCATTCGTCTTTCTTCATCCCATCGGCGCGGAAGATACTGTAATCGCGTTTGGCTGTGGGATCCCGCAAACAACCTTGGTAGATGTCCAGGCGGTTTGCCCCAGGAAACCCTCGATGGGCCGGAATGCCTGCTATGCGGAAACCAGCAATGGAGGTCCAAACATCTGAGGTTAAGACAATGTTTACCCCTTTGACGCGCGAAGTGAGAAGATCCTCTTCACACACGAGATTGGCATAGAAAACCCTAACCAAATCTGGGTAGATATCTCCCGTGAGTTGGACGAACGTCTCCAGGTATTGGGAGGAGAAAAGCTTTGGGAATGCAAAGCCATGGTTGCGGAAGAAGGGCAATTCAACGTGCTTGTGGTTGATGATTTTGCGACTTTGAAAGGAACCATTAAAATTTTCTTGAGCTTCGGGGTCACTGATCCAACCATCAATGTTTGGATCTCGTTGCTTGGTTGCCATTCGCTTGATGCACTTGCGAGAGGAGGAGGAAGATGCCATGACGGAGTGGTTGAGGGGGCAGGGTGACGAGCGAATCAGTGATGGAAAGGGAAAGGGAAAAACCTAGGGTTTGAGAGATTAGGGAGTATGTGGATCCTAGGTTCAGAAGTTAAGACTGCTATTAAGAGCAGGGAATTACTTACCTAATGGATTAGCGAGCTCCTTTTGAGAAAATAGAAAGCAACTATGTGAGGCAAGACTTAACACAGTCTGGGCTCAACCAAAGCACGATAATGGATTAAGGCCAAGGTTAGGCAAGCAGCTACACAGTCTGGACACAATATGCACACAAGTAGATGTAGAATCCGAAGCGAACCAAGTATGAAAAAATTATGCGAATCATATATGCAGTATGCATGTAACTGGAAATGTAATATAACAATTTAGATAGGGAGAAAGTGACAGGCAAGACACATGCAGCAGAATAGAAAATGACAGAAAAAAATAGGACAATAGTTAACTAAGCATAGTTAATGAGAGCAAGTGATGTCCAAAATACCCAATTTATTTCTAAGAGTATAAAACCTTTCTCTGGCCAGAGGTTTAGTAAAGATGTCATCCAGTTGATGTTGTGTGTCAATGTACTCAACCTTGCACTCTCCCTTTGACACATGATCCCTAATAAAATGGTGCCGAATTTCAATATGCTTGGTCTTTGAGTGCAGAACTGGATTTTTCGTAAGATTAATTGCACTGGTGTTGTCACATTTTAATGGAATGTGATGAAGATGGATGCCATAATCCTCAAGTTGATTCTTAATCCAGATAGATTGGGCACAACAGTTGCCAACAGTTATATACTCTACTTCAGTAGTGGATAGAGCAACACATGCCTATTTTTTTGAGTGTCATGAGATTAGAGAGCAACCTAAGAGGTGGCACGTTCCACTGGTGCTCTTCTTGTCAGTCTTGCAGCTCCCAAAATCTGAATCACTGTATCCTACCAAGGAAATATTAGAGCCATGAGGATACCACAGACCTAGGTTTCTAGTGCCTTTAAGGTATTTAAAGATGCGTTTAACAGCAGTTAGGTGAGATTCTTTGGGGCAGGACTGAAATCTGGCGCATACACACACACACACACACACACTGTGCATAATATCTAGACGGCTTGCTATGAGATAGAGAAGTGAACCTATCATTCCACGATATTTAGTCTGATCCACTGCAGTCCCTGTTTCATCAGTGTCTAGATAGCAATTTGTAGCCATAGGAGTTGATGATTCCTTGCAAGTTTCCATGTGAAATTTTTTCAGTAGCTCAGTGCAGTACTTAGATTGATGGATAAAGAGTCCATGTTGTCCTTGTTTAATTTGAAGCCCCAAAAAGAAGTGCAACTCCCCCATCATGGACATTTCAAACTCATCTTGCATGTTTTTGGAGAATTCTTTGCATAGAAGAGTATTTGTTGAACCAAAAATGATTTCATCCACGTAGATTTGAACAAATAGTAGATCATCTTTAGCTTTCTTAGTGAAGAGTGTAGAGTCCACTTGCCCTCTTCGAAATTCGTTTTGAATCAAGAATTCACTTAGCCTTTCATACCATGAGCGAGGTGCTTGCTTAAGTCCATAGAGTGCCTTTTTTAGCTTATACACATGATCTGGAAACTCATAGTCTGTGAATCTAGGGGGTTGTGCCACATAGACCTCTTCCTTGATAAAGCCATTTAAGAAGGCACTCTTCACATCCATTTGGAAGAGCTTGAATTGTAGTAAGGATGAAATGGCAAGGAGGATTCAGATTGCCTCAAGTCGTGCTACAGGATCATAGGTCTCATCATAATCAATCCCTTCTTCTTGACAGTACCCTTTGGCTACCAATCTAGCTTTATTCTTGATGATCATACCAGAATCATCCAGCTTGTTGTGAAAGACCCACTTCGTGCCTATTATTTGTTGAGATTTAGTCCTTGGAACAAGATCCCATACATTATTTCTCTTGAATTGATTCAGTTCGTCCTGCATTGCTAGAAACCAGTGTTCATCCTTGAGAGCATCACTCACTGATTTTGGCTCAAGTTGAGAAACAAAAGCTACATTTAAACAAAACTGGCCTAGCTGCCTGCGGGTGGAAACACCTTTAGAAATATCCCCTATGATGTGGTCAAGGGACATATTTTTAGGCACTATCCAGTCAGCGGGCAAATCTGCTGCAGAGGTCGAACTCTCAGCTGCTCCAGGTGATGACTCTGCTGCTGCTACAGGTTCAGGTTGTGTCAAATCTGCACCTGTGTCATTTAATTCTGCATTATTTCTTGGACCAGAGGAATTAGCAGTATGATTATCAACATTCTCATCAAATGCAACATGAATGGATTCCTCTATAGTTAATGTTCGTTTGTTATAGACTCGATAGGCTTTACTAGAGGAGGAGTAACCTAAGAAGATGCCTTCATCAGCCTTAGGATCAAACTTGCCAAGATTGAATTTTCCATTATTTAGTATGAAGCACTTGTAACCAAAGGCTTTGAAATAGGATACGTTTGGTTTTTTACCTTTGAAGATCTCATATGGTGTAAGTTTCAAAACAGGTCTGATTAAAACCATGTTCAGCACATGGCAAGCTGTACTTACAGCATCTGCCCAAAAGTATTTTGGTAAAGAGTTGTCATTGAGCATTGTTCTTGCCAACTCTTCCAAAGATCGATTTTTTCTCTCAACCACACCATTCTGTTGTGGCGTTCTAGGGGCTGAGAAATTATGTGAGATACCATGATGTTCATAAAACTTTTCAAAAGATTCATTTTGAAACTCACCCCATGATCACTTCGAATGGATTTGATTTTCAAATCTTTCACATTTTCAACAATTTTGGCAAATTTCCTAAAAACTGAGAAGGTGTCACTCTTAGATGAGATAAAGAAGGTCAAAGTAAAACGAGAATAGTCATCCACAAGTACAAGTGCATAATAATTTCCTCCTAAGCTTCTGGTTCTAGATGGCCCAAACAGATCCATATGTATCAGTTCTAATGGATTAGATGTGGAAATATGTTGTTTTGACTTGAAAGATGTCTTTGTTTGTTTACCCTTTTGGCATGCATCACACAACTTATCTGCTTTAAATTTTATATCAGGCAAACCAGTAACTAAATGCTTTGACACAAGCTTATTTAGGTGACCCATATGTATGTGTGCAAGTCTTTTATGCCAAATCCAAGGTTCATCATTTTTAGCAAATAGGCAAGCAATTGAATCAAATGAAGTATTTTCAAAGTCCACCATATATATGTTCTGGATTTTTTTTCCAACAAACACCAGTTCATTAGTGGATGCATGACAAATTAAACAGTGATTAGCTTCAAAGGTTACTTTCAGATTCTTGTCACACAGTTGGCTGATGATGACCTTACCTTACCAAAACCAAGAATTTTATCTTGTTGTTGTCACCATACGTGACATGTCCACTTACTTTGTGTGAGATTTTGCTGAATTTCGTGCTATCACCTGTCATGTGCCTAGAACAGCCACTGTCTAGATACCACATTGACTCCTTAGTTTCAACATTTTCCTGCAAAACAAATTATTTTGATGAAGCAGGTACCCAGACAAACTTGGGTCCTCTTGTGTTAGACTGTGTTGCAGTGCTTCTAGGCACCCATTTGAATTTTCCTTTAGGAACCCAACTGTTTTTAAAGTAACAGGAAGCAGAAAAGTGGCCAGGTTCAGAACAATAGGTGCAGACAATGGAGGATGGTTTACTGATGTTGAGGAAGTTTCTGCTCGATAATCGATTAACATTAAAATTTTCTTGAGCTTCGGGGTCACTGATCCAACCATCAATGTTTGGATCCCGTTGCTTGGTTGCCATTAAAATTGAGTAATTTCGTCTCTTTTCATATTAAAACAAAATTTAATTTTTATATAAATATAAAAATATTTTTATTAAATATTTTTAACAATATTAAATTTATTTAAATTTATATTTTACATTGAACTTCATTTGAATTTATTTTCAAGATGTTAATAGAAAAAAAATCAAAATTAATTTCAACTAACAAATTGAACCAAATTTAATTTTAATATAAATATAAATATATTTTTTATTAAAATTGATATTTTTATTAAATATTTTTAACAACATTAAGTTCATTTAAATATAAATTTTACATTAAATTTTATTTAAATATGTTTTAAAGTTGTTAATAAAAAGTAATGTTAATAAAAAAAATTCAAAATTAATTTCAACTAACAAACATGCTAAACTTGTTTATCAATTGCATTTCATAAAATAAAATAAATTTACCAACTTTTTTAATTATTTTAAAATTTATGTTTTACATTTGAACTTTATTTGAATTGATATTTTATTACATCATATTTAATATTATTTTTTATTTGAAACTATATTCAAATAATTGTATATTTTTAAAATGTGTAAAATTCAATAATTTCTATGCAAATGTTTGAGTTGGTTTAAAATTAAATTTTTTTAAAATTCAAATATAAAATTTTAAAATAATTTTAAAAATTTTTATAACAATTTAAAATAAATAAACATGAAATTTGAAAATAGTTTTAAATAAAGTTCAATGTAAAATATAAATTTTGAAAAATTTAATGTTGTTAAAAATATTAATAAAAATATTTGTATAACATTTATATAAAAAATAAATTTGGTTTCAATTTGGTGAGGACAAAATTGCTTAATTTTAAAAAAACATTAGAACTGAATTGAGACAAAATAAGTATACAAGAATCAAATCGAGACTAAAACAATGACACATAGCCTGACAATGACACGTGACAATGCAACTACCACATCATATTGGCATTGCCATGTGATACGACATCAACTTAACACATGATATTAAAAAAACATGAATTAACATGCGATACCTCTTTAACGTTATTAATACAGTACCAACAAACGTGATCTGATTGTATCAATTTTTTTAAAATATAGACCAAATTGAGTCGCATAAAAAGAAAAAGACCTCATTGAAATTTTTAAAAAAATAGGGATTAGAGACATAAATTTAACCTTTAAATATATTTTTTTTTTCTTTTTATGTGGCATATTCGGTTTGGAATAATCATTGTTATATTTTCCTCTTGATAATGCTTCAAGGAGGAGAATTCATGCATGCTTACTTAAAATGTTTAAATTTTATGAATTTTTTTGGACTCGTAGTCTTGTCCCTTTGTTGCTAATTTTTCCTTGTATGTTTTATGGAGGGGAGCATAAAAAAAATTAAAGCTTTCATAACAAGGGGGAGTTCCATTGTACATATTTGTAATTATTCGTTTGAAGACTCAATGAAAGTCAAGTTAACATCATCTCCAACATTTAAGTTTGAACCAAGCATATGAAGCCTAATTAAAATTTAATGTTAACATTTTTAATTTGTTATTTTGAATTACCTTTTTTATATAATAATTCAATTTTTAGTATAAATATAAAATATCCATTTTACATTTTAACTCATTTTATAATTTCTATTGCATTTCTTAATATTCTTTGAAATCAATTATAATAACAAATAATTATAATAATAATATAAACTTTTACATTTTTCTTCTATCATTCATTCAATTTATGTATAAACTATTATAATAATAACAATTTTTTTGCTCAATTATACTAAAAAATAAAACATTTTCACCTTTAAATTATTATATTTATTATATCATATCTTTCATTCTCTTTTATTATTATCATATATTCTATTTTATGATGATACATATTAGGTTTTATTTTTCCCTCATATCATAAGATATCGTACTCTATCTATTGGACAAGATTTTAATAAATCGGTATGCAAACTCTCATTCTCATACTTCCAATAAAGTATTTCTCTTATAACTTTCTATTACTTGTATTTTATTAAACACTGACATGGTATTAGATGAAACACACCTTCTGCCATTACCTTCCCTTTGTCATTTCACTCATGGCGAGTTTTGCTTCTCTTCACCCTTTATTTCTTCATCTTGGAGAAAATGATGCACTTGTTCTTGTGTATCTCTTTTTTGTTGATAAGAATTATTAATAATGAAAAACAAAATCACAAGGTTATCGTGTTTCTCAAGCTTCTCAAGATCTAAAGATTATCTTCATCCTACTGCTTTCCAAATGTGCTACTTCTAAGTTGGGTCTTCATAATCTTTGTGTCCACCTTGAAAGGGGTGATAAAGATACCATATATATTCTGCTTTTAAGTCTATTGATAGAGATATCATATATTTCATTTTCTTTCATTATTATCATATATTCTGTTTTATGATGATGAATATTAGATTTTATTTTTCCTCTTATGTTGTGTGATGTTGTACTCTATATGCTGAACAAGTTTTTAATAAATTGGTATGCAAACTCTCATTCTTGTACTTTCAATAAATTAGTATTTGCATACCGATTTATTCAAAACTTGTTTAATATATAGAGTACAATATCGCATGATATAAGAGGAAAAATAAAACCTAATATTTGTCATCATAAGATAGGATATCTGATAATAATAAAAGAGAATGAAATATATGATATCTATCAATAGAATTAAACCAGAAGATATATGATATCTTTATCACCCTTCCTAAGGTGGGAATGAAGATTATGAAGGCCCAACATGGAAGTAGCACTTTTGGAAAGTAGTAGGATGAAGGAAATCTTGGAAACCTTGAGAAGCTAGAACCTTGAGAAGTTTGAAACCATGAGAAGCTAGAACCTTGAGAAGTTTGAGAACCTTGAGAAAGTCGAGAACCTTGAGATTTTTTGTTTTCATTGCTGATAATTGTTATCAACAAAAAATAGATATACAAGAACAAATGCATCGTTCTCTCCTAGATGAAGAAATAGAGGGTGAGGAGAAGCAAAACTTGGCATGAGTGAAACGACGAAGAGAAGGTAACGACGAAAGGTGTTTTTCATTTGATACCATGTTAGTATTTGATAAACACAAGTAAGAGAAAGTTACAAGAGAAATACTTTGTTGAAAGTAAGAGAATGAGAGTTTGCATAGTTTGCATACCACATATCGATCTTTTAGAAACTTGTCCAATATATAGAATATCTCATGATATAAGGGAAAAATATAAAACTTAATATGTATCATCATAAAACAAAAAATATCTAATAAAAATAAAAAGAATAAAATATATTATATCTCTATCAATCAACTTAAAACCAGAAGATATATGATATCTTTATCACTCAAGTCAATTAAAATTTACTCTTAATTTGTTATTTTCGAACTACCTTTTTCTATAACAATTTTAATTCTTCGTATAATTATAATAGTTACATTTTATATTTTAACTCATTTTGTTTTCTTGCATTTCTTAAATTTTTTTTGAAATCAACTATAATAACAATAATAATAAATATGTACAAAATTTTGTAATTTTATTTTATATTTCATTTAATTTTTTATAAAAAGTAATTAAATTATTATTATTTTTTTGCAAATTAACTTACAAAATCAATATTGCAAACCAAAATTTATTCACTCTTAAATCACTTCTTATTTTCTCCCCCTCTCTAAAATTAATTAAAATTTATACCCAATATATTTAATTAATTATTTTAATTTACTTTTCTTCAATATAATTTTATTTTATTATTTCTTGCTTATTACCGCCCTTTTCCCATTTTCCTTATTCTAAAATTATGTTATGTTTTGACACTTGATTTTAAATAGTATTTTGCTTGACTTGATAGGTATTCAATACAAGGAATTTAGGTAAGAAAATTTATTTATGTTGTTTTATAAACCTTAGAATAGATGATTTGGATGTGAAGGTAAATTGGTCACAAAAACTTTGGTTTCTATCACGGAACACATTTTGTTTGACAATTGTTTGAATATTTAAAATTGATTATTATTTGAGTTTTGTTTAGTATATGATTATTTTAGATTATTTTGAATTGAATATTCTGATTGCAAAGGTGATATAGTGGTTAGATTATGCACACTAAGGTATGAAGAATTCAGTTAAGGAAATTTATTTATGTTTTTTTTTTTAATAAAACCGAAGATTTGGTTGCGAAGGTAAATTGGTCATAAAATTTTGGTTTCTATCATGGAACACATTTTGTTTGACAATTGTTTGAATATTTAAAATTAATTATTATTTGAGTTTTGTTTAATATATGATTGTTTTATAATGTTTTCAATTGAATATTCTTATTAAGAAGCTAGATATTGTGGTTAGATTATGCACACCAAGATACAGAGTTTCTTAAATCGAGTTTGGAAAATGGTTAAATATATAACTGTTCATATGTTAGTTTATGAATTTTTTGTGTGTGTTATTGAGTTTGAATGATCAGTGTTAAATTAAAATGAGTCAAGGAAGATATTTAGGCAAATTATGGATTTGTGGATAATTTTGAATTATTTAAAAGTTGTATTGTTAATGATTTTGAATTAAACTCTTGAAACAAAATTGATTCTATTGCATGAGGTTTATTTTTTTTTTATTTTTTTATTTTTTTATTTTTTTTTTATGTTTTCACTCAAACAAAGATGATTTCACTGAAGCTAGAATATAGTTGAAAATCAACTTTGCTTTTGGTCATATTTTCACTTAAGCAAAATGATTTTTCACTCAAGTGAAAAGAAAAAATTACAACTCAACACTTAATCTTAACCAAATATTTGCCCAAGCAAAAGACATTTTTCTCAAATTAAAATTTGTTATTTTTCCTTTCGTCTAGTCTCTTTAATAGATTGAATATAAATATTTGTACAAGTGCAAAATAAATACTAATTTGTATATTTATTTGTGGTTTTGCTTAAATAAATTATAATATTGTATGATTATTGAGATTGATAAGATTTGTACGAGTTTTTTACTCACAAATACGAGATAATATATGATCCATAATTTGAGTTCTTACATACTATAATATATGTAGATAAACATACCTGAAAAATAATAAACTTACCGTAATTTATTTTTAGGTTTCTTATAAATCTAAATATTAGTTTGAATTAGATTATACGCTCCAGTCAAATATACTCAATAAAAATCTTTTAGAAGACATTACGTGGTATTCCATTTATTGAATATATTTTTATATATAGATTTATGTATAATTTATATGATTTTTACATACTTGTATTTAATTGAAAATTTGAATGTTTATATTACTAATTAAATTTAACATGTTGAAAATTTTCATAATACAGTGAATAGTTATTTTTGAGTGTTATACTTTTTTTAAAAAAAAATTCGGTTCCACAAGGAACGAGTTCCCAACTTACACACTAAAAATGTTCATTTGGTAAAGTGGACTTAAATATTTTTATTTTAATATTATTTTGTAGAGAAAGAATTCAAGAGTAGAGAGTAGAGTAAATTATATTAAGAATTAAAATTACAGCATAAATTCACGTTCATTTTAACTTTTCCAAAATAAATCTTACCCATTATTCATAACAACAAAAGTAAAAATTCCTTAAAACAAAAATAGAAAAAATGCTTGTTTTGTTTTGTCGTACCCTGATTATCCACTCATAGTACCAGCCCGACACAGCAGGTCCCTTCATGCCAGCATGGCTCCCATGTACCAACTCACTCCATTCCCCTCCCACCTACTTCCACACGCGTCTCCACGCGCTTAATCTTCACTCCCACTCTCTCGAATGTGGATTCTCTTGATTTTTTTATTATTCTTCTACTAAATTTTCATAATACACTACATTGACAATTTAAATTATTATTAATTTTAGTATTTTAAAATATATTTAAAATATCAAGTATGTTTTTAATACTTCATAAAGGATAACACAAAAAAAAAAACAATAAAAAATCTAGACTCCACTCTCTCCCTTACACTTCCCATGCCTCATATTCCCAAAACGTTCCCTCCGCGCGTGAGATTCGCATTTCCACTCAAGGGCACCAAAGTCATTTCGCAATAAAGAAGCTGGGACACTTGGTTCCGAAGTAACTGCACCAGCACTCCCACCACAACCACTATGGCCAGGCATCTTAACGTGTGCTTAAACGCACCGTTTCGCGAGCTGCTCTCTCCACCGTATGATCAATAAGTCATCGCATCAACGGTTCCAAGAAGATTTGCCGCCAAATATTCGGTTAGTGTTGACCACACGCCGTCCTTGTCTAAACGGAACAAATAATCCAAGCTTTTCTCAGTTTCAGTATCAGTTTCAGACATTTTCATTTTTTCTTTTCTTTTCCAATTTAACTTTCATAAGACATGACAGCATGCAAATGCAACAACTCATAAATTGACGAAGCTTTAGGTCACATTTTACTCTCTTAGTTCTCATTTTCGGTTTCACTTCTTCCACGGTACACAAACTTTTTCTCTCTTCTTTCTTTTTCTCCTTACCTGTTCTTATTATCTTCTCCACTCAATATCTTAATGCTACTTGTTATGCTATTGTTGTGGAAAAAGCTAGGAGAAGAAGAACAATGTTTTGATTTTGTATTCTCATATTACTTCCAATGTGCTTGTGTTTGATAGGAATTGTGAGATTTGAGACCAAGAACTTTCACGTTTCTCAGGTAATTGTCAGATCTAACCTAGCATCAGCTTCAGACGTTTAGTTTTTCCCCTGCTTGTTGCAGATCTTGTTGATTATAATTATGTGTTTTCGTTGTTTCGTGTTTGATTTTCTTCAGTTTGAACACTTGCTCGGTTTTTGTGTCTTGTTTATTATTGGTAAACTGTAATTGTTGAGGTTTTCGTGAAAATTCCAGTTGGTAACTGTCAGGGGACTGGGGTATTTTGTTTGATTATTTTGTTTTCGTGCAGAATTATTGTCGGTGACAGCAACATATTAAGGTAATGAGTGCGGTGGCCCATGATTAGGTGCAGTATTATTATTGCGTAAGAGAATAGATGGGATCAATTTTGATCATTATGTCTTTATACTGTTCATAGTTGTTGGTCATGATTGCCCTTAACTTATCGTTTCAAAGCCTGGATTACACTGCCTACCTTTCTCTTTATGCTATGAATTTTGCTAACTGGTTAGCACGTCACCCCATTTTGTCAATCATTAGTGGCAAAATCGTTCTCTTGTTAATTACCTATTCATTACGGAAAAGATAAGATTTTATTCCTTGTAGCAAAAGCTGTTAACTATTCCACCCAGAATTTTAAAGTTACCGGTGTAAGTATTTAATAATAGTTCCTAGCCGTTAAATCAAATGAGATACAGTTTCTATACCCACTCCCCCTCAAGTGATACAATTTCTTTCTTAACAGAGACTACAATTCTGTGTTTGAAATTGTGTAGCATCTTGATATAACGTATATTTTCTAGTTTCTAGAACTGATATGTCTCCATATCTTAATACTCCTGCTTTATATTATGTGAGTACTTCCGATAAGTAAGTGTTTGAGAATTTCTTTTTTTGAGTTCTGTGGTCAAGTGGTGTCTACACTGACATATGAATCTAGGATTGCTAATTATAAGAATTTATCTCACAAGTTCCAAAATTTACTTTTCTGCTTCTCGTTGACCATAATGATTTGTGTATGTCGACCGTACAACACTGTGGGGTCATAGTACAACCTGTGACATCGGTTCACTGCTTAATCTTAGTAGCAATAACAAAAGTATCTAATTTGGACAAGCTTATTGAGTATTCATCTTTCGTACTTTCTTGATAAGTGTATTTTTTGTTTTTGAATAGTTTTTTACTTTCTTAGTCAACCATTTGAAACGTGGAGATTAGGTTTACCGTTTTTCTGGTGCAGGTTGTAATCTCAGAATGGGAAAATCACCAGGAAAATGGATCAAAACTGTACTATTTGGGAAAAAGTCATCCAGATCAAATATGTCAAAGGGAAGAGAGGTAAAGCAATTAGTTAAAGCAAAAAATCTAATCACTGAATGTTAAAATATATTTCATATTACTTGCATGTGTGCATCCGTAATTTTCATTTAAATGACATAATTGGTGGCCTAAGAAAAATAAATTTGCATGTGTGAACATTCCTGATTTTAACTTCTGACTTCTTTTGCTGTAATTTCATGTGGAAGATTGTTAATAAAAGAGAAGCAGTGGTTACTTCCAACGTGTTGGAGAACGGTTTGGCCTTAGATCCAAACCACATCGAGATTGCTGCAAATGAGGAGGTCCTTGAACTGGAGAATGAAGAATCAGAAGTTATTTTACCTGAGAATCAAGAAAGAGACAGTATAGGACCTGTTGATCCAGATGCACCGCCTGATCCAGAGAAAATCAGGCAGGAGGTAGCAGCAATAAAGGCACAAGCTGCTTTCAGGGGTTACTTGGTAGGTGTCTCACTGTTTTCGAGAACATTAAGTAGCTGAATTCTTTTAATTGTTTAGTATAGAACATTAGAACTTTGAAGTGTACTCTGGAGTAAGATATCTAGAACTAGACTGCTATTTTTTGTATTGACTGAGAAGCTTATTTTCCTATTCTGATTGTAAATTTAATTGTCATAATATCTCACTTGAGGTCTGGTGAACCTTTCACACATGTACAACAGACAAAAAGGGAAATTATTTGTGCTGTGTGAGAGGAGAAATGTGAATGCTGCCAGGAGTAAGGAGGAAACAATGGTGGTAAAACATTGTAGAATGTGCAGTTGGCAGCAAGGTATTATTATAAAGGAGAATTATGCCACGATGAAGAAGGGGAAGGGAAACATGAATTTTGGGGTAGACGCAGAATAGTGGAGTAGCATAATTGAACTTTAGGGCTGAATTGGTGCCTTAGATCATGTTGGGGGGAATTTGTGTATTAGCTTAGAATTTGGATTTGGGTCTAACTCAACACTACAAAATTAGCTTGTAATGAGAGAACTATTTTTCATTTATACTCTACTTTGGTCTAACTCAATCCCATAAAACTAGCTTATGAAATAAGGGTTGTTTCCCATTTATACACTTTGACCTTGTCTCCGCTAATGTGGGAGTTGAATTTTTCCAATATAGCCCCTCGTTTTTAATACTATTGGGCCTGATAGGTAATCCAATAATAAATCTAGGATGAACTTTGTAACTGCGATACCATTTTAGAATTTGGATTTTAGTCTAACTTATTGTCACAAAATTGACTTATGAAGTTTATGTTGTCTCCTATTTATATGAACTATTTTGGTCTTATCTCTAGTCAATGTAAAACTTGAGTTTTTCCCAATGTGGCTTTGGTTGTCATTTATTTATGCATTTCTTCTGTTCAGTATCCTTGTTTTTTAATATGGGGCAGTACTTTTCCATTTCTAAGGTTCTTGGTAAGAGTTAGTGTTAAAACTCGAGTACAAGGTGTTTAAAATCAAGTGTGGTATTTAGAGTTAGAATCACTTGACTTCTATACCTTGATAAGTACCCAACACTAGGGGAACCCACTCCACAAAAGCTAAGGGTAGAATCAATTACTTAAATACTTCCATCCAGCATCCCATACTATTTAATGTATGATTTAGGCACCCCATAATACCCAAGTTACTATCAATCCCCTCCCCAATTTTTTTTATTTGTTTTTTATTTTGTTTTATACAGTATTATTTGTAAGGCTGATCAATAAGTCAGTATAGAAAATAACTTATTTTTTAAAATTGAAGTTCTAATAATTTTCTTAATGTTAGACAATTCACAGATGTTTTCCTGTCTGTTATCTACTCATCCCAGCTTCCATTTTCATGAGACTCTTTCCACCGAATTCATATTTCTTTGACAAATAAATTGAAATCCTAATTTTTCTACTACTTTCCTGATACTCATAAGCATCTTATTCTAAGAGCTGGCATATGAACATTTTTAGCAAATTGGAAATATGTTTGTAGAGTTTTGATTGTATCAGTGAATGAAAATTGTAATATTTGATATTAACTAATGGAAGCATCTCTTGTGAAGGCTCGCAGGGCATTTAGGGCTCTAAAAGGCATAATAAGGTTGCAAGCACTTATTCGTGGGCACCTAGTTAGGAGGCAAGCAGTTGTTACATTATGCTGTATGTATGGGATTGTAAAGTTTCAAGCACTTGCCCGTGGACTAAAGATTAGGAAGTCTAATGTTGGATTTGAAATCCATCAGAAGCGCAGTCTGTTTAAGCCTCTGGTACTGTTCTCTAAGAATCTGTAAATTATCAATGATTTATCATCTCACTTCTATTGTGTAAGGTGTTTTTCTTGTTTACGTGCATTAGTGATGTACCTGACTATATAGGTTAAATTAAAACAAAAATGGTCCAATTAAATGTACACATTTATGCTGAACAGGCAGGAGATTTAAAACGAGGGTACATTTGAATTAACTATTAACAGATTCAGGATGGCCTCTTATCATCCATTACATTTTTTTTGTAAACTTGTTAAGATTTGTGTTCTTCAATTTTTTTACCTCTTATTGAGCTGTATAGAATGCAATATTGGGACAAGTGAATAATGTGTATTTATCAAATGAGGTGTGAAATTTCTAATGAGTTTTCTTTATGGTGGATTGTTCACCAATCAGGTATTACCACCAAGTTCATGACTGAATCATGTAGAGATACAGAAGGAAGGATTATTCTATGTAATAAATCTTCTGGAAAAATTACAAAAGGGGAATTCTTGGTAAATATGGGAACCTTTAATCACTCCACTGGTCAATGATGCTCAAAAACTTGTAATAGAGGTTTATGAATCGCGAATTATGATCTAGCAACTTCATTATTCCTAAATTGAATGTAGTTTACCCAGAATTCCGTTTTCTATTACAAATACTGGAGGCCAGTGTCCTGTAATGTTAATACTATAACATCCCAACCATAATTCCTTTTTCTGTTTATTTTTCTTTATTTTCTATTATTCTTGGTGCTGAAATTTTTCCCTGAGTGTGTTATGCATTTGTGCTTCAGGAGGGCAAACTTGGTGAGCCAGTTGGTATTTCCACAAAAATTTCAAAGTTGTCTGCAAATACTTTCATCCGTAAGGTAACCTGAATTATGCTATGCATGTCATACAAATATTTTTTTATTTTTGAGTTTGGCATATTCTGGATAGAATCGGTTTGTGATTGAACAGTACTATATTTTGAGGTGACAATACTATAGTTTAAAACTTTAAAGGATAGACCTTTTGATCCCCTTGGTTAATAGAACAGCAGGGTACTGTTCTCTTTTGTTTTTTCTCTATGAGCAGTGGAACTGTCTAATTGCTCTCAACTGCAGAGGATTTCAAATTTGGATACAAACATAAGTTATCTTTCATTTCTCAAAAATGTGGTATTTCTTTTTCTTTATCAATGTAGTGATGAAGTTTGATGCTAAGAAAGGTGAAAGAATTAAATGTCTTTTGTTACTAGACCTGACTATTGGTATCCTTGAGCATGAAGCTAAGCCAGAAAGGGCTTTACATTACTTTACAACCGGTGGCTTTGTATATCTTACTAGTTTATACATGAACATGTTTAAATTTTCTCTAAGTAGATGTCATTATGTGCAATAGTGTTCTTGTTAAATGTGAAAGAATTAAATGCCATTTTTTACTATACCTGACTATTGGTATCCTTGAGCATGAAGCTAAGCCAGAAAGGGCTTTACATTACTTTACAACCTGTGGCTTTGTATATCTTACTAGTTTATACATGAACATGTTTAAATTTTCTCTAAGCGAATGTCATTATGTGTACTAGTGTTCTTGTCTTACCATAATTTTTACTTTACTTAAATCTGAACCTTGAAAGAAAAGGGGCTCTTCTATCAAATTTGTGTTTTCATCTGTTTTACTAACTGAGCTCGTGAAAATGTGAGTTTTTGTTTCAGCTTCTTGCTTCATCAATTACAATAATGGCCCTGCGCTTGCAATATGTTAGTGGAGATCCAAATTCAGTGTTAAGCTGGTTGGAGCGCTGGTCATTATCTTACTTCTGGAAACCAGTTTCCCAACCTAAGAAGATTCGAGACTCCAAATCTCAGAGAAAGCAGGGTAATATTTCAAATGGAGAAGTTCAAATTTCCAAGTCAAGACGCACTAACCGGAAGCTTCCTGTTGCAAGTTTTGAACCAGTCCCAGTGCAAACAAATCCTGAAATTGAGAAACCTAAACGTAATTTCAGGAAAACACCATACCAGGTGTCAGATCCAGAGCAAGACAATCCACAAAGTGAGCTTGAAAAGGTTAAACGTAACTTGAGAAAGATTCATAACCCTGTTGTTGAGAATGCTGTTCAGCCAGAAGTTGAGTCTGAAACTCTAAAGCAGCATTTGGAAATCACAACAGTCATTCCAGGTAATGTTGGTTCAGAACAAGTGATCATTACTTCTGAGGAAAAGATCAAGAAGGAAGAAATTTTGACTATCTCCGATGTGCCTGATATCGAAGTTACTCCAAGACCATTGGTTAACAAGGAAGTGTCGGAGATTCCAAGTAATTATCAAATGTCTGTAGAATCTGAACCCTTGACAGAGACCACAACTAAAGATAGAAATACTTCTCGTGATGAAGTTCAAAATGGGCTAGGCGATCTACCAGAGGCTATTTTTAAAGAAGACAACTCCCTATTAACAAATGGAGATTTGAGTCATAAAGATCTGACAGGTAATGAAAACCAGAAACCTACCCGTAAAGCATCAAATTTGACAAAACAGGAAGATGGGGAAGATGGCTTAAAGAATAGTCCAAAAGTACCAAGTTATATGGCAGCAACTGAATCCGCCAAGGCAAAGTTGAGGGCACTAGGGTCCCCAAGGACTGGAGAAGATGTAATTGAGAAAAACAACAACACTGCTGGTTCTGGGAGACATTCTCTGCCATCTTCAACTGGCAACAAGATTAGTTCGCAATCACCTAGGACACAGAGATCAGTTCCAGCAGGTGGCAAAGGGACTAAAAAAAGTGACAGATCAATGGCATCTTCTAAAGGAGGGAATGGTATGACATAGTCCTTCACACATCTAGTAATTTGACAATGTCACGTTATGATTCACCCAGAAAATTACCACTTTTCGAAGAGTTTTAAAAGTGAACTGTTAGTTTAAAGACACTTATCCAATCTCATGTTGGATGAATGTCACTGAGAAAGTTTCTGGTACTCTATACTTTATAGTTTAGTGTCTTAACCGCTGATTCCAAAAACAAATCAACTCAGTAGAAGTGAAGTTATAATTTCCAGAATGAATCCACTATATGCTGGTGGATGCCTTTGTTTGCTCATGATTGATAGTCATAAACTTGTCTATTCATCTTGCAGGTAAAGTAATTCAAGCAGAGTGGAGGAGGTGAGCAAGGGAACCCATGTTTTCTGGGATTGAGATGTTGAACATCCTTTTGAGTCAATGTGATGAAAGTTGTTGCAACGATCAGCGTATTTTTCCTGCATTCTGGGTGGTGAGTTGTACAACATAGGTTTTAAGTTTTGCATGCTGCAACATTACAAGTCTATGCTCTGTTTGTCTTGGCTGTCCATATTGTATTTTTATCTCTGCAGTGTGTGTGATCATAAACATTATTTGTTTTCCCAAGCTTGTGTTTGGACAAAAAAGATCTGGTAACATGAGAATACTCTCATACGATATTTCTTCAGCCTTCAAGAAACTTTTTTTCTTTTTTTCTTTTTTAGTGAAGGAGGGATCACATTGTTACATTCATTATTGCAAGCCTGTGATGCATGATTAGGGTCTAGCTAGTGTAACTAAAAATACCATTCAATAGTGACCTTCTCAATAATATGATCTACCTTGTATTATTAATATAGAGACTGATATCAGTGTAACAGCGGAAGTAACAAAAAATGAAGAAAATAAGGGGATTGTTAACGTTTATATTCAATATCGTGTGTTGTGTGCAAGGATTTCTTCCGTAAGCCACTTTAAATGGAGTGAAGCGCAAACTAGTATGAGAAGTAGCGTTGCATTGTAGATTTCTGGGTTTTCTTCTTCTTTTGAAAAACTATCAATTGTAATAGTAAGTAATATGATGTTCGATACAAGAGAGGGTGAATTGGTATAACTTTTAAAACATTTTTCCATTAGCAAATTCTGAAAATATTTTTTCAAGCACTTGATTAAGGAGTTGGGATTTTTGCAAGAATGAAGAAACAAGTATAATAGAGATAAAGAAGTAAAGATTGTACAAGAGATTTCAGGCTAGTTTGAATCAATTGATTTTACATCAAATATCAATCTACTCAACCTTAAAGAATTCTTTTCACTATCTTAAAATGTCTAGATTACAATCGTATTACACATGCAATTATAAGGAAGATGCACCTGCAACTCCCTTAAACAATGTTCAAGAGAAAGTACTAGGAAAATGTCTAGAAAAGATTCGAAGTTTTTTTTCTTCTAAAATTGTATTATAGAGTATACTTTAGGTCAATTTTAAAAGGATAAATATTATACTATATTCAATCTCTAGTACTATTTTGGTACAAATTCAATTTTGGTATTTTTAGTGAAAACACAAATTAAAACATAATTTATTGGGATTAAAACGCAACAAATTATAAGAAAATGAAATCAGGAAGGTGAAAGGTCGATTCATATATTTAAAACTTGAACATTTCTTATTATCATAGTTATCTAAAGAGTAAGATTCAAGTTTTAACGGAGAACTGATATAATTAATTAAATCAATTATACGAATCAAATCAAAATATTATTTAATTTAATTTTTATTTAATCATCAAATCAAGATTAAGTTGATTTATAAAATTGGAAATGTAAATTATAATTGCAAAATACAATTATGAAATTAGAGAAGAGAGGAATAAACCTAGCATTAAATGATCAGTAAAAAACTTAATTTGTATTGTTTGATCTTGATTCCACAAACAGATTCTCAAAAATCAATGCTCCATTGATGAAGAACGAAACACACAAATGAAAAGAGAAATCAAAAAAGGTAATTTCAGCAATTGAGAGAAAACATAGAAAAAGATATGGAGCTTCAATGTCTAAAATTAGAAAACCAAACAAATGATTTTTATTTTTGTTTACATGTTTAGAGTTCATTAATATATATATATATATATATATATATATATATATATATATATACGCTCTCTGAAAATAAACATGAATCTAAATGTGAGTTTTAATCAAATTCACAAGTAGTTCAATTACAAAAGTTCAAGTTAATACAAAGGAAATTGAATCTAAAAATGTTGAAAAGTATAGAATTTGAAGCCTAACATATGTTCATTTTGAAGTCTTGAATATGAATTCAATGTAACTAAAATCAGCCAAAAATAATATCTATAGAAAAGTTATGGTCAAAACACTATACTAAACAAAAGTTAGATTAGTTGAAAATATAGAATTAAAATAAATATGTACAAATAATCTAGTTTATTACTACTAAAAAGGAAATTATTTAAAAACTAAAATATGTTTCATGATGTACACTTTGCAATCAACACACCAAATATATGTATTACAAGAAATTGCAATAATTAACAAAGATATCATTGTTGTAGGGTGCATTAATTATCCTTTGGCACATGTGTTTTATTGTAGATAATTTTTATTTATTATGTAGATAATATTTATTTTATTATAGATAGTTATTTTAATTTTAAAAAATGGTAAAATAAAAAAAATATAATGTTTAAATTAGAAAAAAAACGCTTCAAGGATAAAATTGATTAAAAAAAAGTTACCAAAAAGGATAAAATAGAAAACAAAGTGTGGATACGAAAGAGAAAAATCTCTTTTATATAATGGTGCACGTGATTCCGCAACATTATATTGTTTCTTGTTTAGTGGTTTTTGCTTTTGTTTTTTTATTTATCTAGTTATTTTGTTAGTAGATATTAATATTGTTAATTTAGTCTTCATATTTTTATCTTTTTTTTTTCATTTTACTTAAAAAATTTAAAATCCAATCATTCATTCTCGCTTAAACATGAAGGGTTGAGAAAAAAAATTATATCCAAACAAATTCGAAGTAAATTTGAACATACGATTGAGTTGGATTAGATAAACGGATAATGTTGGATAAATACAATTAAGTGAAATGTTAACTACAGTCGGGTTTGGATAACGAGTTGAAATTTTATCAATACCTGACTTAATCCAAATTTATACATTTAAAAATACATTATAAATTTTAAGTTTTATTTTTAATATGATACTATTTTGTGAAAATTTAGTAGTAAGTTATACACAACCATAGTCCATTATAACAATCATTATTAAAATTATACTCGTAACTTTTATAGTTAAAGGCTTACTATATTTATGTCATTTATTCAAAATAAAAATGATTGGTTTAGAATTTAAGGTTTAGATCGGACAATTGGATCCGATTGAAATTAACCTGACCAATGCTCATCCCCTAAATATGACAATTTTTTCATTTGTTTTTTTGGAAAGATGATTTAAAAAAGAATGAGTAAATGAAGTTGAAAAGTAATAGAAGATACAGCGGTATTGTTCCTTTGAAGGATTTGGAAATGAAAGTTAAACATTTTGAAAGTAAAATTTATCAAAGTTTTTCAATGATTTGATAAATATGAGAGATAAAAAAAAAACTTTAATACAAATGGTAGATCATATTTGCTCTTATGGTTAAAATTAACAAAATTAAATATAATTAGTTAAAATTAATTTAAAACATTAATATTTTTTATAAAAATATTAATAGATGTAATTAATTTAAAATAAAATGTTATTGATTAAAAAATTAATTAAATATTGGAATTATAAAAATATTAATACTATTATTAATTGATTACATTTGTCATTATAAATTTTATTAGTATTTTATTTAAATGTTGAATTATTTTCTCTATTAATATTATTTTTAAATATTTTATATTTCATTATTATTATTGTTATTATTATTATGATTGTTATTATTATTATGATTATTATTTATCATATATAAAAGGTTGTAAATTTTAGAAAAAATCAAAAGTTATTTGGTAATTGCATTCTTCGTTCCCTCAAATCACATCAGAGATAAAAGTTCACCTTTCTCCCTCAAATACTATGCCTTAAAAAGAACAGGCATTTAAAGCTTGGCAGTTACTTATACGTGATAAGTGCCATTTAAACGAATTCACTAAACTTCCTTGCTTAGAAATGACTGTTAATTTAGAACTAAAACACTTCAATTCTAACAGTTTTTTAAGATCGCGAGAACAAAAACCAATAAAACAGTTGTAAAAAGCTTTCCTGTACCATATATGTTTGAAAACAAATTACAAATTTCTAATTTCGAAATTACATATTTAATAAAAAAAATTATAGAATTTGACCGAACAAACAAAATTAAACCGATGATTTCTTGCTCACAACTGGAGTATTGATCATCCATGGCATCATTCAGTTTTAATTCAAAACTACACATCAAAGTAAAAGAAAGAACATGACTTAAACTTAAGTAATTATACATATAATGAAAGAAGAAGAAAAAAAACTCTTTAAAATAGTGAAAATAGTTTATCTACATACTAGTCCAACATGGTGCCAACGGCAAAAAACATGTACTCCCCTTTCTGGTAATATTATTTTAACAAATTTCTACAACTGAAGAGAAATTAAACTATATAATATAAATTTAAAAAACCTAAGAAAAAAATTGTATACATTAAGCACAGCCGCCCAGGACATAACTCACCATGCCTTATTTTATTTTGCTTTTCCCACACATCTTTTTGGAAGCAATCATGTTTGAAATACTTTTGGTATTAAATGTGGTTGAGGTGTAGAAATGCAGTGAAAGAAAGTACCTCAAACATAATTGCTGAAAGATATTGCTAAAAACAAAAATAAAAGAAACAGGACATGATGTTTCTCTCTGTACATTATCGCTGAAAATCACCTGGATTAACTTGACTTGGATCAATCACAATTCCATTAATTGGTCCTGGCCGGTTTAAATATCTACGGTTTCTTGCAGAAGGTGAGGATGGTAATTGAAGGCCATGAGGACTAGGAACCTTCTGCGAGTGGCCAGCAATGCATAGGGTCCCAGTATCATCTTGCTCCCAGTAAACTTCTACCATAAACCCTGTTGGGTTTTCCTCAGTCTCTGTTCCTGGAATTCCCACAAACCTAGCTCCTATGGGAATCTGCATGTTTATTGTATTGGTTAGCAGAAAAAGATTAGTTGCAACTCATATTGAAATGAAAAGGGTAATTTCTGCAGCTTTGACTATTGTGATGTGGTATAATAATATACAAGTATTTTATATTGGCTGTTTCAGAAATTCATAGAACCAATTACAACTCAACGCTTTTAGAGGTATATGCCTCGGGGTAAAAATTTGAAGCAAAATACTGTTCCACTGACCTGCACAGATTCCCCAGATGTTAAGGTCAGGGTTGTTAGCCTCCCTTCAGCTGTAGCGTTTTCTAGCTCTGCTTGTCTTGCAATATTCAAGAAAACTTCTTCGAGAGTTGTAAGACCAAGCTGGATGTCAGAAATGCCAAATTCTTCTTCTCTATCTTGGAGCTCTGAAAAGAAATTCTGCTTGGAAAGCAATAGGAATATAAGACAATGTATCCCATATAATTAAGCACGATTTGTGTTCATGTCTGCTATTCCCACTAATATATAGGTCACACTGGTGCAGTGGAGCCTGCCTGTTTCTACGTTACCTAAACAATATTCTGCTTTCTATCAAATACATGTAGTATGAACACAAGATTGTAATTGCAACTTATATGTCCACGGGGAATGTAAATATAGGTGTTATCCTTGATTACAATCATAAACTGTGACATTAAAGAGATACACATGATTCATTTTATATATTTTCTAGAAGAAAGGAAATATTTAGGTAACCAAGAACGTATTCCCAAACTATTAAAACAGAGCAACAAAGAATTTGTTAAACAATCTGTCATTTATAATGAAGTATTGATTTTCTCTGGTAAGACACTAGATAAATTAGCTAAAGTCTATTCAAATTAATTATCATTAAGTTCACCAAGTTTGAAACGGACTAAAGATACAGAAGCTTACATGGTCAGCAAAACCAGAGTAAATATTGTGACTCGGCAAAAATTTCAGACAATGGGGATTAATTTAAAATAGGAAATTCCAATAAAGTTCTGTTTCCATGCCAATCGGTATTTAAACAGTTAATAATATCCAAACCCTGTCTTAGAGAAATTTAAAGGAGATGGACGAAGCCAAGGAAAGAAAGCTTACTGTTAGGAGCGCCTCTCTGTCATGGGGAATCACAAAAGTTATAAAGTTATTGGTCTCCTCTTTTGGCTCTACATTTAAATACTGTCATAAATAATTCAGTGGTTAAAAACCAATACTAGTCATGGAAAATTTTTAAATCATTATAACAATTCATCTCACATTCTTAAAGAATTTCTTCACTTCCTCACGATGCTCTGTAGATATTGCATCACCATTGGTTGGACTGCGTTCAATATTGTTTCCATGGAAGCTGATGTTTGCAATAAAACCAGTACCAAAGCGTGATTTCAATCTGATTGAGGTGCCAATGCATCGAAGCCTTCCTTTTGCCATGATTCCTATGCGGTCACTTAGAATGTCAGCTTCTTCCATAGAGTGAGTCGTAAGAACAATGGCACGCCCTCTTTTTGCGTTTTCAATTATGTCCCACACGTGCCTTCTTGTTATTGGATCCATACCAGTAGTCTATGAAATTAAAATGAAAGATTAATCTTGTAATCATGTCAACAGAATATATGCATGAAAGGAAAATACTGTTGTACATACCGGTTCATCCAAAATGACTAACTTAGGGTCACCAATAAGCGCAATTGCAACACTGAGACGGCGCTTCATTCCTCCACTGTAACTTCCAGCTCTCACTTTGGCTGCATCCGTGAGTTTCACCTCTGATAATGAAGCCTGGATAATCTACATTTTTCCAGAAGAACTTGAATTAAAAGGAATGAGGAGTATTCGAAATAGCTGATGATAATTTCAAATATTTCACACACACATAATCATTTGTTGTACAGAACAATATCAGGCCTGGAGAAGACATACTGATTTTATGGAAGCTGGGGACAGGCCTTTAATAGTAGCAAAGAGTTGGAGGTGTTCTTGGCCAGACAGTGCATCCCATAGTATATCAAACTGCAGATTGGAATAATCAATAACAGGTGTCAGTCATCCGTTAATAGGAAGAGAAGAAAAATTTATTGTATTTGAAAATCATGTTGGTGTGTTGTGAGTATGAGAGAGAGAGAGAGAGAGAGAGAGAGAGAGAGAGAGAGAAACACCTGTGGACATACTCCTATAAGCTTTCGAATGTTTGACATGCCAATAGAACTTCTGATTGAATGTCCATAAATCAACGCTGTTAAAGAAAAAATTAGAAGTGTTAACATACTCTTTTTGACTTCTGTAACTTTGACTAATGAACATTCGATGTAGTAGTTAAAGAAGAGACACGGATAGAAAGTATCACCATCTCCGCTAGTTACTGGAGTTATCCCTGTCAAACAATTAATAGCTGTGGTTTTTCCAGCTCCATTGGGTCCTAGAAGACAAAACAACTGATCTTTTGCAAAGTTTACCCACAAACCCTGAAAATAATTTCAGAATAGCACATTGAACATCACCCAGATAAATCTCCAACATGTTGCCGTAAAGAACCATGAAATATCCACATCCAGATATAACATTAAAGTTGGGGAGGGGGGAGGAGTTCCAGGAAACAAAATATTGATAATCATGTTCCAAAATGAGGTCAAGATGAAAAAAATTCTGCATGTATGTAGTTTTCAAGACTATTCGATTGAACTACACCCATGCTACTATGGAAAAAGTTTTTCATAAACCAACAAATTCCAAGTACTCAACATAGGAGCCCTTTGTAGTCGAAGCATGGATACTACAATGCACAGACCATCTTTGCCTTCTTGTCCTAACTCCTGAGATTTCATTTCTAATGAGAAAATTTTGGCCTTATCACGAACTAACAACCCCAAAAAATGTTTCATGAAAATCAACAAGTTTTCTTCTAATCACCCCTAACTTCAAGGATAAAAAGTTTAACAAGAAATACTTTACCTTAACAGCAGTGTATGGAGCAGTCTTTGTACATTTGCAGCAGCAACCAATGTTACGCGTACCGGCATAGGTCTTCGCAAGGCCATGTATTTGAACAGCAATATTTGCATCAACCAGACCTTCAGCTAGTTGCTGTTTCACTTTGCTTTCTTCATCAAGCACATCTTCATCATCAGGTGTACTTATTTCCTGACGTGGGTTTGAACCTACACAACTACAAAGCCCACCCTCTATGGAAGGAAGATGAGGGACAAGGAAGTAGTGTTAAGCCATAAAGAGCTGGAAGGAAGAAAAAAAAAAAACCAAACCAACAAATTAATCACCTTTCACTTTCTGACCCCCTCTTCCCATCCAATAATTGGGATTTAGAAAGTAGAATATTGACTTCCTCACACCCGATGCATTTGGGATTATATTGTCAAAATAAATGGCCAGAACAAACCAGAGAACGAATGTAGCCGCAAGCCATTTATAAATATCATCCTGTCAATGAAAAGAAAAAAAATAGGGGATAACTGCAGTAAGACAACTAAGGCTGAAGGGAAGGAAGGATCAAAGCAAATATAGAACTATGTAGCAGAAAGAAAAAGGAAAAAGTAACCAAAAGGCTTCTAAAAATGAAGTGGTTTATGGAGTGGGAATTTAGAGGTCAAATCTTTGCATACAATAGTTAACACACAGTCTGAATCGGTATGAGGGCATTCTCCTCGTCTACTCCAGCTAACACCATTGTCTTCGGAAGTATCAACTGCTTCTGAAAGCACTTGTATACCTTGAGAAAAAGGATTGGGTGGGAATAACGACCACAAATTTCGTAAAGTTTTGGAGAAACTATTCGTGTAAGGAAATCCTGCTTGTACCACAAGCTGCAAACAGAAAAACAACAGACAAAGAACGTGAGCATTCACTTTCTGCTACTAAAGAAAACTTGTCTGCAAACTACAACCAAAAGGATTTACACCTGAGTCAAAAAGCCCACAATAAATATAGAGAATCCCATTGTTGTTGCCGAAGATGACTTCTTAATGAAAGCAGACAACATGAAGGCCAAGCCAGTCTAAAATAAAAAGGGAAGCCATATTACACATCATACAAATCTAAATTATGTAACACTGGAATGAATACCATAAATTTCTCACCATATTAAGTTCAAATAGGAAGAAGAAGATAAACAGGACCGCGAAACTGTTTTTCAAGAAAAAACTGAACTGGAACATCATTCCAAAGAGTACTATCAGGAGGGACGATAGGATTGTGACAACCGTCTCCCAAATCAGCCAGGACGACCAGTAAGCAAAGTCGTAAAGGCCCATCATTGTCATTGACTGCACGAACAAAGGAACAACAATTTCAATAATAAAAATATGGCACATTCATAGGGGATGAGCATCTGCAAAATTGATTTTATAAAATTAATGTTAATTTTAAAGTAAATTATTTACATTTGGATATTTTTATTCTGGAAACAAGTTAGTAATAAATTTCACCATGAAAATTCTTATCTGTCGCTACTGTTACTTGAAACTATTTAATTTGAAATCCCTTTTATGGTAAGAGTCAAAACACACCCATATTCATTTAAAATCATCGTAACTACTGTTTCAATACAATTTTAGATGATTCAAGTTGATTCAAACATCCACGTCCGTAAAATACACAGTAACGATTTTATACTACATCCGTACCTGGCGAAGTTTAAGCTCTTTCTCCGTCACCAAAGAGCTTATCTGAAGAACAAAATTAAACATAGCAATGGCGAGGAAAAACGCGGGACCAATTGTACCCACGGCAGAGAAAGGAGTCATGGAAGGGTGCGCGAATTCCCTCAGAAACACATTCCAACTGAAACTCGGGTCTGAAATCCCACAAATTCATCAATTAAATCGAACTAAAATTAAAAAAAAAAAAAAAAAAAACTCGGAATAATTTAATTTTGATACCTCCAATAAGGTGTCTGGCAATTTCCCTCTCGGCGGCAAGCTGAAGAGGAAGTTGAAACGACATAGTGGGGTCCTGATATTTGCCTCGCCACTGAAGACTGGTGGAGTTGGTCTGAAGACCGTAGCTTATAACGGTGTCGTTTAGCTGCGAGAAATGAAGCGCTCCGGGACAACTCATAGGGTTACTGAACAGCCACGCATCCACTTCGGTCTTGTCCTTGAACGACTTCACCTGCACGCAACTATCCGTTATTCGCGAATAATGAATTGCTAATTTCCCTATAAAATCGAAGATTGCGAAGAGAAATGGCGTGCCTTGGAGGGAGGGATGGGTCTGCCGGGGTTGTTGTTCATGATGCGGGTGACGATGGTTTGGAAGTTGGGATTTTGGTCACCGCTCCAAACGAAGTCGTAGCACGGGAGTTTGATGAAGAACTTGTCTTCGCAGGGAGTTATGGGCGGCGACGGTTGGGTGGGAGGGTCGGTGACGGTCTTGTAGGCGGAGGAGGTCGATGTCTGAGCCTTGATCGCCTTGTCGATGGCGAATATGAGGAAAATGAATATGAGAGGGGAAAGCAATTGCAGAAGACTCGCTCTCTTGTTCCGCCATGACAGTAACAGATTCTTCTTCAACAGAGCTCTGAATTGCTGCAACACCAATGGCAAACCGGTGAGGGTGGTCCTCATGGTTTGCGCGTGACTCTGTTCTCTCTGCGTCTGTCAGTCACTGAGTCTGTCACAAGCGGGTGATGAAGGAAAAAAATTGGAATGTGGAATATATAAGAGAGAGTAACGTTTTTCCTCTTTCAGTTTTGAGTTATGCAGGTGAAGCAACATCGTGAATCGTGATCAATTCCATAAAGAGAAAGCGCGGGTTTTCGTTTCACCTCGTCATTCTCAGAAAGGTACTTCCACTTTTGACACTGAAATGCACCCAAATTTACCACTTCTGCCATTGCGTTTTCTTCTAACAATATTTCTTGGTCTTTAAGTTTCTTATTATGTTTAAATATATGATTTTGGTGTCTGAATTTCTTTCATATTTAAATAACATATTAGTACTATTTTTTTTAAACTAATTTTTTATTTATAAATGCTGAATTTAAAAAAAGATTTATAGTAAAAAATTATAATAAAGAAGAAACTTTTTCAAATTAAGTTTTGATTGATAAGGTTAACGTACGTGTAACCATATTCTGTTAGTAGATATCGATTAATAAAAGAATAAAATATAGCTCCAGAAAGAGAGAGACAAATAGCTTTAGAAAGTTAAAAAGAAGATACAGAAAAGATTGAGAAAAAAGGGAAAATTAAGAATTTTAAAAATAATAATTAAATAATTACAATTTTAATTTATATCCTTAAATATGACATTTTTAATATTTACCATCTTGAAAATATCCATTCTAAATAAGAAAATCGGTTCCCACACTTACTAATCTAAATATTAAAAATTTACAATATAATTGTTTATATTATCTAAACTATTTTCATCATACGAAAAAAAGTATTTAAATAAAACTATTTTAATTTCTTAGTTTAATTAAACAATACTTAATTATTGTAGACATCTTAAAGATATATTTTTATTCTTTTAACAGGACTAAAACCTTTTAAATTAAAAAGATAAATAAATATTGAAGGTGTAACAATTAATAAAGCGTGTTTTTTATAACACTTTTCAGTGAAAATAATGTCTACTTTAACCGCATAAAATAAACTTATAGAATATTATTAATGTAAATTTTAATAGTTCGTAATTTATTACATATTTAGCATGTATTAAACGTTTAAAATTTTACTTTATATTTTTTAATTAATGGGACGTTTTAAATTATGATACTGTACTAATCAATAAAGAATTTAGAACAAAAATAGTAATATATCATTAATATAATCATAATATTTAATATATTCTAACAAATATTTTAATAATAGTTTATCACTTTTTAGCTAATATTCTTAAGATTCAAATAACCTTTTCTTTTAGCATCTTCTTTACATTTTCATGATATGTGAATTTTCCATTTTCATTCTCTTTTAGAGTAATAGTAATTAATGATAGGGCAAGTTAGTTGAAGTATAAAGTTAAAACTTATAATGATTATTAGTTGATTCAAATTAGTTCGAATCTTTCACACCATAGGAACTTCAAAACTTAATGACAAACTTCAAAATAATACATTTCCTATGAACTTATCGTTAAAATAATAAAAATACAAACGTAGAAAATAAAAAATATACAGTGAAATAACTAAAAGCTATTAAATAACTTCAAAAATTAGAATTATAGAATTATTTCATAAAACAATTTACAGCATAAAACATATAAAATTACATTACATGAATTTTTTAAACAATAATGAAAATATTAATTGAAGTTTATTTAGTTATATATATATAACATAAATATAAAAGGTTAACTAATTTTGTTTCATTATTATGAAGATGTTTTCATTTTATTATTCTATTTTAAATATTTTTAATATAGTTATATTTTTCATAAAAATAAGTTAATATAATTTTTTTTTCTATTATATTTCAAGATCCGTGTAACGAGTACCAAAGATGATAGAGGGATATAAGTATGTTTTATACAGGGGCATTTTGGTCATTTGGATGCAACACGGTGAAGGACAAAAATGTCATTCCGCATTGATTGTATAACAAGACATTGGAAGTGTTGGGCCAGGTAATTTGATGTGACAAAGAAGTGAGAACAAAATTAAAAAACTTAATCAAACGGGATTTTGAGAAATATAGTCAAAACTCAAATAGTTACGTGCTGAGTTTGTAAAACACCGTTTCTCACTATGTATTTAAAAAATTGAGGGCCAACAGGATTGAATTTAACACCTACAAAATTATTATTTTTGTTGACCATTGAGTTTTTTATTTATCACTTTCCAAAAATATTATTCTAGTTTATTAGGTATTATTTTCTTAAATAATATTTCTAAAAAAAGAAAAAACTGCAATGCATAAGATGTCTATACAGCCTTAAATTTGCAGTTTGAAAATTCAGCATGAAAAAAATAATGGCATTGCTTTATTTGAAATTTGCATGTTCCGAGAAACACACAAAGTTTCAAACTTAAGAAGATTCAACAATAAGATCCAATGGTTTAAAAATGCATTAGTCAAGAATTTACATTTAAAAAACTGCCAAATTATAATTCAATTGCAACTCTTCAAATTTGGGTCAGTCACAACATTTAAAATATGATTTAAATGATAAAATTGGAAAATAATTATTTTGATTTAAAATTTACTTAAAACATAAAATTGGAAAGAAGATGCGTACACCTAATAAAAAATCATCTTATATAATAATAGAATAGATAAAATATTTTTACATAACCTTTAATCCAAAACATTATTATTTACTTCTCTGATCCTTTTTATGTAATTTTTTTTTCAAATTTATTCAATATATGGTTTTTCAGTTTTTTTTTCTCGGTGTAGTTCTCATTTTTATTAAAAATAGTTAATATAATATTTATGTTAAATTAATACTAACACAGTTTATAAGATAACATAACATTTTAAGTGACACATAATACTAAATGATTAGTATCTCATTAAATAATTCAACCATATTAGACAATATCACATATCATTTATACTTTATATCGTCTCTTTTGAAAGACATAATAGTGTAAATGACATGTGATATTGAATGATCGATGTCATATTAGATAATCAAAACATCTTAAATAATGTCATGTGTCATTTACACGGTTACATTGTTACTCTCCAAATAATGTCAACACCGATTCAACAAAGGATTCATATGGATTTTAAAAAAATAAAAAAAAATAAAGATTTTGTTCAGACAAAAAAATTAAAATACTACATTAAATAATTCCATTAAAAAAATAGGACAAAAAGACTATTAAATCTATAATTGATTAGACTTTAGAAAATACATTTCCATTCATCACTTTGTGTTTTGACTGGCTATTTGTAAAGAATAAGGGTGACAAAACGGATCAATCCAACTTGTTTTGACCCGACCTATCAATGGTTTGTCAAAAATGGATTGGGCCAAACTGACTTGTCAAGCAGAAAAGAGTTAATAATAATAATCCGTCCTGTACAAGATGGGCTAACAGGTCGACTCGTCACTTTATTTTTAATTTATTTCCAAAATTTCAAAATTTGTTATTTTTAAAATTTATTTATACGTACATATAAATGAATATTAAAAGTATATTTAATGATGTAAAATATTTTTTAATTAATTAGTTAATGTTTTTAATTAGATAAATTAAAATAATTATTATATTTATATGTTAAATTATTCTATTATATCTAATAATTAAAATTTAACTTGTAAATTTTAATGATTTAAATTATAATAATATTATATATTTACATATTTAAAAAATAAATAGAAAAAATAATATTATTTTTATTTTTATTTTTATTTTTATCTTTTAAGAAAAATGATTAACGTCGAAATAATTTGACTCGCATTTTGATTCGTTAAATTGACTTAATGAGTCAGACTAGTACAGACTAATAAATTAAAATATTTAATATCACCGTCTCTTTTAAGATATACCGATGAATTAAAACCCATTTTACCATCTTAGGAGATAGATTGAAACCCATTTTACCAGGAAAAAGTACGATAAAAATTAGTTTTACTTCAATTGTAAATTTTTTGTGTATGTTCTTTTCGAGGTGGATAAAGTCTTGATCAAAGTCATATTCCTGATTGTTAAAATTGGTTATTGACTAAACAAAAAGTAACAATTGGACTTTTATCTTAATTTTGAAGCACTGCAAAAGATTAAAAATAATATTTTTTATATGTTAAACGCGTGCCTCATACAGTGTATGAGTGGTATATCAAAATTTTCTTTCTTCAAAATTCTTTGTTTCTTGTGGAAGAAGCATTTAGTGAATATTTTACTTATTGTTTTAACTTTTTTTTAATGTGCCGTTTTAATTTAGATGCCTTGTCGGCCTCATTTGTTTATTTATACTACGTAAAAATAGAAGAATAGTTTATATAATGCATATTTGGTGTATTAATGTTCGTTTCTTTAGATTTTTGTAGACATGAGCGCAGAAGAAAAAGTGAAAATTTGTTTAGTAAATTTTATTATTGATCCTAAATAATGGGCACATACATGAAATTTGCAAGGATCTAATTCACCCAACAAATATCTATTTAAGAAACGAATTTGAGGTGCTTAATCTAAAGTGTTACGAAAAGAAATTCACTAAAGCCTAATTGTTCAACAGAAGTGTCAGATACCAGTGTCCTGCGTATAAATAATTAGAAAGTATAAAAAGATTTTAGGTTTTGAAGCAAAAGGAAAGCTTTTAATAAGTATATATTTTAGCATTAGAGGAGAGAAGAGAACCTTTGAAACCCTTGGGCCTAAGAGTAATGTTGTGTTTGGACTGAGGTGTAAATTGAGGTGTAAATTGAGATTTGTTTATGATATATATATATATATATATATATATATATATATATATATATATATATATATATATATATATATATATATATATATATATATATATATAAAATATGATTTTTATATATACTGGCGTAAATATAGACACTATCACGTCTGTGTTACGTATTTTTTAAATATGAATAATATTATATTAGTAGATGATAATAATATAATGTTATTAAATTAATATATAAAATAAATATATTTAATTAAAAATAAAATCAAATGAATAAAAAAAATAATTGTTGATGAAAAAAAAAAGAAAAAAAATAAACCGTTTTATTAAAAATAGGTAAAAATAACTTTAATTTAAAAACAAAATTAATAAATAATTATATTATAAAAAGTATAATTGATATTATAAAATATGGACACAA
>Ga0214544_1001143_pt1 | contig 53686 bp, 36 predicted proteins | sample CNSS3metaG_FD_160074 | JGI IMG/M metagenome (GOLD analysis project Ga0214544, IMG submission 160074) | Root nodule microbial communities from cowpea collected in UCLA plant growth center, Los Angeles, California, USA - CNSS3 | ecosystem: Host-associated > Plants > Roots > Nodule | place: USA...
TTTTATTTTTTTTTTTTTTTTTTTTTTTTTTTTTTTTTTTTTTTTTTTATGTAATTATTATAACTATGTTATTTGGTAATTTAGGTATGTTAAAAGCCGAAATGATGAGCAGCTGAGGGATTCCAAAAATGCTAACTCAACAAGTGGTTGTGAACCTGAAGATTCAGCAAATGGAATGCCAATTGTACCCTGTGGTCTTATAGCTTGGAGCTTGTTCAACGATACATACAGCTTCTCACGCAACAGCGTTAATTTGACAGTGAACAAGAAAGATATCTCATGGAAAAGTGACAGGGATCACAAATTTGGAAGTGATGTTTTTCCTAAAAATTTCCAGAGTGGTACTTTAATAGGGGGTGGTCGTCTTGATGAAAACAGATCTGTAAGTCTTTCTTTGAACTCAAATTTTGATAAAAAAAAAGAAGCATTTTTGTGCATGATTCTCCTTTTTTCATAAAGTCCATAAATTGAGGTTGTTTGATATGTGCATCAGTCTATTGTAAGTCCCTGTTTAAATATAAACATTTGTGCTTCCAACTTTTGGTTTAATATTGTTCTGATGCTACTTAATTACACTTCAGTCTGTCTACTAGTAATGATTGGTGCACATAGGTTTTGTATTGTTTTGATCTTTATGTTTTTCTTACTAAAATTGTTCTCTAAACCAAATTTTGATTTTGAAAACTGAAACTACCAATATGGTTATCATGCTAAAGTTTGGAATAGTAGAAATATCTGGTTAACTATCTGTGTTGAATATACCTGGCTTAAACAACTCAGCTAATCCTTTTATTGTTCATTGTTCATCTGTGATTGTCTTGGCATTCTCTATTTGCTTGCATCAATGAGAAAAGTTGCTCACTTTTTGAATGTTTATGGAACAGCTGAGTGAGCAAGAGGATCTTATTGTTTGGATGCGAACGGCAGCTTTGCCAACATTTAGGAAGTTGTATGGAAGGATTGAAGTGGATTTGGAGAAAGGTGATGTCATTAAGGTGAATTTGAACAATAACTACAACACATACAGTTTTAATGGCAAGAAGAAGCTTGTTCTGTCAACTACTACCTGGCTTGGCGGGAAGAATGACTTCCTTGGCATTGCTTATCTCACTGTTGGAGGATTGAGCTTCTTTTTGGCTATGGCCTTCACTGTTGTATATCTTATCAAGCCTAGGTAACCAAATCCCCTTCTACTTTCTACCTTGCATGTCTCTTTTGACTCTATTCTGTTCATGGCATAGCATAATGCACTTCCTCATTCTGTTCCTTAGTTTCTTAAATATGTATTTGCCCAGAAATGGTGTTCAATGCCCTCACTTTTTGCACACATTAGCATATCTAACTTAAAGTTCTCCCATACCAGCACTTATAATTCATCCCTGGTTGAAATTTTGATACATTTTGATTTTCCAACTTTGAAAATGATTGGATATAGTCCTCTTAACTCAAATGTGTTAACTTTTTATTACATGTTAAATGGCCTTCGAGACTGACATTTGTGCTAGAATCTGTCAAATGGTATGAACAACTCAAACATCAACCAAAACACCACCTGATACGTAAAAAAATATTAATGCAATTGGGTTAAAAAAATTATATGCATTCATTTTTTAAGTTTGAGGACTAAATTGTATCATAGTTTCGAACATGGACAGATTCTAATTTTGTGTTAGTTTACAGACTAAAATTGTATTTAAACCCTGAACTATTTATCACTACCCCATTAATCTATTTGATTAGAAGCTACATATTTATCTAGTTAATTGTTTGCCTAGTGTATTGCAAATTAATTGTGTATTTGATGTAGTTCATGTTATGTGAAAGTTTTCTTCTGGCAAGGAAAGATGGAACAAATAAAAACAAAATGGCATTATTTTTTACTAGAAACTTGAATATGTTAAGTAGCAAAAGCCAAAATATCAGGAGTACATGATGCATGTTGATTCCCTTGTAACACACTCAACTCTATATCCATTGAAATTGCTAAGTAGTTTCTTGTTTTGTCTGAAGTTCATATATTTCAACACCTAATATGATGATTGTTTCTTTGTTTAGGAAACTTGGAGATCCCTCTTATCTGTCATGGAATAGGAACCCTGGAGGGCAATGAGCAGAGAAACAGAATGTGCTTCATCTTCATAGATTTTTACACGGCTTGTGGATTATACAAACTACAGTGGCGGTTGTAATTTTGTACATCAATCAATATTCACACATGCTAATAATAATAACTATTAAGATGTTAGGTGTTGTTATTGTCCAATACCCCACAAAAATTCTTCTAATGCCTTTCGGTTTTCTGCATCAGAATCTGAATATCTTGTATTTTGTGATGACATAGTGTTCAATATATGAGCTAGTTACCTCTATACAAATTGGGAAACATAGGAAAGTTCCTGCTAGCTACACCTTTTGGCTTTTTTCTTGAGCGAAAAAGAAAAAAAAGTGGTTTTGTTTAAACTTGTAGGACTCATTCTTCAATGATGTGATGTTAATCTGTGCTGAAATATTGATGTTAAAATAAAAATGATAAAATATACACATTAAGAAAGAATTTGAATTGAGACAACTACTCTTTTTTGTTGAACTGAAGTTTCTTAGTTTTGTAGTATCCTAACACTTGCCATGGTGTCTTTGGATAGAGGTATACTACTCACTATAATGTTTATTGTATTTTCATACATCTATGGTTTTGTAGTTATCATAATAATGGGAAAAGAAATTGATTGTAATATTTTACCATTTTTATTTAATAATACTCATGTTAATAATTCGGGCAAGTAAAGATAGGTATTAATTAATAAGATGAAACTTCAAATTTAATTGAAATTATGTATATAATAATTAAAATATTGAATCAAATTTTTGTTAAATTATTATGACAATTAAATGATATCAATGATAATTGCAAAGTTAATGACTAGAAGAAAATGTAGATTAACCTACAATTTTTAGTTTAAAGATTTTAAGGAAATGGATATTAAGAATAAATTATAATAGTAATAAATTTTAGAAATGTTATCAAACATAACTCTTATTAACGGTTATAGTTTATTAAAATCATAAATGTTGCTAATCTATCACTACTAAAAAAATATATAATATTTCCTATCAATTTTTTGTTTTTTAAAAACACGTACAAATTTTGTTATGAATTTTATTATGAATGATAGTTTGTAAATATTACTATTTTTATTGAAAAATATTGTTACAAAATATTTTTTTTATAAAATTTTGTAAAAAGTATTAACGAATTATATAATTTTGTAAGAAATAATTGTTGAGACAATTAAAATTCATAGAAAAGATAATAAAAAATATTTTTCTCTTGCAAAATTTTATAATAGAAAAACAATTTCATAAAATATTAAAGATTCTAACAATATCAGTTATTTTATTAGGATCACTCGAATATTTTAGTTTTCTATTCAAAAAATAATATATATATATATATATATATATATATATATATATATATATATATATATATATATATATATATATTATTATCACTTTTCAAATTCAAATACTCTCCATTTAAATTATTCATACAGAAAATAAACTAATAAATTTTCTCTATCTTAATTAAATGATTATAAAAGAAATTATTTCTGTACCACAATATATATAATTAAAATGAAGTTAAAAATAGAAGGATTAGTAGACAAAAGAATAATTAATAATATTTTTAACGTTAAAAACAATAAATAAATAAAATCTTCTAGAAAGGATTAAATCGTTGTATTGAATACAGGGCAATGTTGATTGCTCATCTAACGTAGGCATGAAAACCTATTAATTAATGTATTAATTACAAAGAAAGACATTGGAAAAAAAAAACAATTCCCCCTAATGAGATATTTTACCAAAACTCTTCTAATTTGAAATTTTATCATATGAATATTATTGCTAAACATTTAATATTACACATACTATTACAAGTAAATATTAATATTGTAGTAGGAGATCATGTAAAGTTTTCTCTCTAAGAGGTCCATTTATTGAATTGTAAAATAAATTTACTATTATTATTTTAACTTTCTGGTATTATAAGTGCAAAACTACTTCCTGCTCAAAAATTAAGAATGAAGATACTATTTTAAAGTGTCTTTTTTGATGAGTTAAACAATTATTATCAAATTTAATAATTCAACCTTATCTAATTATAATCGAGTCAAATTACTAAATAAAGTTAAACTCAATCCTATTATGGCTAATATTTGGTTTATGAAATTTGACCCAACAGGCTACTACAAAACAATCCCAATATATTAAAATCAATTTAGACAATTTTTTCTTTAAAAATTTTATAAGAGATATTAAAAAAGAATAGAATATACTTCTTTATAAATTAAAATTAATTTATCCACAAGTTAAAAAATATAAATTTAAAAAATTATAAGAGAAATATCATAAAATTTATGCTTAAGGAAAACAAGAAAACAAAAGGGGCTTCCATTTTCCATGATAAAATTTAGTATGACAATAACTAAGACAAACCTATCACCATTTTTTCTTCCTTTCTACTGATGTTGAAAGCATGTTTTTTCACTGAATCTGGTGTGAGGATATTTTGCAAAGTTGCATTAAAATAAATAATTAAATGAAAAAAAAAAAACTTGAATGAATGAAATGAAATCACTTAAATACATTACTCATGAAACTCTCACAAGAATGTTGGTCAGGTATGCGCCTTCAGGATATGATGGATCAATAGGATGATCACATGCAGCTCCAGACTGTCTGAGAACAGTGATTCTTCTACCAGCCATAGATGCTGCACCCTAATAAAGAGATAGAAGATTCTTAGAGATTTTATAGAAATTGCTTATAAGTATATACATCCAAGGTTGCTTAACAAATTTAAAAGAAATCAAGTTAAAATGAAAGTTCTTGTGAGTAAGGAATTAGTAAGTATTCTTTAATTTAATGCTATGTGATCCCAAAGCCACAAAAATTTTCTCATCAAAACAGAGCCATTAATTTGTTATAATTAATTACAATCAAATAAATTTATGCTAGAGTATGCTTACCAAAAATGCTAGAGTAGTATGATTAAATCCCTTTTAGTAAATAATGAAAAGGAATCCTGGTATTTTATTTCTATTAATAATGTTTCTATTTTATTTCAGCATCAGAACTTGCTGAAATGTTTGTCTTTCATGTTTTGTCATCAATGTTTCTTTTATAAACAGATAAATAAAATTTGCACAATATTTTTCATGAATATGAATATATCTGAACAAAAAATATTGAGGATAGCTAACTAAAATTAAATATAGATAACATTTTGTTATACTTTTGCTTTTCCTGTACAACTTAAACCAAAGAACTTGAATCGTCTTGGAAAAACTTGCACAAAAACTGGCAGCCACGAAATTTGGTATTCAACAATTTTTGAAAAATAAGTGATGATTAAACAAAGGGAAATTACATTTACATGATGCTAACATATCCTATAGTCCAGAGAAAGACAATTATCTCTTTTATGTTTTTTATTAAATGACACTCATACTCACTATGGTTTAAAAAGACATTAACTTGTCTCATGATTTTAATAAATAACATTCACCTCTCTTATGTCTTTAATAAAGTGACACTCACCTTACTTTGTTTATAAAAAATAAATATTGTAGTTTTTTGTTTATAAAAAACCCTTTCATTTTTTAAAAAAAGCTTAAACTTTTTTCATTTTAAAACTTTAATTTTTAATTTTCATAATTTTTATTTAAGTTTTGGTCATTATGATATTTTTAAATAAAATAAGAGAAGTATGAGTCAGTTTATAAAAAGTAGGAAGAAGTTGAGTATCATTTATTAAAAACATAAGAAAGGTGAATGTATATTTAAAAACCAGCAAGAATGTGAATGTCATTTAAGCATAACAGAGGTGGGTGTTTATTTTAAAACCAGAGGGAGATTGAAAGTTGTTTGGCATAACTTAATACAAGGGAAGTGCAATATGTTCTAAAGCAAAGGCTAAATATTTCACTGAACATTTTCTTTTATTATTCAAAAATTATCCACTGTCTGTTGATAAAACAAGGACATAAAATTGGGATTCTTAAACTGGTTGACCTTCAAAAATCATGGAAAAAACAAAAAGTCTTGGCTGATGAACCCAGGTTTTAGATCTAAAGCATATAACTTACCTGAAGAATGCGTAGAAATATTCCACTTTGGGTCACAGCTCCAGAACAGGAACAGGTCATCAGAAAACCACCTCTTTTTGTGAGTTGCATGGCAAGGGAATTCAAATTCCTGTACATGCCAGATGCACTGTGTAGAACCTGTAAGGTGATAAAACATTCAAAGATAGAAAACTCTGAGCAGAAGAAACAATGGTCCTGCCAATTGTAGGATTAACATACTCATTTTGCATCCACAAGCATTTCATTCAATAAACCCAACTAAAGTGTAAAGCCTAAAACCAATTTGCATCACTTTGACCTCTATAGTCCTTAGTCACCTCAGCTAAAACCCAAGTGTAAACTTATGGTGTAACATAACAATATGTTTGCTGTCATAATTGGTACCTTTTTTGTTGGTGCTAGTTTAGGAGGATCGATGATGACAATATCCCAAGATTCATTTCTCAAGAGAGCACCCTTCATAAATTCAGTTGCATCTTCCTTCAAAAAGGATATTCTTCCAGGATCAATGCTGTTGAGTACAACATTTTCTTTAGCAAGCTCCAAAGCTAGCAGTGATGTGTCAATACCTAACAAGGATGTTGGAATAATCAGACTTGTTAAATCAGTTCAGTAGCCACAGTGTAATACTGATCAAATAAACTATCACTGTATATATTTGTTTCCTGCAAAGACTTTTTAGAAGATTATTATAATATAAAAAGAAAAATCTCAATTGCTACTGATGAATTTTAAATCTACTTCTGAAGACTCATAGTATTTCAAGCCAGTAAAAAGAAATTCACCTACTTTTAAGAAAAAAGAAAAAAGAAACTATTGGCAGTGATACAGAATAGCTCTTAGGTTATTGTAACATATTAGGGTGGGCCTATATATCGTGTAGGGAGACAAACTATAGAGTCAGCTATTCCCACTCTTAAGTTTTCATTCCAATTCTTGATCTTCTTGTCTAACAGGATGAGAAGTTTAGTTCCAAGTTTGTATTAGAGTCGGTATACTTAACATCACTAGCTCAAGAATGGTAAGGTGTCTGCATCCTTCCTTTCCAAATTTCAAGCATGAGACAGTAAAACAGCAAAGTATCAACAGCATTATAATGTCAATCGTAAGCAGTGACACTTATTAGAAAAAAAAAATGAGAACTAACAACATATAACCTACCAGTGACATTTAAAGCACCTCCACGCACAGCATTTAGAGCAAAACCACCACTATAGCAGCAAAGATCAAGAACCTTTAGACCATCTGAAATTGTTGATATAAACTGCCGATTCTCACGCTGATCTGCATAAAATCCTGTCTTCTGGCCCTTAAGTGAAATTGTGTATACAATTCCATTTTCCACAATCTGACAGATAGAAAGAACATGTCCCAAAATCAGCAAATCAGCAAATCAGTAAATTTCATGTCTTCATGAGCACACACTGACACACAGCAAATCAGCAAATTGCACACACTCACAAGAAAATATTTTAAGAAGTGAAAATGCAGGTCATATTTTTCAGATCCTTAGTTCTGGACACCTTATATGACTATAACACATTGTGGAGCAAAAATATACAAGTGATGCACATAATACGAGAATAACAAAACACAAAAGAATATATTAAGTTCACTCAATATGGAAATTCCAGTGTGCTATTTTCGTCCTTCTGTAAAAACATCACAGCTTCCATTTAACAAGTTCTGTTCAATTACATTTTCATTAGACACATACATGTTAGAAGGTTGATTCAGTGGTTCTTCAAACTTTGTGATTAACCTTATAGAGCACTTATTATTTATTGTGTTTGTGCTATTTATTTTGTGCCACACATCAATTTGATGACTGCAAAGAAACCATGAAGAAAATAGTAAGGCTGTTGACTATGCAGAATACATGTTCCTTTACTAAGATCAAACTCAGGCTTAGCCTTTCCCATACAAAACAACGTATGCCCTGCCCCCAAGGTTTAAGTAAAGAAAAAAATTGCATTGTTGATCGTTGCATACCTTTGTTCTTTCAGGACATGTAGATGGAGGCATTTCTTTTAATTCAGATTCATTCACCCCGTCTTCCTTCAAAATATCAACAGATGGCCTCCAATTTATATGATTGATATAATTGATTTTCCCGAGACATGCCTCTATCTCTGATTTGTATTTCTCAACCCAAGCAGCAGATGATGCTACAACAGCTACATCTCCAAAGACATCAATTATCAATCCTGATAACCTGTAGGGAACAGTCAAACCCAATTCAAAATCATGCAATCTTCATGATTAGACCTACTTTGCATTTGAAGCTGTAAGGATAGAAATTCAAGTAAAAAGAGATATATGCATCTGGTAAAACATGTGCCAGATATTAATACCATGTACTGTTGGTACTTGGCTGTGCAAAACTACATTATTGTTAACATCCCAAGAAAAGATTTGAAAATAAAGATAAATATCATGTATTTATTGCATAGCAATTCTATAGAGATAGATTATCTGATATAGAGGAAACCTAGTATTCTCATTATGTGTAATTAATATAACTAGCCTATATAAATCAACTCCACATCATTCAAACACATGGTCTCGTCACTATTTGACTCAGTTTTCTTTCCCACTTAGCAAAATAAAGAAGATATGATACATCAATTTATAAAGTGGTTGGTAGCCATAATGGTAAACGCAGGCATGCTATGTGTATTATTAAAGAAAATCATGAAATGAAGTTTAACATATAGCATACTTAACTAATAATCTAAGTTAGATGAGAATCACTCACACCAGAGGCTCCACCAAAAACACACCCAATGACTCCCTGCCATTTTCCCAAATTTCCCCTCCCCTTTATCTTTGCACTCTGACCATTTCCCCCTCCATCCTATGCACCTTGCCACATTGGCAAGGGTGCTACAAATCAAATCCATATTCTGATCCTTACTCTTATTTTTTTAGCATAAATGAGCGCCTGATAGGGTACATTAAAGTTGACAATTTGAAACATAAAAAGAAAAGTTAAAGCCTTCATCTCTCACCTGTCACCCTCACTGTTGATTAGACGGTATGCATTTGTGTGGACTGATGGAAGACCCAACCTTCTACGTACTTCAACAGCTGCATCAATTCTTGTTTCAATCAGTTTCTCCATATTCAGTGCACAATATGAATCACTGTATTATCAAGAATTAATGATCAGAGGTCTAGCGATGCAATGGAAAAGCAATGTTAAGAATTATAGTTATTCAGGCATTATTGCAATTCTTATGAAATTTAGGAAAATATATTCTCAGGTAAATATTATCATGTCAAGATTTTTTATCTGACCAGAATTTCATAGCTTAAGCAATTCACGTTTTGGTAATGATGTCATGCTAATAGAACATTATTATCAAAGGTTTTGTTAGATCCAATCCAAATGCAATGTAAAGGACTTGACTCAATAAGTGTGGACTTCTATTGTGGGGTATATAAGGTCTTGAGCTCCCTAATCACAATAGTTAGCTTTTGTGCTGTGGTTTCCCCAAGGATCTTATCGAATAGTATTAGAGTTGCCTTTTGTGTCTCGGAAAGGGCTACTAAGGAGGGTTTTGACCAGTGGAAGGTTCTAACCAAAAAGGAAATCACTCCCTGAACTTTAAAGAGTGTGAGTTGCCGAGACATCAGTTCTCAAGAACAATGCTATCACAGGGAATTGGGTATTATGGGATGCCGCTAGGGTATTCAAGTGTTTGATTCTTCCCATTTAGTATTATCATTGAAGGGTGAGTTCCCCCAAGTGTTTTTGTAATCATCAATCAGTATCACAGCCTTTTCCACCATGTCTCATAGCTGCAAATGAGGCACAGCAAACTTGCATGGGCACCAAGGCTGTGCTGAGCATGGTAGCACATTGCCAAGAAACACATAATATACATACATACATATACATACATTACATATACATATACACATACATATACATATATATACAAACCTTGTAGCTTCATCTTCAAGCTGCATGAGCCGAACACAGAACATAGAAACCGAGTTGTACAAGCCCCATCCAATTGGTTTCTCGGTCCCATCTGCTACAAGAACAACATCTCCAGTCTTAGGAGGTGGCCGCCCGATTATTCTATCAACAGCTCCACTGTACACCATAGGGTTTCCATCCTTAAAGATTTGTGTCTTCCCCCTTTTCAGCACAACCTTTGCAACACCTACCAAACCCAAACTATTCATAAAATCATTCAGTGAGTTTAAAAGAATATGACTTTCCCATGTATGACTCTTGAACTAATCCATAGCACCTCCTGCTTTCTCAGTAAAACATCATTAATCAATAAAATAACCATTCTTCAAAAACGTTCCACGTTTTTCTTAGCTCGAAGCTTAAGATATTAGTACAGAACTCTCTGTAACTGCATGAACAACATTTGCCCATAATTTTCTGCAATTTCGATTACGAGAACTACAACTTAAAACCCTCATTCAATTACCCTTCTCTCCAAAACTCCTTTTAATTTAAAAAAGTTGGTAAATTGAACTAGTGAGAAACAAAAAGCTCACTCTCTCACTGAGGAACAAAAAAACCCAAATACATGCATAACATTCGGGGGGAGAAGGAGAAAAAAATGACACCTTTTGGTTGATGGAGGGCAATTTGTTGAAGGGTGGAAGCAGAAGCTGGTAGAGAACAAACTGAGAGTGACTTCATCAGCAGCGTTTGCAGCTTCATTTCTTCTTCGGAGTTCTTCTCTGCGATTTGGTTAGTATGGAAGAAAATAAAAAGACTCTAGAATTATTTTTTATTTTGTGTAATTTCACTTTATTAAAAATAAAATAACTAAATATATATTATTTGTTATATACTATATTAAAATTATAATGTAATAATAATAACATATAATATAAAATTAAATACTCTAAAACCCTTTGTGCAGAAAAACCCTTTGCGCCATTGTAGCAACTCACTCATTCATCCATTCGTAGCCACCACCGGGCGAAATCTCAATCCAGTTTTTCAATCTCCACATGTGCGTTTATTCTCTGCGGTTCTATTAGTTGATGTTCATCTTCTCCACTGTTCATTTTTTCTTCACTGTTTATCTTTTCCCCTGAACTTTCATTTTCGTTGAGTTTCTTTTCCTACGTGGTTCTTTCGGATTTTTTTCAGTTTTTGTTCCTTCATCACGAACAATTCAGGTTATATCTAGGGGAGAATTTTGTAACGAATCGCGATTCTATTCGGACCGTACGATTCTTACGATTCTAACTACACTGCTTTAGGGTACATGAGTGTTCGCGACCCTAACATGACTACATTCAACGAAGTAGTCAAGTTAGTCGAGAAGAACAACGATCTTCTTCGCTTTAACTGAATCTGTCTTTGAATGAAAGAGATGCTAGTTCTAGTGGTGCTGGCTTTAAGAATACTAATCTTCTTTCTACTTTTTCTTCTACTGCTTCTATTTTAGAAGGATTTAAGATTCGTACTAATCATTCGTCATTTACTCGGAATGTTATAGAATTGGCAAAAGCACCTTTTCTTGATATACGTAAGCCTAGTATGAATTTAACCGGAAAAGTCGAGCAGTTATATGATGTCGTTTGGCTTTCGCTTTATGCCAGGACAAGGGTCATTGACAATTTTTTTTATGTTTTTGTGATTACCATTTTTGGTTTTGGCAGATTTTGAAGCAATAAAAATGGGAAAGAAGAGAAAGCGCATTGAGAGTAGTGAAGTTGTTGCACAGCCCAAAAAGGAAGATGCTGCCCCAGAGAGACCAGCGAGGACCCTTTTGGGTTGGAAGGATAAGAGTCAAGTCACTGATGAAGTGGACGACAATAAGGTTGTTTCACCAATATTTAGGAACAAAGAGAAGGTCTTGGTCACTTGCTCTAGACGCATCAGTTACAGGTACAACCTAATACACACCCCATAACTTTTAGTTACAGATTTTTGTGTGCTTTTTCTAGTTTGGATTACTCTATTTTTGTGTCTTGATGTGCAAAGTTTAAAGAACAGACACCTTGTATAGTGAATTCGGTTTTGTATATTGTTATGGTGTATGGTATTCATGGGTGGAGTGTTTATTTTGCATTAATTTGTAGGTACCGACATTTGATGTTGAACTTGGTGTCACTTATGCCGCATTGCAAGAAGGATAACAAGGTAGAATCAAAGGAAACTAAAGGCGCTACCCTTAACGAGCTTGTTGAGCTCAAAAGTTGTTCCTCGTGTTTATTTTTTGAGGTATTTTATTTATATGCAACAACACAGAGTTTTTTCAGTGCTGTGTTACTTCAATAATTTAGGATTGATGTGTTGTGCTGTTCTCTAGACTAGTATTTGCATTATATTTGCACTATTTGGAAAATGTGAAGCATGCTGATAGGTAGGGGAATTCTTTTGTTGGTTACAACTGTTGATGCTATCTCAATACAATATGGTAGTCATGAGTTTGAGTCTGGTCAACTTGTTATATTCTAATGGTGTCTGCTCTCGTTTTTTCGTATCAATTTCAGTGCAGGAAGCAAAAAGATCTTTATCTCTGGATGGCCAAATGCCCCAGTGGCCCATCTGTAAAATTTTTAGTTAGTGCAGGTAGTTTTGTGATCCCGTCATTGTCGTATTGTTAATAATGCACTAGTTTGCTTGCTCCCATTATGTAGAGTGAGTTATGATGTCTGTATACTCTAGGCATCACTGGTTATTCTTCCCAGTGAATTATGATTTTTTTTGTTTCTCTCTCTCTATCTATCTCGACCATTTTTTATACACTTTTAGTGATTTTCGTTTTTCCTCCACTGCTTTTTCAGTGCATACAATGGAGGAGTTGAAACTAACGGGAAATCACCTAAAAGGTTCCCGACCACTTTTGACGTTTTCTGCAAATTTTGAAAAGGATGCACATTGGAGACTGTTAAAGCAGATGTTATTACAGGTATGTGGGTGGTTTCTTTCGTTGCAAGTTTTTTTCGATTTTGTCCATCTAGTTTCATCCGAGGAAATAGGAAATCTTAACTTATGTTGATTACTTTGGTATTTGCATTTTCATAAGGTAAAGGCTAGCTTGATGATTTCATCTTAGTTTGTAGGTTCATGAAGTTGTACACCATGAATTTCTGGCCTAATTAAGAACTGCTTCATGTGCTCTTTACCAATGTAACTGGGATCATACATTTTGGTTGTCATATATCTGCCTAGGAGCTTTTGCTCAATTTATTGTGTCTGATCGGAGAAAATTCAATTGATGTTATTGTTATGTCCATCTACTTTTACGTAGTTTGGATTGAGTAAGCCGTGTTCTGTTTAATGTATATTTTTCTGTGTGCAGTTCTCTCTATTTCTGATACTGTTGTCTGTTTACTGTATTTGATTTGATAATTTCTGATATACTATTTCTTTCTTTTTGTTTAGATATTTGAAATACCAAAGGACCATAGAAAGGCTAAACCCTTCCATGATCATGTTTTTGTTTTCTCAATAGCTGATGACCACATATGGTTCCGGAATTACCAGGTTTGTGTTTGTATTTGCACAAGATGTGAAGAGTGTCCTTTACTATTGCATTAATATAGAGGTTAAAATCTGGAGATCGCTATTAGGAGCATCTTTTCTGCCTACTTCTAAACAAATTAAGTGTATACATTGTGATTATAAATACGTCGATTGCTATTATTAGTCACAGGTTAAATGATTAAAGTGAAGTTTGGGTCGAGCATATTCAACCTTTTGTCCTTTACTTTCTTAGAAACATTACTGAAGAATCAACAAAAGTTTCTGTCAGTACATTTCAATTTAAAGGATTAGTTTTTGAAAAGACTTCAATAATATATAAAGAATGCTTAACCACAACAATTTTGAAGATGGAGGATGTTTGACCACTATAATGAGTTTAAATTTGATCTACTACCAGTATAAAATATTTTATTGTAAATGCATTATAATGAGTTTACAGTGTCACTTTTGATTTCACAGCTATACCTTTCTGCTAAATTTACTTTAATGTTGTCACTGATTTTACTTTGCCATATGTATGGCATGTGCTATTGTTGTCTTGTGATTAGGGTCGTGTAAAATTTGCCTTCTTTGGATTTAAGTTTTCTGCAGTTTGTTCATATTCAACAGTTTAGGAATAGGATCATAGAGATTGTATGCTTGCACTTACATTTCATCTGCATTTCTGATTTTTTATTGTTCTGCACTATACTCATTTCAAGTTTCAATTTCCTGTATATAATTGATATCCATTAGCATTTGCATATGTGAATTCTGCATTGTTGCACTGTGAAAACATAATCCGCATTGGTTTCATTTTACTGGTGCAGTTAAAATTGTCTTCTTAGGTTTTAATAGGTAATTTTCGTTTCTGCATAGGTCCTCTTTATCAACTTGCATTTTCCATGCATAAGCATCATACTACACTTGTTTAGACTTTTGCATTTGCATAGGAACCCAAAACCTGTTCTGAACCAGAATATATGCAGTAAATATTTGATTTTCGGTGCTGCGTCTATTTTCTGAGTGGCTGTCATATTTTGCTCATAATAGCTATTTTGAGTCTGCTTAGTCTTTGCTTGGTTAGTTTGCATCCATCATTCATTACCATCATTATAGACTATTCTAGATCATCTTTGCATTCACATTCTGTTAAGATATCTTTAATATCTTATTTTCTGTTCCTATTGTTATTATTCTTCATATGTATTTTGGGCTTAGCCCATATGTTCTTTATTATAAATACAACCCCTATGTGTATTTTCTACACTAGAGAGATTAATCTCAATTTCTATTTTTCCTATATTTAATATGGTAACTAGAGCTTAAGGATTGTTTTTCCTGCCTCTGTCTCTGGTCCACTGCCAGCATTGTCCACCGCCGTCCGCCGTCGTCGGCCGCCACCATCGCCAGAGGTTCAGTTTTGACCGGCGATCGCACGTTTGTACTCGCCTCAACCTCGGCATTCCAAATCTGGGCTTCGTGTTTTCATTGGAGCACTTCCAATTTTTAGGGTTTATTTCTCTCCTCCATGGCGTCTTCCGCTGCTGCCATGGTTGTCAAAATCACGACCCACTTAAAACACACGATCTTCAAGGATCGTGTTGGATCGTCGTTGTAAATCGCAACTCGGCTGGGAATGGCGTTTCCGGCGATACGGTCCCTTCCAATCGCGACAGTGGTAATCCCTTCCAAACAGTGAGGTAAAAATGAGCAGACCTTGTGGCGGCAGTGACAACTGTAACAGCAACGCCCTCTATCACCAGCGTTGAGTCTCACGGCAATGTCGACAACGACTTTCGCATCTCGCAGCAGCAGCAGCATTTTCGCATCTTGCAACAACAGCACCAGCTTCGCATCTCGCAACAACAGCACCAGCTTCGCATCTCGCAACAGTAACACCAGCTTCGCATCTCGCAGCGGCAGCACCACCTTTACATCTCGTAGCGGCAACAGCACCAGCTTCGCATCGCAGCGACAGCAACAATAGCCAGCTTCGCATTGTAGCGACAACAACAAATTTTAACCTAATTTCCAAAAACCCTAAATTTCTAACCTAATTTTTTAAACTTTCAAAAAGCCCAATGTTTCTCAAAAGTAAAACCTGCACAGTAAAACCACAGTTGCTGGTGCTGCTGTTGCGAGATGCAAAGCTGCTGCTGTGAGATGCGAAAGTCGCCGTCAATGTTGTCGTGAGACTCGACGCTGGTGATAGAGGGCGCTGTTGCTACAGTTGTCACTGTCGCCACAAGGTCTGCTCATTTTTTCCTCACTGTTTGGAAGGGATTAGCACCGTCGCGATTGGAAGGGGCCACTCCCAGCCGAGTTGCGATTTACAACGACGATCCTTGAAGATCGCGTGTTTTAAGTGGATCGGAGAGGATGCAAAAGATCGTAGACTCGTTCGATCTTACGTTTTGTGTCGCGATTTTGACAACCGTGATTATAAATACAGACTCTATGTGTATTTTCTACACAAGGAAGATTAATCTCAATTCCTATATTCAATACATTCCATCCCTATCTGCCTAGCTTAGGTTCTCATGCATGCCATTTAATTCTTGCTTCTGTTTTTGAACTCTAAATGCATATCATTGTGGGTGATAATAGATTAGTCACTTGCATTTAACCTTTAAATTCTGCATTGTTAATATCATTCTGCATCAGTCATATTTTTTTTAGCATTTAAACATCATGCATGTAGATTCATTCAAATACTTTCATTTAGTTTTAATTTTTTTTCCCCCATTTGCATTATCATTCATTTTAGAAAGGATTAATTTTACAATCTAAAACTTGACACGCACCATTTCCTCGGATTTGATCCCAAGTCATCTTCTCTACTACATCAGGGGGATAAGTTTGGTTTTGTTAGCCTTTAATGCGACTAAAAGGTGAGTTAACAGTTATACTCATGACATAGTCGGTAGAAGATAATTGTTATTATTAGTTGTTCGCAATACTCCTGTTTAATGCGAACATGATGTAGTCTCATTTTCCCCAACCATATAATATTAATTTTTTCATGACACAATATTGTATTATGTGCTGCCTGTTGCTGATGCCTACCGAGAAAAGTTACATCCTTATTCCCTTGCAGATTTCTGCTCATCATAATGAATCAGACAAATTACCAAGGGGAGGCCTTGATAAAATGACATTGATTGAGGTCTGAAAACTGGTTGTTGATGTGTATTTTGATCTTTCAATTTCTAACATTCATTTAATCTGTGTATAAACTATTTGTTTAGGTGGGTCCACGGTTCTGCTTGAACCCAATTAAAATATTTGGTGGCAGTTTTGGAGGCCCAACATTATATGAGAATCCATTCTATGTATCTCCAAATCAGGTACCAATCAATTTATTTTTCATGTATGCTTAGAATTTCTGAAGCTTTCTACTACTAATAATTATATCTGTCATTGGTTGCTGGTTGTGATATAGATTCGGGCTTTGGAGAAAAAGAAGAAGTCTGGAAAGTTTGCGAAGAAGGTCAAAGCAAAGACAAGGAGGAAAATGCATGAGATGTCTAATCCTCTGGAGCCTGATGAGTTTGCAGATATGTGGAAAGATTGATTTTAAATGCAGCAGCAGCTAAAGAGTAAGAAAAAAAAACCATATTCCACCTTATATGGAACAGTTTTTGATGTGAATTGTTTTATATGTATAGCAATATCCTCCATAGCATGCATGTAATTCTTGCGGGGGCTTGTTGTTCTCTTATCAAACATTGATTTTGTGGAAATTAAATTTTGGCATAGAAAGATTTCAGTTTTGAGTAAGATTGGGTTTGAATGATATGTTTATTATTGTGAGTTTGAGAAACATTCATTTGAGCTTTCATTCCCTCGCGAAAACTGAATCAAATTTTGGCCTATGCTTGAAAAAATATGTAGACATTTTTACCATGTTATTGTTTTCAATATAGTTTGTTTAGGTTGTTCTTTGTCAAAACAAAGGTATTGAAAGTATTTTAGTTCCCTTTCCAGAATTATCGATTTTTGGCTTCTTTATTCGTCGTTAATTTTAGGTGTGTTTTTTGTTTCTGGTTTTCTTAACAAAAGAGAAGGGGCTCCAAGGCCCAAAAATACAAAATGCCTTTAAACAAATTTTTGAACTTGTTTGTACCACAAATTATCTTTTCTGAAATATTTCGCAATAAAATTTATTATTTTGGAATGAATTTTTTGAAAGAGGTTGGAATTTATTCTAGAAGGAATATTCTTGACATAAAAATTATTGTTTTATTTCTCTGTTTTTTTTGTTAAATATGTTTTTTGTCCTTTAATTTTTAGTGAATATTAGAATTAGTTTTTTTTGGAAATCTTAATATAATTGAGTCTCTTATTTTTAAAAATGTATGGATTTAGTCCTTTAAACTAATTTTTTTTAAAATTTATTTAACATTTCAGACGTGTTTCTTAGTTAATATCGGAATGAACATATGCCAAACAGTATAAATAAACTAAAATATTAAAATGAAATGTGTTTGAAACATCAAATAAATTTAAATTTAAAAAAAATTGATTAAAATATTAAATTATGTATTTGCAGAATTTAAGGACTAAAAATATATTTAACTTTTTTTTTTCTCGATAACCTTTTAAGCTACACGAATTTTATAAATCAAAGTATACACCTGTTTGTAATGTTTCTGGAAAGTTAATCCGTCAAGTAGTTTCAGTTCGATATAAAGAATGTGCTTGAATTATGCCTAGCTTTTAACTTTTCAATTGATCAAATTTAAAATTTATTAGCTGATATATTCTTAAAAAACTTATAAATTGATGATATTTCGCTTGAACAATATCTCGGCATAGAACAAAAGTTTAAATAAGATAACCAATTTTTTGTATAAATATACTATAGGAAGGGTTTTTCTTCATTCTAAAATATATAACTGTGAAGAAAAACCGTGTAAGAAAATAATAATAATAAATAAAAAAATTACTGACAACAACTCATTATCAAACTTAGAACACCTTTGATGTATTTGTAATTCATTTTGTTATTTTATTATCAAGATTTAGCAATAAAAGAAGTAATTCCCTTCTCCATTAGACCGTGGTCTAAGTCTAACTTTGTGGTAAGCACGATCACATCACACCTAAACTAGTTTAGCCAATAACCCTTTACCAACAACGAATTTTATCTTTTATTTTTTATTTTATAAATTTAAAATATTTAGTGATTCTTTTCCAATTAATAGTATATTTGTTATAATGAATGGACTGTTTATTCTAATTAGAATATGGACACTTACTCTTTTTTTTTAAATAAGTTGAGCCTTTTTTACCTATTAGTTTTTTTTTTTCTAGTTTATTTTTTTTTTTTTTTTTAATACTTCTCATTTTTTAAATGAGTGTTTCTACGGATTTTTAACATATTAATAGAAGTAAAATACAAAAAAAGAAATTCCTCATTAAATATTATTATTATTAACGATAAATCTTCTTCCAATATTCAAGTTCTTCTTTAAGAGCCTTCTATGATTAATTGGATCAAAATAAGTAGGATGACACTTAAAGGGATTGTCTTGAATACGCAAAGTTTAGATATTTTCAAAAGTAGTAGAAAATATATTGGTAGTTTTTCTTCATTTTTAGATGTACATAATTTTATTCACGCAGAATATTAGTTTTGGGGTATGGTTTATCTTTGTTCATTTTGATGTTTTTGTTACTTCTTTAAAATTGAGAATTAGCATTCGCTTTGAGAGAAAATTGAGTGTGTATGTTTTGCCTAACCTTGTTTTTTGTGTTTTGTGGTTAAAGTATGCATGAATTATTAATTCTAGAAAGTTTTAGATAGGATGTGATTCTTCTTTTGTTGATTTGGTCTTTTCTTCTATTTCGACTATGCCTTGGGTGTTAAGAGAAAAATAAACCAAATATTTATACTTGTTTAAAAAATACACAATTTCAAATTTTTTATATTGTTTAGAAGGTTATATTCAGTATCCTATTTTATCATACAAGTTTGGATTTTTAGTCTATAATAAGCTTCATCTTTCCATGTCCAAAATTGTATAATTTTTTTTAAAAGTTTTATTATAGATTTGGTTTTATCATAGAAGGTTGTATATTTCTTTGCATCTTTTATTTTATTTTAATAATTTTTCAAATAATGATACATGTTTAGAGATTTAGTCTAACTTAGATGTAAAAGTACATCATGACTAGTAAAACAAATCTATTTGTTTTATTTGAAAGTACTTTCTAAAAAGTATATAACTACAAACAAATTTATACATAATCAATTTTGGCGGCTCTTGGATTTTTTTTTTCTCCTTTAACAGTTTTTAGTTTTACAGTAATAAAAATAAATAAATACTAATGATTTTTAATTTTACTTTAAACAAAATATAAAAACATATTTCCATTCCATTTTCCTTTGATTTTCATTAATATTTTAATATGTTTAAAGAATACTTGGAAATCTTATTCAGTGATGATCTATTTGATAAAAAAAAAATCAATCTGTAATTTATTTCACAAAATTAAATTAAGTGATTGTTATATTTGATGTACCTACTAATAATTCAATGAATAATTTATATACTGTAAATGAATCAATCAAATAAATTCATCTTTCATTTCATGATAATCGAGTGAAATGTCTCTTTAAACTGAAGATAAATAATAAATATTTTCCATAGGTTGACCTTAAAAGAACATCAACAGCAATATCAGTTTGTTTCTAACAGAAAAAAAGTACCCCATTACATCTAGAATCAAGTTTGTACACAAGAAAACCTCGACCAAAATAAAACCTCGAGATTTCATAGGAATACTATAACTAGAGTGTTCATAGGAATATCATATTATGTAACAGATGCATAACTAGAGCACAGTTCAAATCACAGTACATCCAACGGTTCTCCTTATGCAAACCCTATCTTAGTGTGCATGCTTATGTGCCAAGAGTTTATAGGAACTACCAAGCAGAGTTCAAATCACAGGGGAAGTACGTCCAAAGGTTTCACTGCTGCAACCCTACAGAGTTGTGGTCTAGAGTACTTTTCATATGCAACTGTCAACTTTCCAACCCCTGCAGCTTTGTGGAACTTGAGTATCATTTCCGCACAATCCCTACAAATGTTACAGTCAGCATAAATGGAATTCATCCCAAATTTTAAAAGTGACAGAAAAAGTTAAGAGTAAATGCCTGAGCTGTGAAACTTCATAACGCGCATGTTTGTGAAGTAATGGGGTCCATGGTGGAGATATTTGCAAAGTAGACCGTGCTACATACAGAGCTGATGCACACAGTAATGAAGGCTTGAATGCTAAAGCCTCATATTCAACTAAGCATAGGTCAACCAGAAAGAATGCCATGTGTTCAATCTGGAAGAATAAATCAAGACAAATTGTTAGAAATCAAACTTCATGTGTTCCTGCAAATACTGTTTGGTTTTTCATATTCAAATTGATTTTTTACTAATAACGTCAAGCTGCAATGATAAACTAAATTTGTACGACCATGCATGCTGAATTACATACCTTTTTATTTGATTGACCAGCCTTCAGAAACCGCACCAAAAAAACATAATGAGTAGGAGCATTGAGACGGAACTTTAATTTTCTAAGAATAAGTTTTTCCTGTATGTAAAGAGAACCAAACGACAAATTAGAATAAAACTTCAAGTAATTGAGCAAAGGGAAAATTTTAGAATTTATCCATTGCCGCATGTAAACTTCCTCATTCATATTTTTTGAGCAAAAAAGAATAGTTCGATCAATCTGTATTATCTGAATGAAAATTTCACCAATTTGCTAAGCCATTCCTTCATCACATGCTATGAAATATATCAAGATTCAAGTTCACTCTTAAACATGACGATGAAAGGGAGAAGTTCAATTACGTATGCTTAATAATATGGAATTCTTACCATTCCAAGCATTTCATCTCTAGTATACCCAGCAGAGATGCTAATTAAATCTTTGACCTGGAACAAATCCAACAAAAAAAAAATGAGCCCGATAAAGCATGTCCTCTTTTCTTCAAAAGTGTAAATGCTCAAATATGTCTTCTTACCCTAGGATGCCAAAAATCCTCATACTTTGAAGCCAGCAAAAGTGCTGTAAGACCAACTAACTGCATATCAGTCTTTTTGATAGTCACCAGGGAGAGATATTGATCCAGTAACGTAATAGTGAGATACAGTGTTTCTGGCATCAAATCAAATTTGAAGTGTACCTACAATAGCCAATGATGATAGACAAAGAAAGTGACTGATAAGTAATCGGTAGAACAAGAAAAAGGAAGAAACAACATGATGAAAGAAAAGCCATTGAGATCCTTTACTTCAATGAGCCAGTTGATCAAAATGCCCCGCAAATGTGGTGTGATGTCAGTCTGAATTGACATGTAATTTGCTAGAGCTGGATTACGTGCCTGCAGTTGAAAGCAATTTTTTAATAAATAAAAACTTTACTTGATACTAGAGGATACTGATAAAATGTAAATATAAATTTGTATAGATGAAAGCTAGTGGTATCATGATTACACCAAAAAGTAAGCCACAAAATCAATTAAACAATGTCATTCAAACGATGACAGATGCTGAACAAGGTTGCATCATCTCCTTCTGTTGGTATAATAAAGTATTTATTCAAGCATATGGGAGAAGAGTAAAACATCAAAATAAAAAATTACAATTGATCAAGACCTCCATATAAAAGGATTTTTAAAATATAAAACAAAAAAAAAAAAACAGTATATATTGGAAGTGCTGATTACGATAGTTGCTGGTCGATTGTCAAGTTTTTTTAAATTATATTTAATACAGTCAACTTTTGGAAATGTTGGGGTACCAATTACAGTAAAAAACAATAACTCAGTGGCCAAAGTAAGAAATGAGAAAAAAAAAAGGATAAGAAGAACCTCAAAAAGATGAATAATTTTTCCCTCCTAATTTTTCTCTAAGTAAACTAAAATTATAGAAAGACTTTGGGATGATTTAAAGGCTCCACCAAAGCTTCTATATGTAGGCTTGGTGGGGGCATATCACAAAGTAAAACGTTTACTACTTACATCCGTCGTGGGATTTTATTCTTAAATGCATAGTCCTCGGAAGCTTACAAATCTAAAAATGTCTGTTGTAGAAAATTATTTACTAATTCCATACTTGGTGGAGCTATTAAAGCCTGCAGTGGAATGGGAGGGAAATAGAAAGAAAGAGACAAGCATGTTCATTAGAGAAGAACTTCACTCAATTATAAAAAGAAAATTATTTCTCTAGAGTAACGAGTAACATAACAAAGTGCAAACAAAATAGCTGAATCATAGACATCATGCAGCTGGAGCTATTCTTGAAGAAGAATCAAGGTAAAAAGTAAGGAAGATAGGTTGGAAAATTCAATGCATGCAGAGACTAATAATTATGAGATGAGATCGTTGTAGGGGAAGTCAAAAATCGCAGTAGATCAAAATTTCAAGAATTTCAAATACTACAACTGGGGCAGGAGTGCACTTGGAGAAAGATTGTTAGTAAAAGAATGGAGGAAGCATCAACGTCTCATAGTTGCTACAAGTATCAACCTCTCAACCATCCATGTTATATTATCACCTCTCAAGTACATCTAATACCATCACAGAAGATATTCACTCAACTACTAAAAAAAGGTACATATTTAGAGTAATGGGTAACAAAGAGGATAACATAACATAAAAAGGAGCTGACATCACAGGCACGATGAGTATTACCTCAGTAACCCAATAGTACTGATATATGTCATCAACGTATTCAGAAACTTCAAATTGATTGCTTTCATTATCTATACTGGGTAGGTTATCTTGCTCTCTAACTTCACTTTCCTTGAGAAACTGCAAAATAAGAGGTTACATGTCATTTAAATTTACAGAAACTAAAAAAGAACTAGTAGTTTCATTTGAGCATCAAAAACCTTAGATCCTTCGATTAATGAACTTGTATATGATTTTCGGCGGCTGGATTTTATTCTTGGAATAATTTCTGACAAATCAGTTCTTAGAGTGCTCTCAGATGGAAGATGTCTTTGATTTGCATCATCAGAAACTGTCGAGCCATTCCCAGGAAGAGACAAAGAAACTGATTCTTTTTCCTGAGATAAGGTTGCACTAGTTGATTCTAATTTGTTCTGAGCTGATATGGATTTGTTCTGAGATGACGTTGCAAAAATTGATTCTAATTTACTCTGAGCTGATATGGATTTAGATTTTAAAGTCCTTTGCGCAATGGAAGCCTTGAGTGTGGTCTTAACAATTGGCTGAAACGAACAAGGTAAACTCAGTTTCACACTCTACAACAAATTTTCAATTACTTCTCACAAAGTTGGGAAAAAAAAATCAAAATGTAGAGGAAATTATTTACTGAGAAGACACTTCCTTGTCATTAAATGAACCAAGTAAAATATTTAAAGCTTGAACAACAGTGCATGTATCAATCATATCATATACATGTATGCGTTAAAAGGTTTTCTGGTATATTTTATTTCACCAAACCACATTATACTGTTCGGCCTTATCAATAATTATACAGCAGACTACAGACAACAGAGTGCAGCCAACATACCTTGGCAAACTTCCTTGAGGATGCATGTGAAACATTAGGCTGAACCCTGTATAACAGGTGAATTGCATGAAAGGAAAAATTAATATACAAATATATCAAATTGATAATTAATCTTTTATAAAGAATGTTAATTGTTAATGATGAGCATATACAGTCATTCAGCTATAACTAAATATGATAATGATTTCCTCTTTCATAGATTCTGTAGATATAAAATCATTCATCTGTCTTCCTGTTCCTAAACCCTAAAGTCCAGTTCCTATTGTCCTATATTCTTCGGAAAAAAAAAATCTGAGCAGGGTTAGCCCGTGCATTGTATATGCTGCAAGGCCACTGTTTATTCGAGGGGACATGTCAAAAACTTTTAAACGGAGTACTACGGGCACTTATGACTAATATTGTTAGAAAGTAGTAATAATTCAATATCAGAATGTTTAAACATGTTATTAGCAGGTACTATTGGAAAATGTTCAATATTAGCAGCCATGATGACAGTTCACAACAGACATTTAGGAGCAATTACATCAGAATAAAGAGTGTGAATGCAGCTATTAGTATTGGTTTTCTAGACATCACTTCATAATTATATACTGTGAATACATTAGATAGTCCAAAAGATCAACAACATCGTAGAACGTGGATTACGCTAAAAAGGAGTAATCTAAATATCACCGCCTTCAAGTGCCTCCTTATGTGGCCCATCAAAAATGCAGAGTGTCGAAGAAGCAGCTAGTTAGTATAGGTTTTCTAGACATCACTTCGTAATTATATAGGCTAACTAGCTAGATTCCTCAGTTTTGCAGCTTAAAGCTAATCAAACAGATAAAATGTACCAGAAGTGCATAATTTACAACAGAGGAAGCAGGAACGAAGCTAATACATGATTAATTATCACTTACGTCAGAACAAAACCATCACTCACTCGATTCTTCCATAGATGGTTTCTTGCATTAACCAGTTGGGAACTCTCTCTTCTATTTGTTGTTGCCTTAGCTGAAATCAATAACATACTAAGTTTAATTAACATAGCAGACATTTTTTCAAAGTGCTTATCTATGCCAAAACTTCTTACAGGGAAGACAACTTTGGCCTTTTGCTGTTAGAGAACTTCTAACATTTTCCTGCAAGGAAGCAAAGTGCAAGTATAAGAAAAGGAAAAGGATTTTGAAAAAAGAAAAAGAATAACATGGCAATCTGAATAAGCACAGCTATATTTTTTTGGAACTTTCTAGCACTAGGAAAGACAAACAATAACAAGAAATATTACCTTCGTTTTACTCGTATCTTCTCTGATTACCCTGCTTGGTACCGGTAAAGACTTCCTTGAAGTGCTTGGAAAAGACAAAGAATATACTGGTTTCAGTTCACGTCATTCCTAAAACTAATTTGAACCAATAAAATGAAATATTAAGAAACCTCGTAGCTGTAGTCTTCCATGTAAACCTGCAAAATATAAAATAAAAGGCAATATAATTTATGTAATGAAGTTCTTGGAAGCATAAAAGTCAACCATTAATAACTTTAATATCCTATTAAATGTAAGATGAACAAAAGAAAGTATCCTAAGTACCTGTCCTTTGTGGAAAAAACTGATTGACCTCCTTTTGTATTATTCTTCTGATCATCTAATGGGAGAAAAACCTCTAAATGATATTCTAAACATACAAAATACAATAAAAATATTTATGAGGTAATGAATCAGTCACCTTTATTGAGAGCATCTAACCGAACATCAGCTTTACTATTATTTCTTTGCACTCTTCCCTAATTTAAATTTAAACAAGAAAAATTATCAGTGCTTCATCATAGTATAGACCCAAGGAAGTTTAAATTAATGTTTATATTTTATAAATGCTTCCCTTTTACCATGACCATCTCGGCATGATAAAAAAAGTTAAGATGTACCACCGTTGATGCTGCCGAATGGAAAAAATATTCTTTGATAGAGCTCTTTGGAAAAACAGAAAAACAACTTTTAAAAAAATATTATGCATAATCATATCTTTTTAAACAGAGAGAAAATAGAAGTGTGAAATTAGGGTTGATGGTTTTGTAGGACTTCTTTTCACTTTATTATTCTTTTATACTTCACTTCGTAGATTACATAGCCAAAACTTCATCGATTGGGTCATTTTGGCGTATTGAGTCTATAACTAACACCAGTAAAAGGAGTACCCCTCTACAAAAAGCACGTATCATGTTTAATAAACTTGGGCTTAACAGAAGATTGGTTAAGTGGTTAACATACCGTGATGGACTTCCTCAAAGATACACCCACTATTTTTGTACTTGAACCTGTTGAAACCCTGGAAAGGCACATAAGATATACAAAATCAAATAATAAAGCAAACACTAGAGGAAATAATATACTATCAAGCAATTGGAGAGAATACTGCATCAATCTCTGCTTGACAAAAATAAACATCACAAGATCAAATTCTTTCAATGTCAAAGGTCCATGTGACTAAAAGATATGAAAGCTTTTAAAATATGAAATAATTCAAGAGTTTTTCCATCTAGGAGCTTAAGCACCTAGAAGACTTGGTTATGCCTAGTATAAACATCACTATGACCATATAGTAAAGAAATGCAAAAAATTGTTTTTGGCCCCATTCTTCTAGAGGAATATTAAGCTTCAATCTGATAAGACAGGTCTCTGAACATTGAACAGTTCTCAAGAACAAAGATCTCTTGTGTGAGAAGGTACGTTAAGCTACTTAATTATAACATATTCATGTGATTCTACCCATCAGCTTAAGTATTTTATATGATAGGATATATACAGAAGGACAGAGAATAAACTAATTAATAATCTAAACTTAAGATGATTGAATGTGATTTCAAGACTAGGTGTGTTTGATAGAGAGAAAAGAAATAGAAGAGGTAGGTGACAAAAGAGAAGACAAATAGGTGAAAATGGGATGGTAATAGAAGTTGTTTAGTTGAAAAAGAGAAAATGAAAAAATAAACTTTAAAGAAAGTTTGGTTTTATTTATATTTATATTTACAATATCAATAATAGTAATTATTTTAGCATTAATATTATTTAGTTTAATTCCATTGTTAATAATATTATTTTTATTTTCATTTATTTTGTTTATATTATTATTTTATGTTTTTAAAAAGAATAAGAAAAGGAAGGGGGTTGTTCACAGAGTGTTTTTCTTGCTCTCTTCTTTCTTCTTCTGTGCAGAAACTTATTCGTCTGCGTTAACCTACCAACTTGTGTAGTTAGTTTTGACATTTTGTTGAAATTGAAGGATTGAGATAGGAAGGACAAAGAGAGTTAAACTACTTAAAATCTAAAACAGACATGAATTCATGATACAAAAAAATAATATAAACACTAACCCCTTACTTATTCTAATGTAGACTCCTAATCCTATGGGAGCATTTAATATACTATGAAATATGAAACCACTCCCAAGGGATCATTTAATATACTAGAAGTCAAAAGCCAAAGCTAATAAGTTTGTTGTTACATTTAACAAGAAAAGAAAATTAAAAATGATGCGCCAAAATGAAGCTGAATTGGGTTTGGACTACATTTGAGACAGAAGCGGGACAAAATCACGATTAGACTAGATATTGTCTAGAACTACGGACAACACTGACGGAAAGAAGAAATGGATCTTACCACCAAACAAGAAAAGTCGGTGGTCCAACGGAGACACATAGCAACGGGAAGGTGGCCAATTGGGACAAGGGGTTGGATATAACCGGAGATATCTAGGGCAAACGTGTTCCAGCATGGACGAGAAAGGTTGACAGTTGACGTGATATGACGTGAGAGAAAATACTTTCATAAACCACTATTTTTTACTAATACTAGACCACTCGTAACCTAATTAATGAAGTGAAAAATCCATGAAACATGAAATTGAAATCCATAACCACTCGTAAGAGATATTTAACACACTCTAAGATACAGTAAATATTATGAGGAAATTTCTAGATATTCAAACAAAATCAAAGGTGAAAATGTTTAGGTTGCCACTGGATATTATCGAGCAATCTATCAGAAAATCCAAAACAAAATATGTCACAAAAGAATGACGTTAATAGTGGACTGTATATCAGCTGATATGTGAGATGAAATATATATGAAATTTTTATATAATTGTACAAAATAAGTATCCAAAAATAACTTGCAAATGTTCTATTTAAACAGTGTAATACTAGCACCTCCCTTTAACTTTCTTTCTATCCACAATAAATATGATTCTTACTTCATTTTTGAGTTAGCATGCCCAAGAGCTGCTGTGAACTTTTCTTCAACATTGCTAACATCAGACAATGCCTTTCTCACAGCTGTATTTGCTATAAGAAGCCAGAATAAGAGAAAATGAGAAGTGTGTTATTCCACGTAATTTTAACACAAAATGAGTTCAGTTAACACTTACAAGTACCATATTTGCCACTATTTTTATCCATACTCTGTTTGATACCACCCTTCACCATTAAAGTTGCATAATAGTTAGACATATGGAGTGTAATGTAACCAAGGACAGACTCAAGAATACAAAATATTTAGACCTCAAAAACTATTAGAAGTTCAGAATGTTTATATTACCTTTGGATTACTGGTACTACCAAGAATATTCCCTTTGCTTGCTACCACGGTACTCCTTCTGCATAAATTGCAAAGGAGCAGAGAGAACATATAGATAGATCACTACAGTGCTTTTACATACTTCAGGCATATAGGAACATCTACAAGAAATGAATATTATTCTGCCATATGTTGTCACGGTTTCACAAAAAACAACCGTTTCAGACAGTGACATAAAAATCACAAAACAAGCCAGCAGATTCATACTTCATATGAATAGCATCAAAGATACAATCTTAAGACACGCCCGTCCAATTTGACCTCAAGAGGCCGTTAAAAGCTCGGCTATCTAAAACCCCTTTCACTGATATGACACGACTAAAGGGCTTCCTTATCTATCTGATATCTCATTAAAAGCAAACAATTAATCAAAATCATTTTGACAACATTAAATTTCTACAGTTGTTCACGATTTTAGCATCTAGAAACCACCCATGGAGCAGAAAGCACATCATTTTAAGTCCACTAAGGCACCATACCTTGAACTTGCAACTGTTCCTCTGGCAGAAGTCCTAAAGAAACAATCAAAATCAGTTCTGAAAAATATTTACACATATGTATTTGCTATAAATTCCCAATCACAAAAAAAAAAAAAAAATACTTACGTATTCCCATCACCAGCTTTAGTCCGGTCAATTTCCGAAAAAACCTTGAAATTCCTACCACCCACTGCTCAATATACATACAAAATCAGCAAAAGCATATAACATTTCGGGAACAACAAAAAACAACACAGGAAAAAAAAAATCAAACAAATACATATATACCGCTTGGGCGAGATTGGGCAGCACCACCGACCACAGAGGCTCGAGTTGAGCCCACTCTCGATTTTCCCTGAAGCATGAAAGAACCAAACAAGAATTAGGGTTTAAAGGCAGAATCGAAGGTGAAAACCTCGTGAAAAATAATAGCAGGATTGTGCGAAATTTGAAAATCGTAGTGTAATGATTGAAAGGTGCAAATTGAAATAGTGAGAATTGGAGAGTGAAACCCCTACCGTGAGAGAAACCATTGAGGTATTGGTTTGAAGTGTTGAAGAGCTTGATGCAGAAAAAGCAGAGGAAAAAAGGAGAGAAAAAATGTACCGTTGAGAGCGAGTGAAAATTGAATGAGAAAATCACGCGCCTTTGTCTTTAGATTTTGAATTTACGTGCTTTTACGTTAATACCCTTCTTCTGCTTTTAAAAAACAAAAGACATGAAATAAAATAAATAGGAATTTCTTTTTATTTTTAATTATATAGTAAATAAGTTTTAAGTCTATGCAAATACGATATTAATTCATTATGATTTATATAAAAAATAATTTTGGTATTTGATAGAAGAATTCTTTTTAATTTCTGAAATTGAAAAGTTTGTTATTATAAAAAAAATAACATTTGTAGCAAATAATATTTATGGGAAATGATTTTTGACTAATTTTTTTCACCAAAATGTTCCCGTGGAGAGAAGTAGAAACTAACTAACTTTCTCGAGTTAAATAAGTATTTGGGTGAAATTAATAAACTATCATGTTATTTTTATTAAATCATTTATTGTGGTAAAAACAACATATTATGTTATTAATTTCTAAAAATTTTGTATAAATACTTTTCTACAATATTTACTCATCAACCAAAAGACTTTATTCATTTCTAATAATCCTAATTTCTCTATTTGTAACATCTCATTTAATAGTTTTTCACGTTATCAAATAAAACATTATATTATGATTAAGCACAGCAGATAGTAAAGAGAGCAGCAATATAGATTATACAGCTGATACAGTCATCCAAAAACATATCCTATGAATTTCTGGTGAAGAACATAGGTATTCAAACATAAACTAAAACATCTCAAAACTACATGGTATCTAATCCATGAGAACTACCACGGAACTACTCAACGATCACTCAGCTCCTACTAGAGAGAGGGGCATCATCATCTGGACTCGGCCTTGCTCACACCAACAGCAGGTGATCATAGCAAGGAGAAAACATAAGGAAAAACAGACATGAACGATAAGGGTGAGCAAACTGAGATTTGAGAGAAAAACGTACAATTCATATTGAAAACATCAATCACAAACATATTGCAATTATACATAAAATTCTAGACTCGATATCCGGATTGTGTAAGCGACATTGGAGCTTTTGGTGGCTTGCACCTGTGAAGGTTCCCAAACTCTGCAGAGTTTGGACACAAGGGGTTATCACCCAACCTCTCATAGGGTAAGTCCCCTTCGCGTCTAAGGCTCTATTGAGTCCAAAGACTAGGACCTCTTGCTACTCCTCACGACATAATCCATTCTACTCTACATGAGCATGAATGATTATTGGAATTTCAGGATGCCATCCAATACGGATTCCTCATGTCCTTACACACACTAACAAGCTCTTATGAATTTCCCTTGAAACTCCATTACAAACACAACTTCTCATCCTTCACAATCATCAAATATTCGATTCTCACTATATTCATAACAATATTTCAAGCATACAGGAGAGTAACTGCACATAATTACAATACTTCTTATCACTTCACTCATTAAAACAGGACTTCAAGCCATCCACTACAGTGGTCCTCGCCCAAGCTAGAAAATCCAGCCTAGGCGAGAGGCCGTCTCGCTCAGGCGAGTCAATCTCGCCTAGGCGAGACTCTAACAGTGGCAAAATTAAAAACCTGGGCGAACTCTCGCTCAGGCTAGGTTGGTTCGCTTAGATGAGAACAACTCTCACTTAAGCGACTCCAGCTCGCCTAGGCGAGACTTCACGCAGGAACATGGGTGATTTCTCTGATAGTTTCGCTCAGGTGAGAGCCACTCGCCCAGGCGAAAATACCAGTTTTCAAGCCTGTTCTTACATGCAAGAGTCCAGATTCATCACAAACTCAACAACACACAATAATCACGCAATTCAATCATCAATTCAATACTTAAGCATGCAATTCAGACTTATCAAGACAGATTCTAAATGGTTTGAGTAAAAGTTAGCTAACTCCCCTTACCTTTGGAAATTTCTACTAGAATTGACTCTTCAACCAAAGAGAATACCTCAAACTCCCAACCTAAGGCACTGAATTACAATTGCAAATGGTGATAACAGATTCTACCACAACCCAGAATGCTGGAGTTACTTAGAATTCGAAAATCAGAATATGAGGGGGGAAATACAAGTTGACTTACGCGTAGGAAAGGAAGACTCAACTTGGGGAAGTGGTTCTGATCTTGCTTCAGCCCTAAATTCTGCAACAGGGAAGAGGATTAGACCTACTGCAGTAATTCTTTGGGTGAATTTGGTAGAGAGAAGGCAGAGAAAAAGTAGGGGAAAGAGAGGGTATTAGAAAGAGAGAATGTGTTTTGTTTATGGTGAAGTGGTGGCAGAGGGGGTTCTCACACTATTCCTTCTATCAATCACGAGTTTTGGTCATGAAAAAAAAAAATTATTTTACCAAACAACAGTGCTATATTTAGTCCTTATCCTTTGATTATAATTAGTTTAGTGTTAAATTTATTTTGCTTCGATAATTCACTCTTTAATATTTAAAATTTAATTAGACATGTGTAATTTGATTTTAACATATTACTGGTAATTTATAATTAAATTTTTTATTTATTGTAATGCGATTATTTTTTACTATAGTACAAACAATGATTTTATCTTTAAAAAAATAATAAAATTATTAAATATCGTCCATATCTTTAAAATTACTTATTGTAATAAAATTGCATATATATATATATATATATATATATATATATATATATATATATATAATATAAAAAAAATATTTTTTTTTTTTTTTTATGTGATCCAAAAGTAATATAAAAACTAATTTAATCTACTTAAAAACTAAGAAAACAAACTACTGGGGATATTACCATAACACCCCTATCTAATTATCTTACATGTGTCCAATAAATAGGTTTTTTCGTCATTTTGGTACCCTGTTGGAATGGTTTAACCAGCTGAAAACGTTATTATTGTTTTGTCCCTCTTTTCTCCTCCGTAGTGAATTTGTGTTTGGGTATTTGGTAATTTCACCAACTTTTAAATGCATCTGAAACATTGCATCTGATTTGACCACCTTTCATTTCGAACGCAGAAGCTTGGTTTGAAGGCAGAAGCTTGCTTTGGAAGGAAGTTTACGTGATAAATATGGAAGAAGTTGTGTTATTAGTTTTTGTTTGTTGTTTTCCAGTTCTTTCTTCCTTCCATTTTTTATCCTTACTCCAAGTATTTCTGTATATTTTATGTGTTGCAATGTTTATGGGTAATGATAGAATGATATTTGGAAGGAAGTTTACGTGATAAATATGGAAGAAGTTTTGTTATTAGCTTTTGTTGTTTGTTTTGCAGTTCTTTCTTCCTTTCATTTTTTAACCTTACTCCAGGTATTTTTGTATATGTTCTTTATTGCAATGTTTATGGGTAATGGTAGAATGATGTGAAAAGTTTTTTTAGCATTGTTTATAAAGGTTTCAGAGGTTGTTTTTTGTTGAAATTTTTGTTTTTGTTCATGATATGTACTCCAGTTTATATTTATGTTCTTGCATATCCATTTTTTTTACTGTTCATTGTTTTCGTTTTGCTTTTAAGTAGTTTGATATTTTTATTCTGTAGTTAATGCTTGCTATAGTTCTTTGTTGTTTTTTATTTTGTTTTATTTTGTTGTGTTTATTTGAATATTTTTTGTTGCTCGTTTTTCTTACAACAAATATTTTGATGTTTTATTTTTTTCCAATTTTTTGGTGTATTTTAGAAAGTGCAGTGGCGAAGAAGCTGGATATGATTAAAGATATTGATGGTAAGAGGGAAACTCTAAAGCTGGCAGTTAAAGTTGTTGATCATTGGTATGTTCAGTCCCGTGATTCTACTCTTCAGTTGGAGATGATTCTGATGGATGAAAATGTAAGTATTTCATGAGTAAACCTTTTAATTTTTTGATGTCTTATATATTTTAATTTTTTATGTTGATTATTTATTGTAGGCGAACAAAATACATTGCATTGTTCGCAGGGAGGAGTTTGACTTATGGGATAGCAAGTTGATTGAGGGAGAAACATATATCATGCACAATTTCAAGATACTGAAAAATGAAGGACAATACAGAGTATGTGAGCATCCTTACAAGTTATTGTTTATTGGTGCTACATCCGTGAAGTCGCAAGCTATTGCTAAACTTCCAATGAAGGCTTACACCTTTAAAAGTATAAAAGAGATTGTTAGTGGCAATTTTATTCCTGACTTGCTTATAGGTATGAGAATTATGATAACTGTTTTATTTTAAACAAATTTGCGTATGATAGTCATACTAACCCTATTTTATATATTGTGTCATTGAGATTTGATTGGTGTGGTTGAGAATGTGAGAATCAAGCCTCAGTTCAAAAATGTAGACTCAAAGAATGTGGTGTTTACTTTGGTGGATCTGAGGTAAACTAATATAATTGTACTGTAATATTCTGTTAATATTTTGATTTATTTGAACTGAAAAATTTTTATTTGTTGCAGTGGTGCTGTAATTTGTTGTACATTGTGGGATGATTATTGCAAGAAGTTTGTACAGATGTTTAATGAGCTACCTAATTCGGAGAAGCTTGTGGTTATCATTACTCAAGCTAAAATCAAACCAGCTGCAGGTACATTTCTTTATGAAACATCTTCTTCCTTGACTGTGATTTTTCTTTTTTGTAACATTGGTTTTCATATGTAGGTGAATGGCCAATTTTTGTTTCTAATACGTGGAATGATACAAAGTTGATCATGGAAAATGATTTTCCTCAAATAGTTCATTTTAAGAAACGAATGAAAGAGTAATATATTCGAATACTCAAACAATAACTGGGAAATATTAAACCATGTTAATTATTTGAACTTGTATTGGAATGATTTTTCATATAGTAACAATAGTGTAGTTGATTTTGTATTTTTTATTTGATTTGCAGAATTGATCTTGATGAAGTGATATTGAGTTAGTGTGCAAGTCAATTGACTCAGTCTTCCCAATATACTGATGTTGAACGTTTTGTATATAAATGTTAAGTGAAAAGTTTGTCTGAAATCCCATCAATGAAGAAGGTATGAAAACAAGTTTTGAGGAATAACTTTATTTCATTTCTGTTGTTTAAAGGATTTTAACTTTAAATTTTTTTCTTTTGATATAGAAAGTTGTATGCGTGACTGTTGCAACGACTGTTAAGTTTAACTTAGATAATGAGGGCTGATATTATATGGTTTGCAACAATTGCAACAAAAGGACTTATGAAGCAGTTTCTTTCAAGTGCACTTATTGTGATAAGGATAATGCACTGCCTGTTTTCAAGTTGGTATATTGTTATATTGTATTTTACATTATGTAATCTATCTTAGTTGTTAATTGTAATTTTTTTTTTTTACTTTCTAGGTATAGGCTCCAAGTCCAGGTCTGTGATGATTCAAACAATTATGCTAACTTTGTTGTATGGGACCAAGAATGTAGCAACATCATTGGGTTGTCTGTTGTTGATTTCCAGAAAATAATGATTGAGGTCAACTTTTTTATATTTTGCATTGTTTATTTTGTATCTGCTATTAGTGGTGTGAAAAAAAAATGGTTTTTATATTATATTGTTGTCAATTACTGTTATGAAATGAAATTGGTTTTATATTATATTGTTGTTAATTACAATAGGTTGGTGAAGATGAACCCCTTTGCTTTCCTGATGCATTGGATGTAATGCTAGGTTGTACCTTTGCATTTAAAGTTCGAACCCAACCAAGAACTAAGTGTGCATCTGTCATTAAAGTTTCAAATGTTTCAGAAATAGTGGCACATGTTAAAAGTCTTATCCCTCCACTTCAAGTAAATATTAATTTTGAAATGATTTATATATTTCTTCCTATATGAATTACATGTAAATGTAAAATATTTTGATGTGTATTTGTATATGTAGATTGATGATAGTAGTGATAAATGCAGTATGGATTTGGTATCTGAGAGTTCCAGTGTTATGGTAAGTATATTAAGGTGCAGTTTACAATTTTTTCTTAATCCGAATCTTAGTTTTTAAATAGATATTACATAAATTGATATGTGATTTTGTTCGTTTCGTAGATTTCAGAATTACGTGAGAAAGCTATTTGTAATTTGGCTGCAGACACTGATACTGATATAGTATATTCATATTCAATTTCCTTTATGCATAATGTAAATTATAGAGTATTTGACATGATGATTTTTCTATTCTTAATTTTGTAGATGAGTTTGAGTGCTACTGGTGATAATGATTCGGATTATGTTGTAATTGGAACTCCAGGAAAGAGGTTATTGCCATGTAGTGAAAATTGCAACGAATCTTCTCAGGACATGGATTCTGCTCAACTATCCAGCACTAAGATGAAGAAGCTTATCAAGAAGGAGAAAACTTAATTTGATTTATATGGTCTGATTTGTATATGTTTTGATGTATATAATTTTGTGTGCTTTAGAACAATTATGGTTAAGCACTTTTTTAGCTATATATGTTCTGTAAATTAGGTTAAAGTACATTGTGCTTGATTCTGTTATGTTTTGTTTGATGTTGGACTCATTCCTGAATATATGTATCGAAACATCTTCCAATAGTATATAGTAGACGATTGATAAAATTATAGGTACTAACATTCATTAAAGGGCTATACATGGTTGATAATAAAGGAAATTATATTAAGTAGGTCTGTAAACATACAGAATCATATATAGTCTTTCAAAAAGAAATTTAACAAAATCTACTTAAACTATTATCAAACTTAACATATAAACATTCATAGTGTACATTAAGTGATTAAAACATGAATTGTTCCTGAACAGTTTTTGTCAACTCCAAACATCAGTTTGTTTCCAGCTTCCAGTCCATTATCAACGTAAAACTGCTTCCACCCTCAAGTTAAGTAGCATTCCATACGCGATCTGTTACTCCATCTAATATTACATTCTCATAAACCGCCATTTTCATTGCTGAGGTTATACACTTTCTGATTCCTTACCAAGGCTACATCAGCAAATTGTGCATCCAAGTACTATAAATGAAATTGTGAATATGTCAAGTAATTTTATAAATTCATATAACAAAATAACTTCAGAAGCAATGAGACTTACCAGTGATGATGAGCGAATATCGTTTTCAGTTAATGTTTTCTCTGTTGAAAAGTAAAATGGATTTTCATCATTGCTTTCCATTGTACTACTACAACTATCAGTTGATTTGTTGATGTAAGTTATTTCATCACCAGCCAAATCAAAAATCCTTACTAGGAATTTGTAATCTCCCATGTAAGTTAGTCTCATTACATAATCATTCTTGATTTCATAGTACTTAATAAACTATAGAATTCCCTTTCTAATATAACGCATATGCAAGAATCCTCTTGCAATGGTAATTTCGTGGATGTTTCCTACTGGGTCAATAATCTCAAAGTTATCAGACGCAAACGTTGGACCCCAAAATCGTGAAAATGCATCAACAAGCATTATAAATTCCTGTAGCATAAATAACACCTCTTTATCTTTAATATGAAATCATTCTCAACCAGTTACATACAAATAATATTGATGCGATAATGTTACCTATTGTATCGATAATTTGATATTGAAACAGTTGAAGAATCTGGGCAATGAGATCTGTGGTGTGACATCAGTCAGATCTTTTAGAGCAGGGTATTGTATTTCAGTCATGTCTATGTCGAAAATCCTTAAGTCAAACACTCTGTTTTCTAAATATTTGACTGCAACATAATAGTTGTCTTTGAACTTGTAAAAACTTGCTATTTCATAACCTCCACAAAAGAAGTTTTCAGGCACTAAACTTTCACCTATGCGGACAACTAACTTATTTCCTCTTGGGTCCACTAAGTAGTTTAGATTGTGTCTAACTTCTTTTGACTAGTAAACAAAGAAATCTTAGTCAAATTGAATGTATTCCTGCAATATGTATGAAGTAAAGGAATGAAACATTATGAACGTAGTACAACTGTCTGATCTAATTTTTTCAAATAATAAACCAAGAAAAAAAACAATCTTTCCAAAATGGGTTCGAGTATATTCCTTTTTCTATAGAAAATGCATACTAGAATGGCCGCTCCGCAAAAAATCCCATATATATACACCTTTTGCATTTGTTTTTTGATATCAATGGTTGAAAACAGATGATACATAGTTTAAAGCAAATAAATCAAAAATTTACCTTTGTTGGATTAAGGACCGAAACCCAGAATGGATGGCAGTACATCATGGCCTTCCGAGAAGATCAAGCCATTGGAATAAATTTTTGAAATGCAGTGCAGAATGATTGGACAATGGAATGCAAAGAACTCGAAGGACATGACATAAATATTAAACTTTAAATAAAATTACCGTTTCAAATGACGGTTGGTAATGAAATGTCAGTGTAATTAATACTCTGACCTTTTAATTATTTAGTTTAACTTTTAAAAACAAAAAAAAAACTAAGCACTCATTGCATATACTAATTTCATTAAATTGACACGACAATATATGAAATAGATTTATTTAAAAAATATCCATTGTTTTTTTTTATTTGGCGTCATTTTAATTTACTAATTCCAATAACTACAACATAAAACATGTAAGTTATGTGGTCTGCAATGAAGGGATGATACTTTGCAGAAGCAACAAAAAGAATGAAACTACTGCAATGTCTATGAAAATAAAAAAGTAATACTAGACAGCCAAGAGGTTTGTTTTTTTTCCTTGAAAATATAATTGTACATTTTACAATATGCATTAATTGTTCAGTTTCTTCGAATAAAATTTTTTAAAATTTATTCTGAGGTGATTGTGTTGGATATTGAAAAACACAGGAATGGATGCTGATAAAAAAATATCCAACATTTCTTGCACCCAAGCAAGATTGAAGCAAAAAATGATATTGAAAGAAAACAAGATGAATAAGAAATGTGGTAAACAATTTGGTGTATTTTCTAAAAGCCAACATGCTAGAACATTGTGTACTCCACTCTCTGATGTTACATATAAATTTTTCGCTGGAGAAAGACTTAACAATTCTGGAAGAGTGCAATGTCATAAAGATACACATGCAGTTCCAGATAGTAATGCTTCTCATCGACAAAATCTATTGCCTAGGTTTCAGATGGTTTTTTCAGAGCAGGAAAAAGATAATCAATGCTCATTGAATATGAGTAGTACTTGTGAACAATCTTCCTTCACTGCATCTCATTTTCATATGGATGAAGAAATAAGTCAAGTCAGTAGTTATACAGATACTGCAGACAATGGCCAAGGTATTAATTAATTTATATACTAGCAAATTTTAAAATTCATTAATTCTTACTGTTTTATATTATGACAGTTGAACAGAGCGTTAAATTGCGAAAAAGTTAACAACATCGAAAGCAAAAAACATATACAACTTCGGACACTGATTATTCCATACAATTAGATGAAAGATAAGATATCTACTAATTACATCCTTTACTTCACTATATTATTGGTTTTTTATATATGTTTACTAAATAAACAATACACATTCACTTCTTATGCAAATATAGGTGACCCAGTATACATGTGCCCCTATTGTAAAACATACATGTGGTATGAAGAAAGGATAGACAAGCATAAACATTCTGCAATTCCAAAGTTTCATTTGTGTTGTGGAAATGGAAAAGTGCAGTTACCTCTATTGAAGGATGTTCCTACTGTTTTGAAGCAATTATTGTTTGACTCCAACAGCAGAGAAGGAAAAAATTTCCAACAACATATTCGTACATATAATATGATGTTTGCTTTTACATCACCAGGTGCCAAAGTTGATAACAGCTATAACAATGGTCATGGTCCATCCAACCTAAAGATCCAAGGGCAAGCTTGTCATAGAATAGGTAGTTTGCTCTCACCTGCAGGACAAATGCCTAAGTTTGCCCAGCTATATATTTATGATACTGAAAATGAAACACACAACAGAATTCAATCGTTAAGGTACGTGAAGCTAAAGTTTTTTTATATTAGCATTTTGATATTTGGATGCTGTATTAATTAAGATTCTATTCATTTTCAGCAATGACAACAAAATTGATGTAGATATTGTAAACAAATTGAAAAAAATGTTAGATGAATACAATGTTCATGCAAAATCATTTCGAGTTGCTAGATACCGTTACAGAGAACAACCTTTCCATGACCTTAAATTCAGGCTAATTGCTGATAGGAATAAGGATGGAAGGTTATACAATATACCTAACGTTTCTGAAGTAGCAGCACTAATAGTTGGTGACATTGATAGTGCTTCCCCAGGAGATATCATAATGGAAAATAGAAGTAAAAAATTGCAAAGAATTAATGAACTTCACACGAGCTACCTAGGATTCCATTATCCTTTACTATTCCCATACGGGGAAGATGGTTATAGGCATGATGTTAATCATCGAGTCACAAGTACTTCAAAAAACATGAAGAGAAATCGCTTGACAATAAGGGAATGATTTTGCTTTCGGATTCAGAGTAGAGAATTAGAAGCACAGACACTACTAAGATCTAGGCGATTGTTCCAACAATTTGTTGTTGATGGATATACTATGCTAGAGTCTGAAAGGTTATCATTCATAAGAAACAACCAATCGAAGCTTAGAGTGGACAAGTACGATAACCTCTTCCAATCAAAATCAACTACCCAAGAAGAAGGATCTACGAAAGGCAAAAGAGTTGTACTACCTTCTACTTTTGTTGGTGAGACACGATTTATGGAACAACTTTATTTTGATGGAATGGCAATTTGCAGTCATGCTAGTTTTCCAGATTTGTTTGTTACTTTTACATGCAATCCCAAGTGGCCTGAAATACACAAAATTTTATCACAACAAAATTTAGCTGCATCTGATAGACCAGACTTAATTGCAAGGGTTTTCCGAATCAAATTTGATCATCTTCTAACAGATCTTACGAAGAATCATTTGTTGGGCAGGGTCATTGGATGTATATCTTTTTATTCCTATTATTTGATAACCTAAAAATATTGTTGTTCATTGATATACTAATTGAATCAATTTACAATGCAGACATGTATACTATTGAATTCCAAAAGCGTGGTCTACCTCATGCTCATCTGCTTCTTTTTTTGCACCAGAATGACAAATATTCAACCGCTGATGATATTGATAAAGTAATATCAGCTGAAATTCCATGCCCAACAGAAAATGCAAAACTACATCAATGTGTGAAGGAACATATGATTCATGGTCCTTGTGGAGTAGTAAATAAATCCCTTCCTTGCATGAAGAATGGTAAATTCTCACGGTTTTTTCCTAAAAAATTTCAGAGTAGTACAACTATTTCAGAAGATGGATTTCCACAATATCGAAGAAGAGATAATGGAGTATGTGTGGTCAAGAATCATGTTTCTTTAGACAATCGATCTGTGGTTCCATATAATCCTAAATTGTTACTTAAATATGAAAGTCATATAAATGTTGAATGGTGCAACAGAAGTACTTCAATTAAGTACTTATTCAAATACATCAACAAGGGTTATGACAAAATTACAGCTGCTATAGTTAATAATACCAATGGATCTTCTCTTCATGAGCAGTCAGGAGATGAAATTAAACAATATCTTGATTGTAGATATATATCACTATCCGAGGCCTGTTGGAGAATATTTTCATTTCTTATTCATGGCAGGAATCCAGCTGTTGAACGATTATTTTTCCATCTTCCCGGAGAACAATCAGTGTACTTTAAAGATGATGAGTTTATTGATGAAGTCATAGGAAAAGCAACTGTTGCAAAATTAATGTTCACGAGTTGGATGGAATGTAACAAAAAGTATGAACTGGCAAGAACTTTGACATACCCAGAGATTGTGTCAAAATTTGTCTATGTCAAGAAAGACAGATGTTGAAAACCCAGGAAAATAGGAAACACAATTGGAAGACTTATTTGGGTTCCACCATCAACAAGGGAATTATACTATCTAAAGAGGATGCTAATTGTTGTCAAAGGTCCTTTATCTTATGAACATATCAGGATGGTGGACAATATATTGTATTCAACCTTTAGAGAAGCATATGAATCTTTGGGATTTTTAGTAGATGATAAGGAATATGTAGAAGCAAAAGATTGGGGCAGTGGAAATTATCTAAGGAAACTTTTCGTGACAATGTCATTGTCCAATAGTGTTAACAAACCACATGATCTATGGGAAAAAAACTTGGAATTGGTTATCTGATGACATATTATATAGGGAAAGAATAAAAATTGGCAATCCAGGTACGTTTCACTTAAATTTCTAAACTTCAAGAAATAAGTTAGTGCATTAAGCAAAATGTAGACTTAAATCAATGTATTTAAATGCAAAACTACAATTATCACCTGATATATTGCGAAATTTAAAGTTATTCCATATTGAAGATCTCCTACAAACCAATAGAAGAAGCCTAAAACAATTCCCAACAATGCCATATCCAGATGGTTATTTTATAGCTCAATGTGGGAACAGATTGGTGTACTCAGAACTTGACTACAATGTTGTCACTGAAGCAAATGTATTTCAGGAAAATTACGATCGCATGACAGGTATAACATAATTAAAAATTCATGTGTAGATTTTTTATTTGAGTACTTAATATCTGAATTACAATTGTAGGGGAACAAAAGGACATATTTGAAAAAGGTACTCAAGCTGTTATTAAAAATGTGGGAGGAATGTTCTTTCTATATGTCTATGGGGGTACAGGAAAAACTTTCATGTGAAGAACTTTTTCTTCAGCATTGAGATCTAAGAGAAAAATTGTATTAATTGTTGCATCAAGTGGTATAGCATCTTTATTGTTACCAGGAGGAAGAACAACACATTCAAAGTTCAGAATTCCAATTCCAACCATGGAAAACTCAATTTGTAACATAGAACAGGGTTCTGAAGCTGCAGAGCTACTAAAATTAGTTGACCTTATCATTTGGGATGAAGCACCAATGGCACACAAATTCTGTTTCGAAACTCTAGATAGAACGTTAAATGACATAATGAAAGACAAAATGAAACCAAATTTAGTATTTGGAGGAAAGGTAATAGTTTTTGGAGGTGATTTCAGACAGATATTACATGTCATTCCTAGAGGTAGTAGATCAGACATTGTACATGCAACAATCAATGTTTCATATCTATGGCAGCATTGTCAAGTATTGACATTGACTAAGAACATGAGACTTCTACAACCAGGTTTACAAACCAGTTCAACATCAGAAATTCAGGAATTCTCTGATGGATTGTGAAACTTGGTGATGGTATGTTGTGTGAACCCAATGATGGTGTTGTGGATATTGAAATACCACCAGAATTTTTGATCTCTGATTTTAACGATCCAATTGAAGCTATTGTATTAAGCCTATATCTTAATCTATTAGAGAACTATACAAATGATAATTTCCTGCAGAGCAGAGCTATATTGGCCAGTAGAATAGAGACAGTAGAAGAAATCAACAAATACATATTATCTTTAATTCCAGGTAAATATTAGGATACTCTTAGTCACATATGTTAGATATTGAATATGAATTATATTTCCAGTAATTAATACAATGACTATTTTGCAGGACAAGAACAAGAATACATAAGTGCAGATACAATTGATAAGACAGATAATTCAATAAATAATGAATATGATGTTATTACTCCAGAATTCCTCAATTCATTAACTACATTAGGCTTACCAAGTCATCAAATAACCCTCAAAATTAGAGCTCCTATAATGTTGCTAAGAAACTTGGATCAATCAGAGGAACTGTGCAACGGAAGCAGATTAATTATTACAAGGTTGCAAAAACATGTAATAGCAGCAAGGATTATAAGTGGAAACAAAAAGGGTAACGAAGTTTATATTCCACGTATTTCTATGTCTCCATCTCAATCTCCTTGGCCATTCAAATTAATCAGAAGGCAATTTCCTATAATGTTATCTTATGCAATGACAATTAACAAATCACAGGGGCAATCTTTGTGTTCGGTTGGATTATATTTGCCAAAACCAGTCTTTAGCAATGGTCAATTATATGTTGCAGTTTCTAGGGTTCAGAGCAAATCGGGTTAGTCAAAAACAAATCCTTATGAAGTTTGTTACATTATACTATTATAGAAACCCGTATTCGTTTTTAAAGGTATTATGAACTGTTAAAATATAGGTTATTAACTAATGTTCCATCTTCATTTCTAAATGTAATTAATCACGCTAATTGATCCTTATTATTGAAAATTAATTTACTTTTCTATCTTTAAAATTTATTTTTATAACAACACTTGATCAAAAAATCCAAGATTTACGATTATTTAAACTAAATCCATTAGTCATTACCGTGATTAAAAAAAATGGTTTAATATAGAAACCCATAGTTCATCCATTTAAATAAAATGTTGGCATACATACCAAAATACAAGTGCCAACCAAAAAAAGATGTCCTTGTGCGTAAAGTGCACCAAAATATTACCACATCATACATAAGTTAAACATTCCAGTTAAATATTCCAGCAACACCCTAAATTTTCTGAACTACGATTAAATTGTCTTCGTTTTTCATAACTTCCAACTTTATCCTATCACCAGCGCATAACTTATTTTCCGTGACAAATCTCCTCCATCCACACCCCAGATAGCATTCAGTGCGCGATCTCTGAGCCCATCTAATTGAACACTGCCAGTACATTCCATTACCATTTGATAATAGGTATTCCTTCTTAGATCTCGAAAATGTAGTGGCAACGAAAGAAGCATTCAGATACTGAAAGAGGCAGTAAAAATATTATAAGTAACTGCAAAATATAATAGAAGATCAAATAACTTTACTAAAATAAATAAAACAGAGTCCTATACCAGCGATGATGCACCAACATCATAAGCACTCAAACATTTTATTAAGGAATTATCAGTTTCTTCGTCTACAACATCTGTAGCATTATTTGCAGTACCAGAACAAGATGCACCATTTGTAGTATAGGCAATCTCAATTCCTTCCACTGAAAATAACCTATACAAGAAAACATTCAGTGATACATAATTCATATGCAAGTAGACTCCATCCTTTAGATTATAGTACTTAAACATTTTCCCAATTGGACCACGAAAAATCGTTGTCGCATTAGGTTTCACATCAAACTTAAACTTGAAAGTTTTAGAACAAGGATCTACGAACTCCATCTCCTGGCCATAAATGATTTTCTTCTCCCAGAATAGGTGAAAATAAGCATCCAAGCAAATTGTAGACTGTACCCTGAAAATCATACAATATTAGATTAGAATATGAAATAGTTATTTTTACACAAAACAAGAATGATAAATGCTAGACATTCACCTCTTTGGGAGTTAAGAGAAACCTGAAAGAAGACAAGAACCTAGACCACACCAAATCTTCCTCTGCAATGTAACTATCACCTAGACCTCGATATTCTATCTCAGTCCATTGTAGGTCGAAAATCCTCAGTCGAAAATATATATCACCACAAAATACAGTACAGACATAATGCAAGTCTCTGAGTTCATAAAATTCCTCAAAATAAGGTGGTATTCGAAAAATTCCCTTTCTTATCAAATCTTCCTCAAACTCTAAGTTCATAACACTCCCCATTGGATCAGTGAAATAATTTGTCCCAAGAATCAGTTTCTTTCCCCATTCAAGCATAAAACCATCTTCAAAATCCCCAAACCCCTGCAATGTCCATATATGCGAGGAAACGACAATATAAGACATGCATGTAAGACAAATGAACAAATAATGCATCAATAATATTTCAAAGATCAATAGAAACAAAACACAAGTACCGATCACAAAATCAAAGCTCACAAAAAAGCTATATAACTATTAATAACGCAAATCAATTGCAAAAGTAAAATGCTACTTACATCACTCGGATATAGCAAGCAGATAGAGTTTTGGGACAGATTTTTGAAGTTGTATTTACTCGAAAATGACATCTTCTCCCACACCCACAGAACGAACCAGAGAAGGCAAGGACTGTGACACTGAATGAGAATGAAACGAAAAGTTTAATGCAGTTTCTACATAAAACTGAATATAATATTTTCTTCCGGAAACATCTCACAATATATTAATTACCTCCTTAAATCATAATTAAAATATTTACAACCAAAACAAAAAAGTTTTATTTATTTTTAATACTAATTAATGCAAAATTATAATATGAAGTTAAAATTTATTATACATAATTATATTAGCTTCCTTAATATAATTTTAAAAAATAAGGAAAATCCTGAATATATGATAAGTTGAAATACAGACAGTACTAATTATTACTTTTATTATTATTATTATTATTATTATTATTATTATTATTATTATTATTATTATTATTATTTGATGAATTAAAGATTACTACTTATTTGTTTTATGAGAGAATTATTAATTTTTTCCAGTAAATATTACTCATCTAAAATAACACATTTTTATATTATAAAAAAACTAACTTATTTGTTGCAAATTAAAGAAAGGTAACAATTTTTCATACTATTTAGCATATAATCTTGTCTGTTGTCTTAAAATGCAAATAAATATACGAAATAAAATATCTAAATTCGTATATAACCAAATTTGAATTACATAACTACGAAAGTTAAATTAACATCGATGTATTGTTCATATATTATTACTTTTATGAACTATAATATTGTCTAACGATATTTATCATAAAAAAATACCCATTACATAAAAAATTAACATTTTTTTCTATTACAAATACAACATTAAAAAAAAAAAAAAGAGAAAACACCACTCGTGCGTACGCACGGGTAGCACTAGTTTATAATAAATTAAATATATTTTGAATTGTTTTACGGGTATAGATTTACGTATAATAAGATCATCAAGAGGGTTTCTTCGTGCACCTATATAACTTTTTCCTTGTAACACTATAATTATTTTCCATTTTATACAGTCCAAAAATTATTTTCTTAAAAAATTAACTTTCGGAATACAATTTTTTAAGTTAAAAATAATTTTTGAATCAGATGATAAAAAAACTAAAACCGATTTCTGAATTTTGCAATTCAAAAGTTTTTTTTTTTCTCAAAAGAATTACTTCCAAATTAGACGATATGAATGAAAGCAGACTATAAAATTTGGAAGTCATTTTTGGTTTCCAGATTACATAATTTGGACGTCATTTTCGATTTGCAGATTGTGTAATCTAAATTTTTTTAAAGGAAAAAATGGTTTTCTGATTTTACGATGTTAAAGTCATTTTTTTCTCCAAATTATATAATCCAGAAGTAAATCTAAAATGTAAGTGTACAAAAAGTAAATCCACCTATTTTTAGAAGAATAAGATACTAACTTATTGATTTTGATTTGCCTAAACATTATTAAGAAGATCTTTGTATCAACACTACCCCAATAAAAAATGCAACTAAGCTAAGATGTGTCTAAAGACAGTATATCTGACTCACCAGATATAGATTAAACTTGAAGAACAATTCATGGTCAAGGGAATCAAATTTATACAATGGCTTTCATTTCATGCATAGATTTTAACCAATACAAATACATAAATATGCACAGAATTAACTACAGGGAAACTATGTTACAAGTAGGCTGAAAAAGAGTGTAAAAATTTATCAGTTTCAGAATGTTCAATCTTTAATCAATCATATGAGAAACAAAAAAAATGGCAAGATTTCATTCTGTAAGAGAATCAAAACAATTCTGCATTATAAAATTCTGATTATAGCATATAGATCTATCTCATCTGTGAAAACTCACCTGACATAAAATCATTCATTTCCTCCAACATCAGAATTGGCAACTTGTACTCATCTGCATCACTGCCTATATCTATATACACTTTGTCCTTAGAGAAAAACCATTTTATGCTATTCACCAAATTTCATCATATCTAACCAATCTATTACAATCTGTAGTATATAACATATCATCTATGGAACAGTTTATACTAAAAGTGATCATCATGAACATGTAGCCACACAATCTTGTGGCAGCAACACCTCTTCTTGATCCAATGTTTCCTTAACAGCTTGATAAAACTCTATCCATGAAGAAGAGTTGGAATCCACAGAACCCCAAGAAAATGTTAGGTTTGGACTTGCAGGGCAGGCAGTGACCAAATCCAAAACTGAAACTTGTTTTAGGGTCTGTGGAAAATTGAATGCTAAGTTATCAACTTTGTGTTCATAAATTTTCCCATTTCTGTCCAATTTGTACCTTGATGTGCCTTGAAACTCCCCTTTAGCCTCCCATGGAACCCTAGGCACACCCCTCAGGTTCCACCTGATCAATATCACATTCTCTGAAGGTTGCCATATCCTATACACATCCAGAGCAATCTCACGGAACAAAATTTTACCATGAAACCTCAATGCCCAGAAGATCAATTTGTACTTCTCAATACCAGTAAATGTGTTCAAAGGGTCCTTGAATGTTATATCATCCCTGAAATAATCAAATTCAACCTTAAAAAACACACCTCAAACACCTACAACATAAGCACACGTCTCAAAGATGAAAATTCAAGTGCTGAAATGATCAAATTCAACATTCAAAAGTCCATTTCCCCCAGTAAGAATCATCTTAATCTAACAGAAAATCACCCACACATCTCAACTCAGTTGAAAATTCAAATGCCGAAATTATCAAATTCAACACCAAAAGGCCCAGTTTTTTTCCCTGTAAGAAACATGTTAAGTCTAACAGAAACCACACACATACACACACAGCAGAGAAACACACAGATGAAAATTCAAATACTGAAATGAACAAATTCAACACTGAAAAACCCATTTTTACTCTCCGGGAAAGTTTTAAATCTAACAGAAAACCATACAAACATGACACAAGAGCACACACCTAAAAGATGAAAACTCAAAAACCATCTTAAATGTGACAGAAAATCACCCATCCACACACAATCACACAAGAAGAAAAATCATTTATAGAATAATCAAATTCAACACTAATAACCCATTTCCCCCAATATGAAACCTCTTAAATCAAACATAAAACCACACAAAGATAACACCAAAATCACACATCTCAAGTACGAAAGCCAGATACCCAGATGAGAAAATGACCTGTAGATGTCATAATTGAGGTCTTTGACGAAGATCAAGGGCATGTCCTCTCGGAGGGTCCTCACAGCGAGGCCAAGATTGAGATAAAACTCATCTTTTTGCTGCTGATGCTCATCTTTGGCACCAGTTGTTGGTGTGCTCCCCAGAGCAACCTGTGCAGTGGGAGTTTGGAGGGTGGAAAAGAACAAAGAAGTAGCCTGAGATGTTGTTGTTGCTTTTGCTGATGAAAGCGTTTGGAAAATGGGTTTTGATTTGGTTTGCGGAAGCAGAGAGGGTTTGAGGTTAGATAGAAGAAAAGCCATGGCCTTTAATGCTCAAAGGGTATCCAAGATTTTAGCACTTCATCTGATTGAGAGAGAAAAAGAGAGAGTTGTGTTGTTTTCGTCTCTTGCATTGGTGACGTGTGTGGCGCTGAAGCTCAATTTTGAGCCTTTCATTGTGTTATTGGTAACTATTTTGAGTGGCTTTGAGTGTGCCCATGAAATCAAAATGAAAAAAATGAAAAAACAAAGTTTTGACCTTTCGCATGTTTGCCGCTATCATTTTGCATTGTTTTTGGATTTAATAAGTCTAATATACCTATTTTTATTGTTTAGATTTGTTAATTTGGTATCTGTCTTTAAAATGTGTTAATTTAGTCTCAATTTTTAAAAAAAATGTCTTAATCAATTTTTTTAAGATAAAAATTATTAAAATCATTAACTTAACTTATGATTTTAACCACTAAATTTTGATATAAATATTAATACTTAATTTTGTAAATCATTTTAAATATTAATATTGTTAACAGTGTTAATAATTTATTGTTAAAAATGACTTAATTAAAACATTTTTTTTAAAATTAGGACTCAATTAACACTTTTTAAAAAATAAATATCAAACTCAAAATATCTAAATAAAGTGTTTATTATCCGACTAATTAAACTTTATTTTTCACTTGAATCACTATATATTATGACAAAATTGAACACTTACTTGTTTTGACCCGCGAAAAAAATGAGGTGGTGTGGTTTGTTATAATATAATTAATTTTATAAATGGTTTTTAAGTATTTAAATAATTTAATGTATTTAATGAACTGATTGGAAAGATTATTATATATTTATGCCTTATAATTGGTAATTGAATTTTAATTACTAGATGAATCATTTTTAAGTTACAATCAATATTAGATTAAATATTCCGTTAAGTAATTCTGTCATTTTATTTATAGTATACAGTATACTAAGGAAAAAGTAATTTTAAATTCATTAGTTTTAGTTAAACTATATTAAGAATGAATATAATTGAATTCATTATCAATTATTATGCGTAATTTAACTTTGTGTTAGCATGTACCATGAATTTATATGTGAGTAGAGTTGAAATAATTACAAAATTAAGTATATATTAACATTAATTTGTTTATTTTTAGTAAATATAAGATAAAACTAAACAGGTGTTTAATTATTTCAAACCTTAAAAGATTTCAACCAAATAAACTAAAGTTTTTGAATTAATTAATTTTTTTTATGATATTAAAACCGAAATATATTAATATTGAATACTATATTCACTCTAAATATTATGACATGTTTTCCTCTTCTAAAGAATATAACATAAGAAAATTAATTTTTAAACCATTTTTTATTTTAAATTTTAACTATGACTAAAAAATAGCAATTCATTCTCTTAAATTTATCCAGGCTATGGAATTGGTCCATAAAGCGTTACGTGCTTTAATTTAATTATCTTTCTTCTTAATTTTATTCTTGAAAAGCTTATAAGAAATTAATTAAAAAAATACTTTTACATTTTTTTTTTCGATTTTAAATCAACGAAAAATTTAGGATTGTATTAAAAACAATACTATTATCAAAGTTTAGAAAATTTTATCTGAACTTGATATTTGATACCGAAAAGGTGATGGCCATAACGAAAATTTTGATTTTTTCACTAATTTGACTTCAATAGTGAGTTTGACATTGAACTCAAATATTGTTAGAGGAGAATTAAAGAACGTCTTGAAAAATAAAAATCTAATAAAAAAAGCAGGTTTTTGATGACAAGTTAAAATAATATTTGGTTAATGATGTAATAAATTATGTCTTCACTATCTTAAATTTAAAAACTATCTTCTAAATAATATTTGAAATCATATTAAATGTTTCTAATGCATATTATTTTGTTAATAACATCTCACTTGTTTACTAATTTAGAGCATCATATAATTTGATATTGAACACAAGACTATACCAGGAAAGGTTTTATGTATCACCATATTCCTCAAAATATACATACATAATTTTTAAAAATATAGTTTATCAAAAGGAGGAATGTCATACAATACGAAATAGTAATCCATAGTAGTTGTCCACATCTACTCTACTCCAAGGTTAGATCACTCATGGGTTCCTTACCAACATGATCCTCTGCTCCCAATCATGGCAGATAGAAACAATTACAAACCATTTTAAGCTAGCGTATTTAAAAAAAAAAGGCTTATAATTAAATCACTTGATTTAAAACAAGCAATCATTTACAATAGATTCATTCAATCATGCATAATTATGTAGACAAACTACAACAACTACCTCTGAAGGATTTCAATATATTTTGGCTTATAATAACATGGCTCTATCTAGTATTCTTACATGACAAGAAGTTCACTATGACATGCGAACAAATGTTATATTTCAAACCAATTCATGTCATATGAATCTTCATCGACTCTCACTAACTAAATATCTTCCTCTATATGAGTTAGAATACCTAGTAAAGTCTGGATGATTTCCTAATGAGTCCCTAATCAATGCACCTACACACAAGAGTTAAAAATTTTCTCCCTTGAAAGTCATTCCACATTCAACACATCACAATCACATATTTGATACAACTTTCTCATCACATGTCATCATTCACAATACAACAACATACATGCTTTATATTTCATATCACACTTATCCATCATTCATAATATAGCAATATACATATTTTACATTTCATATCAACCTCGTTTTCCAACAATCAAAACCCAAGTGCACCTATTACAAATCACAAATTATCAATATACATTTTTTTTATTCCAAGGTAAAACCAAAATCACAAATAAAACCGGCCAACACACCAAAGTAGTAATGTTATTAACAATTGAGAAACCAAGAGAAACCTAAAAAATAAAGCAATTGTGAGTGATTGGTTGTTCTAATAACAAAACTCTAATCAAATATCCAAATAGTCAAAGTAAACAATCATATGTCTCAGACCAACTGCAAAAATTTCACCACAATCCAACGATTAAGGAAATGTGAATCCCAATTTTACTAAGATGTCTTAGAACATGTTGGTAACCAACAGTGTGTAAGTGGTGCTCAACACTAAAAGAGTGGCGCTCAACACTAAAAGAGTGGCGCCCAACGCTAGGTGGGTGGCGTCGAGCGCTAACCCCCCTGGGACTCACTAACTTTAGAGTGCCCGATAGTTCAGAAGTGGCGCCTGGCATTCTAGACCTTTATAAATCTCTGACTTGTGTTTTTCAAATGGCTCTTGACGATTCGGTAGTACCACCTGACGTTGTATCAGTAAACAACATTGATTCAACTGAGTTAGGTCACCCAATCTCCCAGTTTAGGTTGGTTTAGATCCTCTTTGGTGAAAAAATCATTATTTAGTTAAAAATAGACCTTAGGTATAGCATATTAGATGATTTTAACACAATCAAACCAATTTCACAAGCACAAACCACCATCAAACAGGTAAACCCATCCAAATCAAAATCTAGCATATCAACAATTTAAAACCATAACATCACAACTCAAATCATCAATATTTAAACAAGACAATCATTATAAATAAACTAACTCCCCTTATCTTACTACAAGAAAAACATAGTCCCTTAGTCTCTAAACACTCCTAATCATAGAGAAAGGCAATATCCGCACAAGAAGGACTCAAATCAATGATCTAATAATACCCTAACAACCCTAATTAAACAAAGATTCGTCAAGAGCTCTAAAACTAAGCATGCAACCCTAAATGACCCTAAATGCAAACCCCAATACCAACTATTCTAGAAAAAAGTAAAAATGGAACTTACTTTGTTCAACAAAGTGATCAGATAACAATGTAGGTCTTATCATCGGGAGTCCTATAGTATGCTTCAATATTAAAAAAAAAGGGGGGGTAGAATGTTAGAAACTTTAGAGAGAAGGTCGAGGGAGGAGAAGATTCTACATTTTAAAGAGATTGTAGCTTTTTTTTAAAATGAAATAACTTTAACTCACTATGGTTCTAGTAGTAGTATGGTTAGATTTGTTGTGGTTCTAGTAACATGCTTAGATAATTAAAAAGGAAAACTTATCACTTTATTTATAAAAGTCTATTTCGAAATTAGGTTAAGAATACGAAAAATTAAGTTACAAATATCGATCATCACAAAGGACTTCTACCTTTTGACTCTTAAACTACTAATGTAACTATTTTAAATAATACACAAATTATAAGATTTAAACAATTAAACTCTTAAGTCTTCAATGTATCTTCTGAATCCAAGCTACATGCATTCTTTAAGTCTTCAATATTTTTCCATGAATCATCATTAAATCTTTCACATTTCTTCATAAGTCATCATCATCAAAACTCTTTATTAAAACAAGATGTCCATTTTTTTTTTGTTAATAATTATTTTGTAAATTAATTATTTACACAATATTACATTGAAACAAAGAAAATTTCCTTCAAACTCCCACGGATAATAACAAGGAACTTTGAAAGGATAGCACTGAACATATGAAATCAAAACTATATTATAATATATATATATATATATATATATATATATATATATATATATATATATATATTATTTTTTTT